>Ga0209488_10002396_pt1 | contig 15396 bp, 8 predicted proteins | sample Rivendell_Oct201_8_FD_188349 | JGI IMG/M metagenome (GOLD analysis project Ga0209488, IMG submission 188349) | Vadose zone soil microbial communities from the Eel River Critical Zone Observatory, Northern California, USA -... | ecosystem: Environmental > Terrestrial > Soil > Vadose zone >... | reverse complement strand
CGGACGTTGTTTGAGATCATGAAATGGCTGGACCAGCAGGGAATGCAGCTGGAAGACGTTCACCTGAAACGTCCGACGCTGGAAGATGTATTCGTGGAATTGACCGGAAAGAAGCTGAGAGATTAGCAATCAGCCATCAGCACCCAGCATTCAGTCCTGAAACATCGATGTAAAGGGAAGCGAACTAGATTGGCAGGAATTGAAAGCGGAAAAAAGCGAAATGAAACAATATCTCGCCATTATCGGCATGGACATCAAGCTCGCGCTGCGGCTGCGCGCCGTGATCTTCTTTAATTATCTCTTTCCGCTGATCTTCTTTTTTACTTTTGCCACGGTCCTGAGGGGAGACCCAGGGGCAATGACGTTTGTTGTCACCATGTCTGTAACTTTGGGAGTTTTGGGCAGCGGGTTTTTTGGGGCTGGTATTCGCGCCATCCAGGAGCGCGAACTAGGTATCCTGCGGCGATATAAAGTCACGCCGCTTACGCCGGCGCCGCTGCTGGTTGGATCGATGGTTACGGGCTGGATCATTTTTATCCCATATATCGTTTTATTACTGCTGATGGCGCACTTCATTTATGGCATGCCGCTGCCGTTACATTTCTTTGAGTTGCTGGTCTTCATCTCACTGGGGTTGATCGCCTTCCGAGCGCTGGGGCTGGTGATTGCTTCAGTCGCCAACACCATGCAGGAAGGCACCATCCTGGTGCAGCTTTTTTACTTTCCCATGCTGCTGCTTAGCGGCGCCACGTTCCCCTCAGAAAAATTTCCCAGAGTCATGCAGATTATCCACAACTTTGTCCCGGCAACTTATCTGGTTCAGGGCATGAAAAATATCATGCTGAAAGGGCAGAGCTTGACCGAAAAGGATAATCCGTTAGCCGTGCTCGTCATGCTCCTTACGATCGTGGGCGGCGGGTTAATTTCCATGAAACTCTTCCGCTGGGAGAAGGAAGAAAAGATTCGTGGCTCGGCCAAACTCTGGGTTCTTGCCGTGCTGGCGCCGTTCTTTGCGATGGGCGTCTGGAATTGGTTTCATACATAGATTCCGGGAACTCTGAAACACTATCCGGTGTCAATCCCTGCAAATGCAGAGTTGCTGGAAGATAAGCTGTCGGCTGGCGCTGTTCGCCCTGATTGGTGCGGGCGTCCTTGCGGCGCAGCTCCGGCCACAGGCATCAACTGAAGCACCGCGGCGCTTGACCGCACGCAACACGCCGTTCGCTACGATCCGGCTTATATCCGACTTACGTATCCCGGCGGAGATGTGCCTGCCGATACTGGTGTTTGTACGGACGAAGTGATTAGGGCCTACCGGGCCGTGGGAATCGATCTGCAAAAAGAAGTGCATGAAGACATGGCGGCGAACTTCATCGCTTATCCAACAAAATGGCATAGGCAGAGTCCCGATGCGAACATCGACCACCGCCGCGTGCCCAACTTGATGGTCTTTTTCAGCCGAAAGGGAGAGAGCCTGTCTATTACCAATCGGGCCGAGGATTACGCTCCCGGCGATCTGGTGACCTGGGACTTGGGTCGCGGATTGAGTCACATTGGCATGGTGGTGGACAGGAAAACGCTGTTCACCCGCCGTTACATGATCGTGCACAACATCGGCGCCGGCCCGAAATTGGAAGATGTGCTCTTTGACTGGAAGATCACCGGCCACTACCGGTACTTTGGCCTTCCGAATAGCACGCCGAAATCAGCAAAAAACCTTTAACCACAGGGGACACGAAGGAACACAGAGGAGCGCCGGAAAACGCCGACCGTGACCTGGGTCACACACCGCTCGCGAGAAGGGCGATATGCTTCCGCAGCACACAGCGGCCTCTAGTCCGTCGTGCACCACTCGTCCGAGACGTTACCTCGGTTCCCGGTGCGGTTGGCAACTCTAAAGCAATTGGAGTATAAAGAAATGTTGCGCACAAAGCCGCTTCCAACACTTGAGAAGCCAGAAATCAGCGACAGGAAAACCATGTCAACCAGCACAATCACAAAGGGTCTAGAAGGCGTAGTTGCGGCCAGTTCCGGGGTCTGCTACATCGATGGCGATGCCGGAGTGCTCGCCTACCGCGGCATTGATATCCATGAGCTAGCGGAAAAATCCACGTTTGAAGAAACCTGCTATCTGTTGTGGTTTGGCCGGCTGCCCAAGGCGGCCGAACTTGCCGATTTAAAGCAGAAGCTGGCTGCGGAACGCAAAGTGGATCCCGCGATCTATGATCTGATGCGTCGGGTCCCGAAAACCGCGACGCCGATGGAAGTGCTGCGCACGGCCGTTTCCGCATTGTCTTTTTACGACACGGAAGCAGAGAAAATCGATCATGACGCGAACGTGCGCAAGTCCATCCGCCTGACCTCACAGATCGCCATGATCGTGGCCGGCTATGATCGCATTCGCAAAGGCAAAAACCTCGTCGATCCCGATCCAACTCTTTCACACGCAGCCAATTTCCTGCTGCAACTGAACGGTGAAAAGCCGTCCGCGACAGCCGAGAAAGCGCTGGATGTTGCCCTGATTTTGCACGCCGACCACGAATTGAATGCCTCTACCTTTGCCGCACGAGTGACCGCAGCCACGCTTTCTGACATGCATTCCGCCATCGTCAGCGCCATCGGCGCACTGAAGGGGCCGTTGCACGGCGGCGCCAATGAAGCGGTGATGCGGATGCTTTTTGAGATCGACAAAAAGGGCGAGGACCCGGTGGAGCACGTGAAGAACATGCTGGCCAACAAGAAAAAGATTTCCGGCTTCGGGCATCGCGTGTACCACACGGAAGACCCACGGGCGACGCACCTGCGCGCGATGTCGCGCGACCTGGGGCGCTCCGCCAATCCCAAGTGGTATGAAATGTCGGAAAAAATCGAGAAATACATCAAGAGCGACAAGGGTCTCAATGCCAACGTGGATTTTTATTCCGCTTCCACTTACACCACGCTTGGCCTGGACGTTGACCTGTTTACTCCAGTGTTTGCCGTGTCGCGCATCAGCGGCTGGGCAGCGCACGTGATTGAGCAACTCGACGACAACCGGCTGATTCGTCCGCGGGCCGACTACATTGGCCCCGCGTATCCGAATAAGTACGTTGCAGTCGATAAACGCTAGGGAACAAACCACAAAGGACACAAAGGACCACGAAGGTTGAGCGATCTTCCTCTCCTCGTGCGCCTTGTGGTTTAAGCGGTAGAATAGACTTATGCGCCGCGTTTACCTCGACAACAACGCTACCACTCCGGTCCTGCCGGAAGTGTTTGAGGCAATGCGGCCGTTCTATCTGGAACAGTTCGGCAACGCGTCTTCCATCCACCATTATGGACAGCACGCGCGTGCGGCCGTAGAAAAGGCGCGCGCATCAGTAGCGGCTCTGCTCAATGCACGTCCGGCAGAGATTGTGTTCACCAGCGGCGGCACTGAGGCCGATAATCTGGGCATCTTTGGGCTGGTACAGCGCGGCGACCACGTTATTACTTCCGCCATCGAGCACAGCGCAGTTACCAACAGCTGCAAACGACTGGAGCAGATAGGGTGCGAGGTCACGTTTGTTCCAGTCAACGCTCGTGGTGAAATCTATCCCGGCAATGTAGAAGCGGCATTGCGCCCGAACACGCGGCTCATCAGCATCATGATGGCGAACAATGAAACCGGAGTGATTCAAGCGGTGGACGAGATTGGCAGGATCGCACAAGAGGCTGACGTCTTCTTTCATACCGACGCAGTGCAGGCGGCAGGCAAGGTTGGGATCGACGTGCAGAAAATCGCTTGCGATGCGCTTTCTATTTCGGGGCACAAAATTCATGCGCCGCAGGGCACTGGAGCGCTTTACATCAAGAAGGGAACGCTGATCCAACCGCAGATTTATGGCGGCAGCCATGAGCGCCAGCGTCGCGCGGGAACGGAAAATCTGCCAGGGATTGTTGGGATCGGCAAGGCCGCCGAGATTTCGAAGCACTGGCTAGAGAGTGGCGGACCGGCGGAGATGGCTGCGATGCGAGACCGATTGCAGGATGCGATCGTCGGCTCCATGGAAGATGTTGGCGTGAACGGCCTGGGAGCGCCACGAGTTCCGAACACGACCAACTTGTGGTTCGATCACATTGAAGGCGAGGCGCTGGTAATTGCGCTTGACCTGAAAGGGCTGGCGGTTTCCAGCGGAGCAGCATGCTCGTCCGGGGCGATTGAGCCTTCGCACGTTCTGCTGGCCATGGGATTGCCGCATCAGCGAGCGCGAGCCAGCATACGTATTAGCCTGGGCAAGCAGACCACGAACGACGATATCGATTTTGCGATTCAAGTGATTCCGGAGACGGTGGCGCGCCTGCGCGAGATTTCTCCCGTTTATCAGAAGCAGAAGCAGCACGCCGGCTGAGCATAGCCACTCATAAGTGCTGTCACCAAAGTAGGTTGTTCCGCCGATTGAAGCTTCTGCCAATTCAGCTACACTGATCTAAGCGATTCCGCAAAATCCAAATGAGCACCAAGTGGGTCCCAAAATCCGTACTGGCCCTGAAGAACTATTCGCGACAAGACTTTGTCGCTGACCTGATTGCGGGCGTCACGGTTGGACTGGTGGCGCTGCCGCTGGCCATGGCATTTGCCATTGCGTCGGGCATGCCGCCCCAGGCGGGACTTTACTGCGCGGTGATTGCCGGGTTCCTGATTTCGGCGCTGGGCGGATCGCGCGTGCAGATTGGCGGACCGACGGGCGCGTTCGTAGTGGTAGTGGCCGGCATTGTGGCGCGGTACGGCACGGCCGGCTTGTTTATGTGCACCGGGATCGCCGGAGTCTTCCTGATTTTTCTGGGCGTCACCGGACTGGGAAGCGCGGTGAAATACATTCCTCGCCCCGTAGTGGTGGGATTCACCAACGGAATCGCCGTGGTGATTGCCAGCACCCAGATCAAGGATTTTTTTGGACTGCGCATTGAGCAGGTGCCCGGCAACTTTCTGGGACGCCTTGAAGCCGTAGCGCAAAACTTCCGCACACTTTCTTTCGAAGAAACCGGACTGGCGCTCCTGGCGCTGGCGCTGATCCTTATCTGCAGGAAATATTTTCCAAAAATTCCAGGCTACATTGTTGCTCTCTTTGTGGGCACCGCGCTGGTCTATTTCCTTCACCTGCCGGTGCAGACGATTGGCACGCGCTTTGGCGGAATTCCTTCCGGACTGCCGGCGCTGAAGATGCCGCATTTTCACCTGGACCTGATACGTCCGCTGATTGCGCCGGCCATTACCGTGGCCATGCTGGGCGCGATTGAGTCGCTCATGTCGGCCGTGGTGGGCGACAAATTGTTTGGCCACGGCGAAAAACACAAACCGAACGTGGAACTGATTGCGCAGGGTGTGGCGAATTTTATTTCTCCACTGATGGGCGGCCTTCCCGCCACCGGAGCCATCGCGCGCACGGCGACAAACATTCGATCGGGCGCCAGAACGCCGGTTGCAGGAATGATCCACGCCGTCACGCTGCTGGCGATCCTGATGTTTGCCACGCCTGTCGCCAAGTTCATTCCGCTGGCGGTGCTGGCGGCAATTCTGCTGGTTGTCTCGTACAACATGGGCGAGTGGGCGGAGATTCCGGAATTGCTCAAACTGTCGCGCCTGGAGGTGGCTACGTGGTCGGCAACATTTGTGCTGACCGTTTTTGCCGACCTCACGGTCGCCGTGGAAGCGGGCATGATCCTGGCCGCGCTGGTTTTTATCCGTAAAGTCACGGCAACGACGACGATTTCGCGGGTCACACAGAAATATCTGGATGAGAGCCGGCTCCACGTTCTCCAGGACAAAGAGATTCCGCCCTATGCGACGGTGTTTCGTATTCACGGCCCCTTTCTTTTCGGCGCGGCCGATAAGATCGATGACCTGATGCAGCAGATACCGGAACTTCCGCCAATCGTGATTCTGCGCCTGCGCAACATGACCGCAATCGACGCCACCGGCTTGCGCGCGCTGGAAGAACTGGCAGACCGCGTGAAAGAGAGCGGGAGACGGTTGATTCTGTGCGGCGCGCGTGAGCAGCCCGCGCAGTTGATGCGACAGTCGGAATTTGAGCAGCACGTGGGCGCGGAAAATATCTGCGCCAACGTGACGGAAGCGCTTGCTCGAGCTGGGGTAGTGTTTCCGCAGATCGCGGCGGAAGCGCCGTCGGTGCAGAAATGGGGCCGGCGCAGCACGGATCACCCGAGTCTTGAAATCACCGGCGACAAACCGCCGGTCGTGAATGCAGCCGCTTCCCGCGACTGAGTCCGAATCCTTTCCCGCAAGCATCTATAATAGAAACAGGCCAAAATAGAAACAGGCCAATTATGCCCACGCAGACTATTGCCGTAGCTATGTCCGGCGGTGTGGATTCGTCCACCGTTGCGGCCATGCTGCGCGCGGAGGGCCACAACGTCGTGGGTCTGACAATGCAGCTGTGGAACCAGCGCCGCCTTGCCGGACACGAAGGCATGCCGGAACAGGTGCAGGGCCGCTGCTGCTCTATTGATGATGTGTATGACGCTCGCCGCGTTGCCGAGGACCTGGACATTCCGTATTACGTGGTCAACCATGAAGAGCGTTTTGAGCGCGACGTGGTGCGTCCGTTCATCGACGAGTATCTTTCCGGCCGCACGCCAATTCCGTGCAGCCTGTGCAACAACCATCTCAAGTTCGACCAGCTGCTGATTACTGCGCGCCAGATTGGCGCGGACATGCTGGCGACCGGACACTACGCGCGCTGCGAGTTTTCGCCGGAGCGCAACCGCTGGCTGCTGCGCCGCGCCGCCGATCCCGCCAAGGACCAGACGTATTTTCTCTTCGGCCTCACGCAGGAGCAGCTCAGCCGCACGCTATTTCCCTTGGGACACATGAACAAGCCGCAGGTACGCGAACTGGCGCGTGAGCATCATCTGGCGCTGGCAGAAAAGCCCGACTCGCAGGAGATATGCTTCGTCCCCGGCGGCGATTACAAGCGCTTCATTGACGCCTACCTCACCGAGCAGGGCGAGCAGCTGCCCGATACTTCCGGCGACCTCGTCACTACTGACGGCAAGGTGCTGGGGCATCATGAGGGCGTCCACAACTTTACCGTGGGCCAGCGCAAGGGGCTGGGCGTTGCCACTGGCTCGCCGCTTTACGTGATCAACATCAACGGCGCTGAGGGCAAGGTGACCGTCGGGGGAAATGACGATCTGCTGTCACGCACGCTGATCGCCCACAAGCTGAACTGGATTGCCATCGACGAGTTGCGCGAGCCCCTACGTGTTATTGCCAAGATCCGCCATCGCCATGAGCCCGCAGCCGCCGTGCTTGAGACAGCTCCCAACGGCGAGGTCTGCGTGACCTTCGACCAGCCGCAGCGAGCTATCACTCCAGGACAGGCTGTTGTGTTCTACGATGGCGATCTGGTGGTCGGTGGTGGGTGGATTGCAGAAGTTCCAAAGGACTAAGCTCCCATACGACTTTCAATTACCCGATTTTGGCAATTCCGGTGATTTTGGCAATGACCCTGCCCCACCCCCATATGTTCGACTAGGATTCCAAAGGACTTATCCCGTTCGACCCCGGAAAATCAGCCTTAAAACGTGCGCCAATCGCGTCGAATCGTGCTCAAACTGCGTCGAATCCGCTCTAAATCCGCGTTATCCGCGTCCATCCGCGGTAAGTTTTTCCCCTTTGTGTCCCTTCTTGTCTTTTGTGGTTAAGAGGGTACCCCCCTGGCGTTCATCCCAGTTCATCCCAGATTGGCGTAGGGTTGAGCGGTTTTGGGGTTTGGGTTTTAGCCAAGAGCTAAGAGCCAAAGGCCAAGAGCCTTTTTTTCAGTTTTCAAATATCTTGCGCAGTTTGCGCTGCTAAAAGATAGCCGAACTGCTGCCCTGGTTTCAATGAGGAATAAGTACATCTTGACAAAGCGAGGCTGCGGAACAACACCATCGTGCCATCATTCCAGAACTTGGACATACATTGGCTCTGCCAGTCATAGGTCGTCTAGACATGATTGCTCGTTATCAGTCGCTCTGAAACATGAGTGGCACCAAAATACCTACCCTTACACTCTTCCTGCTATTAGAAGACACTTAGAGGACGTTCATCCTACCGCTCCGTGATACATCTTCCGTATCACGCAATACCAAGCTGTTTTCATTTTTCAATCACTTCCATTGACTGAGGGTTCACTTTCCAAAGTGGAACCCAAGTTGCTGGAGAGAGTTCCCGGTTGTTGGGCCCTGTATCCCCCAGGAGCAACAAATGGATCGTCCCGGTTTCGGCCTCAAGTCAGTTTCCCAGACTCTCGCATTCACCCCTAATAAATCACCTCTTTCCGCAAGGCACCACCTCCCGGATATTCCATAACCACCCAGTGGCGCTAAGTCCACACCGATGACGGCATCAGCCTGCCTCAGCGGCGCTCAGCTGTACGTGTGTCTACTCACAAGGAGCAAGAAAATGCCAGTATCAGCAGCCTCTCCCACTCACTGCGCAAAGTCAATTCTGTCGAGCAGAACTCTCACCACTTTCGCGATTACGCTGATGTTCTTGCTTCCAAATCTTTGCCAGGCTCAGACCTATCTGAATGCGACGGGGGTGCCTACTTTCTCGACGCGTTCTGTCGTGGAAAACGGGTTCGTTAATTTGGGGAATGGAAACCTGCACATGGAAATCAATTTGGGAACATTTCCGCAAAGGGGGAAAGCCACGCTATCGGCTAAGCTCATATATGATAGCCGCATCTGGCAACCCGTCAATGGGAGCTGGCAGCCTACTAACGTGGCAAATTCGCAAGGGGGATGGCGGTTTGTGACCACGGCGGACCCGGGAGTAGTCACCCAAACGCTGACTAGCAGCACGTGCAATCCGGGTCAGTTCCTTCAGACCTGGCAGTCATTTACATGGACAGATTTCGGAGGCACTCAGCGAGTATTTCCGATCACCACATCGCAAAATCAATGCACAGGCGCGAATACGCCCAGCGGCGATGCGTATGCTCAAGACTCCTCTGGGTTTCACATGTATATTACAAATTTCACGGTCGCGAAAGTCTACACGAAGGGCGGTGTCCAAGTTTATCCCGCTATGAAGGATACCAATGGCAACTTTTTCTCAGCTGATGGCAGCGGAAATCTCATTGATACGTTGAATAGGACTCCCGTTACAAAAACCGTATCTGGCAATAATACTTTTTATGATGTTTTGAACTCACAGGGCTCCACGTCGCGATTCACTGTGACTACCACAACCATCAACGTCAATACATCATTTGCGCAGTCGGGTGTGAATGAATATTCAGGTGCATTTACCTCAATCCAGAGCATCGCCCTGCCTGACGGAACCAGCTACAGCTTTGGCTATGATTCGGGCACCACTGCCGGCTTCTATGGAATGCTAACAAGCATGACATTGCGTACTGGCGGTCAGATCCAATACGGCTACACCAATTTTGCCGACGCTTATGGGAATATCAATCGCTGGCTGAGCAGCCGAACCGCTGCTGGCACTTGGAGCTACACTCCTTCGGTCATTAGCACCTGCGCTCTTGGCACCACCGGGTGCCAGCAACAAGTGACTTTCTCCAAGCCTAGCGGCGACCAGATAGTTTATACTTTTACTCTTAATAATGGGGCCTGGAATACCCAAACTCAGTCCTTTACGGGAACAGCTGCGACCGGCACATTACTAGCGACCGTGGCAACTGACTTTGACTTTACCAATGCATGCCCAACCGTGGGATGCACAGGTAACGCCTACATCCAAATGATCCGTGGGACCACTACCGAGCCTGTGCCATCGGGAAACATCTCAAAAAAAACCGAATATGTTTATGACAGTATTTTCTATGGAAATCCTGCCGTAACAAAGGAGTGGAGCTACTACTCTGGCATTCCGGGCGCCGCACCTGACCGGGAATCCGATTTTGTATATCTCACGACAAGCGGATATGTTAGTGCTGACATACATAACCTCCTTACCAGTCTGATTGTAAAGAACGCGGGGGGGACTCAGCTAGCTCAGACGCTCATTTCTTACGATGGAGGCACTCTGACATCTATAACCGGAATCACACATCATGATGACGCCGGGTATGGATCGAGTAACACTGTCCGCGGCAACCCAACACAAATCCAGAAGTGGGTTTCGGGCAGTAGCTATTTAACCACGACTTCAACATATGACTCCACTGGCCAGGTATTGACTGCCACCAATTCCAGAGGCCACACTCGCACGTACAGTTACGCGAACAACTTTTACCAGGATGCTAACCCCCCGGTAAATCCACCAGCGTCTTTTACCCCGTCGCTCGCCACCAACGCTTATGTTACCCAGCTCACGTTAAATGAAACATCAGGCTCAGGGAGTTTGCATTATGGATATTACTTCAACACGGGAAAGATCGCCCGGGAAGACGATATCAATTTGGCATCAATTTTTCGTCATTACGTAGATCCGCTGGACCGGCAGACTCATGTTTATGATCGGAAGCTAATCAACGCAACTCGCGGCTGGACCCTCACGGCGTACAGTTCGGCCACGCAAACCGACGTATTTACTGGCATCACTGACACTACTGCTTCCTCCGGGTGTGTCTCTTGTCGTCATGATCGAAATCTTTCGGATAGTTTTGATCGACCGATCAATTCCACATTGGTAAGCGACCCTTTGGGTGCAACAAAAGTCGATGTGGGCTTCGATAACAATGATCGCATCATTACGCGGTCCAATCCGTATCGCACCACAACCGATCTGACATATGGCATCGATACGACTTCATATGATGGGATTGATCGGTCCATTCAGCAGACACATGCTGACAGCAACTCAGTCCGCACTTACTATGGAGCTTCAGTGAGCGGAGCGGGCGGGGCCGCAACACAATTGTGCGCCACGACTACTTATGGCGTAGGTTTTCCTGTCCTCACTTTAGACGAGGCCGGGAAAAAACGTCAGCAGTGGATCAACGGCTTTGGAAGTATAATCGAATTAGATGAGCCGGATGGAAGCAACAGCTTGACCCTGCCCACCTGCTATTCTTATGACGCCCTTCAGAACAACACACAAATTGTTCAGGGAAGCGAAACTAGAACCTATTCTTATGACGGCATCTATCGCAGGACAGCTGCCACCGAACCTGAGTCCGGTACTATCTCTTATTTTTACACTTCGGCTAGCGGGGCGATCTGCAGTGCCGCAGACGATCTGTGCAGAAAAACAGACGCTCGAGGAATCACCACTACATACACTTACGATATTGGGACGGAGCGGGATAGGCTGATCACCATTGCTTATTCCGACGGCACTCCCACTACAAATTACTTCTACGACCAGACTAGCTACAACGGGTTGACGATTTCGTACTCTGGAAACAGACGCACAGGGATGAGCGACGCCTCGGGACAGGCAGCGTGGAGCTACGACCCTGCTGGGCACATTATCGCCGAGCGCCGCACTATCGGACCGGTGACGGAAAACACTTCGTACACTTACAATGTTGATGGGTCGGCGGCGTCCATCACATACCCGAGCGGTCGGGTGGTCAATTATACGTACAACAATGCTCAGCAGAGTACTTCGGTTGTGGACACTACCAGTTCCACCAACTACATCACCGGAGCCACATACGCACCTCATGGTGCGTTGGCCACCGCAGTCCACGGCCAGGTAAGCGGCGGGTTCGCCGGCATCACAGAAACCTACGCATACAACAATCGACTCCAGATCTCTACTCACTCGGCTTCGTCCAGCAACGGCACCGTTTTGAGCCACACTTACAGCTATGATTTGGGCGGCGGCGCCAATAATGGACAAGTCGCGTCTATCGCTAACAATGTCAATGCAGGTCGCACTCAGATGTTCAGTTATGACAATATGAACCGTCTGGCAACTGCGCGCAGTCAGGCCACATCCGGTTCAGATTGCTGGGGCAATAACTATACATATGATCGCTATGGCAACTTGACCACCATGAGCGTCACTCAATGTACCGCGCCAAGTCTGTCTCTTGTGGTTAACACGAACAATCAAATCACAAATAGCGGTTTTAGTTATGATGCCGCTGGTAACGTGACCAGCGACGGTAGCTTGAGTTACAGCTGGGACGCGGAGAACCGATTAAAGGGTGCGGCCGCCACAAATTACACCTTCGACGGCGACTATCTCAGAACTCAAAAAGGCTCCAATGAGCTATACTGGTTCTCTCCTGCCGGGTGCGTTCACCCCTTGCTCGGCAGAAGCAGCAACACTGGATCATATACAGACGAGTTTATCTACTTTAATGGCATTCAGGTTGGTTATCGCGACGATGTAGGCTCGAAGGCATACCATTATTTCAATGATCAGCTCGGGTCTGTTCGCGTGATGACAAATTCCAGCGGCATCACTCAGTTCGACGCCGATTACTATCCGCAAGGTGGGCAGCGTATAGTCACAGGTACAGTCGATAGTCTGTTGAAGTTTAATGGAAAGCAACGCGACTCCGAAAGCGGTTTGGATTACAGCATTCGACGCATGTATGATCCTGCACTCAACCGCTGGCTATCGACGGATCCGATGGGAGGAACTGCTGGGGTTCCGCAGTCTCATGATCGCTATACGTATGTTATTGATAATCCTCTAAATCTAATTGATCCCAAGGGCCTTTCATGGGTGCCGATTTGCATATCAGTTACCATCGCATGCGATTACTCACCGAACAAGAGTTTATGTTCCTACTATGATGACCTGGTCCGAAATGGCGATTTGTGTGATAAAGCGTACGGCCTCGTGGCTAGGGAGGTCTGTCGACGTGCTGGGACGAGTTGCATCGAAAATTGCGTCAGAAAGTGTTTGGTTCCGGAAGACCAAGCCTGCCGCAGGCAATTTACTTCCTGCTTGCCACGTACGAATTGTCGAGAGTTCGGCGCTCATGCCAGATGCGGCAAGAGATGTGCATCATCGGCCCTTGGGGGGAAAACGATTACAGTCTGCACTTTTATTTGGATACCGGATCCCCCGCCCACATATTTCGGCGGCGGCGGTTTTGGAGGCATTAATGGTACGGGCACTCTGGGCTGTCACTTTGCTGACGATCCAAGCTGTATTCTGGAGCCGTAATAGTGACCGCCAAGTGTGATTATAATTCGGGAGTTCCTTCAGGTGTTCGATTTCGAGGAACTCCCACCGCACTTACCAGGGAGAGGCATCTGAACAGAGACAAGGGGGCTTCATGTTGATTCGTGCTTTTGCGTTGGGTTCCCTCATTTTCTGGTTTCCCATTTTGTTGATGCGCATCTTGTTTGGGCAGATGTGGCAGTTCATGCTGATTCCACTCACTATCGCATTACCCGCATTCATATATTTTGCATTGCAGCTTTTGTGTGACCATTTCAACAAGCCCCGGCTGCCCATCGGATTGGCTTCCTTGTTGGGTATTTGGGCTTCGGGGCCATTTTGGATTACCTTAGTGAATAGCTTCGAGCCTGACTCGGGCTTCCGTGTAGGCGGGGCGCTCACCTTCTTGACATGGGGAACCCTCATTTTCCCGTTTACAACATTTTCAATGGCTGTCTATCAGGGCTCCATTTTCGCGTTGCTCCTGAGTACTCTGGCAGTCGCCGTCTTTTCCCTTACGAGGCTCAAGATATTTACCAGGCGCACTCATTAATCTCCTGGCTCACATTCAGCAGGACACCCACGTTGACCAGCATCACAAACAACCTTAGATCTGCCGTAAGAAGATGAATGGCCGCGGAATACGGCAGTTCGCAGGTTTTCGGGATTGTGACCGGCGCTTTTTCAGTCCCACTCCTCCGCCACGCGTCTTACGAATCCTGCGACGTACTCTGCAGTGGAGATGGCTTTCCCAGGCAGCTCTGTGGAGAATCAGCGGGGCTGCCGGAGCTCGGATGCAAGAACTGCGTGCGTTCTTCTTCCAGTCGTGAGAGTTCAAGATTGACGCGGGTCTGGTCCCAGCCCAGCGCGCTCCCGATTTTTTGCGCGGCTTCACGGCTGCAATCTTCTGACCAGCACGCCCCCAACGCCACGGGCACGCGACGCAAAAGAATGTCGCCCAGCGTGACAGCGGATTCATGCGCCACGGCTTCCACGGCTTCCGCCACCAGGTGGCAGCTATGCTGGCAGAGCGGTTCGCGGAGGCGCTCGTCGAGCGAAGCGGCGTGGGCAATGGCCAGAGCGTGGCGGCCATGCCATTCCGCAATCGCTTCCGCGCAGCCTTCGGGAATCTTGGCTTTGCAGGCCACCAGACGCGCCCACTGACGGACTGTGCATTCAACGTCTTCTTCGTCGGCGGGTGAAGCAAAGACGTTGACAGGTTCAGGTATGTCAACGCCGAGTTTGCGCACGACGTCGCGCGCCAGGCTGGCTGCCGTGGTCAGCTTGCCGCCGATGACGGAGATCAGCCCCGCCGCGCCATCATCGGTGTGGTCATGCAGAATATGTTTGCGCGTTATCGACGACGATGCCTTGCCGGGCGCGAAAGGCAGCGGACGAATTCCGGCAAAGCTGTAACGAATATCTGCCGGCGTGAGTCCGGAGTGAGGAAAGAGCCGTGCAAAACTCTGGAAAAGATAATCGCGCTCCTGCTCACTGGGCTGTGGATTATCAGGAACATTGGCATCGGCCACTTCACTGGTGCCCACGAGGAGTTGCTCATTCCACGGAATAACAAATATCGGACGGCCATCGATGGCTTCACTATAGATGGCCTGCTGCGGAGCGCCGGCAAACTTGGGCAGCACCAGGTGAGATCCGCGCACGCCGCCAATCATCCGCGGCGTGGAGATTCCGGAAGCGCCAATCACCGCGTCGGCCCACGGGCCGGTGGCATTCACAACATTTTTGGCGCGAACAAAATATTCCTGGCCGGAAATGAGATCACGCAGCCGCGCTCCCGTGACGCGTCCGGTTTTCTGCGGGACGCTGTTTTCGCGGGTAATTTCCAGCAGCCTGGTGTGGTTGCAGACAACGGCTCCGGCAGCAACGCTTTCCGCCAGCCATTCCGCCACCAGGCGTTCAGGAAATTCGCACTGCGCGTCTTCATAAGAATAGATCGACCAGCCATTGCCCTGGTCGAGTTGGCGTTCAAATGCGGAAAGGCCGCCGCCGCAGCCGCGTTTGCCGCCGGCCCAGCGATGGTAGAGCCAAAGGCCGGTTCTTATGGAAAGGGAACTGCGAAGGAGCGAATGAGATTTTTTCGGCAACGCCAGCAAAAACTGCAATGGTCGCACCAGATGCGGCGATTGCATCAGTAAGCGCTCGCGTTCGCGCAACGACTCACGCACCAGGCCGATCTCAGCATGTTCCAGATATCGCAACCCGCCGTGAATAATGCGCGTGGACCGGCTCGTAGTCCCGGAGGAAAAATCGTTTTGCTCCACCAGCAGCGTGCGCTTGCTCCAATGCGCACACTCGCGCGCAATGGCGAC
>Ga0209488_10002395_pt1 | contig 15404 bp, 11 predicted proteins | sample Rivendell_Oct201_8_FD_188349 | JGI IMG/M metagenome (GOLD analysis project Ga0209488, IMG submission 188349) | Vadose zone soil microbial communities from the Eel River Critical Zone Observatory, Northern California, USA -... | ecosystem: Environmental > Terrestrial > Soil > Vadose zone >... | reverse complement strand
CCGAATCTTCCTCCTTGCGACGATGGCTGGGTCACCGATTGCGTCGCAAATTCACCGGGCGGCCCCATCCACGTGCTGCTGACAGATCGCGAGGCAGAGCACATTCCAGGCTGCAACATGGCGTATCGGAAGTCCGCGCTGCTTGAAATTGGTGGCTTCGATGAACGTTTTCGGGTCGCGGGCGACGATGTGGACGCCTGCTGGAGCCTCCAAAAGTGCAACTGGAAGCTAGGATTCAGCCCGGCGGCTGTTGTATGGCACCACCGTCGGAATTCGCTTCGAACATACTTGAAACAGCAGAGGGGCTACGGCCGAGCCGAAGCTCTACTCGAGAAAAAGTGGCCCGAGAAGTACAACTCGGCTGGTCACGTCTCCTGGGCAGGAAGAGTATATGGCAACGGTTTCTTCACGGTTCTTCCGCGGGCCGGCCGAATATACCAAGGAATTTGGGGGACTGCCCCTTTCCAGCGCCTCTATGGGCCTGCACCAGGATGGCTTTCGTCTATGATTTTTATGCCTGAATGGTTTCTGATTGTGGGTCTTCTCGCCTTGCTAACCGGACTTGGTTACACCTGGAAACCTTTACTTTTGGCAACGCCGCTCTTGCTGTTCGCGCTCGGAGCGCCAGTCGCTCACGCTATTGCCAGCGGCATCCGGACATGTAGGTCTGGACCGACTCGAAACTTCTTTGAGAAGGTTCGTCTGATGAGCGTCACTACGCTTCTCCATTTGCTGCAGCCGCTGGCACGTCTCTTCGGACGGGTACGTTGGGGGCTTACGCCCTGGCGTTGGGTCAAAGCAGAGAGCCCGTCCTTGCCGAGAGCGAATTCGATCGTTCTTTGGAGTGAGGTCTGGCACGCCGCACAAGATCGGCTTGAAGAAGTTGAATCCACTCTAAAGAAACTCGGCCTTGTCGTACGTAGGGGTGGAAACTTCGATAACTGGGATTTAGAGATCCGCAGCGGACTTCTCGGATCAGCGCGTTTGCAGATGGTCGCCGAGGAGCACGGCCAGGGAAGACAACTCGTTCGCTGGAGAGTGTCGCCGAAATACTCGGAGATTGGCCTTGTCGTCTTGTCAACATTAATTGCGATCTCTGTTGGAGCGGGCACTGCTCGTGCGTGGACTGCCTGCGCGACCTTGACGATGATGGGCCTTCTGCTTGGTCTTTCTGTCCTGCAGGAGTGCGAAGCTGCCACGGATGTTGGCCTTCGCGTGGTTCAAAAAAGAGAAGTTGAGCACTCATCGGCGCAGCTCGTCTCTGGGCATTCTAAGGGAGCCATCCACGCGGTACCCCAATCGATGACGAACTGCGTTCCCGTCATCGGGCCAATCGTGGAAGGCAAGGATTGACTGGCTCCTATTAGGGCGAGGTTATGTGCCACGAAGAAGACGATGGCGGACGTGATCGATCAAGGCTCCCGGCCCGGGAAATGCCACCGGAGCGAGAAACGGAAAGGACGAATGCCATTGTCTGAGCAAGCCAGCCCAGAGCAGATCGCGGGAAAGGTGCGTCCAGCCGTTCAAGCCTGGTTTCGGCTTCGGCCTGACTCTTCCGAGCCCGACGGAGTAACACTTCTTAAGAGCAACTCGAGATCGACAGTGTGCAGGATCGAAGGTGTGGGTCCGGGAGGCTCCAATATTGTTGCCAAGTGGTGCCCCCGAGCGGACGGTGAGCTCGAAGCGTTCATATACAGTGAAGTTCTAGACCGGCTTTCCATGGAGTCACTTCGTTGTTATGGCTTTATCGACGAGGGCACCCGAGAGTACGGCTGGCTATTTCTCGAAGACGGCGGGATTACGCAGGTTGCAGACAAGGGTGAGAGTTTTCCGATGGCCTTTGCGCGCTGGTTGGCACTGCTGCACGGCTCGGCATCAAATCTGCCGATCCGTGGCCGCCTACCGGAACGCGGGCCGGCATGGTATCTGGAAATTCTACGGGCAGCTCGGCTAGGACTTTGCAGGAGCCTACCTGAACAAGTTCGGGGCGACTTGGATCGGTCGGTCGCCGAAAGGATCCTGGTTTATTCCGAAATCTTGGAACGAAACTGGCACGTCGTCGAAGAGCGCTGTGAAGGCCTTCCGTGGACTTTGGTCCACTGCGATCTTCAACCCAAAAACATCCTTATTCGACACACTGCCTCTGGAATTGCGTTCCTACCTTTGGACTGGGAGGAGGCCGGCTGGGGACCTCCTGCGGCCGACTTGGCGGGGATTGACGCCGCAAGCTACTGGTCTACTGCGCGAAGAACATGGGGAAGCATAGAACTCAGACGAGTTGAGGAGCAGGTACGTTGTGGTGCGCTGTTTCAAATCCTCTCAGCCGTGGGTTGGGAGATGGTACGGATCGCAGCAGGCTCGGAGGAAAGGGCGAAGAGACGTCTGCGGATCTACGCTCCCCGGCTGGCTGCCTCCATTCAGGCTCTGGGTCTGGAGGTTTAGGCGAATGCAGGATTTCGTTTCCGGACTCCCGAAGACTGATGCATTAAAGAGAGGTCTCGCCTCGGCCCTCCAGAGCGAAGACGGCGTCGGACGCCCCCTCACTCTTTTGGGCCGTGAGTCCACTCCTTACGCGACGACATTCCCATGCGAGATTGTCACTTGTCGGATTGGTGGAGGGAAGCCGCGCCGGTTCTTCTGCAAGTACACGGCAGGGGTCGACTACACGGGTCACGGACATCGAGGTGGCGTGGGGCATGAGATCGCAACCTACCGGCACATCCTGGCGCAGACGAACAAATTCCGTCCGAGATTCTACGGCGGTTACACGGATTCGGAAACGGGCCAACATTGGCTCTTTTTGGAGTACTTGGACGGCAGCCTGAGGGTCGGAAAGCTGAATGACCCAGTGGCGATGGGAAAGACTGCCCGATGGATTGCCCAGTTTCATATGAGCAGTCAGCGCCTCCTGAGTAACGAGCGCCTCCGCTTCCTGAAGAGATATGACAAGGAGTACTACCTCGGATGGATTAGTCGCACGGTCGATTTCGCCGGTCCAAATTACAGGAAATCGTCCTGGCTTCGCCACCTCTATGCGCGTGCCGAGGACTTCCTGTCTCCGTTGTTGCATTCCGTACCGGTAATCATCCATGGCGAGTATTACCAGCACAACATTTTGTTTCACCACGGGCGCGTCTGTCCGATCGACTGGGAATCCGCTGCCGTCGGCGAGGGCCTGATTGATCTGGCCTGCCTGACGGATGGATGGGAAAGCGAGATCGCTGATGTTTGCACGGCAACCTATGTTCGAACTCGCTGGCCGAAAGGGTCGCCCGCCCAGTTCCAGAGGGTCTTTCAGGCTGCCCGGCTTTACATGACCGCTCGATGGTTGGGCGACGATCCTGACGTTACCCGGAGCGCGGGTGCGCGTGGTTATTGGATGCAGCTACGTAACCTCGTGACAGAATTGGAGCACATTTGAGAAAGGACCGGAATAGCGTATCGCTAGAAATACTTCGGAGTACCTTAGGCACCTCCGGTGCGAGGCCAGGGTGCATCGATAACGCCCAACTGAGGATTTCGGGACAAGCTTGGACTAGAGCAACGCCTGCCACTCCAGAAGGCGAGTCTTGCATGTTGCCACTAGGGAGAACCCGGAACATCCTCGTGGCGCTCAGAGTGGCGTTTGTCTTGGGGCTGCTCATGCTAGCGATGGACTCAGTTGCCGCCGGTCAGCGGAACTCCCCGGGCGGCCTTGAGCAAGGGCCTGCGACTCCGGCTCCGGTCTTTGGCGTTTCCGGCGTGGTGCTGGATCCGAGCAATGCGGCTATCGCAGGAGCGAAAGTGACTCTGCACGGAGGAGGCCTCGAGAACGAACCGTCCACGACGACCGATCCGGCAGGCCATTTCCAGTTCCCGGGCGTGTCGGCGGGAAGTTATGAGGTTGAAGTGCAGCAGGAAGGTTTCAAGGTATTGAAAAGCCGTGTGAAAGTCGGGCCTCGCTCTTCTGCCCCGATGCGGATCATCTTACCGCTCCGAGAGCTTCACGAGGAAGTCACCGTGACAAATCCCCAGGGGCAACTAAGTCGTGAGGCTAGCGAGAATGCAGACATCATTAGGCTGGATAGGCAGGAATTAGATTCATTACCGATCCTAGACAACGACATCGTGAAGACCGTCACGGAGATGCTGGGGCCGGCGTCGGGTGGCGGGGTCGTGACCGTCGACGGGATGGCGGTTTCTGAGGTCGGAGTTCCGGCGTCAGCTATTCAGGAAGTAAGGATCAATCAGAATCCTTATTCCGCGGAGTATTCAGCCCCCGGAAAAAACCGGATCGAGATCATCACGAAAAATGGATCTTCCCATTACCACGGCTCTCTGGACACGTCATTCCGAGACTACAGGCTTGACGCGCGAAATGCCTTCTCAGACACTCGGCCACCGGAGCGTCTCTCGGTTTTCGACGGCTATTTCAGCGGGCCTCTGGGAAAGAGCAAGAACACCACATTCCAGGTCAGTGCCAGCCAGAAGCAGGATGACCGGCAATCAATTGTATACGCCGAGCTGCCCTCTGGGACGTTTAGCCAGAATTTTCCCAATCCACAGAGGAGTACCTACTTTTTGGTGGGGATAAATCAAGACATAGGCAAGGGCAACAAACTGGCGATCCGATACGGCTTCTTCAACTGGTCGGACAAGGGCTATGGCGTCGGAGGAGTGAATCTCCCAGAAGTCGCCTCCGATGAATCCAGCCGCAGACACTACATCTATGTCAGCGACAGAGCCACAATCACTGCGAACGTGGTCAACGAATTCTCTGTTCGGGCGACCACGTCAGACAGTATGACGCGAAGCGTGCTCCAGGGGCAGCCACGTATTGTGGTGCTCGACGCATTCGTGGGTGGCAGCGGCCAGATGAACTACAATGCGTTACACAACTACCTACAGCTTAACGATACGCTGTCCTGGTCTCACGGCAAACACTTGGTCAAGGCCGGGATCAATCTTCCGGAGCTCAGCCGCTGGAGTCTGAATGACCGGACCAATTTTGATGGCACTTTCCAGTTCTCTTCTCTCACAGACTACCTGCAAAGCAGACCCTTCTCCTTCGTGCAGCAGCAAGGAACCAGTCAGTTGTTGTACTGGCAGAAGGAGGTGGGCCTTTTTGTGCAGGATGAAATGCGAGTTCGGCAGGGACTTTCGATCGCGTTCGGCCTCCGATATGATTGGCAGAACTACATTTCCAATCCCAAGAACTTTGCTCCGCGCCTCTCATTCGCTTACGCTCCAGGGAAATCCAGGAAGGTCGTATTTCGCGGAGGGACGGGAATCTTCTACGAGACTACCGGCCAGGCTGCGATCGCGGACATGCTTCGCTTCAATGGTCAAACCTTGCGCCAGATCGTCCTCTCGAATCCGAGTTATCCAAACCCATTCACGGCCGGAGGCGTGCCTCAGACCCTTCCAAACAGCATTGTCCGCTTTGCACCTGATCTTCGCTTGCCTTACAACCTGCAGTACAGCTTTGGTGTAGAAACGCAGCTGCAAAAATCGACGACATTCACGGCCACCTACATTGGTGACAGCGGATTCAATTTGTTTCGGTCGCGCGACCTCAATGCTCCGCTTCCTCCACTCTACGTCCAGCGCCCCAATCCCGAGATCGCTACTCTTCGAGAGGTGGAATCGGACGGGAATCTGACCAGCAATGCCTTGAAGCTGGCCGTGCGTACAAAAATCGGTCGTTTTTTCAACGGAATGGCGCAATACACGCTGAGTCGATCTTACGATGATACCGCCGGGATTGCCGCGTTTCCTGCAAATCAGTACGATCTGGCCGGCGAGTGGTCTCGGTCTAACTCCGACTCTCTGCACTTTTTCTATTTCTACGGCAGCTTCACCGCCCCTGAGGGTTTCAACCTCGGCGCATCGTTGTCGGTCCGCTCCGGGCAACCCTACACGCTGACAACTGGAATGGACGAATTCGGAACCACCTTTGCCAATGCTCGGCCGGCAGGCGTGCCGCGAAACAGCCTGGAAGGACCGGGATCCACCACACTCAACGTTCGACTGGCTAAGACATTTAGCTTGGTCGCGGCAAAAACCGGCAAACGTAAGCATGAGGAGAATACGGGGGTGAGCGCAACCGTGGCAGTGGATGCGTTTAACGTTCTCAATCACGTTAACTTCGGCAGGCCGGTTGGCAATCTGAGCTCGCCTTTTTTTGGACATTCTATTAGCGCGAGTCCGCCTCGACGCCTGCAAATGCTGGTACGTTTTCAGTTCTAGAGGAACGACAAATGAAGTATCCGGACCTGGCACTGTTTCGAAGGCTTCTGCAGCAGGCGCGACCTTACTGGGTTCATGTCGTCGGCATTTTCCTTCTGGGCCTTCTGGCAACTCCGCTGGGCCTGCTAGCGCCACTGCCTCTGAAGATTGCAATAGACAGTGCTATCGGCACGCACCCTCTGCCACGGTTTCTTAACCGCATTTTGCCCGCATCCGCTGCGCGATCACCCGCCACCGTCGTTGCGATCGCGGTCGTTCTGCTTCTAGGAATCGCCGCGCTCGAAAACCTCTTCGCACTTGCGAATTCATTTCTCCGAACCTGGACCGCAGAAAAATTGCTTCTGGATTTCCGAGCTCGCCTTTTCTCTCATTTGCAGCGTCTTTCACTGGGTTATCACGATGTTAAGGGCTCGACGGACTCCGTGTACCGCATACAGTACGACACCGCGTCGATGCAGTATCTCACCATCGATGGGCTAGGCCCGTTTGTCACTTCGGTAGTCACGCTGCTGGCTATGTTCTACGTGACGTTTCGTATCGATCCGCAGTTGGCATTAGTTGCGATGGTCATTTCGCCTGTCCTTTTCATGCTTTCCATGGCGTACCGGCCGCGGTTTCGCAAGCGTTCGAAGGAGGTGAAGCAGCTCGAAAGCAGCGCGATGGGAGTCCTGCAGGAGGTTCTCTCAGCCGTTCGGGTCGTTAAGGCATTCGGCAGAGAGAAGCACGAGGAGGACCGCTACGTCCACAAATCCCGGGCGGGGATGTGGGCTCGGATTCGACTTGATTTGCTCGGCGGAAGTTACAGTTTACTTGTGGGCTTGACCACGGCTCTCGGAACCGCGTGCGTCCTCTGGATTGGTGTCTATCACGTTCGGGCAGGTACACTGACTTTGGGAAGCCTGCTGCTTGTAGTCAGCTACCTCGGCCAACTCTACGCGCCGCTAAGAACCATCGGCCGCAAGGCCACCTCATTGCAAACACACTGGGTTGGTTTAGAGCGGGCCTTTTCGGTTCTGGATCAGCTGCCGGATGTTCCCGAGCGCCCTAACGCCCGGCCGCTGGCCCGGGCCTCCGGTTGCGTAGCATTCCAGCATGTCTTTTTCTCTTACGAGGAGGACCATCCGGTCCTCCAAGACATCTGTTTCGAGGTCCCCTGCGGAGCGCGTGTTGGCATCTTTGGCCAGACAGGCGCCGGGAAGACAACTCTACTCACTCTGTTAACTCGCTTTTACGACCCCACGAGCGGACAGATTCTGCTGGACGGGGTGGATTTACGCGACTACCGGCTGGCCGATCTGCGCAATCAGTTCGCGATCGTTCTCCAGGAACCAGTCCTCTTTTCGACGAGCATAACCGAGAACATAGCTTACGCCCGACCCGAGGCTATGGAGGAGGAGGTCATTCAAGCGGCCAAGATGGCCGACGCGCATTATTTCATTATGGCATTACCCAATGGGTACCAAACCGTAGTCGGCGAGCGCGGGGCGCGCCTTTCTGGGGGAGAACGTCAGCGCATCTCGCTGGCCAGAGCGTTCCTGAAAGATGCTCCCATTCTTCTCCTGGATGAGCCAACTAGTTCGGTCGACATGAAAACTGAAGCAGCCATCCTGAAGGCAACAGAGCGCCTCATGCGAGGTCGCACCACATTCATGATCGCACACCGCCTGAGCACGCTGGAAACCTGCGATGTGATGTTGGAACTGGAGCACGGGCGTCTCGTGCAGTCGGGCGTGCTCAAGTGACGCCGCTTCGCATCGTTGTTCTGGGGAATATCGGGTGTGAGCCCTACCCCGGAATTGCGTGGCAAGCAATGCAATACGCAGTTGGCTTTCAACGGCTCGGCCACGATGCCTACTACTTCGAAACCTCGTCTTCGTGGCCATATGATCCGATTCGAAAGACGAGAGTCAACACTTCGGTATATGCAGTACCGTATCTGGCGGAGGTCGCCGAAATGTTCGGCTTCAGTGACCGTTGGGCTTATCGGAGAAGCTATGGGGACAAATCATGGTTTGGCTTGGACCGAGAGTCAGCGGAAGAATTGCTGGCGCACGCTGACGTTGTTTTGAGCATCACTGGGTCCACGCGCCTGGCAGAAGAAGGTCTAGAAGTGGGGCGACTCGTGTACGTGTGCACGGACCCCGTCATCCACGAGGTGCTGTTCGCCCAGGGCGACGAAGATGTCTGCACACTGGTCGAGGAGCATGACGATGTCGTGACGTTTGGGCTGAACATCGGCACGTTCGATTGTTCCCTGCCACCCTTGCCCCGTCTCCGGGCAAAGACCTGCCAGCCTGTTGTGCTTGATCTGTGGCAGACCGGTCAGCCTACCAAAACGGAGTTCACGACTGTGGGTAACTGGAGACAAGACGGTCGCGACACCGTATTCGAGGGGAACACGTATTACTGGAGCAAGCATCGCGAGTATTTAAAGTTCATCGATCTGCCGAAACGCACGACGCAGCCGCTGGAGCTTGCAACCGGCTTAATCCAATTGTCATCCGAAGACAGAAACGTGCTGGAGTCAAATGGTTGGCGTCTGACGGACTCTCATCCGCTCACTGTGTGCTCCTACAGGGATTATCTGCAGTCATCGCGCGGCGAATTTACTGTGGCTAAGGATGCGAACGTGCGCCTGAAGACTGGATGGTTCAGTGATCGCAGCGCCTGTTATCTCGCCGCTGGCCGACCAGTAATCACTCAGGACACCGGCTTTGGCACGATCCTCCCTACAGGTGAGGGGCTGTTCGCCTTCAACACGATGGAGGAGATCCAGACTGCTTTTGAGGTGATCGAGGGCGATTACGAGAGACACTGCCGCGCTGCCAGAGATATTGCCGAAGAATATTTCAAGGCCGAAACCGTGTTGGCAAGACTGCTAAACGATTTGGGAGCGTGAGATTGTCCGCCAAGAGATACCTGATCGTAAATGCCGATGATTTCGGCCACAGCTCCGCGATAAATCGCGGCGTGATCCATGCGCATGATCACGGCATCGTGACCAGCGCCAGCCTGATGGTACGGTGGCCGGCAGCCGTCGAAGCCGCGGAGTGCGCTAGAAATCGTCCTGGTCTTAGCCTGGGATTGCACGTTGACTTCGGAGAATGGACCTATAAGGACGAGAACTGGACGCCTGTCTACAATGTGGTACCACTCGACGAAGTGACGGAGTTGCGTCGCGAGGCATTACGCCAGATTGCCGTTTTCCGAAACCTGACGGGCAGAGATCCCGACCACATTGATTCTCACCAGCACGTGCATCTTCGCGAGCCGGCACGCTCTGTGGTACTCGAAGCCGCTCTGGAGTTGAGGGCCCCAGTACGCGATTGCACGCCGGAGATACGTTATTGCGGGCGCTTTTACGGGCAAACCGCCGAGGGCTCGCCCTATGCAGGGGGGATCACCTCAGATGCGCTAATTGAAATCTTGACGCAACTACCACAGGGCGTAACGGAGTTGGCCTGTCACCCGGGTGAAGGAGAGGTTCCGAATACGACGTACACAGGTGAGCGCGCAATAGAGGTGAAAACGTTGTGCGACGCCAGAGTCCGGTCGGCCCTCATTGAAATGGGAATCGAACTGTGCGGGTTCACCGACTTACCGCGCCTCTTGGTATCTTCCGAGAGCGGATCTACTGCGCCATGAACCCGGAGAACGCATCTGGGCGCTTGCGAGTGGCCCTGATTCCGCCATTGTGGGCTCGTGTCGCTCCCGCTACGCAGGGGGGCGTGGAATTCATCGTGTACTTACTTGCGGAGGAATTGGTCAGACGGGGCCATCAAGTTACTGTCTTTACTTCTAGCGACTCAGCCACCACGGCCAGAGTCGAAGCCCTGTGCGAATGGAACATGATCGAAGCGATGGAAAGGGGCCGCGCTTGGGAGTATGAGTATTACGAGTCGTGTAACATCGCCGAAGCGCTGCGCGCGAGCGACTCGTTCGACATTATTCACTCGCACGTGGGATGCTACGCGATTCCCCTTGGATTCCTTTCGCGAACACCAATCCTGCACACGCTCCATAATCCTATAACCCCCGATGCCATTTGGCTGTTGGAACGCTATGCGAATGCTGCGGTTACGGCCGTTAGTCGGCAGCAGATCGCTGGAGTACCTGAGCAGCGGCGCCGCGGCATTCACGTGATCAACAACGGCTGTGACTTTGACTCCTATGAATTTTCCCCATCTCCCGGAAAATATCTTACGTTCCTAGGGCGAATGGGAGCGGGGAAATCGCCACTCGATGCTATCCGGATAGCGAACGAAACCGGGATGTCCATCGTTCTGGCCGGACAGCCATTCGATGAGCAGGAGCGACTCTACTTCACCGAAAAAATAGAACCTCTGATTGACGGCGACAACGTCGTGTACATCGGACAAGCCGACCATAAGCAAAAGTGCGCCTTGCTAAGAGATGCCGCGGCGCTTTTGTTCCCTATCCAAGCCGAGGAAGCTTTCGGTCTGGTGATGATTGAAGCCATGGCATGCGGCACGCCAGTGATCGCGTTTCAGAGAAGCTCGGTGGAAGAGGTAGTCGATTTCGGAATGACCGGCTTCTACGCTGACTCCATGCGAGCACTGGCCTCGTTTGTGCCTCGCGCGTTAGCGCTTGACCGCAGAATCGTCCGGGAACGTGCTAAGGAACGCTTTGGCCACGTCAGGATGGTGGATGAATACCTGCAAGCCTACGATGGCCTCCTCCACTCGGCCTCGAATGCGCGGGCATCAGTCATTCCTGCGAGGGAATCATGATCGATCCAGCCCTTGCAAGTATCATCGTCAATCCCTATAACTGTGGGCGTTCGCTACGCGAAACCATCGACGGGCGGTTACTTGAAGCGACGACCATCCTTAAACGAGACGGGAAACGATGGCGCGTTGTGGCGCGGTCGAGCGTTGACAGTATCTTTTGTGGCGATAAGAGATTCCAGGAGACCGAATGCGCATCCTGATGCTGAATTCAGAGATCCCATTTCCGCCGATTACGGGTGCCCAATCTCGGTCGTACCACCTCCTCAGGGGCCTTTCTTCGGAGCATGACATGACTCTTGTCGGTTTCAGTTGGGACTCGCAGAACTCGCCAATCATTTGCTCCTTACCGGTCGAAGTCATATGCGTCCCATGGGAGCCTTCAGAACCCTACCGCAAGATGCATGAAGGTAGCCCCTCGGTGTCACAGGCAGCGTACCGTCATCTGGCCTATGAGAGTGCCGAGCCTTGGTTCGTCAGCTATTACAACTCCGCGGCAATGGAGAGCGTGCTGGCCGAGCTCATGTCAAGATCGTTCGATTTGATTCTGATCGAGCACTCGTTCATGGCAAGGTTTTTGCCTTTCTTGTGTGCGGACGTCCCAAAGGTTCTGGATATGCACAATGTCCATACCCTGATGGCTTGGCGGCACGCCCAAGAGAAATCTGGTAGTGAGCAGGTCGATGCGGTCAAAGAGTTTGAGAGAACGCAGTCCTATGAGCGGACCGTTTGTAGTGCATGCCAGCTCTGCCTCTATTGTTCGGACCAAGACGCTGAAGCAGCGCGTCATTTTCTGAATACAGAGCACTTGAGAGTGATACCAAATGGCGTAGATACCGCCATGATGACCATCGGAAAGGCTCCGGTTACGCCTGGGTACCTTCTATTCACGGGGATGATGAACTATGAGCCAAACGTAGAAGCAGTCCGGTACTTCGTTGGGGAGATATTGCCGCTGATCCGAGCTGAGGTTCCATACGCCACATTCCACATTGCTGGGGCGAATCCTACGGCAGAGGTTAAGGCACTCGCATCCGACAGCGTATATATCCATGGTCCTGTGCCCGACATGCGCCCATATTTTCACCAAGCCTCTGTTGTGGTCGTGCCGTTGCTCCACGGCGGCGGCACGCGACTCAAGATCCTGGATGCCGCCGCCTGCGGCAAACCTATTGTGTCAACTTCAGTGGGGGCTGAGGGGCTCAATTTCGTGGACGGTCGAGATCTTCTACTCGCGGATTCAGCTCCGAGATTCGCTCAGACTGTCGTCAGACTCTTGTCCAATCCTGACCACCAGGCTGACCTCTCACGAAGGGCATGCCGTGCGGCAAAAGCTTACGACTGGTCGAAGATTGCTTCAGAATTCTGCAGGGTGATCACCGGTATCGCCCAAGGGCGCCGCGGAGTCGGCTTTAGTTCTCAATCCTTTGAAAGAGACGCCGCCGCACATCGCGAGAGTGGCTAAAGTCAATGACGGCAATCGGGTTATCTCGAGGGGAGGGCTAGAACCACATCGTGAATCATCGACTCAGAGGCGGCACAGGTATGTTGGGCATCAGCGCGTGTATCTTTGCTCTTGCTGTAAGTGCGCTGCTGGTAGCCCAGCAAACCCATACTGGCAGTGGATCCGAAGAAGGCAAACAGCTCTTCGTAGCTAACTGCGCGCCTTGTCATGGCCCGGACGGAGACGCAATCGCAGGAGTCGATTTTGGACGCGGTAAGTTCCGGCGCGTATCGTCTGATGGTGATGTTCTTGAGATCGTCAAAGCTGGAATCCCGGGAACGGCAATGCCTGGGTTTTCGAATGAGCTTACGGAGGTCGAGATCAGGATGCTGGCCGCTTACTTGCGTTATCTCGCAGGCACTGCCCAGACCACGTCTGCCCCAGGCGATGCCGTGCGTGGCAAGACGATCTTCGAAGGTAATGGTAGGTGCCTCGAATGCCATCGCATCAGGGGCAAGGGTTCACGGGTCGGCCCGGACCTTACGGAGATCGGGTCGGTCCGGCGATTAGCCGAACTGGAACGCTCTATTCTCGAACCCGACGCGGAAATACTTCCTCACAACCGCTTCGTTCGCGTGGTCATCCAGGATAATGTCACGATTACGGGAAGATTGCTTAACCAGGATACTTTCACGGTGCAGCTTATGGATTCCCAGGAGAGGTTGCGTTCGTTCGAAAAGTCAAATCTGAAGGAGTACGTCTTCCTCGACAAATCAGCGATGCCATCCTACCAAGGAAAACTTAATCCACAAGAACTCGCAGACCTTGTCAGCTATTTGGTTTCTCTGAAAGGAATGGGCAGTCGATGAATGTACGAAGGCTGCTGCTAATTACAGTGGCGAGTTTTTTCTGGGAGCCCACTTCGCTGGCCCAAGTCTCGTTCGAGCGAATCCTTGATGCCAACAAGGAGCCTGAAAACTGGCTAACCTACTCCGGAACCCCCCTGAGCCAGCGTCATAGTCTGCTCAACCAGATTACTCCGGCAAATGTGAAGAATTTAGACTTGCAGTGGATTTATCAAGCCCGGTCACTGCAAAAATTCGAAGCCACACCTCTACTCGTGGACGGAGTCATGTACACCGTCCAGGCTCCGAATGACGTAATCGCTTTGGACGCAGCCACAGGACGTATTTTTTGGATCTACTCCTACAATCCGGGACGAGCACACCCTTGTTGCGGCCGGGTCAATCGCGGACTGGCCATTCTCGGTGACACGCTCTTCATGGGAACCATCGACGCGCATCTGGTCGCGATCGATGCCAAGAACGGACGACCACTCTGGAACACCACGATCGCGAGAGCGAAATCTGGTTATGCCATAACACATGCCCCTCTGGTGCTGAAGGACAAGGTGATCATAGGTACCGCCGGCGGGGAGTATGGCATCCGGGGCTTTATCGCCGCTTACGATGCCCATACAGGGAAGGAAGCATGGCGCTTCTATACCATCCCAGGACCGGGAGACCCTGGCCACGAAACTTGGGAGGGTGACTCCTGGCAAACAGGAGGCGGTCCGGTGTGGATGACCGGCTCCTACGACCCGACGCTCAACCTGACGTATTGGGGTGTAGGCAATCCCAGCCCAGACTGGAATGGCGACGTTCGACTTGGAGATAACCTCTACAGCGATTCAGTAGTCGCCCTAGACGCGGACACTGGAAAACTGAAGTGGTATTACCAATTCACACCCCACGACGACCTGGACTTTGATTCCGTACAAGTTCCAGTGTTGGCCGACATCGAGTGGCAAGGCCAAAAGCGCAAGGTCATCCTGTGGGCCAACCGGAACGGCTTCTTTTATGTGCTGGATCGCCAGACGGGTGAGTTCCTGCTTGGAAAACCATTCGCCAAAGTGACCTGGGCGAGCGGCTTCGATCAAAAAGGCAGACCGGTGCGCGTATCCGGCCAGACTTCCAGCCTGGTGGGTACCCGCATCTATCCGGGCAATCCTGGCGCGACCAGTTGGTATTCCCCTTCTTACAGCCCGCGCACGGGACTCTTCTACATCCCGGCGTGGGCCAACTCTTCGTCTATTTTCGTTAAGGTTCCCGTCGAGTACAAGGAAGGCCGCGAATATGCTGCGGGAATGCCCAAGTCGTTGATCCCTTTTGACTGGTCGCCTGTCCCGAATTTCCGGAAAGAGGAAGAGGGCTACGGCGCAGTCCGAGCGTTCGACCCGCAGTCGGGTGAAAGGAAATGGGAATTCAAGATGGCCGACGTCACCGAGGCGGGTATCCTGACCACCGCTTCGGATTTGCTGTTCAGCGGGGGGCGTGAGGGATATTTCTATGCTCTGGATGCCCGCAGCGGCGCGCTGTTATGGAAGACTTCCCTAGGTGCGGCAGTCATTTCTAGTCCGATGACGTACTCCGTGGGGGGCAAGCAGTACGTGGCAGTCAACGCCGGGAATTGCCTATTCACGTTCGCGCTGCGACAGTAGTGTTGGCGTGGGAGAAAGGAAGTGTCGGATGAATATTCTGGTTATCGCCCCCCATCCTGACGACGAGTCGATCGGTTGCGGCGGAACCATTTGCCTTCATACCGACCGTGGCGACCACGTGGCCGCAGTGTTCCTGACTTCCGGAGAATTCGCCCTGGGCGATTTGCCGCGAGAAAAAGCATGGGCCATTCGCGAGGCTGAGGCAGAGGAGTCGGCGAGTATTCTTGGAATCACAAGTGTAACGTTTTTGAGACGCCCGGATCATTACCTTGGCGATGGGATCGAAGAGGCAGCAACAGAGCTGCGGCTGTTGCTGGAGAGGCAGCAGCCGCAACTCATCTACCTGCCACACGCGTACGAAGGGCATTCGGATCACCGTGCCTGCCAGCCGATTGTCCAAGCGGCGCTATCCAGCACCCTGATTCCTCCACCTGCGCTGTTGGGCTATGAGGTCTGGACGCCGCTGTCCGAATATGATCGTGCT
>Ga0209488_10002394_pt1 | contig 15404 bp, 18 predicted proteins | sample Rivendell_Oct201_8_FD_188349 | JGI IMG/M metagenome (GOLD analysis project Ga0209488, IMG submission 188349) | Vadose zone soil microbial communities from the Eel River Critical Zone Observatory, Northern California, USA -... | ecosystem: Environmental > Terrestrial > Soil > Vadose zone >... | reverse complement strand
GTTGGCCCAGAAGGTTGGAGTACCAGATGCGGTTTCAAGTCTGGTTACGTCGCCCGAAGTGAAGGAGCCCCCGGCGGTAATCGGGTCACCGGTCGCGGCCTTGCTCACATCAGGTCGAACAAGGTTTGAAACGACCAGCCCACCGATCGCCCCCAAGGCGCTCGTGAGAATGGCGCGACGCGAACGATGCGTCTCTGGCACGCTCTCCATGGCAGTCCCTCATCTGTCGCTACGGGCTATGTGACGGCTGCCTATGTCGGCGGAAGGGTCGTGCCATCTAGGCGAGCAGCCAATCAGGAATCAAGGCTTCGGGCCAGAGTAGTCGGTCCGAGCGGACCGAGAGCGGTCCTCGCCCAACGGCTCGGTAACATGTGGTGGCAAGAAGCACCAGAGCAAGCGGTGTGACTGCCAGTTCCCTCGCTCGCGTGCTGAGCCGCCTGGCGCCGGCGGAAGGTCGAGCTCGACCTTGATGGTGTACTCGTTCGATGCGGGAGCACCCACAGGTTTCGCCGAGCCGGGGTTTCGACTGAGGTCGTAAGACCGGGTTCGGAGACCTTGACCTTGTCGCTCCAGCTCACGCTCGAAAGTGATCTTGGCGCGGCGGCCATCTCGCTTCGGCCGTGGCGCGAAACAGAAGAAGCTGCCCGAATCATCCTCCGGTTTTAGGGCTCACGGCGATGATGAGAAGAATGATCACGGGCGCCAGGACCACGAGAGCTGTCGCTGGCGCGGTGACGAACGCGAACGTGTAGATCGCGGACCTCATCGACGTCGTCTTTGCCATGAGAACGGTCCCGACGGCCATGGCCGCGAAGGCGATTGCGAGTAGCGAGAAGCCGAACGGAACGCCGAACCACGCTGGAGGGTTCGCGAGGAGCGGCTCGTTCGCGCCGGGAGCGACGATGCTTCGAGCCAGCACAACCCACACCGGGAGGAGCGACAGGAGAACACGCCGAGTCCGAGTAGGGGAGCGGGGGCGAACCTGAACGAGGGCGACGGGCGAACCTTCCGCGACCTGCGCCACCCGGCGCTCCTTCTCGAAATGCTGCTTCGGGACCGTGACGACGGTGTCGACGAGGCATCGAGCCCACAGTGAGGCGATCTGCCTGCGCTCGCCAGAAGATCGGGCGTCGCGGAGTTGCTCCCGAAAAAGGCTGATCATCGCGTCCCCATAGCGGGCCCTGAAGCCTGCCGGGTAGAGTCGCAGGAGGCGCCGATAGATCCGCTCGTGACGATTCATGGCTTCAGGCCGCGGATCCAGCGTTGGGCGCCGACGACCAGGACCTCCATGCGAGCAACCTCTGTGACCACCACCTGCTGTCCCGCGGCGGTTAGTCGGTAATAACGTCGGCGCTGGTCGCCACCTTCCGGGTCGGGTCGTTCGTCGCTCTCCTCGATCAGACCGCCGTCCAGGAGACGCTTGATGTTCGCGTAGAGCGTGCCCGGGGCGAGACGCACCGCGCCGTCGGTGAGGGCAGCGACCTCGGTCATGATCCCGTAGCCATGCTTCTCGCCAGGCCCAATGGCAAGCAGGATGTGGATAGCGGCAGGAGGAAGCGGTGGGCGGCTGTCTGGCATCCCGACGACTATATCCGATGTGGATATAGTCGTGTCAAGGCGCGGTGTCCGATTCTCCTGGCCTTCGCGTTATCAACCGAGCGGAAGACAATCGCTCGGGGATTTCGGGAGGATCGATGGAAGACGCCGGCACGCTGGCGACCGAGCGGGAGGGCCCTACGAGCGAGCGCGACGAGGAACTCGCGCTCGCGGCTCGGACCGATCCCGAGGCGTTCGGGCTCCTGTACGAGCGCCATCGCCTGGCCGTCTTTCGCTATCTGCGGACCCGAACGCGGAGCGAGGACGATGCCGGCGAGCTGACAGCGGTTGTCTTCGAGCGGGCGCTCACGGCCATCCCTCGCTACCGACCGACCGGCGGTGGGGTCGCGGCGTGGCTCATCCGCATCGCTCGCAACGCCGCAGTCGACGCCGGGCGGCGAGCCACCGCCATTCCACTCGCCGAGGACCTAGCCGATGGCCGAGCCTCAACCGTGCCGGAAGAGCGTGTCCTCGCCGATGAACTTAGATCCTCGCTCGTTGCCGCCGTCAACAGCCTTCCGCCAATCCAGCGTGAGGCGATCGCGCTGCGCTATGCCGCGGGACTGACGGCCCGCCAAATAGGCGACGTCCTCGGCAAGAGCGACCAGGCCACCCAGAAGCTGCTCAGCCGAGCCTTGGCCACGATCAGGGAGACTCACCGTGTCGATTTCTGACGGACGCGGCTCCGCGCTTGCCGCCGACAGCCGGCTCGATACGAGCTTGAGCGACCTCTTCGCCATGGACATTCCAGTCGGCGTGCTCGACCGACTCGACGAACGGGTCCAGCAGGGTCTCCAGACCTGGCGGCCGCGCACGACTCGGCGCTCAAGGCTCCGCCCTGGCCGTCGAGCCGGAGTGATCGGCCTGCTGGCGGCCGTCCTTGCGATCGGCGGGGCCAACGGCAGCCTCCGTGCGCTGTATTTCCTTGCCGCCGGTCCGTTCGACATGCCGTGGCATCGCGGTGCTGAAGTGAACCTGTCGCAGACCGTCGACGGGTATCGCGTCACCCTCGACCGGGCATATGCTGATGCGACGCGATTGGCCCTCGCGATCTCTGTCGTGGACGAGCGCCGACGCCCCGGGATCACGCAGCTCGAGGCATCCTCGACGATCGTGACGGACGTCTCGGGTGAATACGGCGGGATCGGCGCGACCTCGAATCCGGACGGGCCGTTTGCGTCAGTGAACGTCGCGTGGAAGACGCCGCCGGTGCTGCCTCTGCCAGCTGGCCCACGACACTTCCACGTCGTCCTGCCGTCGATCAACGTCCGCGACAACTCAACGCCGCCACCGGACCCGGACGCGGTCGGCTGGAACCCCTGGCACCGATACCCCGGGCCATGGACGTTCGACTTCGAGATGAACGTGGACGGTGGCACGACGGTCACTCCAAACGCCGTCGCGACGGCCGACGGAATCAAGGTGACCGTGTCGCGCCTGATCGCGGCCTCGAACATCGTCAGGGTCGAGCTGAAGATCGATGGGAAGGTCGGAGCCGGCGGCTGGAATCCGATCGGCGACGTCCGCCATGGCGGCAAGGTCGTGCCGTTCGTCGTCGGGTCCTTCGAGCCCGACGGAACGATCGCCCTGCTCACCGACGGCGGCGCCGGCGACCCGTCGGGCGCTTGGACGGTGACGATCAACTCGGTGGCGAGCCCAGACGGGAGCGCACAGCCGACCGGCCCGTGGGTGATCCAGTTCGACGTCCCATAGCGCGAGGGATGCCGCAGCCGATTTCGACGGCCCCCTCAGGTCTCTCGGTCGCCGCTGATCGTCAGGACGACGTTGCCCGCCTTGTGCCACGACTCGACGTACCTGTGCGCCTCGACGACCTGCTCCATCGGATAACGCCGGTCGATGACCGCCCGAAACTTGCCCGCCTCGATGAGTTCCTTCATGAAGACGACGTCCTGCTTCGCCTTGCGACCGCCCGCGAACTTCAGCCGCCTGTCGCCGATCCGCCAGGTCCACAGCGCCCAGAACAGGTTCCGGACACCGTCGGTCGCGACGTAGATCCCACCCGGCTTCAGTGAGCGTCGACCGCGCCGGAACGAATACTTGCCGACGGCGTCGATGATCGCGTCGTAGGTCTGGCCGTTCTTCGTGAAGTCCTGCGCGAGGTAGTCGACGACCTCGTCGGCGCCGAGCGATCGCACCAGCTCGACGTGCCGTGTGCTGCACACAGCGGTGACATGCGCGCCGATGTTCCTGGCCAGCTGGACCGCCGCCGTGCCAAGCGATCCGGACGCACCGTAAATGACGATCCGCTGCCCCTTCCGGACATCTGCAACTCGCAGCGTGGCCAATGCCTGCATGGCCCCGTCGCAGACGGCCGCGGCCTCGTCGAAGGTCATGCCGGCCGGCTTGTGCGCGAGCGCGGCACTCTCCCGGAGGCATATGAACTCGGCATGTGCCCCGAACCAGTTGGTGCCGAAGACGTCCTCACCGACGGTGAACTCCGTGACAGCTGGGCCGACTTCTTCGACCTCGCCCGCCAGCTCGACGCCGAGTATCCGCCGCCTCGGCCGACGAAGACCCAGCACGAGGCGCCAGAAGACTGGACGGGCTACGCGAAGGTGGGTATCGGTCTGGGTGACGGTCGTGGCGCGGATCCGGATGAGGACCTCGTCGTCCTTGGGCACGGGCCGCTCGACGTCCTCGACACGGAGGACCTCGGGAGGGCCATACCTGTCCTGGACGACGGCTTTCACGCCTTCACTCCGACTCCGGGGCGCCGCCTCCGGCCGACGAACCAGCCGAGGATGGCGATGCCGACCGCCACCTCCGCGAGCCAGAGGACGAGCGGCCCCTGGCCGAAGCCGACATAGACCCTCCACGCAGCGGGCTCGACGATGAACGGCAGCGCGATCGCGACGCCGGCCACGATCGAGCGGGATTCCCCCCACCACCGGCCGAGGAGGCCGTAGACGACACCCGCCCCGATAGCGACGACCACCCAGGGCCCGATGAACCACAGCCACTGGGAGACAGCGGTTCCGATGAGCGTGAGGGCGTCAGTCGAGTCGACGAAGCCGAGACGTCTGGGATCGACGACATCGCCGACGAGGAACTGGCCGTAGAAGCCGGCCACGCAGGCCACCTCCGCCGCCACTCCGGCGACGGCTGCCCAGAGCCGCGACCGCTGGCTCCATCCCGCGAGGAACGCGAGGACCGCCCACGGGCTCGAGAGGTTGCCGACCCAGAACGTCGTCACGGACGAGGGCGCCGGAAGCGACGACATGAGCCGGCCCAGCAGCAGACCGGCGAGCACGCACGAGACCAGCAGGACCCACGGACGGCGCATGTGTCCAAGCATAGGCCGCCGTCATCGCCCCGGGCTGAGCCAGATCGTGGGCACGTAGGAATCGGGCGCGCCGAACGAGCCGACCGCGATCACGCCCGGACCTCCGGGAGTGACGGCGTAGAACTCGCCCTGCTCCTGGACGGGAGCCGAGTGGGCCTGTTCCCAATGGATGCCGTCGCGCGAGACCCAGGAGATCGCCGTTCCGCGCTGGAGGCCCTGGTAATCCCCGACACCGATCACCACGTCGCCGATCGCAACCACGTCGGTCATCCACGCGAAGCCGCCCGAATGCTCACGCGACGCTTCATTCGGGGCCCTCGTCCATCGACGTCCGTCAGGGGACTTCCAATCGGCCGCTTCGTGTCGAGCGACGTCAGAGCCTACGGCGACCAGACCGCCGAAAGGCGCGACCGTCACCGCGACCGCGATTCCGTCAACGAACGAGGGGTCGTCGACCCGAGTCCACGTCGCGTAGTCGGGCGATGTCCACACGACTGCGCCCGAGGGATGCTGCGCCGTGCCGACCACGCCGACCGCGACGAACCCGTCACCGAACCTCGTGATCGCGCGGACTTCGGCATTCGCGAACGCGACGGGGTCATCCGGAATCGACCGCCAATCCAAGCCATCAAGCGAAAACCAGAACCGAGCGTGTCTGTCGAAGAGCTCCGGGCCGACGGAGCCACCGGCAAGGTAGCCACGCGCGGTGGCCACGATCGTCGTCATCCGCTCTGCGGCGTCGCTGCCCTCGAGGAGGGGCACCGAGTGCTGATGCCAGGCGACCCCATCGGCGCTCGTCCAGGCGACCGGCAGCTTCCCTGAACGACCAACCGCCACGGCGGTGCCGTCGCCACCAGCCGCGAGCGAAACCGGGAAGGTGAAGCCGGTCGTGCCAATCGAGTGGATCGACCAGTTAAGGCCATCCGACGACGTCCAGGCCACGGGAATCCAGTCGGGTGGCTCGTAACCCACCGCCACGAACTCGCCGTCGGGCAGGGGCGTGACGTCCGCGATCGTGGCCTGACCCGGGATCCGGAGAATCGGATGGTCGCCGGTGTAGGCCGACGCTGACGGATCGACCTCGAAGTTCGTCGGCCTTTCCACGGAGGGCGCACGCGCCCAATCGATCCCCAGAACCGGGGGTCCGGAGGGCTGAGCGATCACGGCAGAGGCCGAGGGTCCAAGCGTCGGCTGCGCCGTCGACCCGCACCCGCCGAGGGCCGCCAGCACGGCGCCCAGCGCGAGCGCGAGCCCAGGCACGCGCCGCCCGGCGACGCTACGCGCTCGAGCCCTCGATCTCATCCCGTCCTCGCTGATCACGAGACATACCACCCCTCCGCGTTGCCTCTCGGCACCGCAAAGCCCATCGGCATGGCCATCGCGTAGTGCACCGCCGGGCCCAGGACACGTACCCTACCCGGCACGGGTCCAACGGGGGACAAAGCACACCACGTTCCGACGGGAGGAGAACGAGTGTCGATAGGTCGATCCAGGGCTGCCGTCGCGGCTGCCCTTCTTACCATCCTGGCGCTGTTGCCGGTCGCTGCTGCGCCGGTGCTGGCCCGGGACCACGCGGCCGCCGACCAGGCCCGCGACCTCAGCTACTGGACCAGCGAGCGAATCGCCAACGCGAAGCCGCGCGACTTCGTCCGCAACGCCGACGGCAGCTTCAGCCGCGCCAAGCCGACGCCCCAGGGCAAGCCCGGTGGCTCCGGCAACAACGTCCTCGGCGCGTCGTGGACCGGTGGCGGGGCTGTCCTCAAGCTGTCCGGCAAGGTCCTGTTCACGATGAACAGTGGCGACTACATCTGCAGTGGGACTTTGATCACCGACAGCGCCACCGACCGCTCGATCGTGATCACGGCCGGCCATTGCTCGTACGACGCCGCCGATGGTGGCTTCGCCCGCAACTGGACCTTCTATCCCGAGTTCGACACGAACGCGACGTACACGTGTTCGCAGTCCAAGTGGGGTTGCTGGGTTGCCACCGCGCTTGCGGTGCACAACGGCTTCGCGCAGTCGGGCGGCTTCAACACCCAGGCGACGACCTACGACTGGTCGTTCGCCGTCCTCAAGAACGGTGGCTTCGCCAACAACCTGGCCGAGACGGCGCTCGGGGCCACGATGGCCAAGACATTCACGGCTCCGGCCGTGGGCTCGCAGACATTCAACTTCGGCTATCCGGCCGCCGGCAAGTACCACGGCTACGACCTGACGTACTGCTCCGACCAGATCTTCAACGATCCTCTCAACCAGAACCTCACGTTCGGCGTCGACTGCGACATGACCGGCGGCTCGTCCGGCGGCCCGTGGCTCGGCGGCTTCAACACGAGCACCGGGGCCGGCACGGTCGACTCCGTGAACTCGTACGGCTATAGCGGCCAGAAGAAGGAATACGGGCCGAAGTTCAACACGAACACCTCGGCCACCTTCAACGCGGCCCTGTCTGCCAGCGGCAATACCCTGGTCGGCACCGCGCCGTAGACCACGCACCTGGACCCACGCGAGACGACGCCGGAGTGGTTCGAGCCACTCCGGCGTCGCCGTATCATCCCGCGATGACCACCATTTACTGGCTGCTCGACTCCGATCCGGCCATCCGCTGGCAGGCGATGCGCGACCTGACGCACGAGCCGGCGGACGTCATCGCGGCCGACCGGTCGCGGGTCGCGACCGAGGGTTGGGGCGCTCGGCTACTGGCGCTCCAGGGACCGGACGGCCGATGGGCCGGCAGGCCCTGGTCGCACGACTGGACCGATACGTTCCACGTCCTGGAGCTGCTGCGTCGCTTCGGGCTCGATCCCGCGAGCGAGCAGGCCCATCGAGCTATCGCTCTCATTCGGGAGCACGTGACGTGGCGGGACCCGGATTTCGAAAGTCCTTGGGCCGACAACCGGTTCTTCGAGGGCGAGGTCGAGCCGTGCATCAACGGCAACGTCGTCTCCACCGGCGCGTACTTCGGCGTCGACATGACGCCGCTCGTCGAGCGGCTCCTCGGTGAGCAGCTCCCGGACGGCGGCTGGAACTGCGAGGTCGAGAACGGGGCCACGGTGTCGTCGTTCGGGACGACGATCAACGTCCTCGAGGGCCTGCTCGAGCACGAACGGGCGACCGGCGGCTCGACCGAGGTGGGAGAGGCCCGCCGCCGCGGCGAGGAATACATGCTCGAGCGTCGGCTGTTTCGTCGGAAGTCGACCGGCGAGGTGATCGACCCCAGCTGGCTCCAGTTCTCGTTCCCGACCTGGTGGCACTACGACGTCCTGCGCGGGCTCGACTACCTGCGCGACGCCGAGGTCAAGCCGGACGAGTGGATGGCCGAAGCGATCGGGCGCGTCGAGGGCAATCGGGATCCCGACGGCCGCTGGCCGCGCCAGAACGTCCACGCGGGCGAGGCTCACTTCGAGATGGAGGACGGCGAGGGCAAGCCGAGCCGCTGGAACACGCTCCGGGCGCTGCGCGTGCTCGACTGGTTCGAGGCGAGCGCGTAGGGAGAACTGGGACTAGGCGGCCAGCGCCGCGCATCACCTCGATGAGTTCGTCACGCGACGGACCCGGTCGGGGTCGCGACTTCGCACGGAGGTCCGCGAAGATCCGCTCGCTGCCTCGCCGGCCATCACCTCGTCGCCCCCGCGAACAGGTCACTTGGAGTGGCTCAGGACAGCACAATCAGAGCATGCTCGATCTCGCCGTCGTCGGCGCCGGGGCTGCCGGCACCTTTGTCGCTCACGAGGCGCTCCGGCGACGCCCCGAGTGGTCCATCGAGCTTTTCGAGCGCACGGACCGGATCGGGGGCCGCCTCCACTCCGTGGCGGTACCGGGCGCGAGGCACCCGATCGAGCTCGGCGGGATGCGCTACCTCCATGGCCATCGTCATGTCGACCGTGTCATATCGCAGCATGGCCTCGCGACGCATGCGTTCGACATCGGTCGGGGGCCGGACCGGACCGTCCTGCGCGACGTCACGGCCGATGGACTTGCCGATCCTCGAGCCGGATCGGGATACGACCTGGCGGCCGATGAGATCGGCCGGTCAGCCGGCGAGCTCATCACGGAGGCGTTCGAGCGAATCGTCCCCGGCGCGACCCGAATGGATCTCGATGCCTGGCTACGGGCTCGCCCGAATCTCCGCCACAAGGGTCGCCCGCTCGCGGATTGGGCGATCGGGGAGGCGCTCGCAAGCGTGTTGAGTCCGGCGGGCCATCGTTTCGTCAACGATGCGTTCGGCTACGACTCGGGACTTCGGGGGCAGAACGCCGCCGACGCCATCCCGTACCTGCTCGGCGCCGGCGACCCCAGTGGCGAGGCCAGGACGCCTGATGCGGGGATGCAGGCGATCCCGGTGGCCCTCGCGGCGGCGTTCGTCAACCGGGGTGGGGGAGTCCGGTTCGAGCACCAGCTTCAGGACATCGAGGCCGACGAAGGCGGTACCCAGCGGCTGCTGTTCACGAACGGCAATTCGGTGGCGGCTCGGCGGGTCGTCCTGGCCTTGCCGGCGCCTCCGCTCCGGCGTCTGGCACGTCGAGTCCGACAGCTTGGTGACGGCCGGGTGCTGGCGATGCTCGACTCCGTTGACGCGTGGGATGCCGCGAAGCTCTATCTCTGGTTCGATCGCCCGTGGTGGCGCGACGACGGGTTCCTTGGGATGCGAATCACCACGGACCTTCCGGCGCGCAAGATCTTCGCGTTTGATGAACAAGGCGTCGAGGGACCGTCGATCCTCCTTGGCGCCTACACGGATGGCCGGGACGTCGAACCCTGGGCCTCCCTCGACGATGGGAGCACGCCCGGCACCGTTGCAACACCCGCGATGGTCGACGCTCTCTACCAGTACCTTGGCGCGGTATTCCCGTCGAACACCGGTATCCCGCCGCCTGTCGGCACGGCCTTCAAGCACTGGGGCGCCGACCCGCTCGAGTGCGGTTGGCACTACTGGCGTCCAGGCGTTGACTCCGTCCAGCTCATCGCCGACATCGTCCAACCGAACCCCGGTCACGAGCTCTACATCTGCGGAGAGGCCTTCTCGCGGTGGCAGGCATGGGTGGAGGGAGCCCTCGAATCGGCGTCGACTGTGGTCGATCGGCTGACGGCGCTTGACAACCGACGGTGATACTCCCGGTATGAACACAGCGGTGTCCGTGCCAGACGATGTGTTCGAAGCCGCCGAGCGCCTGGCGCGTCGCGAGGGTCGATCGCGAAGCGAGGTGTACAGCGCCGCGCTGCGCGAATATGTCGCTCGCCGTGACCCCGACGACGTCATCGTCGCGCTCGACCGGGTCGTTGCCGAGGTAGGGGAGCGGATCGATCCGTTCGTGACCGCCTCCAGCCGGCGGACCCTCGAATCCAGCGAGTGGTAGTCGGCCAGGACGCCGTGTGGTGGGCCGACCTCGACGGGCCGGGCGGAAGTCGACCGGACCAACGAGTGGAGTGGCTACCATGACAGCGTGGACCCGGCTGACATCGAAGTGCGCAACGCCACGTATCGCCGGTTCGTCGAGCTCGGCCGAGCGCCGACAGCCGGCGAGATCGCCGAGGCGACTGGCGCGACCGCCGAGGACGTCGCTGCCGCCTGGCACCGACTCCACGATGCCCATGCCCTGGTCCTCGACGAGCATGGCGAGATCCGGATGGCGAACCCGTTCAGCGCCGTCCCGACGGCCTTCCGCGTCGAGGCCGGCGGTCGGTCGTGGTTCGCGAACTGCGCGTGGGACGCGTTCGGAATCGGCGCCGCGCTCCACGTCGATTGCCGGATCGAGAGCTCGTGCGCCGATTGTGGCGAACCCATCACGATCGATGTCCGGGACGGGACCCCGGACGACACGGATCTCGTCTTCCACGTCCTCGTCCCGGCCGTCTCGTGGTGGCAGGACATCGGCTTCACATGAGGGACGATGCTGCTCTTCCGGTCGGAAGACCACCTCGATCGATGGCTCTCGAGCCGGGCCAAAGGCGCAACCATCCCGGTGACGAAGTTGGCGGAGCTCGCTCTGGCGTGGTGGCATGATCGGCTCGATCCGAGCTGGCGACCTCATACCCGCGAGCAGAATCAGGCGATCCTGGATCGGATCGGGCTGACAGGACCATTCTGGAATCTGGGCTGACTCGGCGACCGGGAAGCAGCTGAACGAGATGCCCAACCCGAAAGGACTTGACCGATGACCCAGACGCTGCACCCGCCGCGCGGGATCAACCTGTTCAACGCGATCGCGAAGCCGCTCCTGGCGGCCGGCTTCCCGATGGCCTTCAACGGCCTGATCACTATTCCCGGCCGAAAGACCGGCAAGCCCCGGACCACGGCGCTGGCGATCGTCGACGTCGATGGCCGGCGTTGGGTCTGGTCGCCCTGGGGCGAGGTCCACTGGGTGCGCAACCTGCGTGCCGCCGGCGGCGCGACCATCACCTTCCGCCGCCGGGAGGAAGAGGTCCGAGCGGTCGAGTTGGATCCCGAGCAGCGAGTCGCATTCTTCCGCGACACGCTGACGCCGATCGCGCGACGCATTCGTGGCGGGATGTGGTTCATCCGCGCGTTCGACGGCGTCGATCTCAGCGATCCGGTGGCAGCGGCGAAGGATCGGCCGGTGTTCGAGCTTCGCTCGGCGTCGTAAACGACGGCCGCTCGCACCGTGAGGCAGGTGGCCCCGTCAGAAGGTCGAGGCCGAAGGTAGCCGGAAGCTCAACGACTCGCACGGGCGAGTGGTACCGTCGGTCGATGGCACGAGTTGGCGACGATTCGGATCTGAGGAGCTTTCGTTTGGACTCCGCCATGGCAGCCTCAGGAGACGTGTACCGGCTCGGCTATCGGTGGCTCATCAAGGGCCCGATCGACATCGTGTTCGATGTCCTGAGTCGCGCGCAGGACTACCCAAAGTGGTGGCAACCGTGCTTCAAGTCCGCCGAGTCCGACGACGAGGTCGCCGTCGGCGCCCGGTCCCATCTCCGCGTCCGGGCCCGTCTGCCATACGAGCTGATCTGGGACATAACTCTCGTAGAACTGGATCGGCCAAACGTCATTGTCGTCGACACGAATCTCCGGCTCAGCGGTCGATTTCCCATGCACGGCCCGATTCGGTACACGCTCACCGAGGGGCCCAACGGGGTCGAGGTCGTCAACGACCAGGTCATCGTGGCCGAACGACGGCTTCCGCGGCCGTTGCGCGCCCTCCTGCAGCGGGCATTCGCCTACAACCACGCCTGGGCCTTCCAGATCGGTGGTCGCGGCCTTCAGCGAGCCGTCGACCGGATCGTCGCTAGCCGTTCGATCGTCGTCGGTTGAGATTTCAGCGAGCCTCAACCGGCCAGGCGCGGTCCGAGCGGTCGAGCTGGATTCCGAGCAGCGATCGACGGTTTCTGACATCAGCGGGAACTCACAGTCCGAACAACCTCAGCGCGTTGCCGGCCCGAATCGCGTCGCGCTGATCCGGCGGTAGGGCGGCCGTGTTGGCCAGCGATCCCGCGACGTCGTGGACCTGGCACCGGCGACCCACTCTCGCGGCGGCAATGCTCCGATTTCGTACGGCGCGAGAATTCACTTCTGTCGCGCCTGTTCGTCCGAATCCGGACTCCGAGATCGGCGCATCGTCCGGAATGGAAGTGACTTCCGGCGACGTTCGAATTCGTACGAATGGCCGAGCTCGAGGTCGCGATACCCGGTCTATTGAAACCCCGACCATCCGCTTACCCACTAGCTGGCGGTACAAGACTCGCGCTAGCCGCGGTCGGGAACGGCCGCTAGCGGCGATGCGCGACCGGCATTCGTGGTGGGAGCCTGATTGGCGACCGACTCGACGAACCAAGAGTCGAGGCTCGATTAGGCCCACCAGGAGTTCTCCAATGGTCTCCCGAAAGCTCGCCGGCTCCCTCGCTGGAAGCGCCGTGGTCCTCGCGGCATTGATCGGCGCCTGCACGAGTGCGCAGTCCAATTCCAACGGAAATACGTCAGGTGCCGCCCCCGGCGGTCCCGGATCCTCCGGCGGGGGATCCAATGCTCGGTCCGGGCCGGAACCAGGGGGAACAGCCGGCACGGTGGACAGCGTGTCCGCTTCTAGCTTCACAGTGTCGACAGCAACGGGTCAGAAGGTGACCGTCAACGAGGCGTCCTCCACGACATACCAGCAGGGGACGAGCTCGGCGTCGGCGAGCGCGATCACGACAGGCGAAACCGTCCTCGTACTGGGGACGACCAGCTCGACGACCATCACGGCTACTCAGGTCATCGTGCAACCAACCGGCGACTACGGATCTGCGACTTCCGCGACGGCAGGGGTGGTCCCCTTCTCGCAGGGTGCACCGTCCACGTCAAAGCAGGTCGGTCAGATCCCGAACTACACGGAGGGGTCGGGGACGATTGTCAGCGGAACGGCAGCGGACCAGGCGACGGAAGCTGCCCTGCTCGCCTACCCAGGGGGCGTCGTCGACCGCGTCGTCCAGCTGAGCGGCGGCGAGTACGAGGTCCACACCATCGGCGTCAACTGGCCGCACCACGTCTTCGTCGACCAGAACTTCGCGGTGCTCGGCGCCAACTAGCGGGCTGACGTCCGTCAGCGAAACATGGTCTCTTGACAGGCGCAACATATGTGAATGCGGTACGGACATTATCCGTACATGGAGGCCGTGTGTGACGCACACCCGAGGATCCGGGCGCAAAGAAGATCGACTCGAACTACGCCTCGAGCCGGCAAATCGTCGCTTGCTCGACGAGGCCGCGGCCGCAAGCTCGATGAGCACGAGCGCATTCGTTCTGACCCACGCGACCGAAGCCGCTCGCGAAGTCCTCGCTGACCGAACCAGATTCGTCCTGCCGGACGACCGTTGGGACGCGTTCGTCCAGCTCCTCGAGCGCGAGGAGCGACCGATGCCTGGGCTCGCGGCGTTCCTGGCCCGAACAACGTCTTCGACGGGTCGATCGAGCACACCGAGGTCGCACCGAGATTGACCAAGCGCGTGGGTCGATAACCCGTTCCTGTCGGGATCCTCACGCGCCTCGGCATAGACCTAGGCAAGCAGGGACGAGGGCCTCGGATCGGCACTTGTCAGGGACACGTTCTTTCAGGTTGCGGCGATCGGGGAGCGGGGCGGCGTGCGCGCTCTGCTGATCATCGGTTACGTGCTGAGCCCGGTGTAGCCATGGCATCGTTCTCGGCGGGCTGAAATCTCATCGTTTCCGGAGGCCCCGGAACGCCGCGATTGCCGTCACCCCATAAGGGATCGAATAGACGACGAAGCCCCTCGCGGACGACAGCCCCAGCGGCTCAAGAGCCAGACGGAGTTCTGTGCCAAGGGCGAGGGTCACGACCGTCATGACGGTCGACGCCACCACGAGGATGACCAACGCCGATCGAAACCGGAACGCGAGCGCTGCGATCAAGAGGAGCCACATTGGCGAAGACGCGACGATCAAGCGGGCAATTGCCTGCGCTCCGGTGAACTCGCCGCAGGCGTCACACGCGCTCGCAAAGGTTGCGGGGATCCACAACACCAGCGCAATGACCAACGCGAGCAGGGCGATCTGACTCGCACGGCCGTGACGCCAGCCTGTGCCCACCCCGTCAGTCACCGGGACCAGCGCTGCCGTCGAACCGCTGGAGATCAAGTCCGATTTCGTACACAGGGACTACGCGGCGCCGTCGTCCTGGGGTCGTGCCCCCGCCGCCGTCGCCGGCTCGAGCACCACCACTTCCGTCCGCCCCGGTCGCCGATCCGCGTAGTCGTCCGGGTCGTCGCCGAACTCGCGGAACCTCGCCCAGAGGCGATCGCGCTCCTCGCCCACGGCGGCCCGGGCACGGATTCGGCGCGCGCCGCTCTTGAGCTCGACCTCGGCGTTCGGCTGAGCTTGCAGGTTGAGCCACCATGCCGGCTCCGGCGCCCCCCAGCCGTTCATCGCCATCGTGACCAGGTTCGGACCATCCTCGTAATAGCCGAGGATCGCGCTGCGCTTCTTCCCACTCTGGCGGCCGACGGTCGTGATCCGCATGGTTCCCCAGCGCCCGGGCCTGACGAGCCACAGCCCGCGCCGGCCACCCGTGAGCCGGTGGATCGCCCGATGGACCGCCCAGGCGACACGGATGAACCAGCGGGGCGGCAGTCGCTTTCGCTGGCCGCTCGTCGCCTCCATGAATCGCCTCCTCGGGACGGACCACGTACCTCGGGTGCCCGGACGATACTAGCTCGACGATCCCCGCGCGAAGCCGTGTTGCGTTTCGTCACCGTCTGATCGACGGGGTGTGAACGTCGATGATCGGTACTGCCCGGGCGGTCAGCTCCGCCTCCGCCGCCAACGGACGGTTCCGCCCGCAACGCCGACCCGCGCGAACCCCGTCGCAGCGAGCACCCGAGCCGACGCCTCGTTCTCGGGCTCGGTCCGCGCAGTCACTTGGCGGATTCGGGTTTCGCCAAACGCCCAGTCGACCAGGGAGCGTGCGGCCTCGGTCGCGTAGCCGCGGCCTCGACGATCGGGGATGACGCTGAAGCCGATCTCGACGACCCCGCCGTCGGGCGGACCCATGAAGCC
>Ga0209488_10002393_pt1 | contig 15405 bp, 12 predicted proteins | sample Rivendell_Oct201_8_FD_188349 | JGI IMG/M metagenome (GOLD analysis project Ga0209488, IMG submission 188349) | Vadose zone soil microbial communities from the Eel River Critical Zone Observatory, Northern California, USA -... | ecosystem: Environmental > Terrestrial > Soil > Vadose zone >... | reverse complement strand
CTTCATGATGACGCCGCTCATCTCCATTCACCTCATCCACTGTAATACAGTGTACCAGCCAAAACTCTCGAGCAATACGGATACGGCCCACAGGTTCACGGTCTGATCGACGGCACTCGACGCGGATTTCATTAGGCGCCGGTCAACAAGTGAAATCGCAAGTCTTTGTTCAGCCTTCGCTTATTGTAGGGTCCACTGGGTCGTCAATCTTCTCCTTCAGATGTTCCAAAATTGTCCCAGCTTCTCATGGTCAGCCCAGGAGTGGCACCGAGAATAACGGGGCGAGGGGTGATGAGTGTTTACGCCGATTCACGTAGCAGCCGTTGCATGGTGAGCTCACAGGAAGAGTCGCGGTCCCGCCACCTAGCCATATACAGCTAATACGCGCTAATATTCTATAATTACAGCATATAAGGGTTAATTTGACTACCTGTTAAAAATCCTATATGCTCTAAATTATGGCAACATACAGCGTAAACGATATAATCGTCCAGCTCCGCGACGCGAGAGAGAGCCAAGGACTATCCCAGGTAGAACTGGGCAAACGCCTCGGCGTTACCCAGTCTCAGATTACCCGGATTGAACGCGGTGCCAGCGACATCCGGTTGTCTACCCTTGTCGAAACGGCGCATGCCCTCGGTTTGGAACCCGTGCTCATCCCCAAGCCCCTCCTCCCCGCTGTTCGTCATCTCCTCGCGAAGCAAAAGGGCGGAATCGAACCCACTTTGACCAAACCGCCCAGGCGGCTCCTCGGAAGTGAACCGGAGGATAGCGATGCCGAAGTCGGATAAGAATAGTCTCACCGTTCTCGAAATCTGGCTTAACCAGACTCGTGTGGGAACACTTACGAATCTTCCCTACGACCAGAATCTGTTCGTTTTCGACGACAACTACATTCGAACAAGTGACCGGCCAGTATTGAGCCTCAGCTTCTACGATGAAAATCGCAACCTCATCGTCGAACCGGAACAGGTGCAAACCAAGGTTCCGCCTTTTTTCTCCAATCTTTTGCCCGAAGGCCGTCTCCGTGAATATCTGGCCGAAACCGCAGGAGTCAAACAGGTCCGCGAATTCTTTCTTCTCTGGCTGCTCGGCACCGACTTGCCTGGCGCGGTTCTCGCTCAAGATTCAGAAGGCGAACCCCTTCCTCCAGAAGATGCCGGCGCCAGGGAAAAGTCAAAGCGACGACAGGAACGCATCCTTCGCTTCTCGCTCGCTGGAGTACAGTTGAAGTTCTCCGCGATCGGCAGCCCCGGCAAGCAACTCACCATTCCCGCAGAGGGCCGTGGCGGAGCTTGGATCATCAAGCTCCCATCGCCTCGATTCGCCCTTGTTCCCGAAAATGAATACTCTATGATGAAACTTGCCGCCGCCGTCGGCATCGATGTCGCTGAAGCCGGACTCATTCCCACCAATCAAATCGAGGGGCTGCCAGAAGAATTTGCCGAAGAAAAAGGCCATTCTCTGTATGTGCGAAGGTTCGACCGCACACCGGAAGGTGGAAAGATTCATATTGAAGACTTCAATCAGATCTACCACCAGTTTCCGCACGACAAATACAAACACTACAGCTACACCAACATGGCACGCGACATCTCCAACTTTCTCGGAGCAGACGCCGTGTCGGAATTTATCCGCCGCCTTACTTTTAACGCAGCGATCGGCAACGCAGACATGCATCTGAAAAACTGGTCTGTCACCTACCCGGATACTCGGACACCGCATCTCGCGCCGGGCTACGACTTCGTTTCTACGATCGCCTACATCAAAGACCGCGAAATGGGCTTGTCCATCGCTAAAGAAAAAGACACAGGAAAATTGGATCAGACCCTTCTTGAAAGGTTTGCCGTCAAGGCAGGCCTGCCAAAGCACATGGTCGTCGAAACGGCCTCTGAAACCGCCGAAAAAACTGTGCGCGCATGGTCGGAGTTGGCTCGCGACCTCCCGTTGGACGATCACGCGAGAGAACAAATCGATGAACAATTGAAGCAGGTTCCGCTCACGAGACAGTTCCTGCGCCCGGCATCGGCCAGAAGCCCCCAGACACCTGCCCCACAAACAGGAAAAGACAATATCCGCAGGCGCGACCGGGAAACGAGAGGTTGAGACCTCACCTGCAACTGCGTTCAAACCGCTATCAATGCACTTCGCTTAAGGATTTCTCAAGACTCGGAATGATTCGAGCTACCAGACCGTTCCAAAACATAGAAGGCAGGGCATCTTTCCAATGCGCGCCGGCTGGATACAGAATTGCTTCGTCCCAGTAGAGCCCATTTTGAATGCGGCAATTCGACTTCGGCTGAGGCGGAGTCTGGGTTGCGCGCAGATGAAGGAAGTGCTCCCCGTCGATGCCCTTACCTTCGATCAGATCCTAGAGAAGCTCGACGCGCTGGAAATGCGGCCACAACGGGTGACGTTGCACACATCGCACCCAAAGGTAGCTCGGAAGTAAGTACAGCGTAACTCAGTGATTTGCTGTGCGTTCGGACTCACCCTTTACAAAACGTTCCGGAGACATGGTTTACAACTCCTGGCTGGATTAATCCAGCCAGGAGTTGCCGATGCCAAGGAAGGAACGGTCGATCGTGGAAGAACGCATGCGGTTTGTACTGAGACTCAAGGACGGGGAGGGCATGTCCTCGCTGTGTCGCGAGTTCGGCATCTCCCGGGTGACCGGTTACAAAATTTATGAACGCTATAAAGAGTGCGGGCTGGAAGGCCTAACGGATCGGGGGCGAACTCCCTACCGCTACGCCAACAAGCTTCCCGCACAACTCGAAGCCATGATCGTCACCTTGCGGCGATGAGTTGCTTGCCGTACGGAGCACTTGATTGATTCCCCAGCGAAATATTTCCCTGCTTTCCAATCGGCTTGCGGCCGGCGGAGGACTGCGCATTCGCGAAGACGTCCTCGAGCGGGACTACTGCCTCGCTTGGTTCTTAAACGCAATGGCGGAATCGGATCTGCGACCCGTTCTAGCGTTCAAGGGAGGCACCGCACATAGCAGAAATGAGCACTCATAGGTGTGTCGCGGCGAGGAAGGCCGCAAACAAGAGTTGTGGCCGGCGAGTAGCCTAATCCATCAGTGAGAATGACCTCGGCGTACTCGCACTCTGGACCAGAGTTGGGAAACTTGAACGGCGGTTAAAATTCAATTCTCAACGCCAACTGCCCGACACGATTTCCGCCAGCGTCACCGATGCGCGTGGCAAGAACCTTTCCGAATGTGCCCAGGCCGCTCGCTCCTCCCTCAGTCAGATTGTTGCGTGGATCATCGAAGTTTGGGTGGTTCAGGACATTGGTAAAGCTAGACTCGAACTTGAATGCGATCCGCTCCGTCACGTGGAATCTCTTGCTAAGGCCGAGGTTCCAGGTAACAGTCCCCGGGCCTACGAGGGATCCTACGCTTGCGTTGCCAAAGCGGCCAATGACATTGCACTGGTTCGTGTCGATCACGACGGTGCCGGGAGTAAAATCCTGCCCTGCGGTGCCGCCGGGACAGGCGAATACGTTCGGATTCCACCACTGGGTGCTTGTGTGATGAAAGTCGTTGGGATTGCCAGCCAGGTCAGGCCGGTTAAAGCCAAAATTGGCGTTTCCGGAGGAATCAAATTGCATGAAGGGAGTATCAAATGGGCCAGTTTCAGCCAGGAAAATCGTGCTGAGCTGCCAGCCCCCCAATATTCCGTCCACCACTCCATTGGCATTGCCAAGGAATCGACGACCCTTCCCAACCGGAAGCTCATCCACCAAAGTGGTGATCCAACGATGCTTGCGGGTGCCGCCGACATTGCCGTAGTCCCCTCGCAGGTTGTATTGGTTCATCGCATCGCCCGTAATTTCCCCGTCAAAGCTGGAACGGGGCCACGATTCGGTGTCCGACAGGTTGCGCGCCCAAGTCCACGTCGATTGCAACGTTAGCCCGTGGGAATATTTATGGATGACTTCGGTCTGCATAGACTCATAGGTGCTGATGGCACCTGCGCAGCGGCACCGGACATGGCTCCAGGCTGGAAACGGTGCTGAGCCGCCCGGGAGGGGCTGATTGAGGTTCGGGCTCCAGGTGAGCTGATTCGCGCGGCTGGCAATATACGACACCCGCAGTGACGTATTTCCATGAATTACCCGTTCGACCGACAGGTTCCACTCGATGCTGTACGGGTCCTTTTTGTTCTTCTGATTCGCAGTGAAGAATGATTGCGTACCAATGCCGGTGTTGGTCGGGTTGGTATCCAGGACGTTGGGGAATTGGAAAAAGTTAGGGTTCTGCACGCAGGTGTTATTGGGGGAATTGGAATCGCAAATCGAAGTGTTGGCAAAATTCCCCTGGAAACCGTCGTGAATACCTGCCACAGAGAAGAATACCGCTCCCAAGGTTGTAACGTCGTAGACGCCAGCACCGCCGCGAATCACCGTCTTATTGTCCGAAAACGGCCGATACGCAAAACCAAGACGAGGCGTGAAGTTGGTGTAAACGTTGCGCAATGCTTTCGGCCACCCTGCCTGTTTAGAAGTCAGGAAGGGAGTGCAGGGGGGCGGACCGGGATTAGGATTGACATTGTTCGGTGAGTTGCAGGCGTTGACGGCCGCTGCCCAGAGAGGTTGGGTCGCCGCCAGGGATCTGGGGTCCGAGGAAATGATCACGCGTCCCGTGACCGGAACGCTGGGGTCGAAGTTGGTGAGGTTAATGGGGTCGTAGAGCGGCGGTATTCTCGAAATCCTTAGGCCAACGGTCAACGTCAGTTTTGGCGTGGCTTTGAACGTGTCCGCCACGTAACCGTAATAGTGAGTGGTGCTGCCATCGATGTTCCTCGGTGGAGTGTGGGTGACGTACGTGTAGTAGGGAATTCCAAGCAGAAAGTCGGCGAAATTGTTCCCGCTGTACTGGCCGTTGAAGAAAAAGTCTCCGTAGTCGTCCGCTTGCGACGACCCGGAGTACCAGGCAGTAACCAGGTGAATCTTGCGGAGATCGAAGCCAAACTTCATCGTGTGCTTCCCCTTGATCCAGGTCAGGTTCTCATTGATCTGGAAGGTGCGGGAAAGCTCCGGATTAGGCCGGGTGTGAACAATAGAGTCGATGGTACTCCTGGGTTCGAACACAAAGTCGGGGAAACCCCCTGCTGGAAAAGGTCCCAATTGCTGAGAATTCAGCCCCAGTGTCTGCATGAAGGCCGGTCCATCAAGGGGAAAGGCCCCGCCACTCTGCCTGCGGCTGATTCCTCCGCGCAGCTCGTTGATCAGGCTCGGTGTGATGGCATAGTTGTGCGCGATCACGATTTGATTGTCGTGTTCAAAATCAGATTCCGCTGGAAGGAGCAGACCGGACGGGTTGACCCGCCTCCCATTCTTGTACGTCCAGCGTCCGAACAAATTCTGCTTGGAATTAATGGTGTGGTCGATGCGAATATCGAACTGATCGGAAAGGATAGGATTGGGAACGTTTACGGCATAATTAAAATCGCTTCCGCTCTGATTTGGAAGTGGGTAAAAGTTCAGAATCGCTGCGGCTCTCGGATCGAACCGACCCGTCGGGACAATGTTGGCCTGCCCCGCAATCGGTAACCCGGTGACCGGATCAAAACCAAAGCCGTCCATGACCTGGGATCCGTTCACGATACGCGTGGTCGCGGGATCGTAAACCTCGTTCTGGAAAATCGGGCGATTCAGGGCATCGACGCAGGGCTGATCACCCGTTGAGCCGCAGTTCGTTAATTGCCCGCCTAAAAGGCCGCTGAAATCTCCGTTGCGTATGGCCTGGCTGGGCACATTTTTTTGCTCGACCGTCTGCGTCCTGTATCGCATGCCTTCGTAATCGCCAAAGAAGAAGGTGCGCTTCCCCCAAAGAGGTCCACCGAACGAACCCCCAAAATCGTTTGCGCTTTTGGCAGGTTTAACTACCTGGGGCACGGTCATTCGAGTAGCATCCAGGGCCTTGTTCTGAAAATACTCAAATGCCGATCCGTGAAATATGTTTGTGCCCGACTTGCTGGTCGTCGTAATGTCTGCAGGGTTGCCATATTCCGCTCCGCCGCCCGACCCCTGCACCTTCATTTCTGCAATGCTCTCGGCAGACGGGAACATCTCCTTTTGAGGGCCGGCATTGCGAATATCGGTTGTGCTGATGCCGTCCATCGAATATTCGGCTTGATTGGTCCCTGCTCCCTGGACCGAGATGTTGCCGCTCCCGTCGCCGGTCACACCGGGCAGATAAGCCAGCAGATTGTATGGACTGGTGCTGCCGGCTCCGCGGTAATTGGCCGGAAGCTCGAGCACTTCGTTGCTGTCGAAACTGGAAGAGATCGTTTGAGACTCCGTATTGATGAGTTCAGGATTGGCCACGACCGTGACCCGCTCCGCCGCGGTTCCCATAACGAGCTTCACATCGACGCGGACGGCCTGACGGGCTATCAACAAAATGTCTTTAACCGTCTCTTCCTTAAAGCCACTGACCTGAGCCGTGACCGTGTATTTGCCAGCTTTCAAATTTTCGGCCTGGTAGTTTCCCTGGGCATCGCTCGTGACGTTATGTGAGATATTTTCGCCCTCGTTCGTAACCATGATGGTCACGTTGGGCATCACAGCGCCGGAAGGGTCTGTGACCGTGCCGAGAATTGTTCCGAAGGTCGTTTGAGCCAGTCCGGGTGCCGCAAGACACACAGCACTCAAGGCTACGCTCAGCGCAAGGACGAAAGGCCTGACTCTCATGGTTCGTCTCCTGATTTTCGCAGCTATTCCGTCACGTTCTTGATCGATGATAAGCGGTTTCAGAAATCGGTTTCTTTTGGCCTTATTACATGCCTGGCGGCAAGCTTGTCAAGTTCTTTTTCTCTGGATCGCCGCTGCTGGAGCTTGCTCGTGGCTTTTTGTCCGCCAGTCGTGATAGCTTCAACGGGGGCGTGACCAGCCATTGCAGAAAGCGCTTTCCTGCCTGGTTCTTCCTCCAAGTTCCAGAGTTACTGGCCAGTGGACCACCACCTGGCCTGCTCTGGGTTAACTGGCCGAGCTAAGCGGCTCGCATTTACGAAAAGGAGAGACCATGGGCCACACCATGAGAGAGGTGGCCAAACGAGCGGGGGTTTCCCCGGCCACGGTGTCACGTGTATTAAACAAGACCCAATACATCTCGACGGAGATGGAACAGCGGGTCCTCGAGGTAGTCCGCCAGCTTAACTACTACAAGAACGTTCACGCGCGCCGGCTCGCGACCGGCCAGAGCGACTTGCTCGGACTGGTGATTTCCGAGATCGCAAATCCATTTTTCCCTGAAATCATCCGCGGATTCCAGGCCGCTGCGTGGGATCGAGGCCTCGACGTCCTTCTCTGTAATACCGAGTACAATCAGGCGCGGACCAAGTCGGTCATACGGAAGCTGATCGAGAGTGATGTCCGTGGGGTCGCCATTATGACTTCTTCTGTTGACAGAAGCGTGACTTCCGACCTGATCGCAGCGGGAGTCGGAGTCGTTTTCTGCAACCTCGGTCCAGCCGAAAAGTTAGTGAGTAACATTTCGATCGACTACCAACGTGGAATCTCCCAGGCTATCGAATATTTGGTCGAACTCGGCCACCGCCGCGCCGCCGTCATTGCGGGGCCTCAGGATAACCACACCGCCATTATCATTAAAGAAGCGTTGGTAGCTGGGCTGCAGGCACGAAAGTTGAATCCTTTCCCCGTTCTCGATAGCAATTATCGCGTCGATGCCGGAGCTTCGTCGGTGCGTACCATCCTGTCAGAGCCGGAAATCCCCACGGTGGTTTTCTGCGGAAGCGACCTCATTGCGATGGGCGCTATGAGTGCGCTGGAGGAAGCGGGGGTCAAGATTCCCGAAGACGTCTCAGTTATCGGCATTGATGATATCGCTTTCGCTTTCCTGGCACGCCCTCCCCTGACCACCATCCGCGTTCCTCGCGAACAATTAGGGACGATCGCCTTTGAGGCCCTCGACAAGATGTTGAGCCTGAAACGCCGGAGAGGAGCCGACTACTATCTGGAAACAGAGTTGGTAGTTCGCAAATCCACCGCTGCGGCCCGAGAGCATAGCCTGCGCATTTTCTGAGAACGAATCCGGCGACAATCACTACCGGGAGTTCAATTCCCGGCTGGTGCTTGCATGCGGTTTACGAGGAAGACGTTATGTATGAATTTCCAGGACTGCAGAGAGCGAACTTTGCGAAATCGCGGGTTCCGTGGTGCTGGTTGTGGGCGATGTTGCTGGCAGTATGCGCCAGTACGGCGACTTCGGCACCTCCCAATACGGCTGCCTCGCCGAGTCCCAATATAGTGTTGATCACCTTGGACACCACGCGTGCTGATCGCATGGGTTTTCTCGGCTCCGAACGCGGGCTTACGCCGAATCTGGATGAATTGGCCCGGCGGGGCGTGGTCTTTTCTCGAGCCTACGCTCAAGTGCCCTTGACGACCCCCTCGCACGCTACAATCCTCACCGGAACTTACCCGGGATTCAACCATGTGAACTATATGGGAGACCCACTTGGCAAAACTCTCCCATTTCTACCCGAAATTCTTCACAGAAATGGATACAGGACGGCTGCATTTGTGGGAGCGCTGGTGCTCGACCCGAGAAAATTGGCTCCAGGTTTCGAACGCGGCTTTGGTATTTACGACGCTGGATTTCACCGGCGACGCGGGAGTGAGGACCGCTACCACAGCCTAGAGCGGCGTGGCGAGGAAGTGGTGAATCGTGCTCTAGCCTGGCTGAGCAAGCAGCCTGCAGGGCCGTTCTTTCTCTGGGTTCATCTCTACGATCCCCATGATCCTTACAGCCCTCCGGAACCATATAAGACGCGCTACCAGTCGGAGCCATACGACGGCGAGATTGCGTATACGGACTCAGTGGTGGGAAGGCTCATCACCGGGCTGCGGACGCGGGGCCTATTCGATAGCACTCTGCTTGCTGTCATGGCCGACCACGGCGAGGCGTTCGGGGAACACGGCGAGAACCATCACGGCATCTTTCTCTACGATGAAACGATTCACGTGCCATTGCTGTTCAAGCTCCCTGGGCAACACGCCGCGAAGAAGGTCGCAGCCCGGGTCGGACTGGTAGACGTCACGCCCACTATTTTGCAGGCCGTCCACCTGCCGATCTCCGCTGCAATACAAGGCCAGTCTTTATTGAACTTCATGAAGTCGGATCACATCGCGGCCGTTGACCAAAGCGCGGATTCGGGATTGTACCGTGCCGTTTATGCAGAAAGCGGTTATGGCCACCTTTCTTTCGGTTGGAGCATATTGCGTGCATGGCGGACAGGAAAATACCTGTACATTGAGGCGCCGGAACGCGAGTTGTACGACCAATCCGCAGATCCGCTTGCGGCGCACAACCTGGCTCTGGATTCCGAGGCCGTCGCAGACACCGCGGCGGCCCAGCTTGCGAAATTCTCCCAGAAGATAAAAGGATCTGCCGCGGAAAGAACACAGTTGAGCCCGGAGCAAAATGAAAGCCTGCATGCTCTTGGCTACGTCAGTTCGTATTCCGGAATTTCCAGCGAGTCAGACCGTGAGGGTGGGCCGGATCCGAAAAAAAGAATTGGCATCGCTAATCTTCTCTATGAGGCTCTGGTAGATATGGAGCAGGAGCAGTATCAAGAGGCCGTGCCCATCTTGGAACAGGTATTAAAACAGGAGCCAAATACTCCCATAGCCTTTCTGCAACTGGGCCGGGCTTATATGTCGTTAAAGGAGTACCAGAAGGCAGTAACGCCATTGCGAAGCTTGGTTGAAATGAAACCGGATGATGCTTTCGCTCGCTACGAGTTGGGTTGCGCTTTGGTGAAATCCGGCAACTGGGACGACGCGCTGCCCCATTTCGAAGCCGCCGTTTCCCAGATGACCGGCTCGGCAATGATGCACTTCTATTTGGCTCTGGTGTATCAACGAACTTCGCGCATGGATGAGGCAACCATAGAGTTCCAGAGCGCGCTACGCGTGGACCCTAAGAACTTTCCGGCCAATCTGCTTCTGGGTCGGCTCTTTCTAATACAGCAAAGGGCGACGGATGCCCTGCCATACTTGCGTAAAGCGGCCAAGCTGCGCCCTGACTCGATTGACGCGCACAGCTTCCTTGCCAAAGTCTATGCGGAATTAGGACAACAGGAAAATTTCCACCGTGAGCTCACGGAAGCTGACCGCCTGAGGTCACAAGGTGGTTCCAGACTCGGGACACCCACGGACGAACCCGGTGGCGTCGCGAAGCAGCGGTGACTCGGCCCCGACGAGTCTTCCAAATTCTCAACTGGCCGAATCAACGGGAACACCAGGCTTTCTCTTAAGACTCGCTGCGCCATTGTTCGTCGCAACGCAGCACCTTGAAGGGCTGACCCAGCTTGCGGCATTCGTCGGTGAATTCGTCCGGCGAAGCGCTATTGAATTCGAACATTTCGAAATGGGCACGGTATAACCAGTTTCGCGTCCATGTCTTTTGCCAACAGGGCCGCTTCGCGTCCGAATAAATTGCCCGGAACGCGCCTTCTGGTACCTGTCCGTTAATGGGAAGGAGCGTGACATCTATTCTGAAGGACCACAGTTTTTCTGCCATTCCTTGGTACCGGACGTTGTCACCGCTGTGGTAAATCGTCCAGCCGTCCAATTCTCAGCCAGCCTCGCAAGCCGTGGCTGGACCCTTTCCGCTTGGTGTTCATACCAGATGACGCGACCGGGCTTCTTCCACGTCACGTGCTCCCGTTCTGGAATCTTACATCAGGCCAACGCATACGCCTTGCGGAATGGGCTGTCGATTTTCCGCCAGCGACGCGGGTGAACGGAGAAAAGCGTTCGGCGAAACGGCCATTTTGGAAAATCCCGGCCTCTGGAAGAAAACTATTTCGGATACCACGCTTGGGGCTCGCGGAAGGGCGGAAAATATATTCGTTCCTATTACAAATGCAAGATCGAAGCCGAGCGGGTCGAGCACCAATTGCGGCAGCGCTTTCTTGAATCGCACGGCATCAAGTCGCTCTCCGATCTTTGGAAGCTTGGCGACATTCCCCCTGGCGCACACATCCGCTTCGTTCGCATTGATTATGACCGTCTGGCGAAACGCCTCCGGAATAGCGGGAGGGGAAAAGAAGCTCCAGCGATTCTCCGAAGGCTCTCAGAACTGTAACCCAAGCTGCACGATGCACTCACATATTTGCGCGCTCAGGGATTGCTCAATACCCACCGCTTCCTGGTCCCGCTGACTGTAAACAAACTTGTGCGCGAAGCGGCTACGAAGTTCCGCAAGGATTGGGACTGGGTTTAAATTCATGGAAGTGGATGGACAAACGATAGCTGAAGTGGAAATAAGAATCGCTGAAAGCGTGAAGGCAAAGATCAAGAACGAAAATCTTTCAATCAAAGTTTCGTTGCAGGAACCGCGCTGCTCGTCGAACGTCGCGTAAACCAACGAAGGGCAGGAATTTGGAAGTGGTCGGGGCGAAAGGATTTGAACCTTCGACCTCCTGGTCCCGAAATAGCGTACCAATAATACTAAAGGCTTTGTCTGGCGTCGCTTACGAGACAAAGAGAGCCGATTTTTCTCTCTCAGTTGTACCTAACCTGTACCTATGATTTATTGGGAGCCTCGATGTGTTCGTAGCCGTTTTTCGTAAGTCATCAATCCGCAAGAACCGGGATGGGTCCATTCCATTAGATTGGACTTAAAGTCGATTCTTTGCGCGGGTGAATGCGGACATCCGAGAGAGATGGCATTTTAATCAGCTCTCTCACCGCAGTTCGGGACTCTGGCGATCGCCTGGAGCCCCTGATATTCCCCTGAAAAATTGATGATTTGCGGGTTGGTGGAGGGCCGTCCGATGCCTTGGATGGTTGTATCTTCTACTTCAGCGAGTTTCTCTCCCTTTTTGCCAATCACGGCCAATACCGAATCTGGCTGTCCTGGCCGAAACGTTGCGAAAGCGAGAACGAGCATGAAATTGTGCCTGAGACGCATCCCCTTTTTCGCAACCATATTGCCACGCGTTTTAGTCTCGCTTGTTCATTAGAAATTGAAGCGCGCGGAAAGCTGCAGGTTGCGCGAGCCGTATTTCGGCGCCGCAAACAACGGCTTGCCGAAATGATCATTCGAGGTCGCATCCCAAATAGGCAAAGGCGTCACACAGTTGCCACCGCTGTCTGTAATGCATTCTTCGCTTGTGTTGTACTGCACGTTGTCTACGGCGCCCTGTTGAAAGTTTGCGTGATTCAGTAGATTGAACGCCTCAATTCTGAACTTCAGACCGAGTCGTTCATTCAGCCGGAAGCTGCGAGCCACGCTTAGATCCAGGTCGCGCACACCAGGTCCGCGGAAGGAATTGAACCCCTCACCCGGAACAATCGAAAAGTTCACGTTCCCCGTGTCAAACACACCCGTGTAAGGGCGTCCGCTGGCGATCGTTGCTATCGATGACACGGTGAACCCCTTCAACCCCTTCATCTGCGGCATCCATGAACCGCTCAGCACCAGCCTATGTGCCTGGTCCAATTGCGAGGGCCCGCGCTGGGACTTCTGGTCGAATTGGTTCATGTAGCCCGTGCCCTGGTCGATAGTTTTCGAGAAGGTATACGCCACTGCCCCTTGATATTGTGCGCTCTGATGCCGCAGTGAAACCAGCATGCCGTGGTAAACGGATTTTCCCGAGTTGTCCACCGCATTGATGGAGCTGAAGTTGGGGTCGATAAAGCCGTCGATTGCCTCAAATTCCGGCACTACAAATGACTTGCCATTGGGCAAATTTACGGTTGCAGTTGTGAAGTTTCCTCCGAATGCCAACTGCTGTTCTGGCGGCACTAGATTTAAGTCGAAACCGAAATTTCCGTTTGCTTGCCTTGTCACTCCATTCGAATTTCCCAAAAGCGCGAGCCCGTGGCTATAGACGTAGCCGACGCTCATGGCGGTATTTGCCCCAAATTTTCGTTCCAAGGTCAAATTGCCCTGCTCGACATACGGATTCCGGAAGTTCGGCACGAACACGTGGATGGATTGTCCTCCCGCTCCTCCAGCTGGCGGTGCCGTCAAACCACTGGGATAAGTCACTGCCGGATTGTTGTTCCCGAATCCTGGGCCGGTTAAGAACACGAATTGTCTCGAGATTCCATTCGAGACCAGCGCGTCGGACACGTCCAGCAAGTCTTCCTGGATATAAAACAATCCGAACGACCCCCGGACGACCGTGTCGCTCTTGCTGTCCAGCGAATAAGCGAACCCAACTCGCGGCGCAACATTATTCTTGTCCTTTGGGATCCGGCAGGTCAGCGCAAAAGCCGGATTACAAACCTTTGGCTGGGCCAGGTTCTGGAAGTCCCAGCGCAGCCCGTAGTTCAGATAAAGCTTCGAGGTTGCCCGGAATTGATCCTGGGCAAACAGCGAGTAGGTCGGAACTGTGAACAAAGCCGTAGATTGCCCAAACGATTGCAGGTCAAATTGAAATGCCCCGTTCGCCAGGTCCTGCAGGCTTGCAAAATGAAAATCACCTGCCGGGCCATACACAAAATAGTCCCGGTCATGGTTGATGTTGATGTCCACACCAGTCCGCAAAGTGTGCCGCCCTGCCACGTGCGTGAAGTTATCCGAAAACTCGAATCGCCGGTCTGTAGTGGATAGTTGGAACCGGTTTCCTCCAAAAACATATCCTGTATCCGGATTCTGGATCACCGTCGAAGGCGCCGTCGGCGGAGCGTTCGGTATGTCGAAGTGGAGATCATTGCCGAAATGGAACCGCGCTTCGTTGAACGTGTACGGGCTCAGTGTGCTCATGACTGAAAACTGAAAAAAATGACTGGTCGCTCCATCGGTTAGGGCAAGGCCGTCTCCCGTCGACGTGGGCGTGTTGAAGTATCCGTGGGGGCTACGAAAGCGCTGATAGTTGTAACTCGCTGTGAAGCTGTTCTTTGGCGAGAGCGAGCCGCTCAATTTTGCAAACGAGGTGTTTTGGTTGAAGCTCCGCGCAAATGATCCCGAGTTGTCGGTAAGGATCTTAGCGATCGCGGGATTCGCAGCGAGAAATGCATCCTGAGCCGCTTTGTCTCCGAGGGTCTGTAGAGCCGGCTCATCGTTTATGGTGACCGGCTCGTTGCGCACCTGCCCCTCATAATTCACCAGATAGAAGAGCTTGTCTTTTCGAAGTGGGCCGCCGACGGTTCCTCCAACCTGTTGTCGGCGATTCGGTGGCTTGGGGATTCCCAGCTGGTTATTGATTGAGTCATTGGCATTCAGAACTGAATCTAGAACGTAATAATACGCGTCCCCGTGAACCTCATTCCCTCCGCTCTTGGTCACGGTATTCACCAGCCCGCCACCCGACTGCCCAAACTCCGCTTCGTATCCGCTGGTGTTCACCTGAAATTCCTGCACGATATCTTCGCTAAACTGAAAAGGAATCGTCCCCCGGCCGATCTGCTGGGAGAAGAACGCATTGTTGTTGTTTCCCCCATCCACCGTGTAATTGTTGAAGTTTCCGGAAATCCCATTGAAGCTCACCATGCCAAATTCGCCATCGGTGGTTGCGCCCGGCGTCAGGAGCACAAAGTCGGTGAAGTCGCGCCCGTTCAGGGGCAAATTCTCAATCGAGGATTGACCGATCACCGAACTGACCGAGGACCGAGTCGTATCCACCAGCGGCGTATCTGCGTTCACCTCAACCTTAACGTCCACGCTTCCCACGGCGAGTTGCGGCCGTAAACTTACGGTTGTTCCCACTTCCACGACCACGTTGCCGAGTTTCGTCGTATTGAAGCCCGCTCTTTCAACGGTCACGTGATATGTGCCGGGCGATAAATACGGAAACAAAAAATGCCCGTTTGAATCGCTCGTCTGGGTTGTGGAGAGACCGGTGGAGTCGTTCTGCGCCATCACACTCGCCTCCGCGACGATGGCCCCGCTCGAATCTAGAACCGTGCCTTCGATTCGCCCGCTCCCCAACCCGGACTGCGCATTAGCGGGCCGAGTCATCCATCCAATAGCACCTAATCCGCACACCAGTAGAATCGACAACCGGACTAAAAGACGTGCTCGTTCCCATCCTAAGAATTTCACTGTCTCTCCCTCGAATTTGATCTCGCCGTCTTCTTACTCATTTTCCCAGTTCGCGAAATGCTTAGCCCCAGCTAGCGGACGGGCTGCAACAAGACCAGAATCAGCAGGATACTGTGAGGAACGAGCGCATGGTCCACTCCCGTTGCCTGGAATTTCCATTTTGGCCTTGAAAACTGCACCATAATACACTGGTCTCGTTTGTTCGCGACACCGTGAAACGATTTTCATCGGGAGTGCTCGCGATTTGGCACCGGACAGATCCCTCCGATTACCCGACTTGCCAGAACTTAGCCTCAGATTTTTACTACATACCCAGAAAATTCTTCATTGCCCGCTCAGGTCACTGAACTTCGAAGATTTCCCAGTTTGG
>Ga0209488_10002392_pt1 | contig 15405 bp, 19 predicted proteins | sample Rivendell_Oct201_8_FD_188349 | JGI IMG/M metagenome (GOLD analysis project Ga0209488, IMG submission 188349) | Vadose zone soil microbial communities from the Eel River Critical Zone Observatory, Northern California, USA -... | ecosystem: Environmental > Terrestrial > Soil > Vadose zone >... | reverse complement strand
TTCGAGCCGGGGTTGCTGACCCTGTGCAGCCCCGATCCGCAGGCGATCCGCCCGCCCGGCGAGAAGATCAACGTGCTGCAGGTCACCTTGCCGACCAATTTCAAGGTCGCCCGCTTCGCCGCGGACGGCGGCACCGCGATATTGCGTCAGATGGAGAAGGACGTCGACGCGGCGCGTTACGATGCGGGCGACGGCCCGATCGAGCTGCCGGTCAAACTCAGGGTGCATGACTCGATCTTCGTGCCGCTCGCCAAATGGGCGATGCTGCTGACCGGCAATTATCGCTGCGTCACCGAGGACGGCGCCATCGACATCAAGGACGCGGTGCATCGCGATATCGAGACCTCGCGCGCGGTCTATAATTGGGTGTGCGGCGTCTGCGAGCGGCTCGGTGCCTCGCCCAACGATCTGGTGCCGTTCGAGAAATACGCCGCCGCGGCGAACGATCTGGTGCGGCCGTCTTCCGCAGCGCGCGCGCTGAACAACGGCGTGCCGAATATCGAGCGAACCGACCGGCTGGTGCAGCTGATCGCGGCGCAATACGGCATGCGCAACGAGGTCGTCGACCGGACCGTCGCGCAGGTCGATGCGCGGCTGGCGGCCAATCGCAAAGCCGCAGCATAAATTCACGCGCGCGGCGTTCTGGGCGGCGACGTAGCGCTAAACGTCGCACGCTCCGGAGCAGCGCCCGGTTTGCTGCTGCGTTATTGCAATATTGCAACTGCGCCAAAGGAAACCGGTGATGGCCCGGGCTGTAACCTGCGAATTACAATAAAGCGATACGCAAACACCGGGGAGTTGCGCTAGACTGAAATTCCGCTACCCCCAAGCGGAGTCAAGATCATGCTGTACATTGTCGAGATCCCGGCCGACGGGGATTTGACCGCGCGAATGGGCCAGATGCGGACGTGGCTCGATCATCTGCGGTACCAGCCCGGCGCGTTCCGCTCCTCATCGGCCGGCGGCACGATCATGTTTCGTGTCGAGTTCATGGTCGAGGCCGAGGCAAGGGCGTTTGCGCAGGCCTTCGGCGGCCGAGTTCTCGGCGCCGCCGCCGCGTAGCTTTTTTGCCCGCGGCGGCCGGGCCGCGCTTAGCCGGTACGGATCCCTGCCGCTGATATGCGTTCGGCCGGACAATCGCCCGGCCGAACCATCCGCTAAATTTTTTGGCGCAACTCAGCAGGACGGGTCGCCGCCGCCGCCGAAATCGCCACCGCCGCCGAAATCGCCACCGCCGCCGTAATCGCCGCCACCACCGGAATCGCCGCCGCCGCCGTAATCGGCGCCGGCATCCGAGCCGCCGCCGGCATACCCGGCATCCGAGCCGCCGCCGTAATCGGCGCCGCCCGGCCCGCTGTCCCCGTAATAGTTATTGACGACGGTCTCGCCGAGACCGGGCGTCATGCCCATGCCGCCATTGAGGCTGTTCGCGTATCCGTGCCCGAACATCGATGAGATGCCCTGGAACAGCAGCGCTCCGCCGGCGATACCCGCGGCGGTCGCCGCGGCCGAGCGCAGAAACCCGCCGCCGCCTCCCATGCCGCCGAGCATGCCGCCGCCGGGGGCATAGCCCGGCTGAGCGGCGCCCGGTTGAGCATAGCCGGGCTGGGCGTATTGCGGCGCGCCTTGCGGGGGCGGCGCTACATTCGGCCCGCGACTCCACGGCCCGGCGCTTGGGACGCTGCCGGAGGATTGCGCCGGCTGGCTGCGCCCGAACAGGCTGCCGAGGAAGCTCGTCGGGGCCGATTGCGCGGCGTTGGCGTCGCCCACCTGTTTCTCCAATTCGGCGATGCGGGCCTGCGCCTGATGCAGGCTGAGGTCCTGGATCAGCACGGTCTGCACCAGGTAATAGGGCGCGTCCGGCATCTCGGCCATGGCCTGACGGATCAGCGCGTCGGCTTCCGGATCCTTCGGCTGTCCCGCCGTGCTCTTCAGACGGGAGAGCAGGGTGGTGATCAGATCGCGTTCCTGGGGAGTCATGACTACCTTCCAGCGAGGAGTGGCCGGCTTTCGATAAAGCCGCCGGCGCCGCCGAATTTGGCCCGCCGCGCTAGATGTGGGTAGCCGCCGCGCCGAAGAAAGAGGGGGCGAGGGGACAGCGGATCGGCGTTATTCCAAAGCAGTCCCGCCGATTGCCAGGAATTTGCGCCGGCGCTCGTCGCGCAGACGATCGCCATCGAGCGCGAGCAGCGGGCGCAGGATCTCGTCGAGTGCATCGCCGGTTGCGGCGATCGCCTCCTGCGGCAGCCGGTGGGCGCCGCCCAGCGGTTCCGGCACGACCCGGTCGATGACCCCGAGGCGCAGCAGTTCCGGCGCGGTCAGCCGCAGCGCTTCGGCGGCTTGCGGCGCATGCTCGCCGTCGCGCCACAGGATCGAGGCGCAACCTTCGGGCGAGATCACCGAATACACGGCATGCTCCAGCATCAGCACGCTGTTGGCAGCGGCCAGCGCGATGGCGCCGCCGGAACCGCCTTCGCCGATCACCGCGGACACGACCGGCACCCGGATATCGAGACAGGTCTCGATCGCCCGCGCGATCGCCTCGCTCTGGCCGCGCGCCTCGGCATCGATGCCGGGATAGGCGCCGGCGGTATCGACAAAGGTCAAGACCGGCAGGCCGAAACGGTCGGCCAACCGCATCAGCCGCCGCGCCTTGCGGTAGCCTTCCGGCCGCGCCATGCCGAAATTGTGTTTCACGCGACTTTCGGTGTCGGCGCCTTTCTCGGTGCCGAGGACCAGAACGCCGCGGCCGCGAAATCGCCCGATGCCGCCGATGATCGCGGCATCCTCACCGAATACACGGTCCCCGGCGAGCGCCACGAAATCGGTGATCAACGCGGCGATATAGGTTGAGGAATGCGGCCGGTCGGGGTGGCGCGCCACCTGCACCTTCTGCCACGGCGTCAGCCGCGCATAGCTCTGCCGCAACAGGCGGCTGGCCTGGGCTTCGAGCCGGCCGACCTCCTCGGCGATGTTGAGGCCGCTATCCGTCGACAGGTGGCGCAGCTCGTCGATCTTACCCTCGAGCTCGGCAATCGGCCGTTCGAAATCGAGAAAATGGCGCATCAGAGTGCTAACGCATCACTTTCGCTGCGCCAGCGGATGCGCCGTCTCGACCAGCCGGCGCAGCCGCTCGCCTTGCACATGCGTATAGATCTGCGTCGTCGCGATGTCGGCATGTCCGAGCATCTGCTGCACGCTTCTGAGGTCCGCTCCATGATCGAGCAGGTGACTGGCGAAGGCATGGCGCAGCACATGGGGCGACAGCCGCGCCGGGTCGAGCCCGGCGGCGAGGGCCAGCTCCTTGAGCATCTGGCCGCAGCGCTGCCGGGTCAGATGACCGGCCATGCCGCGTGACGGGAACAGCCAGCGCGCCGTCTTCGTGCCGGAAGCTTGCGGCAGGAAGACGGACCGGCAGTCGAGATAGGCGATGAGCGCCTGGCGGGCCGGCGGGCTCAGCGGCACCAGCCGTTCCTTGCCGCCTTTGCCGCGCACCAGCAGGAGCCGCGGATCGCGCTGTGCCGCCGCGAGCGTCAGGCCGACCAACTCGGAGACCCTCAGGCCCGCCGCGTACAGGATTTCGAGCACGCAGCGCAGCCGCACGCCTTCTTCGCCGGGCCAGGCTGCCGCCGCCGCAATCAGCTGATCGACCTCTTTCTCGGCCAGGATCTTCGGCAACGGGCGGCCGAGCCGTGGCGCATCGAGTTGCGCGGTTGGATCATCGGCGCGCGCGCCCTCGCTCAGCTGAAAGCGGTAGAATTGCCGCATCGCCGAGAGGCGCCGGGCCAATGTCCGCGGCGCCAGCCGGCGCGACCCGGCGGCGGCGAGATATTCGTGCAGCGCCGCCGCGTCGGCGGTTTCGAGAGACTGACCCCGAGACATCAGAAAGCCCGCGAGATCGGCAAGATCGTTGCGATAGGCGGCAATCGTCAGCCGCGCCGCGCCGCGCTCCGCCGCGAGCATTTCGAGAAACGCTTCGAGTCGTCGCGATTGCGTCGCCGCCGCCTGCCGCCTATTTCGGGAAGCGGGCATCGGGCAGCACCTTTTCGACGCGCGTCGAGGGCGCAGGGAAGTCCCAGTAAGCCAGCACGACAAAGCCGCCGACGATCGCCAGCACCAAGATCACAATGAGGACAATCGCTACTCTTCCCATGCCCCAACTCGTATTGCCATGCCTGCTCTGGCCGCGCCAATTGGCGAAGAGGCCGCGCGATATGCTAGTACCCTTCCCGCGCGCCCGGCGGAAGAGCGGCGAGGAATGCAGAAGAGTGCGGTCAAGCTTCGGAGCAGGCAAACGGCCGGAGCGGGAGCGACAGCCCCGGATTTCGTGCCGAATCGCACGATCGTCCTGGTCGGGCTGATGGGCGCCGGCAAGACCAATATCGGCCGCCGTCTGGCGGCGCGCCTCGATTTGCCGTTTTTCGATTCGGACAGCGAGATCGAGGCGGCGGCCGGCGAGACCATCGAGGAGATCTTTCGCAACCGCGGCGAAGCGGCGTTTCGCGAAGGCGAGCGTAAGGTCATCGCCCGGCTGCTGGACCAGCCGACGCACGTCCTGGCGACCGGCGGCGGCGCCTTCATGGACGCGGCGACCCGCGCCGTGATCGCACGCCGCGGCGTCTCGGTGTGGCTGCGCGCCGACCTCGACATCTTGCTGGCGCGGGTGTCGCGCCGCAGCAACCGGCCCCTGCTGAAGGAGGGCAATCCGCGCGCCGTGCTGACAGGGCTGATCGAGCGCCGCTACCCGATCTATGCAGAGGCGGATATCACGATCGACAGCGGCGACGGTCCGCCGGACCTGACGGCGACGCGGACCATCGCCGCGCTTGCCGCCTGTCAGCGAGCGTTGACCCCGGCTGGCGCGGAGACCGGCCCATGACGGCGAAATCCACGAAATCCGGAAAAGTCGAAAAGCTGCGCGTCGAACTCGGCGATCGCGGCTACGACATCCTGATCGGCCCCGGCCTGATAGCCCGCGCCGGAGCCGAAATCCTGCCGCTGATGCGGCGCCGTCAGGCGGTAATCATCACCGACGAGACCGTCGCGCGTCATCACCTTGCCCCGCTACGCGCCAGCCTCGCGGAGCAGGGCATCAGCCAGCACGCGATTGTGCTGCCCCCTGGCGAGGCGACCAAGGATCTGGCTCATTTCGGCCGGCTCGTCGACGACATCCTCGCCTGCGGAATCGAGCGCGGGACGATGCTGGTGGCGTTGGGCGGCGGGGTGGTCGGGGATATCGCCGGGTTTGCCGCGGCGACCCTGCTGCGCGGCATCGAATTCGTGCAGATCCCGACGACGCTGTTGGCCCAGGTCGACAGCTCGGTCGGCGGCAAGACGGCGATCAACACCGCGGCCGGCAAGAATTTGCTCGGCGCCTTCTACCAGCCGCGCCTTGTGCTTGCCGATACCGACACGCTGGCGAGTTTGCCGCGCCGCGAGTTGCGCGCCGGCTATGCCGAGACCGTCAAATACGGGCTGATCCGCGATACGGCGTTCTTCGAATGGCTCGAAGCCGAAGGCGAAGCGGTCTGCGATCTCGCACCCGCCGCGGCGACCCGTGCGATCCTGACCAGCTGCCGGATGAAGGCGGCGATCGTCGCCGCCGATGAGCGTGAAGAGGGCGACCGCGCCCTGCTGAATTTCGGCCATACCTTTGGTCACGCGCTGGAAGCCGAAACCGGGTTCAGCGACGCGTTATTGCATGGCGAGGCGGTGGCGCTGGGCATGGTGCTCGCCTTCGATTTTGCCGTCCGCCTCGGGATCGCAACCGGACAGGATTCCCACCGTGTGCGGCGGCACCTCGCGGCTGCCGGGCTGCCGACCGAGCTCTCGGCGATCGGGTTGTCGGGTCGCGCGGCCGACCGGCTTGTGGCGCATATGGGCAAGGACAAGAAGGTGCGGGATGGCCGGATCACGCTGATCCTGCCGCGCCGGATCGGTGACGCCTTCGTCATGCGCGATGCCTCTGCCGAGGCGTTGCTCGAATTTCTTGCCGAGGTCGTGTGAGGGGCCGCCGGCTAATTCGTCAGCGTTGGTCGCAGATCGGCGGCGCGACTGGCGTGTGACGCCGCCGAGCGATAGAAATCGACGATGTAGACGCGAATCGCGGCCGTCAGGCTCGAGGAATTACGCTGTCGGTCGATCTCGGTGACGAGCTGATTGACGTTGGTTTCCTGCTGCCGCGTGATTTCCAGCAGTGCCTCCCACATCACCGGTTCGAGGCGAACGCTGGTGCGACGACCCGCCACGACGATATTGCGGATAACCAGGGATGACCGGGCGGGATTGTGTTTGCGCGGGGCGCGGCGCGGCAATGCGGGTGCCATGCCGCCGATTTTACCCGGCGCTAGCGATATTGCAACCTATGAGGGTTTATATTATCGAAATTACACGCATACAGTAGTATGATATTTAGCGGCGATCCTCGTCGGGAGCCAGGGTCGTCAGCGACAGCGCGTGCACGCTCGCGGCCAATTCCTGCTTTAGCGCGTCATAGACCAGACGCTGCCGGGCGACGCGGCCGAGACCGGCAAACGCGGCTGACGTGATCGTTACCGCGAAATGGGTCTCGCCTTCGGGCCGGGCCCCGGCATGCCCGGCATGACGGTGCGATTCGTCGACGATCGCGAGCCGGGCCGGCGCAAACCGCTCGGTCAGCTTGTGGCGGATCGTCTCGGCGACACTCATCGCGGCTTGGTCCGATCGGGGCTCTGCAGGGCCGCGGCGGCGGCGAGAAAGCCCGCCAGCTCGTCGACGACATGGTGGATATAGTCGCTGTCGGCTTCCGCCATCGCCCAATCGACGCGGTTGCGCAGCCAGGCCGTGGTCATGCCAAGCTCGGCGGCGGGGGCGAGATTGCGCGCGATGTCCTCGACCATCAGTGCGGTATCGGGCCGAACCGAATGGCGCCGCAGCAGCAGCCGATAACCGATGAGCGCCGGCTTCGGCTCGAAATCGGCCGCGACGATATCGATGATGCCGGTGAAGGCGGCGCTGAGGCCGAGATGGTCGAGCAGCCGCTCGGCATGCCGCACCGAGCCGTTGGTGTGGACGATCTTGCGGCCTTCGAGCTGCCCGAGCGCGGCGACCAGCGCCGGATCGGGTGGCACGCAGGCGAGATCAACCTCGTGCACGAAGGCGAGGAAGTCGTGCGGGTCGATGTTGTGGACCTTCATCAGCCCGTTCATGGTCGTGCCGTGCTCGCGGAAATAGGTGCGCCGCAGCTCGGCCGCCTGCGCTTCGGAAACCGCCAGGCGGGCGCAGATGAACTCGTTCATGCGGCGCTGCACCTGGTCGAACAGGCGGCAAGAGGCCGGGTACAGCGTGTTGTCGAGATCGAAGATCCAGGTTTCGATCTCGCCGAGCGGGCAACGCTCTTGCCGGGTGGTGTAGGCCATCGACTCTTCGAATCCTCAACCGCCGCGGATCAGGGTGCCGGCGCCCTCGGTGAACAATTCGAGTAGGATCGCGTGCGGCACCCGACCGTCGAGGATCACCGCGGCCTCGACACCGCCGTCGACGGCGGCGAGACAAGTCTCGACCTTGGGGATCATGCCGCCCGAGATCGTGCCTTGCGCGATCAGCCGGCGCGCCTCGGCCGCCGTCAGCTCGGAGATCAGGCGCTTCTCGGCGTCGAGCACGCCCGAAACGTCGGTCAGCAGCAGAAAACGGCGCGCCTTGACCGCCGCCGCGACCGCGCCGGCGACGGTATCGGCATTGATGTTGTAGGTCTCGCCGCCGGCCCCGACGCCGATCGGCGCGATGACCGGGATGATGTCGGATTGACGAAAGGTGGCCAGCACGCGGTCCTCGATATGTTCGGGCTCGCCGACAAAACCGAGATCGGCGCCGTTGCGCGTCAGCTTGCGGGCGCGGATCAGGCCGCCATCCTTGCCGCTGAGGCCGATCGCGCAGCCGCCGACGGCGTTGATCGCGGCGACGAGCTGCTTATTGACGGTCCCGGCGAGGACCATCTCGACGACTTCCATCGTTTCGGCGTCGGTGACTCGCAGCCCGTCGACATAGCTGCTCTTGATGCCGAGCCGTTTCAGCATCTGACCGATCTGCGGCCCGCCGCCATGGACGACGATCGGGTTGATGCCGACCTGCTTCAACAGAACGATGTCGCGGGCGAACGGGTCGCCATTGTCGCCATTGCCCATCGCATGGCCGCCGTATTTGACGAGGACCGTCTGGCCGGCATAGCGGCGCAGATAGGGCAGCGCCTCGGCGAGGACAGCGGCCTTCAATGCCGGATCGGCGGTTGGCGGTGTGGACATTCGGGAGTCGCGAGTGAGGTGAGGCTTGTGGCGCACTCTATCGCGCCGGACGACGCATCGCCACCGCGCCCGCGGCGACATCGGCGCGCAGCTCCGTGGGCAGGGCAAAGCCGGCGAGCGTCGCCCGCAACGCCGCGATGCCATGCGCCTTTTCGGCGCTGGTCAAATGGATCTCGGGATGAGCGGCGCTGTGCCGGGCGAGCTCGGCATGGACCGCCCCGGCGACCGCGGCAAGCTCGGCCCTGGTGGGCTTGTCGGTTTTGGTCAGCAGCACCTGGTAGGACAGCCCGGCCGAATCGCACAGCTGCATGACGGGCCGGTCCGGTTCCTTGAGGCCGTGCCGCGAATCGATCAGCAGGCAGACGCGGCGCAGGCTGCTCCGCGCGCGCAGATAATGCTGTACCGTCCGGGTCCACGCTTTGACCGCGCTCTTCGAGGCTTCGGCATAGCCGTAGCCCGGCAGGTCGACCAGCATCAGCCGGCCATCCAGCGCGAAGAAGTTGATCTGGCGAGTCCGTCCTGGCGTGTTGGATGTACGCGCCAGCATGCGTCTGCCGGTCAGCGCGTTGACGAGGCTCGATTTGCCGACATTCGAGCGGCCGAGAAACGCGACTTCCGGAAGGGTTTCGGATGGCAACGCCTCGGCCTCGGCGCTGCCGGCGACAAAGCGGCAATCCCGGGCGAAGAGGAGCCGCCCGGCCTCGATCAGCTCCGGCTCGATCTCGCGTGGCGGAAACAGATCGGCCGCTGCCGCACCGTCGATCAGGCCGCGCCCGCGCGATGCATGATCGCCCATTGCTGGGCGATGCTGAGGAGGTTGTTCCACGCCCAATAGATCACCAGCCCGGCCGGGAAGGCCGACAGCATGTAGGTGAACACGATCGGCAGCAGCATGAACATGCGCGCCTGCACCGGATCAACCGGCTGAGGGTTGAGTTTCTGCTGCAGGTACATCGTCACGCCCATCAGCAGCGGCCAGGCGCCGATCATCAGAAACTCGGGCGGCGTGAACGGGATCAACCCGAACAAATTGGCGAAGGAGGTCGGGTCGGGGGCCGAAAGATCGTGGATCCAGCCGAAAAACGGCGCATGCCGCATCTCGATCGTCACGAACAGCACCTTGTAGAGCGAGAAGAACACCGGGATCTGGATCACGATCGGCAGGCAGCCGGCCAGCGGGTTGGCCCCGACCTTCTTGTACATCGCCATGATCTCTTGCTGCTGGCGCGCCTTGTCGTCCGGGAAGCGCTCGCGGATCTTTTGCATTTCCGGCTGGAGCAATTTCATCTTGCTCATCGCCGCGTAGGATTTGTTGGCGAGCGGGAAAAACAGCAGCTTGATGATCAGGGTCAGCAGCAGGATCGCCAGTCCGAAATTGCCGAGCAGCTCATAGAAGAACTGCAACGTCTTGAAAATCGGCTTCGTCAGGAAATAGAACCAGCCGAAATCGATCGCGAGATCGAAATGCGGAATGCCCGATGCCGCATAGGCATCGAGCAGGTTGACCTCCTTGGCGCCGGCAAAGAAGCGGGTCGAGGTGGCGGCGGTACCATCCGCCGGCACGGTGATCTGAGACCCGAGGTAATCGCTCTGATAGCGGTCGACCCCGCTTTCGACGACGTGGGTGAAGCGCGCCTTGACCGCATCTTCCTGCGACGGAACCAGCGCCGTCAGCCAGTATTTGTCGGTGAAGCCGAGCCAGCCGCCCGTCGAGTTGTAATCGATCGGCTTGCCGGTCTCGATCGAGCTGTATTTGACCTCGCGCAACGAGCCGCCAAGTTCCCCGATCATCCCCTCATGCAGGATGTAATAGCCGCCGACCTGCGGCGTGCCGGTGCGGCTGATCAGGGCGTAGGGAAGCAGGTTGACCGGCGCGCTGCCGCCGTTCCGCACCGCGTCGCGCACCGTGAACATGTAATTTTCGTCGATCGCGATGGTGCGCGTGAAGGTGAGGCCGGCACCATTATCCCAAGTCAGGGTGAGCGGCTGGGTCGGGGTCAGCGGCCCGCCCGAGGCGGTCCATTGCGTGTCCGGTCCGGGCACCTTGGTGCCGGAGGTCCCGGCCACCCAGCCGAATTCCGCGAAATAGGGATCCTTGGTTGCCTTCGGCCACAGCAGCACGACCTCGGGGCTCTTCGGGTCGACCGTCTCGTGATAGGTGGCGAGGGTCAGATCGTCGATGCGCCCGCCGGTCAGCGCCACCGAGCCGTGCAGACGCGGCGTGTTGATCCGGACGCGTGGTTGTTCGGCAATCGCCTGCTCGCGCGTCTCAGCCCCCGGGGCGGCGGCGCCGGTCGCAGGAGCCACGGTGCCGGGCGCACCAGGCGCGGCCGTTCCGGGCGCCGCGGTGTTTGGCGCGGGGGCTGTCTGGGTCGGCACCGCAGGGGTCACCGGCGGCGGACGCAATTTCTCGAACAGGTACTGAAACCCGATCAGAATGCCGACCGAGACGACGATCGCGAGCAGAAGGTTGCGTTGTTCCATTGCGGTCGGAAGGGCCGGGGCTCAGCGGTTCGGTTCGAGCGGGACGGGGTCATAGCCGCTGCCGCCCCAAGGATGGCAACGCAGCAGGCGGCGCGAGGCGAGCCCCAGCCCGCGCCACGCGCCGTGCCGCTCGACGGCTTCGGCGGCGTAATGCGAGCAGCTCGGATAATACCGGCAGGAGGGCGGCAGGATCGGCGCGATCAGCAGCTGGTAGCCGCGGATCACGATGGCTATGCCCCAGCCAAGGAGGCGGCTCGCGCCGTCATGAAAACCCATGTCACTCCTCCGCGGTGGCGCTAACACGCCTGGGTGACCCGCCGCCGGTCTTGTGTCGATCGAGCTGGCGCAGCGCCGTTTCGAGATCGGCGACGAGTTCCACGTAAGGCCGCTCGCTCGCGGTGGCGCGTGCGACGATGACGTAATCGGTCCCCGGCCGCCCGTTGCGCGGCAGCACCTCCGCGGCAGCCGCCCGCAACCGCCGCTTTGCGCGGTTGCGCACCACCGCGTTGCCGACCTTGCGGCTGGCGGTGAAGCCAACCCGCACGTTCCCGCCATTATCGTCGCCGGTCGGCTGCGGCGCGGCCTGCACAATGAACGCCGACCGCACGGCCCGGCTGCGTCCGGCGGCAACACGAACAAAATCGGCGCGGGTCTTGAGCCTTACAAGTCCGGCTATCATGCTTCTCACCGGGCGCGCCGATTCGGCGCGCGGCATGGCTCAGTGGCGTGGCCGAACAGCTCAGGCAGACAGGCGCTTGCGGCCCTTCGCGCGTCGCGCGGCCAGCACCCGGCGGCCGCCCGGTGTGGCCATCCGCGCACGGAAGCCATGACGGCGCTTGCGGACGAGCTTGCTGGGCTGGTAAGTGCGCTTCACGGCACTGGCTCCAACGGCGGCTGCCTTGGTTGAGCGGAGGCCGCTATATAGGGGAGCGGTCTTGGCAAGTCAACGACGCCAAGGCGGCTAATGAGGCTGCCTGTGCCAGTCGCGCGGCGAAAGGCGAGGGGAGAGGGACGCGGTGACGGACGAAGCGATTATCGCGGCGGCGGACGAGACGGCGCGCCGCTGGAAGGCCCCCGATCGCGGCGCCATCCGCCCTGGCAGCGAACTGCACAAGACCGTCTTCTGCCAGTTGCTGCTCGACACCCACAATCCTTACAAGCCGGCGGTCATCGATTGGCCGCGGCTCGACCCCGACGTCCGCAACCGGCTGGTCGCCCTGCCGATCTGGGATATCGCGGTGCAGACCGAGGGAAAGGCAAAGGTCCGGGTGTTGAGCTATGCCGAGGAGGTCCCCGATCCGCTGCTGCGGCGCGCCATCAAACTCGACGCGTTTGAGGAGGGCCGTCATAAGGAGGTGCTGTCGCGCCTGGTCGAAGCCTACGGCATCCGGCTCGCGCCCGAGCCCGAATATCACCGGCCGCGCCATCCGGAATGGGCTTTCATGGTGACCGGCTTCAGCGAGTGCATCGACAGCTTCTTCGCCTTCGGGCTATTCGCGGTGGCAAAAACCTCGCGGTTTTTTCCGCCCGAGCTGGTCGATACCTTCGAACCGGTGATGCAGGAAGAGGCGCGCCACATCCTGTTCTTCGTCAATTGGGTAGCATGGCATCGCCGCAATCTGGCGTGGTGGCGGCGGCCGTGGTTCTGGGCCAAGGTCGTCGCGGTATGGATCTTTCTGGTGCGCGAACGGATCGGCTTGGCGCGCGGGTTCGATGCGGGCCGGGAAGAGACGCCGCAGGACAACAATTTCACACTGAACGGCAGCAAGGCGGTGGCCGATGTCGATGTCTCAGCCGCGGCGCTGATCGACATCTGCCTCGAAGAGAACGAGCGGCGCCTTGCCGGCTACGATACCCGCCTACTGCGCCCGGCGGTGATGCCCTGCCTCGTTCGCCTGGTCCGCCGTTTCCTGCGCGCGCCGCAGACCCGGGCCGCGGCGCCGCCGTGAAGATGACGGCGGTCATGGCAATTCGAGCAACGCACGAATGAAGGCCTTGCCGATCTTTGCCGCGGTGATCGGGGCCGCGGCGATGGCGGCGCTCGTCGGCTATTTCGGCGCCGGCGCGGTGATGCGCTCGCTGCTCGCCGTCGGCGGGCTCGGTTTCGCGGCGGTCTGCGCGATCCATCTCGGCTTGATGGTGGTGATGGGGTTTGCCTGGTGGGCGGTAATGCCGGGCGGTCCGCCATGGGTGGGCATATGGGGACGGCTGGTCCGCGATTCGGGCTCCGAGCTGCTGCCGTTCTCGCAGGTCGGCGGCTATGTCCTCGGCGCGCGGGCGTTGGCCTTGGCTGGGATCTCGGGGACGATTGCGGCGGCCAGCACGATCGTCGACGTGACCTTCGAATTCGTCGCTCAGCTCGCCTACACCGCGCTCGGATTGGGGCTGCTGGTGGAGCTGCAGCCGGACTCGGCGGCGGCGATCCCGGTGACGGTCGGTCTCGCGGTCGCGGTAGTCGCGGCCGCGGCCTTTCTGCTCCTGCAGCGGCATGGCTTCGACTATTTCAACCGTGTCGCACGCATCCTCGGCCGCGGCTGGGCCGAGCGCAGCGCGGCGGGAGCGGCGGCATTGCACGCCGCGCTGCGCGCGATCTACCGCCGTCGCGGTGGGCTTTGGCTGTGCTTCGCTCTGCATCTGGTCTGCTGGGTCGCCAGTGCGATCGAGGCGTGGCTGATCTTGCGGCTCGCCGGCGAGCCGCTGCCGTTTAGCGCGGTGCTGGTGCTGGAAAGCATGCTCTACGCGGTGCGGACCTCGGCGTTTATCGTGCCGAATGCGGTCGGTGTGCAGGAGGGAGCCTACATCCTGCTCGGCGCCACCTTTGGCCTGACCCCAGAGATGGCATTGGCATTGTCCTTGCTGAAGCGCGCCCGCGACATTGCGATCGGGTTGCCGACGATCGGCTTATGGCAGGCGCTCGAAAGCGGACGCCTGTGGCGCCGGCGCAATGCCGCAGCGGAGAACCGGGTTTCCCTATCATCGCCCGATTGACGGCTCAGTGATCGGGTTGTGACTTGGCCGCGACTGGCTGACCCGGTTATTCTCGCGATACGCGAAGTCGTGGCGGCGGGCGAGGACCTGATGTGACGAGCCGAACTGCCTCGCGGATCGGATTTCGCCACCGTCACCGGCCGGCGAGCAGGCTGGGCGTCGTTCTCGCCGTGCTGGCGCTGTGCTTGCGCCTTGCCTGGCCGACGCCGCAGCCGACGCTGATACCCGCCGATATTGGCGACTTCGCGGCGCTCGGCGAGCACGCGCTCTGCCTCGCGGCGCCCGCGGCCGCCGATCCGGCGCCGGTCTCCGGCGACCAGCTGCCGCCGCCAGCCGGCAATCATGCCGACCATGACCATTCGCTGTGCTGCCTTTGGCATGCGAGTGCCGGGTTCGTCCCGCCGCATATCGAAACGGCCGCGCGCATCGTCTTCATCGAGGCGGTGCGACCTTTCGCGGCTGCTGCCGCCGATTTCCATCCCGCAAGCCTGACCGGGCCAACCCGGGCACGGGGACCGCCGAGCGAAGCCTGACCCGAGCTTCGCCCGATTGCGCTGTCGCCGGCTCGTGCTGAGCCGGGTGACTGCACGGTCACCCGATCCTTCATTGCGGACAATTCGAAATGACTTTCTCACGGCTCACCGCCGGCGCGGCATGTGCCGCGCTGGCCATCGCATTGCTTGCCGGAGACGCAGGGGCGCACGGTTTCGCCGGCGCCCGTTTTTTCCCGGCGACGATCTTGACCGACGATCCCTTTGTCGCGGATGAACTCAGCCTGCCGACGGTCGCGGGGTCGCCGAGAGACGCTGACGGTGCACACGAGTTCGGCCTCGACTGGGATTTGGCGAAACGCATCACGCCCGATCTCGGGATCAGCTTTGGCCAGGGCTGGAAATACCTGAAGCCGAGCGGCAGCCCGGCGGTCACCGGCCTCGACGCGTTCCATGCCGGGCTCGATTACCAGCTTTTCCGCGACGGTCCACGCGAGGCGATCGGGCTGGTCGGCCTGCATGCGAGTTTTGGCCATACCGGACGGATCGCCGTCGGCGCTCCCGACTTCACGACGCTGTCGCCGACCGTTGCCTTCGGCAAAGGTTTCGGCGATTTGCCGCAGTCGTTGTCCTGGCTGCGCCCGATTGCCATTACCGGCAATATGAGCGTCGATTTCCCGACCAAGACCACCAGCGCCGATACGACCAATCCGAACAACTTCAATTATGGTTTCGCGTTTGAATACAGTCTGGAATATCTGCAGCGGCAAGTCCGGGATGTCGGTCTCCGGCCACCGTTCAACCGCATGATCCCGCTCGTCGAGGTGGCGTTTACGACCGGATTGAACCGCGGCGCCGGCGGCCAGACCGTCGGCACGGTCCAGCCCGGCATCATCTGGGCCGGGCAGTTTGTGCAGGTCGGCGCCGAGGTGATCCTGCCGGCGACGCGCTCGACCGGACGGGGTTTCGGCGGCGTTGTCCAGCTGCATTTCTATCTCGACGACCTTTTTCCGGGGTCGATCGGCCGGCCGATTTTCGGAAACTGAACAATGCGGTGGGTTCTCTTCGGGCTGATTATCGCGCTGGGGGCGGGGGAGGCGTCGGCGCATGCCTTTCTCGATCATGCGGTGCCGCCGGTCGGCGCGACGGTCGCGGCATCGCCT
>Ga0209488_10002391_pt1 | contig 15406 bp, 9 predicted proteins | sample Rivendell_Oct201_8_FD_188349 | JGI IMG/M metagenome (GOLD analysis project Ga0209488, IMG submission 188349) | Vadose zone soil microbial communities from the Eel River Critical Zone Observatory, Northern California, USA -... | ecosystem: Environmental > Terrestrial > Soil > Vadose zone >... | reverse complement strand
AGGCCTTCGGAGAGCGCCACCAGTTTCAGCACCGAATGATCGGCCGCATCCCGCACCGGAAAGGCCCCTGGTTTGCGCACGTTTCCCACCACGAAAACCTTTCCGGCCTCTGGCACGCGAATCTCCTCCCCGCCGTGCAGCATGGTATTGACAGCCGGATCGGCGTCTCGCAAGAGTCGATTGAGCGAGACTCGTTCGAGCAGCGTAGCCTTCTCTTCTCCGCCCCCGTCCGGCGACGGCTGCGGCCGGCTCACGATGACTTCGGTGCCGGCATCGGCGCTCAGACCCTCGGCTTTCGCGAGTGCATCCAGGAGAGTCACCGCGCCCACCGCCTGGAAGGTCAGTGGCTTGCGTACCGATCCAGTAACGTTGATCGGCCGGCTGGCGTATTCGATCACCGCGGTGAATCAGCAGTGGCCGCATGACGACCAGACTCCGCATGGGGCATGGGAATTTCACGAGCGCCTCATCCCGAATAGTCCGGTCAAGCCGATTCGAGTCTGGATGGCCGTCGGAGAGAAACTCCTCGCGATCGATCCGTCGAACGGCAAACAAAAGCGCGCCATCGATGTCGCCGCGCACGCAGGCACCGCCTTCGACGGGAAATTTCTGTATCAAATCGCCGAGAGCCGCATTCAGAAAATCGATCCCAACACTGGAAAAGTGATTGCGACGATTCCGGCACCCGGAAACGGCGGCGACTCCGGGCTCACCTGGGCTGAAGGCACGCTGTGGGTCGGCCACTATCGCGAACGCAAGATTTACCAAATCGATCCGACCACGGGCGCGATACTGCGAACGCTCGAGTCCAACCGTTTCGTCACCGGCGTCACGTGGCTCGATGGCGAACTCTGGCACGGCACCTGGGAAGGGGACCAAAGCGAGTTGCGAAGAGTGGATGCTCAATCCGGCGAGGTGTTGGAACAACTCGACATGCCCACCGGCGCGGGCGTGTCGGGACTCGAATCCGACGGCGTGGATACTTTTTTCTGCGGCGGCGGCGGCAGCGGGAAGTTGCGCGTAGTGAGGCGGAGTAAGTAACCCGTAGCAAACTTCCATTTTTTGCATTGCACGTAAACCTTTTGCGCACCTCAAGCGTCAAAAGCACCTAGCAGCGAAACTGCTGTCGGCACGGCGCCCACGCTTTTGAGAAAATCACAGCGGCAGGGGTGACGACGGGGAGAGAGGTGCGATGTTTCGAATGAAAGGCGTCTGCGCGCGACAACTGAGGGCTTTGGTGAAGATTTTGGCGCGCAGCCTGGTGGCGATGACGATCGCAATCCCGGCTGCTCCCGCGTTTGCCGTCGACATCGACGGTCGCATTGACACGGAGGAATGGGAAGGCGCGCGGCACATCGTGGATTTCCGCAAGGTCCAGCCGCTCAACGGCGAACCGGCCTCACTCCGCACCGAGGCATGGATTTTGGCGACGCCCGAGGGGCTGGCGATTGCGTTTCGCTGCACGCAGCCGCGGGAGGTGCCGCTGACACGTCAGCGCGTGCAACGAGACTTCGAGGAGCAAGTCGATCGCGTCAACGTGATGATCGACTTCGACGGCGATCATCGCACCGGATTTGATTTTACGCTCAGCAGCACCGACGGGATTTTCGACGCCGTCATCACCAACGAAAATCAGTTCAACAAGGACTGGGACGGAAATTGGCGGCATGCGGTGCGTGAGGACGACACCGGTTGGACGGCGGAAGTATTGCTGCCGTGGCATATTGCGTCGATGCGCAGCGCGAAGGGCGACACGCGTACGGTGGCGATCTACCTGGACCGCGTTGTTGGGATGACCGGTGAACGCGTCGCCTGGCCGCTGGCCAGTTTCGAACGCCCGCGTTTTCTGTCCGACTTCGCCTCGATCGTCGTCGCCAACTACACGTCGTCGCTCCTGGCGATCACGCCGTACGTATCCGGTTTGTATGACAACGTAGCGAAGCGCGGCAAGTTCGATGCCGGCGTGGATCTTTTCTGGAAACCAAACGGTCAGATGCAGGTGACCGCCACGCTGAATCCGGATTTCGGCCAAGTGGAAAGCGACGACCTGGTGGTGAACTTCGATGCGACGGAAGTTTTCATCAGCGACAAGCGGCCGTTCTTCACGGAAAACCAGGGCATCTTCGAATTCACGACGCCCTCCGACTTCAGTCAACTGCTCTACACGCGTCGCGTCGGCGGTCCCGCGGACGATGGCAGCGGTTCGGGAGACATCATCGGTGCGCTCAAACTCAACGGCAGCTTGGGCGATACGAAGTACGGACTTTTCGGCGCTGACGAAAGCGGCGACGCCGGTCGATGGTTCGCGGCGATGCGTGTGGTGCGCGACTTCAGCACGCAAAACCTGGGCGTGATGTTGACGCAAGTCGATCGTCCCTTTCTCGATCGAGACGCAACGGTGGTGGGCATCGATCACAACTGGCGGCCGACGTCACGCTGGAACATCCGCACGCGATTAATCGGCAGCGACATTAAAATAGGAGGTGAGCGCACACGCGACACCGGCGGCAGCATGTGGGTCGATTACGAAATGGACCGCGGCTGGCGTCAGCAGTGGATCGGCATGTATTTCGGTAAGGAACTCGAGATCAATGACGCGGGATATCTTTCGCGCAACAACATCCAGTACGTCCACTGGCAACTGAATCGGCGCTTCACCGACTTACCGGCCGACTCGCGCTACGCTTCCAAGGATTGGCGCTGGCGTATGACCGATTACCGCAATCTTGACGGCGAGATACTCGGCCAGCAATTCCGCATGAGCCGCGAGAGCCGCTTACGCAACGGCAGCTTTGAGTACGGCCAAATCAGTATCAATAGCGCGCGCGTGGACGATCTTCTGACACGCGGTCACGGCGTCGTCGACTTGCCGCCAAACTTCGAGGCGTTTGCGCAATACGATCGGCCGCGCAAAGGTAACTGGCGGCTGAAGACGGAGTCGGAGATTTTTAGCGGCGGTCTCGACGGCAATCATAGCGTCGGTTACCGGCTCAAGTTCACCCCCACCTACTTCATCAGCGACGCGTTCAATCTCTACGCCGGCTTCAACGCCATCTATCAACCGGGTTGGCTCGTCTGGCAACACGACAATCTCATCGGCCGCTTCAATGGACGGGAAGTCGACATCAACGCCGGATTCAATTGGACGATCAGTGCGCGCCAGGAATTACGACTGCGACTGCAAGCCATCGGACTCACTGCGCTCGAGCAGCAGGGATATCGCGTCGACCCGAACGGCACCGCCGTCGCCACAACCGAACCGGTCGACGACTTCAGCGTGCGCACCCTCGCATTCCAAATACGCTACAGATACGAGCTAGCGCCGCTCTCTTATGTATACGTCGTGTACGGCCGGGGCGGTTACGAACAAACGCCGTTCGTCGACGGCTTCGGCAGTGTGCTCAGCAACAGCTTCAGCCTGCGCGATACAGACCAGTTGCTGGTCAAGGTCAGCTATCGGTTTGAGTGACGTAGTCTCGCGGCGCGCTGGTACCGCTCAGTCCAAACCTTAGCGGCTCTTAGGCCGCTCTCGGTTTATTCGTTAATTCGCAGGAAAGGTCTGAATTTTCAGGCCAACGCGCCGATAGCGGATCGGATACCCGTCTTCTCCTTATATACAGTTCTGCGGATACCGACGAATGAGTCCAGCGTTCCAATCATCTCGCGAAATAGAACTGGGCGAATCGGATCTGCTCGTCTCGATCAGCGATAGCGCCGGCAATTACAGCTACGCCAACGAGGCCTTCCTGAAGATTCGGAATTGGAACTGGGAAGACATCAAAGGAACGACGGCCTCCAGGGAAAAATCGGACGGCAATCCGAATCAGATGATGCAGGATATGATCCTGACGATGCGGAGACGACAACCCTGGACCGGCATTTACAGGAATAACCTGGACAACGGCGATTACTTTTGGTCGCGCGTCCATATGTCGCCGCTTTCCGCGAACCGCAAGTATGCGGGTGCGCTCGTCGTTCACGGCAAACCGTTGCGTGAAGAGGTCGAGCAAATCAAACGCATTTATGCGCGGATGTTGGAGCCCAACAGCAACTTGATGTTTCGCCGCGGCCGGGTTTTCAAGAACAATTTCCTGGGCAGATTGCATCTGCGGATTCGCGAGGTCGGATTGCGCGCGCACATTTGGGGCGGCATGTTGGCGCAGGGTGCGATCGTGTACGCGAGCCTCGCATTCGGGTACCAGGATCTTCTCGGCACGCCCATGATCATTGCCACGGTCTGCGCGTTGGGCGCCATTGGGGCTGCCGGCGCGTACAACGTGCGGAAAATCGTGTTGCCGATGCGCGATACGGTGAAGTTCGCAAACAAGATTGCGGCGGGCGATCTCAATTCGAAGCAGAGCAGCCAGCGGTACGATGAGATCGGCGATATCTTCCGCGCGCTGACCCAAATGAATGTGAATGTCCGCGCCACCGTTCAAGACGTCCGTTCTGGAATCCATCTGATGAACTCGGCTACGTCCGAAATCGCGACCGGCACGCAGGATCTTTCCGCAAGAACCGATAGCCAAGCCAGCAATCTCGCGCAAACAGCCGCATCGACCGATGAAATGAATGCGACCGTACGCAACAACTCCGAGATGGCGCACAAAGCCAGCGCGGCCGCAAGTGCGGCCAACGAAGCCGCCGAGAGCGGCGGGAAGGCGGTCGGGTCGGTCGTCACGACCATGCGCGATATCTCGCTGTCGAGCAAAAAAATGGCCGAGATTATTGGGGCGATCGACGCGATCACTTTTCAGACCAACCTCCTTGCGCTCAACGCAGCGGTTGAGGCGGCGCGTGCCGGCGAGCAAGGGCGAGGATTTGCCGTGGTCGCCAGCGAAGTTCGTAATCTCGCCCAGCGTAGCGCGCAGTCGGCGAAAGAAGTTCGCACGCTCATTTCCGAAATCATCGACAAGGTTGATAACGGCTTCCAGCTGGTCAACTCGGCCGGCAAGACGATCGAAAGCGTCGTCGATCAAGCGCGAACGGTCACCGACCTCGTGAATAACATTGCCACCGCGACGAGCGAGCAATCGTCCGGCATCAACCAAATCAACGATGCCATCACCCAGCTCGACAACATGACGCAGCAAAACGCCGCCCTGGTTCAACAAAGCACCTCATCGGCGGAAAGCCTGCGACAACAAGCCGCGCGTCTGGTCGATGTCGTGGGTGTTTTCAAACTCTCGGAACAGGAAGCGGCATCGATGTACAAGTCTGCGGACGAAGCGGTGTCGAAGCAGTACGTGACTCAATACGCGCAACGGTTCGGGTTGAAGCAGTAGCGGTTACTCACCGTCGGCGCTGCTTCACCGTCGTCTGCTTTCGCGATCGAGGTTTAGATTTTGACTTTGGCGTCGTGCGTTCGCGCTTTGCTGCAACCCGACTTGCCGCCGCCAGTGCGGCGCGCGCCCAGGCGACAAATTCATCAGGATCGTCGAACAGACGTTCCGGAGCGCGCCAAAAAGAAAGATCGATGGTGTCGCCTTGCTTCTCGTAGTTGAGCGGCGGAGAGGACTCCGCTTCCTTGAAGATGACGCGGTTGCCGTCATCAACGCGAAAGTAGAGGGTGTTGTCTCTGACCATCCCCAGCATCAACTCATCGCAAAATACGCCGGTCTTGCCGAACATCCGTCGCAGCGTAATGCGACCGAGCGGAGCGAGTTGATCGCGCAGGAAGTCGGCAAAGCTGGCGCTGGCAACCATCCTCAAGCCTCAGCAAGTGTTTGGAAATTTTATTGTAGCGCGCGTGGCGTTGTTGGATGCGTTCAGAATCAAACGTTTCGTGAATAGACATTCGTCGAGCGTCCGGTATATTAACCGTTAGTCCTACTCAGACGGGTTTCAGCAATGCAAGGCAGTTGTCTCTGCGGCGGAATTGTATACGAAGTCGATCGACTCGGTCCGATTGGGCACTGTCATTGCAAAACATGCCGCAAGGCGCACGCTGCGGCGTTCGCATCGACTGCGCGCGTGAATCGCGAACACTTTCGGTGGCTGAAGGGAGAAGCGTTATTGGGCGCGTTCGAATCGACGCCGGGAAAGGTCCGTCGATTTTGTACGCGCTGTGGAAGTCACTTGATGGCCGAATGGTTCGATAAACCTCAAGTCATCGTCCGCGTTGCAACGCTTGACGACAATCCCGGCGTCACGCCCGTGGCGCATATCTGGACGTCACACGATGTTGAGTGGCTTCAGACTGACGGTCTACCGAAGCATGCCGAGTGGGCGACTTAGCGGATAGGCAAACTTTTCCGCCGAAGGTTTGCTCCAACATTTACGACCAGGTTCCTTTTTACGCGTCCATGCGTATTTCTCCTTGCGCAACGTTCGGTCGCGATGAATTACAAATTGCAGCAAATTTGTACAAATTGACAACAGATTGATTCGCGCGAGGTCCTTACCATCGCGACCTTAAGTCAAACACTCCGTTTGGCTTTGAATCTGCGGCGACAGCGCGTCGCCCTACCAACTGAGGGTTTTGCAAATGCGTCAGAACGCAATCCACTATCTTGGGAGATTCGCAGTGATGGCGAGATTGTCCTGCGCAGTGTCGGCCGTTGCCGTAATCGTCACGCTTGTTGGATGTGGAGGCGGCGCCGATCGGAATGACGGCGGCAGAGGAACGACGCCAATGTACGCGATTGGAGGCGCCATCGCCGGCCTGACCGGTCAGGTGGTGCTGGAGAACAATGGTGGCGATGACTTGACGGTGTCGCAAAGCGGCGCGTTTCACTTCGCTAACGCTGTTCCGAGTGGCGGCGCGTACAACGTCACCGTAAAAACTCAGCCCCCGGATCAGATATGCGGAATCCATGGCGGCGCCGGCACCGTGGGCGCGAGCGATATCGGCAGCGTCATCATCACGTGTTCAAGCGCATCCTTGGTTCCGCTGCGGGCAGACGCCGGCGTTCACAGCGCGACGCTGACATGGGCCGACCAGAGCGCGGTGAGCTTTAATCTCTACGTGTCCTCGGCGCGCAACTGCGACATTAGAAACTATGCAAGCTGCCCCGATGGCGCGATGGTGTCGAACGCAACTTCACCGCACACCGTTGCCAATTTGCGCAATGGACAGGCCTATTTCTTCCAGCTTGAAAGTGTGTACGCAGCGGACGCTGTGCATGAACGCGGCGTGTCGAACGAAGCCGGCGCGCGTCCCAACGCGCTGTCCTTCAATGACGACGTCAACGCAATCTCGCCGGCGGCGGACGGCACGGTATACGTCGGCGGGGCGTTCACTCAGGTCGGTGTGACTTCAGGCTCCAGCGCTCCGCTCGATGCGAGCAGCGGTCGCTTCACCGCACCGGATTTTCCGATCGTCAACGGGTACGTTCGCGCGGTGCTTTCAGATGGCGCGGGCGGTTGGTATCTCGGCGGCGAATTTACGAGCGTCGGCGGTGTCGCGAGAAAAAACGTGGCTCACGTGCTCAGCAGCGGCGCGGTGGACCTCAATTGGAATGCCAACGCCAACGGCATCGTGTACGCGCTCGCGGTCTCGGGCAACACGCTGTATGTCGGCGGATTCTTTTCCACGATAGGCAGCGCCGCTCGCAACCGATTGGCCGCGCTCGATGCGTCGGGTGCCGCCACCTCCTGGAATCCCAATGCCGACGAAGCTGTGTTCGCACTCGCGGTGTCGCAGGGCATCGTGTATGTGGGTGGAAGTTTTAGTTCCATCGGCGGTGCGGCTCGCAACCATCTGGCCGCGCTCGACGCGAACGGTGTGGCCACCTCGTGGAATCCCAATGCCAACAATGCGGTGATCGCGCTCGCGATCTCCGGCAGCACGCTGTACGCCGGCGGCGTGTTCACCGTGATTGGAACCAGCACACGTAATGGTCTCGCCGCGTTCGATGCGAACGGCGCGCTGGATCCCAATTGGAATCCCAATGCCAATGCGTATGTGCTCGCGCTGGCAGTATCGGGTAACACGCTGTACGTCGGCGGGTTGTTCACGAGTATCGGCGGCGTCGCGCGGAATTACCTTGCTGCGCTTGATGCGGGCGGCGTGCTCACACCTTGGAATCCCAATGCCAATAGTTACGTGATCGCACTCGCGGCGTCGGGCGGCACGGTGTATGCCGGTGGAAACTTCACGTCAGTCGGCGGTGTCACGCGGAACTATCTCGCTGCGCTCGATGCAAGCGGCGCGCTCGCAGCGTGGAATCCGAACGCCAACGATAATGTGATCTCGCTCGCGGTGTCGGGCAACACAGTGTACGCCGGCGGGAATTTCAGCGCCTTCGGCAGCTCGATGCGCAATCGCCTCGCTGCCATCGATGCAAGCGGCGCGCTCACGACGTGGAATCCCGACGCGAATGGCGCGGTGTACGCGCTCACGGTGTCGGGCGGCACGGTGTACGCCGGTGGATTTTTTACCTCCCTGGGCGGTGTTGCACGTAACCGTCTCGCAGCCGTCGATGCAAACGGAGCGGTGGATCTCAATTGGAATCCGAATCCGAACGGCAGTTACGTGGACGCGCTCGCGGCGTCGGACGGCATCGTGTATGTCGGCGGAAATTTCTCCACCATCGGCGGCGCCCAACGCAGCTATCTTGCGGCGCTCGACGCAAGCGGTGCGGCCACGTCTTGGAATCCCGCGGCCAACGACGATGTACTCGCGCTCGCCGTGTCGAATGGCATCGTGTATGCCGGCGGAAACTTCACCACCATCGGCGGCGCGCCGCGCAGTCGTCTGGCAGCCATCGATACAAACGGCGTCGTGACGGCGTGGAATCCCGGCGCCAGCAGTTCCGTTTTCGCGTTCGCGATCTCGGGCAGCACGGTGTACATCGGCGGGGGATTCGTCACCGTCGGCGGCGCCACGCGGTATCGCCTCGCTGCCATCGACGTGAGTGGCGCGCTCACGACGTGGAATCCCGGCGCGAACAATTCCGTGACGTCGCTCGCGCTCTCGGGCAGTACGGTGTATGCCGGCGGATATTTCAACACCGTCGGCGGCGTCACGCGCAACGGCCTCGCTGCGTTCGACACGAGCGGTGCGCTCACGTCATGGGATCCCGGTGCCAACAATGCCGTCTTCTCACTCGCGGCACACGGCAACACGATCTACACAGGCGGCGACTTCACGAGCCTGCGCGACGTCGCACACGACTCGTTTGGTGCAATCGATGCGGAGAGTGGCGATCCCGTTCCGTGATTCACGGACGGACTGCATTTCTTGCTCATCACGCGCCGATCACCCTCCACTCCGGTGTCTTGCGACGCCGGAGTGGTTGCGATTGAAAGCCCGCCGCTATGATCAATGCGCCGGCTTGCAGCCGGGCAGCAGTCGCGAAGGCGACAGAGCGGGTAGCGTGGTTTCGTCCGGAAAACTGAAAGTGCCGTTCTTTGCCGTCGAAGGCGACTGGAATGCAAACCACGGCAGCAGGGCTTCGTTCTGCGGATGATAGGTGCGGCCGTTCATTTGAATGGGGAACACCGGATTCGAACTCAGCACTTCGATCACGTCGCCGGTCTCCAAATTGTTCTGACACAGCGCAAAGCCGAAAAACGGGTCGACCGACAGCCACCATGGCGTGGCGTTGTCGATGAACGGATCGTCAAAAATCTCCGCAATTTCATGACTGATTGCCGTGATGTCCTCGAAACCGAACGAGAATTGTCCGGGTGCGATCCAACTCGAAAAATTCATCACAAAGCGCCTCTCGCGATTGCCGTTGCTCGCGTCGCCCGGCTCGAAGTCGTAGGAGTGGAAACCTAAAACGCAGCAGTTAGCGATGTCGCCATCGAACAAGAACACATTGTCGAAAAGCAGCGTGGTGAGATCGCGCGTCGTCATATCGCCCGCCAATTCGGCCGCGCCAATCGGCGTAGAGGCATCGACCGGCGCAGTCGCTGGAAATAAGAGAAAGGCGAACACGTTGATGTCCACCAACGCCGATAAGGGCTTATTGTTCGCGTCGACGGAAAAAAACCAAAAGCCGAAAGGGATTTGCATGTGCCGCACGGTCTTGACATTTGGATTCAGCAATACGTGGTAAGAGCTGTCGTCGTCTCGATCGCCGCGGTGAATGCGATCCCAAAATTGAGTGCGCATCATCGCATCGTTGAATTGCGTGAACCCGCTCAGAAACGGAAACGGTTGGAATAGCGGCGACTTCAACACCGGTTGCACAAATTCGCGCGGATCGAAGGTCAGCGGTTGGCCGCGGAATGTCGCAATCTTTCCGTCCGGGCCCAGCAAGTCGAGCACCACAGGAATAATCGGCGCGCTGATGACGGTCGGAACGCCGAGGTCCGGCGAACGCCCTACCATTGAGTAGGGCCAGACCGACTGCGGGTTACCGTCGGAATCGAAACCCGAAGTCGTGAATTGGTCTGTGAAATTTGTCAGCGAATCGATTCCCGGCACTCCGCCTCGCACACGGGTCAACAGTTTAAGGCCGGCCTGCCCTCTGGGTCCCACGGCTGCGGTATGCGGAGTCACCTTCGTTAGGTAGTCTGCAGGAAGCTTGGCGTCTTCGATACTTTTCGGAGCCACGGCCAGGGCAGAATTTGCGTACCACGCAATCCCCAGTACCAGCACAGAGCAAGACACACGAGACAGCATCGTTTTCATGTTGCACCCCAAATTTTGTTTAGTGGAACGGGATACTCGACCGCGGCCGCTTGCACGTCAGGGACGACGATTCGAAGGAGTAGCGCGGTGCATAGCGTCGTCCTTTTGGCCGCTTGTTGTCAAAGGGATTTGTTTCTCGCCGATGCGATGAAAAAGCGCGAGTTGTCGCTATCGCAATCCCATAGCGAATGACAGGCGTCGTTCAAGGGTACCCACAGTCAAGTTATCCATGGGACGCAACGATATCGCGATGCATCAATGATGCTGCACGCGATTTTCGCCGCCGTTATTTCCCTGCAAAGCGGCAACCCCGCTGTGATCGGTTTTCTTTTCGCCGTCGTTTGACTGTAGATCGTCGAGGCGTGCGTTCTTGTTCTCCTCCGCACCCAGCATTGAAAAGCGGAAGCGGCAATGACCGATCATCACGGCGTCGCCGTCGCAAAGAATTTGTCGCGAGGTGCGGCGGCCATTCACGCCGCAACCATTGGTGCTTTGCAGATCGATAAGCCACACACCCTCGGGCTTCACGACAATACGCGCGTGATAGCGGCTCACCGACGTCGAGTCGATCTCGATGTCGTTGCTGTTGCTGCGTCCAGCCGTTGTGGTCATGCGCGTAATGCGATGAATCACGCCGGGACGATCGAGCGACTCCAATGCATAACCCATTGCCGCCAGTCTTTCGTTGGGGCTGGACGCGTTCACGCGCTCGATGTCTTGACCGATGGCGCTCAACGCGGACAAATGCTCGTTCAGTTGTTGTTCGAGCGCCGCGACGCGGTTATCGCGCGCGCGTAATTCAGCTTCGAACGATTCCGTCGCCGCCGCCGCGCGTTCGAGACGCGCATGAGCTTCTTCGAGCCGCACCGTCACGGCATTCAACTCACGCTCCAGCGACGCAGCCCGTTGTTCGCGGACCGAAATAGATTCGCGCGCGGCAAGTATCGTTTGCACCGCTTCCTCGTAGCGCGCCAGTGACCGCGACAGTTCGGCGCGCCCGGTTTGATTCTCGAGCTCGAGCTGATCGCGCTCGGTCGTGATCTTCTGCGTTGTCTTCCGCAGAATATCAACCTCCGATGCACGCTCCTCCTTGTCGGTATCCAACTCTGTTTGCTTTTGCTTGAACACGCGCAGCGAAGCGCGAGCGGCATGCAGCTCGTCGCTGCCGGCTTGTAATTGCGTCTGCAGCGCGTCAATCGCCTGCTCTTGGGCTTCCAAGCGCGTACGGAGGTTACTGACCTGCTCCGACGACTGTTCGTAATTCTGCTGCGTCGTCTGCGCGCGTATCGTTGCTTCGGCAAGCGCCGCATCGCGATCTCGCACAAGCTGTTCGGCTGCGCGCTGTGCTGTGCTCAGCTGGCCAATGCGTTGTTCGCTCATCTGCACGACGAACGTGAGTCGCGACACTTCATCTTGGTGACCGGCGATGACCGTTTGCGCGTTACTCAGCGACTTTTGTAGCACGATGCAGCGCTCGTCAAGCGCGACCTTCGTTGCAGTGAGATCGCTAGTGTCGCGTTCGCGATCGGCGTATTTCGCTTTCAACTCGACGATAAATTGGTCGCGATGTTCAAGACCGTGCTCGAGCGCCGCGATATGACGCAGCTTCGTGGCGATTTCGGATTGCAACTTTGCAGTGGCCTCCGCCGCCAGCTTTAACTGCTCTTCAAGCGCCAGCACTCGCTGCTCGCTCTCGGCTTTGGCTGCTTGCAGGGACGCGATCTTGTTTTCGCTATCCGCCAGCGTGGTGCTGAAGGATGCCACTTGACCGGTTTGCTGCGCGTACAACCGCGAGATATCGGACGCAGTGCGCGTTTGTTCGGCAACGCGCGCTTCCAATCCCTGGACGGCGGTTTGCGCGGTAGTCAGTTCGGCGCGCAGTCTCTCGAACTCAAGTCGTGCTGCGGCAGCCGTCCGCTCGCTCTGAGTCGTGCGTTCCGTCTGTTCCGCGAGCAATTGCTCCAAGGCGGCCGTCCGTTTGTCGGTTCGCGCGCGCGCCTCGACGAGTTGCCCTTCGGCATCGACTAGCTGCGCTTCGAATCGCACTCGTTGTTCGAGAAGACGCTGCTCTGCGTCGGCGGCGCGTTGTCCAACGCGAAAGAGATCCGACGACTGTTGTACGTAGCTGGCTTCCGCTTTGGCGACGCGCTCTTCGGACGCGCGGCAGCGGTGCGTTAGTTGTTCGCAGTGTCGATTGAGGTCGGCTTGATGATCCTGCGCTTCGATCAGTTTGCCTTCCAGATCCGCGATCTTGCCGCGTATGCCGCCCACCGCCAAATCTGTTGGCGACGGTTTGACCGGTAGTGTGTGAAGTTGTCCGTTGCTACTGCTCGCTTGCGCCGCCGCGCCGAACGGAGCAACTGCAGGACGCTGCGCGGGTTGTGAATTCGTTATGCGAGTTGCGCTCGGCGCTGCGAGCATTGCCGTTTTACCGGCGTCATCTTCATCGGTAGCTGATTCTAAACCAAGCTGCGGCAGCACATCCGTGCGCTCGAGGTCCTCGTTGCGTGTAACCTGATCGCTCATTGCAGTACCTTCGACGAAGATTTTTTTCGGTGGGAATTGACGGGCAACGAGATGGTACTAACGCTGCATCGCGACCGCGACCCTTTATGCACATAATGCGACGGCGTTCGCACCGACTCGCGAAAGCGTAATTTTATTCGACAGCGATTCCTCCCACGTCGTGAGCGAAGCGGGGCGCGCTAGCCCGCGGAGGTCGCGCCGGCACCGGCGTCATTCGACTTAAGACTTGGCGATGAGGTTCCGATAGATTCGTTCCGATAAGTGCCGAATAACCTTAGAAGACCCGCACCGCACAGCAAACCAGACGCAGGTTCCGGCAAGGTTCTTCGGAACCGCTTACTCGCAGATAGGCTCTGGTAGAATGCTGCGGCGCAAGTTGTGGCCACCAAAATCGATGTCGACAAGGAAACACGATGTCAACGATTCGGAAATCCGCTGCGCTTCTTGCCGCTGCGTTGTATCTGAGCTCCGCGTCGGCGCAGGTCGAGTCGGAGTTCAAGAACTACGCGATGCTTGACCCGCTCTTTGAGTCGTTCATGTCGGAAAATCATATTCCCGGCATGGTGTACGGCGTTATAGCCAATGGAAAGCTGGCGTACGTGCGCGCTTTCGGTGTGCAAGATACAAAAACGAGAACACCGGTGACGGCGGACTCCGCCTTTCGCATTGCATCGATGTCCAAGAATTTCACCGCGCTCGCCGCGCTCAAGCTGCGCGATGCAGGCAAGCTTTCCTTCGACGCGTTCGCGGAACGCTACATTCCGGAGTTGGCGAAGCTTCAGTATCCGACTTCGGACAGTCCGAAAATCACGGTCCGCGATTTGTTGAGTCATACGGCAGGATTTGTAAACGATGATCCATGGGGCGATCGGCAGCTCGCGATGTCCGAAGCGGATTTCTCGCGTCTTATTTCCGGCGGCGTGCCGTTTTCGAGAGCGCCGGGAATGGCGTACGAGTATTCGAATTTCGGTTTCGCGCTCGTCGGACGCTTGGTTACGAATGTTGCGAAACAGAGTTACGCCGAGTACATCACCGCGAACTTTTTCAAACCGCTCGGCATGAAGGACACGACCCACGACTTTGCGATGGTGCCGCCGGGTCGCCGTGCGATGGGTTACCGCTGGGAAGACGGAGCGTGGGTCGAGGAGCCGATCTTGGGTCCGGGTGTTTTCGGAGCAATGGGCGGTGTCGTCACCACTGCGCGAGACTACGCGCGTTTCATCGCTTGGGAAGTGGGGGCGTGGCCGGCGCGCAATGATCCCGAAGACGCCATCCTCAGGCGTGCAAGTGTGCGCGAAGTGGCGCGGCCACAAACTTACGCGATCGTAATTCCGTCATCAAATCCCGGCGGTTGCGGTCGCAGCGCCAGCTACGGCATGGGAATCGTTCCGTACAGCGACTGCGTGCTCGGCGTTCACTTCGGCCATTCCGGTGGCCTTCCAGGCTTCGGTTCCAATGTGTTGATGTTGCCGGAGCGGGGGATTGCCGTCTTCGGCTTTGCGAATCGAACCTACGCGCCGGTTTCGGCCGTTGTGCGCGCGGCTGCGATGCGGCTCGTCGAGACGAACAGCTTTCCCGTGCGGCCGGTGACGGCAAGTGCGGGACTACAAGCGATCGCCGCAGTGGCGGAAAAAATCTATGCAACGGGTGACATTTTGGCCGCGCCAGACTCGCTCGCGATGAATATGCTCCTGGATCGCGACGCCGCGCACTGGAATGCGCAGCTTCGTGAACTCAAACAAAAACTCGGCAATTGCGAGGCCGCCAATCCAATGCGCGTTAGGAACGGCATGACGGGCAACCTCACCTTTCCGTGCGAGCGCGGGACGCTTCTCGTCACGATTGTTCTCGCTCCAACTATGCGACCGACCGTGCAGCAGCTCGAGTTTTCGTCGCAGTAGCGGAATGCACTGCGGCGATATTTGCCGCCGAACTTGCGCTTCCGCTGGCCGCTCGAATGCAACTATGCGAACACCGCGTGAGCGATCATCGGAAGCCACAGCTGTTTCGTTATCGCGTAAATCGTACCGAAGGCCAAGCCGGTTACGGCAGCCTGCTCTGCGCCAGGAAGTCCCTGATCGGGAAGATGAGCGAGCGCGAATAAACCGGACGTGAGGAGCACGGTCAGAACGCCCTTCGCTCGCCCGGCGCCGAATAATTTGTAAAGACGCTCGAAAAGAAAACCGCGATACACGATTTCCTCCGCAATTCCGCCGCTCACCACGACGACAAAGAGCATCCACGTCGACGCGGCCACATTCCCGACCAGGTAGCGGTACGTTGCGTTGATCGCGG
>Ga0209488_10002390_pt1 | contig 15412 bp, 14 predicted proteins | sample Rivendell_Oct201_8_FD_188349 | JGI IMG/M metagenome (GOLD analysis project Ga0209488, IMG submission 188349) | Vadose zone soil microbial communities from the Eel River Critical Zone Observatory, Northern California, USA -... | ecosystem: Environmental > Terrestrial > Soil > Vadose zone >... | reverse complement strand
CTGGCCGGGATCGGCAGCCGGATGCTCGGCTGTGCCGGGCTTCACCGTGGCTGCTTCCGCAGCCTGCCCTTCGCCGCGCACTCGATCCAGCCGTCTCCCATGCGCACTTCGGCGCCCATCGCCTCGAGCACTTCGGCGAAGCGCACGTCGCCCTGGAGGCTCGCGCGCCCGACGCCCTCGACGCGCACCGGCCCACCGCCGAGCGCGCCGGCGCCGAGAAAATAGGAGGCGGACGATGCATCGCCTTCGACGAATATCCGCCCGGGCGACTGGTAGGCGGCATTGGGAAGCGCGAAGCGCGTCCAGCCGCTGCGCGCCACGTCGACGCCAAAGCGGCGCATCACATTGAGCGTGATTTCGACGTAGGGCTTTGAAATCAGCTCGCCTTGCACCTCGATCGCGGCAGCCTTGCCGGTCAGCGGCAGCGCCATCAGCAGCGCGCTGAGGAACTGGGAGGATACGTCGCCCTTCACCGCGACCGGCTGGGTCACGCTGACCTTCGCCGGGTGGACCATGAGCGGCGGGAAGCCCTGCTTGCCGCGGTAATCGATGCGTGCGCCGATCGAGCGCAGCGCGTCGACCAGATCGCCGATCGGCCGCTCGTGCATGCGCGCCACGCCGGAAACGCAATACTCGCCTTCGGAGAGCGCCAGCGCCGCGGTCAGCGGCCGCAGCGCCGTGCCGGCGTTGCCGAGGAAGAGGTCGGCTTTCTTCTGCGCGAACGCGCCACCGCTGCCGCGGATCGTCATCCCGCCGGCGCTTTCGGAGAGCGCGACGCCCAGCCGCGACAGCGCTTCGCGCATCACGCGCGTGTCGTCGGCGTCCAGCAATCCGCTGACCTCGGTTTCCCCCTGCGCGAGAGCCGCGAGCAGCAGGACACGGTTGGAGATGCTTTTCGAGCCCGGCAGGAGCACCGTGCCGCGCGCGTGGCGCGCGGGCTTTAGCTCGAGGACTTCAGCCATTGGTCGCGCGCCTGGCGCGCTTCTGCGAAGAGCTTCTCCAGACCCGCCGCGTCCCCGGCCTGCAGCAGGCGCCCGACACCGCCGAGCTTGTCCTGGTAGCGGCCGAGCTCGGCGAGCAGGCGATCGCGGTTGGCGATGCAGATATCGCGCCACATCTCGGGGTGGCTCGAGGCGATGCGCGTGAAATCACGGAAGCCGCCGGCGGCATACGAGAAGAGCTGCTCGGCGTTGTCGCGCCGCGCGATGTCGTGCACCAGCGCGTAGGCCAGGAGATGCGGCAGGTGGCTCACCGCGGCGAGCACCGCGTCGTGCTCCTCCGGCTCCAGGCGCGTGATGCGCGCGCCGCAGGCTTCCCACAGCGCCTGCACCTTCGCCACCGTGGCGGGCGAATTCTCCTCGAGCGGTGTCAGCACCACGCGCCGCGCGCGAAACAGATCGGCGCTCGCCGCCGCGGCGCCGCTCTTCTCCGCGCCGGCGACCGGATGCGCCGGCACGAATTGCCCGATCCTCGCGCCGAGCGCCGCTCGCGCGGCGGCGACTACGTCGCGCTTCGTGCTGCCGGCGTCGGTGATGAGCGCCTTGCAGTCCTTCAGTTCGGAAAAAATCCCCGGGAACTGCGCGACCGGTGCGGCGACCAGCACCACATCGGCGTCGCGAGCCGCGCTGCCGGCATCGGGCGCAATGGAATCGAGGATGCCGCGCTCGCGCGCGAGATCGAGGTTGGCGCGGTTGCGACCGGCGCCGACGACATGCGACAGCTTGCCGGCCTTTTTGAGCGCGAGCGCGAACGAGCCGCCGATCAAGCCGACGCCGATGACGGCGAGGCGCACCTATTCCTTGAGGCTAGCCGCGAGCGCGGCGAGGAATTTCTCGTTCTCCGGCGCCGTGCCCACCGTGACGCGCAGATGCTCGGGAAGCTGATAGCCGCCGCCAACCGGGCGCACGATGACGCTGCGGCGCAGCAGGCGCTTGTAGATCTCCGGCGCCTTGCCGACACGGATGGTCAGGAAATTGCCGAAAGAAGGAATGAACTCGAGGCCCAGGCGGCGCGCGCCCTCCTCGAGCTGGCGCAGGCCGCGCAGGTTTTCGGCGTAGCTGCGCGCGACGAACTCCATGTCGTCGAGCGCAGCGGTCGCGGCGGCGAGCGCGATGCTGTTCACGTTGAAGGGCTGGCGCACGCGATTCATGATGTCGGCCACCGAAGCATGCGCGAAGGCATAGCCGACGCGCAGGCCGGCGAGGCCGTACGCCTTGGAGAAGGTGCGCGTGAGGATCAGGTTGGGATGGCGCCGCAGCCATTTCACGCTGTCGACGCGCAGCTCCGCCGGCAGGTACTCGTTGTAGGCCTCGTCCATCACCACGAGCACCCGCTCGGGGACGCGGCGCAGCAGCGCCTCGACTTCGTCCGGGCGCGCAAAGGTGCCGGTGGGGTTATTGGGATTGGCGACCCAGAGGTCGTAGGTCTCGTCGTCTACGGCGCGCACCATGGCATCCAGATCGTGGGCGTAGTTCTTCGCCGGCACGACGATCGAGCGCGCGCCGCGCGCCTGTGTGGCGAGCGGATACACGGCAAAGGCGTGCTGCGACATCACCGCCGCGCGGCCGGGCCCGAGGAACGCAGCCGCGACCAGCTCGAGCACGTCGTTCGAGCCGTTGCCGAGCACGATCGACGACATGTCGACGTGGTAGCGCGCCGAGAGCGCCTGCTTCAGCTCGAAGCCGTTGCCGTCGGGGTAGCGCGCGACGTCGGCGAGCGCGGCGTCGATCGCGGCGCGCGTGCGCGGGCCGATGCCGCGCGGGTTTTCGTTCGAAGCAAGCTTGACGATGCCGGCCTGGTCGAGGCCCAGCTCGCGCGCGAGCTCCGAGATCGGCTTGCCCGGCTGGTACGGCGCGATCGAGCGCACGTAGGAGGGCGACAGCTCGCAGGGATCGACGAGCATCAGCGCAGTGCGGCCGGGTATGAGCCCAGCACTTTCAAAAAGGGCGCCTTGGCCTGCAATTCGGCGAGCGCTTTCGCCACCGGCGCGTCCTTCTGGTGGCCCTCGACGTCGATAAAGAATACATATTCCCAAAGCGCTGAGCGGCTGCGGGCGGGACGCGACTCGATGCGCGTCATGCTGACGCGATGCTGCGCGAGCGGGCTCAGCAGCGCATGCACTGCGCCGGGCTTGTTCTCGGCCGACATGACGATCGAGGTGCGGTCCTTGCCCGTCGGGCCGGCATCGAGCTCGCCGAGCACGAGAAAGCGCGTGGTGTTGTTCGGCGAGTCCTCGATCGAGCGCGCGAGCAGCGTGAGGCCGTAGCGCTCCGCCGCCGCTTCACCGGCAATCGCGGCAGCGCCCTCCTCCTTCGCCGCGCGCTGCGCCGCCTCGGCGTTGGAGCCGACCGGGATGCGCTCTGCCGAGGGCAGATTCTGCGCGAGCCAGGCGGTGCACTGCGCGAGCGACTGCGCGTGCGAATAGAGCCGCCGTATGTCTTTCACGCTGCCCTTGGCCAGCAAATTCTGCTGCACGCGCAGCTCGATCTCCGCGCAGATGCGAAGCGGCGTGGTGAGCAGGAGATCGAGCGTGCGGCCGACCACGCCCTCGGTCGAATTTTCCACCGGGACGACGGTGAACTGGACCGCACCCGCCTCGCAGCGCCGGAACGCTTCGTCGACGCTCGCCACGGGAAGCGCTTCGATGGCGGCGCCGAAGTGCTTGCGCACCGCCTGCTCGCTGAAGGTGCCTTCCGGTCCGAGATAGGTCACGCGGATCGCCTCCTCGAGGCCGCGACAGGCTGAGATCACCTCGCGGAACACCGCGGTGACACGCTCCGGCGCGAGCGGCCCGGCGCTCGCCTCGGCCACACGGCGCAGGATCTGCGTCTCGCGCTCTGGTCGGTAGGCGGGAGCGCCCTGCTTGAGCGAACCGATGCGACCGGCGAGAGCGGCGCGCCGGTTGATCAGCTTCAGCAGCTCGTCGTCGACGGCATCGATTTCGCGACGCAGCTTGTCGATGTCTTCAGCCATCGACCGGCAGGTACCGCACAGCCAGCACGCCGTGCGTATGGCACAGCTCGTCGATCACGTCCTTGCCGACCGGAGTGTCGGCATCGACCAGCGTGTAGGCCATGTCTCCCTTGGACTTGTTCAGCATGTTGTGGATGTTGATCTTGCGCTTGCCGAGCGTATGCGAAATGCGCCCCAGCATGTCGGGCACGTTGGCGTTGGCGATGGCGAGGCGATAAGGCGCCTCGCGCGCCATGCTGGCGTCGGGGAAGTTGACGGCGTTCTGCAGGTTGCCGTGCTCGAGATAATCGCGCAGCTCGTCGACAACCATCACCGCGGAATTGTCTTCGGCCTCCTCGGTGGAGGCGCCGAGGTGCGGCAGCGCGATCACGCCCGCCTTGCCGAGCAGCGCCGGGCTCGGGAAATCGGTCACGTACCAGCGCAGGCGCTCGCTCGCCAGCCCCTTCAGCACCGCGTCGTCGTCGACCACACCTTCGCGCGAGAAATTCAGCAGCACCGCAGCGGAGCGGAAGTGATCGATGTTCTTCGGGTTGACCAGATGCCTGGTCTTGTCCACCAGCGGAACATGCAGGCTGACGAAATCGCTCCCCTTGAGGATTTCATCGACCGAGTTGGCGCGGCGCACTTGCGACGGCAGGCTCCACGCCGATTCCACCGTGATGTGCGGGTCGTAGCCGAGCACATTCATGCCCAGGCGGATGGCCGCGTCGGCGACCAGGCTGCCGATCTTGCCCAGGCCGATGACGCCGAGCGTATGGCCGGGCAGCTCGAAGCCGGCGAACTGCTTCTTGCCGCTCTCGACCGTCTTGTTGAGATCACCGTTGCCGTCCAGGCCTTTCACGAACTCGAGCGCCGGACCGAGATTGCGCGCCGCGATCAGCATGCCGGCGAGCACCAGCTCCTTCACCGCGTTGGCGTTCGCGCCGGGGGCGTTGAACACCGGGATGCCGCGCTTCGAGAGCGCCGGCACCGGAATGTTGTTGACGCCGGCGCCCGCGCGGCCGACCGCGCGCAGCGACGGCCCGAACTCGAACTTGTGCAGGTCCTGCGAGCGCACCAGGATCGCCCACGGGTCCTTCGACTCCTTGACCACGGCATAGCGCTCGGGCGGAAAGCGCTTCAGGCCGACCGGGGCGATCTGGTTGATCACCAGGATCTCGCACTTCTTCTTAGCCATGCTTCTTCTCGAAGTCGCGCATATAGTCGACGAGGCGCTGCACGCCCTCGATCGGCATCGCGTTGTAGATCGAGGCGCGCATGCCGCCGACCGAGCGATGGCCCTTCAGCTGCACCATGCCGCGCTCGGCGGCGCCCTTGAGGAACGGCTCATCGAGCTTGGCATCGCGCAGCGTGAACGGCACGTTCATGCGCGAGCGGTCTTCTTTCGCCACCGGGTTGCCGTAGAACTTGGTGGCGTCGAGGAAATCGTAGAGCAGCTTCGCCTTGGCGATGTTGCGCCGCTCGATCTCCGGCACACCGCCGAGGGCTTTCAACCATTTGAACACCAGGCCGGCGATGTACATCGAGTACGTCGGCGGCGTGTTGAGCATCGAGTCCGACTCGGCCTGCAGCTTGTAGTCCATCACGCTCGGCGTGCCCTTGAGCACGTGGCCAAGGAGATCGTCGCGCACGATGACGATCGTCAGGCCGGCGGGGCCGACATTCTTCTGCGCGCCGGCATAGATCAGGCCGAACTTGGCGACCTCGATCGGGCGCGAGAGGAAATGCGACGACGCATCGGCCACCAGGGGAATTTCCGCCTTCGGCACCTGGTGGAACTCGACGCCGCCGATGGTCTCGTTCGAGCAGTAATGGACGTAGGCCGCGTCCTTGCGCAGGTCCCAGCTCTTGGGCGCGTAGCTGAAGTTCCTGTCCTCCGAGCTCGCAGCGATGTGCACGTCGCAAAAGGCCTTGGCTTCCTTGATCGCCTTCTTCGACCATTCGCCGGTCGAGATGTAATCGGCCTTGCTCTTGCCGCGCAGCAGGTTCATCGGGATCTGGGCGAACTGCAGCGTGGCACCGCCCTGCAGGAACAGCAGCTTGTAGTTCGCCGGAATCGCGAGCAGCTCGCGCAGATCCTTCTCGGCTTCGGCGGCGATGCCGACGAACTCCTTGCCGCGATGGCTCATCTCCATCACCGACATGCCGCTACCGTGCCAGTCGAGGATCTCGTCGCCGGCGCGGGAAAGGACTTCGGCGGGCAGCATTGCAGGGCCCGCGCTGAAATTGAAAATCCTGGACATCAGTGCACCGTGGGCGGCGGTCCGTCGGAGGGAGCAGCGGGCGGGGCGTCCGGCGGCAGCTCCTCGTGGCTGTCGCCGTTGCCGCCGTTGCCATTGCCGTTGCTGAGGTCGCGCTCTTCGATGCGCTCGATGCCGGCGAGCTTCTCACCATCGGAAAGCGCGATCAGCGTCACCCCCTGGGTCGAGCGGCCCATCTCACGGATCTGGGCGACGCTGGTGCGGATCAGCACGCCGCCGGTGGAGATCAGCATCACCTCGTCCGTGTCCTCGACCAGCACGGCACCGACCACCCTGCCATTGCGCTCCGAGGTCTGGATCGAGATCACGCCCTGCCCGCCGCGGCCATGTCGCGGGTATTCGCCAAGCGCGGTGCGCTTGCCGAAGCCGTTTTCGGTGGCGGTGAGCACGCCCTTCGAATCATTGTTGGCCGCGAGCATGCATACCACCCGCTGGCCCTCGCCAAGGCGCATGCCGCGCACGCCGGTGGCCTGGCGGCCCATGGGACGCACGTCGGTCTCCTCGAAGCGCACTGCCTTGCCCTCGGAAGAGAACAGCATGACGTCGTATTTGCCGTCGGTGAGCGCGGCGCCCACGAGGTAGTCGCCCTCGTCCAGGCCTACGGCGATGATCCCGCTCGGCCGCGGCCGCGAGAATTCGTCGAGCGGCGTCTTCTTGACCGTGCCCTGCGAGGTCGCCATGAAGACGAAATGCTCCTGGTCGAATTCCTTGACCGGCACGACGGCGGTGATCTTTTCGCCTTCCTCGAGCGGGAACATGTTCACGATCGGCTTGCCGCGCGCCGAGCGGCTGCCGGCCGGCACCTCATAGACCTTGAGCCAGTAGAGCCGCCCGCGGTTCGAGAAGCACAGCAGGTAGTCGTGCGAATGCGCGACGAACAGGCGCTCGATGAAATCGTCTTCCTTCATCGTGGTTGCCATGCGCCCCCGGCCGCCGCGTCTTTGCGCCCGGTAATCGGCGAGCGGCTGGGACTTCACATAACCGCCGTGCGAGAAGGTCACGACCATGTCCTGGGGCGCGATCAGGTCCTCGATCGAGATGTCCTCGGCGACGGTGACGATCTCGCTCTTGCGCGCGTCGCCGAAGGCCGCCTTCAGCGTGCGCAATTCGTCGCCGATCATCTTGGTGATGCGCGCCGGCTTGGCGAGCAGGTCGATCAGATCGGCGATCGTCGTCATGATCTCGCGATACTCGTCGCGGATCTTGTCGCGCTCGAGAGCGGTCAGGCGCTGTAGCCGCAGCTCGAGGATCGCCTGCGCCTGGTCTTCGCTCAGCCGGTAGCCCTCGGGCTTCAGGCCGAGCTCGGCGGCGAGCCCCTCGGGCCGGAATTGCGCGGCGGGCTTGTCGCCGACCATGGTGTGCACCAGGTCCGAAGGCCAGGCACGGCCCATCAGGCCGCGCTTCGCCTCCGCCGGCGAAGGCGCCTTCTTGATGAGCTCGATCACCTCGTCGACGTTCGAGAGCGCGACGGCCAGGCCTTCGAGCACGTGGCCGCGGGCACGCGCCTGGCGCAGCTGGAACACCGTGCGCCGCGTGACGACCTCGCGCCGATGCGAGATGAACGCGTCGATCAGCTCCTTGAGGTTGAGGACGCGCGGCTGGCCGTCGACCAGCGCCACCATGTTCATATGGAAGGCGTCCTGCAGCTGCGTCATCTTGTAGAGGTTGTTCAGCACCACCTCCGGGATCTCGCCGCGCTTCAACTCGATCACCATGCGCATGCCGGACTTGTCGGACTCATCGCGCAGATCCGAGATGCCCTCGAGGCGCTTGTCGGTGACCAGCTCGGCGAGCTTCTCGAGCAGCGCCTTCTTGTTCACCTGGTAGGGCAGCTCGTCGACGATGATCGCCTGGCGGTCGCCCTTGCCGATCTCCTCGAAGTGGGTGCGCGCGCGCATCACGACGCGGCCGCGGCCGGTGCGGTAGCCCTCGTGCGCGCCGGCGATGCCATAGATGATTCCGGCGGTCGGAAAGTCAGGCGCCGGCATCAGCTTGATGATTTCCTCGATGGCGCAGCTCGGATTGGCGAGCACATGCAGCGCCGCATCGACCACTTCGTTCAGGTTGTGCGGCGGGATATTGGTGGCCATGCCCACCGCGATGCCGGAGGAGCCGTTGACCAGCAGGTTCGGCACCCGCGTGGGCAGCACCACCGGCTCGCGTTCCTTGCCGTCGTAATTGGGCACGAAGTCGACGGTCTCGGCCTCGATGTCGGCGAGCATCTCGCCGGCGATGCGCTCCAGGCGGCACTCGGTATAGCGATACGCCGCTGCGGCGTCGCCGTCGACCGAGCCGAAATTGCCCTGGCCGTCGATCTGCGTGTAGCGCATCGAGAAATCCTGCGCCATGCGCACCAGCGCCTCGTAGGTGGCCGAGTCGCCGTGCGGGTGGTACTTGCCGAGCACCTCGCCGACGATGCGCGCGCACTTCACATAAGGCCGGTTCCAGACGTTGTTCGACTCGTGCATCGCGATCAGCACCCTGCGGTGCACCGGCTTCAGGCCGTCGCGCACATCGGGTAGCGCGCGCCCCACGATCACGCTCATCGCGTAATCGAGGTACGAGCGCCGCATCTCCTCCTCGAGTGAAATCGGGAGGGTTTCTTTGGCGAAGGATTCCATGCGAAGGGAGCTTGAATTTTATCATGCGCGGGCGCGCCAAATGTCTCGCAAGCGACGGTTTTCCCTCGTAAAAACGCCTTGTATGCGAGCTTGCGCCTGTGTTTAAATGGCGCCCGGTCTCGATGCAAAAAAAGAAGGGGGAGCAATGAATTCCAGAACGCTGATCCTGACTGCTTCGCTCGCGCTCGCGCTGGGCGCATGTGCCACGCAAGAGACGCCCAAGCCGGCCCCCGCGCCCGAGGCGAAACCGGCGCCCGCACCGGCCCCCGCGCCTGCGCCGGCGGCGACACAGGAGATCAAACCAGCGCCCGTGGCGAAGCCCGAGCCGAAAAAGCCGGCGGTGATCAACCTCGCATCGACCGAGTTGTTCGAGTTCAACAAGGCGGCGCTCACCGAGCAGGCGAAAAGCAAGCTCGACTCCGAAGTGATCGCCAAGCTCAAGGAATTCGGCCAGGTGCGCTATATCAACGTGAATGGACATGCCGACCGGCTCGGCTCAGCGCAGTACAACCAGCGCCTGTCCGAGAAACGCGCGGACGCGGTGCGTGCCTACCTGGTGTCCAAGGGCGCCGATGCCTCGCAGGTCGAGACCTTCGGTTTCGGCAAGACCACGCCCGAGAAATCCTGCCCCGATCAGAAGGACCGCGCCGCCCTGATCGCGTGCCTCGCGCCCAACCGGCGCGTAGTGGTGGAAATACAAGGCACGCCGCGATAGGAACCCGCTTCCTAGTACTGCCGCGCTGGCTCGTGCCGGTCGAGCCGGCAGGCAGCGTGCTTACGGACCATGCCGTCGCGGTGCGCGACGGCAACATCGAGGCGGTGCTGCCCGCCGGTGAGGCGCGCCAGCGCTTCCCCGGCTACGAGCAGGTCGATCTGCCCGAGCACGTGCTCATCCCCGGGCTGGTCAACGCGCACACGCATGCGGCAATGACGCTGATGCGCGGGCTGGCCGACGACCTGCCGCTCATGCGCTGGCTCGAGGAGCACATCTGGCCGGCAGAGAAGCGCCATGTCTCCGCGCAGTTCGTGCGCGATGGCACGCTCGCCGCGTGCGCCGAGATGCTGCGCGGCGGCATCACCTGCTTCAACGACATGTATTTCTTCCCCGATGCCGCGCTCGAGTCGGCGCTCGAGGCCGGCATGCGCTCGGTGCACGGCATCATCGTGATCGAGTTTCCTTCCGCGTACGCGGCCGATGCCGCGGATTACCTGCGCAAGGGCCTCGAGGTGCGCGATCGCTACCGCGACGAGCGGCTCGCTTCGTTCTGCATCGCGCCGCACGCGCCTTACACGGTCGCGGATGCGAGCCTGCGCCAGGTGGCGGTGCTCGCCGCCGAGCTCGATCTGCCGGTGCACATGCATGTGCACGAGACCGAGCACGAGGTGCAAGGCTCGCTCGCCGAGCACGGCGTGCGGCCGCTCGAGCGGCTGCGGCGCCTGAATCTCCTCGGGCCGAACCTGATCGCGGTGCACGCCGTGCATCTCAACGCCGAGGAGATCGCGCTGCTCGCACACCACGCGTCTTCGGTGGTGCACTGCCCGAGCTCGAACCTCAAGCTCGCGAGCGGATTTGCGCCGGTGGCGAAGCTCGCCAAGGCGGGCGTGAACATCGCTCTGGGCACCGACGGTGCTGCAAGCAACAACCGCCTCGACATGTTCCAGGAGATGCGCACCGCGGCGCTGCTCGCCAAGGCCGTCGCGGGGGATGCGCAGGCGATGCCGGCGCATGACGTGCTGCGCGCAGCGACTCTCGGCGGCGCGCAGGCGCTCGGCCTGGGCGAGCGCATCGGCTCGATTCGCGCCGGCAAGGCCGCCGATCTCGCCGCGGTCGCACTGCGCGGCCCGGAACTCGCGCCCATTTACGACGCCGTGTCTCATCTCGTGTACGCCGCAGGTCGCGAGCACGTAACGCATGTCTGGATCGACGGTGAGCTGCAACTCGCCGAGGGAAAATTGCGCAGTCCTGCGTTTTCTCGTTTGGACACCCGATTGCCCATATGGCAGAATGCGCTCCGCCCTCTCGCAGGGCCTTGATACGAACCGGTTTTTCGGGAAGACGGGAGAGAACAATGATGAGAAAACTGATGCTCGCGCTCGTCGTCGTGACGTTTGCGGCCGGCTGCGCTACCGAGGAGGCCGCGAAGCCTGCGCCGGCACCCGAGCCGAAGCCTGCGCCGGCACCTGCACCGGCGCCCACGCCCGTGCAAGAGGTGAAGCCGGCGCCGCCGAAGCCGAAGCCGGTAGCCGAGAAAGTCACCTTCGCCGCCGACGTGCTGTTCGATTTCGACAAGTCGGTGATCAAGCCGGAGGGCAAATCGAAGCTCGACGACCTCGCCGCCAAGGTGCGCGGCATCAACCTCGAGGTGGTGATCGCCATCGGCCATGCCGATTCGATCGGCAGCGACGCCTATAACCAGAAACTCTCGGTGCGCCGCGCCGAGTCGGTCAAGGCCTACCTCGTGTCGAAGGGCATCGAGCCCAACCGCATCTACACCGAGGGCAAGGGCGAGAAGCAGCCGGTCGCGGACAACAAGACCCGCGAAGGCCGCGCCAAGAACCGCCGCGTCGAGATCGAAGTGATCGGTACCCGCCGCCAGTAGCGTCAATAGTCCGTCGTGCCCAACAGAACCCCGCTTCGGCGGGGTTTTTGTTTTGCGGCACGTGAATTGCTGCTCCATCTGGACCATGCCGAGCCAGTCCACCTGGCAGGGCATTTCGAGACGTTTCTACAAGGAGACGAGGATGGAGAAGCGAATTTTGGCAGTGCTCATCGCCGCGCTGGCCGGCGGTGCGTATGCTCAGACCTATCAGAACAGCAACACCGCGCCCGCGCAGAAAGCGACCGCGGCGCAACCGGCGGGCGCCACCGCGACCACCGCCAACCCGCCGCCTTCGCGCGGCTACGTCGGCTCGGGCGCCGGCGTCGTGGCGACCAACCCCTATGGCCTGTGCTGGCGCTCCGGCGCCGACTGGTCGCCCGACAAGGCGGCCGCGCCGTGCGATGCAGTGCCGCGCGCATCGGTACCACCGGCACCGGTCGCGCAGGCGCCTGAGCCGGTGGCCGCGCCGATCGCTGCCGCGCCTGCGCCGGAACCCGTGGTGATCGAGAAGATCACGCTCTCGACCGACGTCCTGTTCCCCTTCAACAAGGCGGAGCTGCTGCCGAGCGGCCAGCAGAAGCTCGATGAGCTCGCGAAGAGCGCGCAGGGAGCAAACGTCGAAAGGGTAGTGCTCGTCGGTCACGCCGACCGCATCGGCTCCGAGGAGTACAACCAGGAGCTCTCCGAGAAGCGCGCGCAGGCCGTCGCCGACTACCTCGCGCAGAAAGGCGTCGACTCGAGCCGTCTGCAGGTCGAGGGCAAGGGCAAGAGCGAGCCCATCACCGGCAACGAATGCGCCAAGATGGGTCCCGACAGCAATAAGAACCAGAAGCTGATCGCCTGCCTGCAGCCCGACCGTCGCGTCGACGCCGAACTGCTCGGCAGCCGCGAGTCCACCGCAAGCACGTCGTCGGCACCGGCGAGCGCCGGCGCCACCTCGGGCGGCTCGAGCGCCGGATCGGCAAGCGGCTCGACCAGCGAACCCGGCGCCGGCAACACCAAGTAACGCCGCCAGGTCGCGCAACAAAGCCCCGCTTCGGCGGGGCTTTTTTTTGGGACAATGGGCCGTGAACGCCGACCCGGCAGAGCTCGAGAAGTTCAGCCAGCTCGCGCATCGCTGGTGGGATCCGCAGGGCGAGTTCCGCCCGCTGCACGAAATCAATCCGCTGCGCCTGGACTGGATCGACCAGCGCGCCGCGCTCGCCGGCAAGCGCGTGCTCGATGTCGGTTGCGGCGGCGGCATCCTCGCCGAGGCGATGGCCGGGCGCGGCGCAGCCGTCACGGGCATCGACCTGTCCGAAAAATCGCTCCGGGTAGCCGAGTTGCACCTGCTGCAGAGCAAGGCGCAGGTCAGCTACGAGTTCGCAGCCGTGGACGACTACGCCGAGCGCCATGCCGGCGCTTTCGATGTCGTGACCTGCATGGAGCTGCTCGAGCACGTGCCGGAGCCCGCAAGCATGGTCGCCGCGTGCGCCCGCCTGGTGCGGCCGGGCGGCCAGGTGTTCTTCTCGACCATCAATCGCAATCCGAAGAGCTATCTGTTCGCCGTGATCGGCGCCGAGTACCTGCTGCGCCTCCTGCCGCGCGGCACGCATGACTACCTGCGCTTCATCAAGCCCTCGGAGCTGTCGCGCTGGGCGCGCGACGCCGGCCTGCGCAGCGCCGAGCTGATCGGCATGACCTATAACCCGCTCAGCCGCCGCTACCGGCTCGAGCGCGACTGCGACGTCAACTATCTCCTGCGCTGCGTGCGTGAGTAGCAGGCGACCCGCGCGCGCTGCGCTGTTCGATTTCGACGGCACGTTGGCCGACACCGCGCCCGACCTCGCGGCTGCGGTCAACGCCATGCGCGTGCAGCGCAGCATGGCGCCCCTCGCGCCCGCGACGGTGCGTCCTTACGCCTCCATGGGTGCGCGCGGCCTGCTGCGCATCGGCTTCGGCATGACGCCGGAGCACGCGGACTACCTCGCGATGCGCGACGAATTCCTCGAGCGTTACGCGCAGGCGCTGTGCGTGCACACGCGCCTCTTCCCCGGCATGGTCGAGCTGGTGGAGGAGCTTGGCGCGCGCGACATCGCGTGGGGCATCGTCACCAACAAAGCCATGCGCTTCACCGCGCCGCTGGTGCAGGATCTGGGCGTGTCGCCCGCCTGCGTGGTCTGCGGCGACTCGACGCCGCATCTCAAGCCGCATCCGGCGCCGCTTTTGCTCGCGGCCGAACGCCTGGAGCTCGCGCCGCGAGATTGCCTCTATGTCGGCGACGACCTGCGCGACATCCAGGCGGCGCGCGCCGCGGGCATGCGTTGCGTGGCGGTCGAATACGGCTACCACGGCACCGACAATCCGGGCCCCGCCACCTGGAACGCCGATGCCGTCATCTCGCATCCTTCGCAACTCCTGGAGCACCTATGAAAGCCGTTGCTCATACCGGCACCGACATCGCCTCGCTCGCCGACATCGAGCTGCCGATGCCATCACCCACCGGTCGCGATCTGCTCGTCAAAGTCGAGGCCGTGTCGGTCAATCCGGTCGACACCAAACAACGAAAAACAGCCCATCCCGCGCCGCGCGTGCTCGGCTGGGACGCGGCGGGCAGCGTCGCCGCGGTCGGCCCGCAGGTCTCACTCTTCAAGCCCGGCGACGCGGTCTATTACGCCGGCGATGTCACGCGGCCGGGCTGCGACAGCGAATTCCATCTGGTCGACGAGCGCATCGTCGGGCGCAAACCAAAGAGCATGGATTTCGCACAAGCCGCCGCGATTCCATTGACCGCCATCACCGCGTGGGAAGCCTATTTCGACCGCATGAAAGTCGTGCAGGGGCGCTCGCTGCTCATCATCGGCGGCGCCGGCGGCGTCGGCTCGATCGGCATCCAGCTCGGCAAGATCGCCGGCCTCACCGTGATCGCCACGGCGTCGCGGGCTGCGACCATGGCGTGGTGCAGGGAGCTCGGCGCCGATCATGTCGTCGAGCACCGCAAGCCGATGCGGCCGCAGATCGAAGCGCTGGGCCTGAAGTACGTCGACTACATCGCCAACTTCAACGAGGTCGACGAGCACTGGGCGGCGATCGGCGATCTCGTCGCGCCGCAAGGCGCCATCGTGCTCATCGTCGGCAACAAGCACCCGCTGCAAGTCGACGCGGTGCGCGCCAAGAGCGCAGCGATCTGCTTCGAGCTGATGTTCACGCGGCCGCGCTTCCAGACACCCGACATGATCGAGCAGCACAAGCTGCTCAACCAGGTCGCCGAGTGGCTCGACGCCGGCAAGTTGCGCGGCACGCTGAAGGAAACACTCGCGCCGATCAACGCCGCGAATCTGCGCAAGGCGCACGAGAAGCTCGAATCCGGAACCATGATCGGCAAATTGGTTCTAAAGGGTTGGTAGCCAGCGTAAAATGCGTAGTGAACCGGGGGCGACCTGGTTTCGACGTGAGCATCGAAGCAGCGCAGGGCATGCCGAGGACCAGATCACCTCGTAAATCCATTCTGGAACACACACAAACGCCAACGACGAGCGTTTTGCTCTAGCAGCCTAATACCTGCTGGACGCTGCACTAGCTTGCTGATGGGCTAGGCCGGATAGGCAAGGCGCAAGCCAAGCTGGTTTCACCGGTGCAGCGTCATTCACATCAGCCTCTCTCCCGGGCTTGGCCGCTTGGCCCGGGGGATCCGTCGAAGCGGCTAGCCGAGCGTCAGCCTGCCGGTTGGCGGGCGCAAGGCGAAGGCATTAAAAGACCAGGCTAAGCATGTAGTCCTGACTGCGGAGGGTTTACGGACGCGGGTTCGATTCCCGCCGCCTCCACCAATCTCGAAGATTTTGCGCCGGCAGGTATTTTGCAAGGCCGCCGGCGCTTCGCGCGGCGGCGCGCGCCTTGCTTGATTTCGGCTGCGGATGCGGCTCAGTCCCGACCCGACCGTAACCCCCGAGGATCTAGAACGAGGCAAGCAAGCTCTCGT
>Ga0209488_10002389_pt1 | contig 15415 bp, 12 predicted proteins | sample Rivendell_Oct201_8_FD_188349 | JGI IMG/M metagenome (GOLD analysis project Ga0209488, IMG submission 188349) | Vadose zone soil microbial communities from the Eel River Critical Zone Observatory, Northern California, USA -... | ecosystem: Environmental > Terrestrial > Soil > Vadose zone >... | reverse complement strand
GAATGTGACTCAGCGCGAGAGCGTTGACTCGACCATGGAGGTCGCCTCACTCGCTCGTCCCGCCCGCATGCCCCAACCAAACAGTGACTTGACAGCGAATATTGGACCACCCATCTCACCTATGACTTCCGCACTGAACACGACCATCTGCTTACAGACAGATGTCACCTCGCCAATGAATATCGCCCCTTCCACACCATCCATCAACAACGCTGCACTAGCCATCATCATCCCATCGCCGAACATCACTCCGCCCGTGAATATTGCCCCATCCCTATCCCCCACAGCCATCGCACCATCCGTGAGTGTCATGCCGCCTGCAGATACTACGTCACCTGGCAACGCCGCCCTGTCCATCGCTGGCAGCGCCACTCAGTCCATCATCACCATGGCTGGAGCAACTCCAGCAGACAATCCCAAGAACACCAACGGAGCCGAGGAGCGCAAAAGCACCCAGGAAAAGACAAAGAAAGCGGGAGGAAAGCGATCTCAGAAGACAGAGAAAATGAAACCGGGGACTGCCATAACAGCAAGGTAAGTCTATTCCTTGTATCGTATCCATACCATATCACAATTGTCCTGGCAGGAATATATGCGCTATAGAATGGTGCAGATTGCACCCAGAAGGCACAGCCGGTGAATTCAAAACATATTGGGATGCGTTGATCAAGGACCCGGAACGTCGCAAGGTAAGTCCTGCATTTCACCCACGTATCGCTATTGTTCATATATACGTTCACAGCACTACAAGAGTCTGGAAAAGGAGAAACGTGGGGTGAGTGCCCCCCTGCCTTTCGTTGAAACCACCTAACTTTCGATACAGAGAGGGCGCGCTCTGCGCCAGCCTTCGATTGTTGCCCCATCCACACCATCCTCGTCATCCGCAGCTCCTGGCCAGTCTGGGAGTCACACGGCGTCCGCGTCAGGGGTCCAGTAAGACCCTGCACTTCAAGTTTCCCCTCTCACCGATAAGGGCGCTGGCCTGCGCCTTGTTCCCTCTGCTCGACTTGGACAATGGCACACATTTTCTCATTTTGCAAAGTGATTCCATGGTGTTTTCTGTGCTTCAAGATGATTTGGTATGATTAGACACGATTCGCTTTAGATGTCATTCGATGGGATTTGATCCCATTCGAAAATTTCGCATGTATTAGTGACAAAACGGAATTAAATGGTTTTAGAAAATCATTGAGCTGATTCGATCAGGATTCGGATTCATTAAAATTCATTAGTTTTCAAAATAAATAAGTCCAGATTTTATATTCGCATCGAATCCTATTGATAATTTTAACAGTTCGAGTGCATTCAACAGCATTCTATCCCATTCGCGCGACTTTTCGCTGGGATTCAATCTCTGATGACGGGCTGGAAATGAGACTAGGAGCGCTCTTCTGTAATTGCGTCCGAGTCCAGCTGAATTGGCACTATGGGGACGCTAAAGGGGGAAAGTCGCCCTCCGGACAGGCGGAGACCGGGAAAAAAGATGGTGTTTACCCGGCTATCCAGGGGGTGATTTATTTTAAGGGGTGAAATTTGCCCTTTTAAAAATAAAAGAATTTTTCAACGGCCGGTTTTCGGCTGATTTTCGGCCGCTGACACTTCAAATTAGCGAGTGATGCCTTCCCGGCCGCCGGGTGATTTTCGCCTCCTTGGATCATCATGGTAATCCTGAACCGGGAGACTCATCTCGAGAGATTAACATTCAGAAGCCTCTCCACGCGAGGACAAATACCAGACGTATCACGAGGGAGAATAACCCAGAAAATTTGCGTTTTCAAGTCTTCTCGGACGGATCTTTAGGCTGTACGTTTTTCCTCTCTACGCAGCTGTCCTCCCTCATGGTGGAACATCAACCCCAACTTAAAATTTCCGAAACAAACACCCTGGCCGTGTATCTCCTAGTGGTCTATTGCAAAGGCAAAATTCACATGCGGGGATACTGTAGTTCAAGTTTTGTCACGTGCCGTAAATTGGATGTCGCTGACTGGTGGGGCGCGCCACATGCGCCACGTGTCATTCCCCTCATATTGTGGCGTCCTCGACAACGCAATCAGCCGTGAAAGCGACCCACTCAGCGCCGTCCCCCCTACGATAGCGACATCCTAATACCACACTGACATTGAGCACCTGGCGATCTCGGCTCTGCCACTTACTGGCGAGAAGTTAATATCACAAGGGATCCTCCAAGAATGAAAGCGCTGCAGCCGTGCTGGGCTGGTGGGAAGACCACGTACTGTAACCTGCTTGGGCTTTATCTTTCACATTAATATTCTTTTTCTGTCTTCTCGATAAGCCTGGAGGAATGCGAAGCTAGAACCTTAAGCTTAAGTAGGACACGTGAAACGTTCGAAGAGTTGGGTCACCGGTTTCGCTTCGCTTCTGGAACCTGCAAAAACATTTTATGGCGAGGTATCGTTCCCAGGGATAGACCACCGACTCGATCCGGTTCGACTCCATAGGGCCGAGGCGCATATATCAACCCCGAGAGTCAGACCAATCCAACAATCCAATGGGCCTCCTCAACGCCCTTGATTTCCTTGCTGCCTCATTGTCCCTTTACGTTCTCGTCACATTCTGCGGCCATATCACACGAAGAGGGCATCCTTACCCACCTGGACCACCCTCGTGGCCGATAGTAGGTAATCTATTCGATGTCCCAAAAGAGGCCCCTTGGATTGCGTACAGAGACATGTGCAAGAAATATGGTACGTGTGATATTCTTGTAGCGCCTATTCTGCAGAATTGAGATTCGCCCGTTAAGGCGATATTATTTGTCTTCGCGTTTTCGGTCAAGTCATTGTCGTTTTAAGTTCGCCATCAGCCGTGAAGGATCTACTTGAGAGGCGCGGGGAAGCATATGCTAGTCGGCCAACCTTGCCTATCGTAGAGATGTGAGCGTCGTAAAGCCTGAGTCATCTTCCAATCGTCTGCGAGGTTGACAATTATCCTGATTTCTAGAACGGAAATGGATTGGCTCTTGTTCAATGCCCCGAAGAATGACTCTTGGCGTGAGGGACGAAAAGTATTAGATCGCAGCCTTCGACCTGGTGCGACGATATCATATCGTCAAATGATACAAGAAAACACGTATCGCTTCCTCGCCCAACTTCTTGCAACTCCAAACGACTTCCGCAAGCATATCGAACTGTTGTTCAGCTATATTTTTTATATCATTCGGCCATTAACATCCTCCTAGTCTTCAGGGAAAACTCGTCATGGCACTCACATATGGCTACGACCTAAAGGAAGGTGACAAGATGATAGCCGCGCCAATTCAGGCCGCAAAAATAATGTCACGGCTCATGCTCCCTGGAGCAGCGCTGGTAAATCACCTCCCCTTCTGTGCGATTTCCTACTTTATCCCTGTTGTGTCAGTCCCTCACAGCTATTCGTAGTGCGGCATATCCCTTCATGGGTCCCTTGGTTCAGCTACGAACCATTGGCACGGTTGTGCAGGGAGCTAGGTCAGAAGATGAAGAATGAGCCCATCGACTTTGTGAAGAATGCCATGGTAGGTGGTGATTGTAATTCTCAAGCACCCACGTCGACTGACAATTCCACAGCATAATGGCTCAGCAGTGCAGTCACTGTCAAGCAAGCTCCTACAGGAGATTGAGAACTTGGCTGGTTCCGAACGCCGAAAGCAGGAGGAGGTTGTCAAGGTGGCTCTAGGTTCAATATTTTCTGGTATAAAAATATTCGTAGACGGGATTCATTACACTTACGAGCTCTTTTTTTAGCCGGTTCTGACACTGTGCGCATTTCTCGATAATCCTGCGTTTTTCGTCCTGACTCGTGCAATCGAGACTGTGTCGTCAATGTCCTCCTTATTTCTAGCTCTTGTCCTCTTTCCACGGGTGCAGAGACGAGCTCAACAGGAACTCGATGCTGTGATCGGAAGGGACCGGTTACCCACGTTCGATGATAGGCAGCGTCTTCCATACCTCGAAGCCATTTGCAAAGAACTATCGAGATGGCAGATGGTGACTCCCTTGGGTAAGCATTTTCTATCTTGGTCGCGCCAGTTAGGGTTTCAAAGCGATGACTTCCAGGTCTTCCCCACGCGTCATGTCACGATGATATTTACAGGGGCTATTTCATTCCGAAAGGTCCGAGTCGTTTTCCGTTTTCTTAATTTGCCATTAATCCTCCACTTTGAAGGGACGACGATGATAGCCAATGCATGGTATGTTGGCCGTGTATCTGTCGGGATGCTCATCTGAAGGGCTTCAGGGCGATACTACACGATCCCGAGACATACCCAGATCCGGATGAATTCATACCCGAACGTTTTCTTGACAAAGATGGCAGTTTCAGAGACGACCCAACACTCGGATTAGTGTTTGGCGTTGGCAAAAGGATCTGTCCCGGGCGTCACTTTGTTGACGCGACACTCTTCATCGTCATATCGTCAGTTCTCTCAGTATTTAATGTGACGAAAGCAAAAGATGAGAACGGCCACGATATCCCTGTCAAACCTGTGATGACCACCCGCAGTGGGATCGTCGTGTACGTTCAGTTTATCATTCATGAGTACTTCAAGCTGACAGTCGGACTTTTCAAGGCATCCAGAAAAGTTTGAATGTTCTATTGCACCAAGAGATAAAATTGCACAGGACCTGATTCTGGCGAATAGTCTGTCTTGACGTATCGCCTTCCTTCTTGATTCTTGATTGTCTGTGATGTAACACACTGAGTCGGTTGTTTGATAATTTGGTGGCCAATTGTCGATGTATGGAGTCGGGAGGTAACTGCTACCTCATCAGGAAGATATGCATTATTATTTAGCTGTTTTACTTGTCTACTTTTCGAAAAAAATAAAAGAGGGCTTTTTTGTGCTTCACTCCTGGACGTGAATTTGGGAACCAACTTTTTTTGGATTCTAGGTTCCTTGTTGACCTTTCGACTTGTATGAGCTTGTACGAGTCCAAAAAAGTAAGTGTTGGGTTTCCTGCTGCTCAACAGTAATAACTGTTGAAATAGCGACGGTCCCTATTGCGTTGCGGATGGCCCTAGTCAAGCATTTTGCCTACGTGGAGCCACTCTTTGAGTTTCTCCAGCGTCATTGCATTCGTAATGCCTGCCAATAGAAGAACAGTGCCCTGCGGGAGATCATCAGTAACACTCGCGGCTCATGGTACACGTGCAGAGGACAGCGCAAACAAACTGTCATCATCGGCCTACGGTAAGTAGTACGGTGCCAACGCCGAGATTACTGTAACACAACTCGGTGACGTGCGTCATGATGCACGACAATGAAAACTGCGGCCTGAGGGACTAACCTACTCACTGTGGTGTGTTACAGTACCGTCCGGGAACGAGGATAGTACGTTAGCGAAGAAACAACTAACTCGAGTTGAAACGCGTGGGGAATTCATGCTCAGGCTAGAGCGCGCTGAATGTAATCATCTCTCAGAGGTTCTATCTGGCAGAAAATTCCGATGTCTTATATAGCCTGCAAGATCAGTTTCGTTCCCTACCACTCGCTTCTCCGACCCCAGCCCATGCATGGAACGGCTACTGCAGAGGTTATCATCCGCACGGAGGCTCAATCGGAGGAGTAGTAGCCAGAGTTGAACGGGAACAATCCAACAACTTCATTGACGATAGGCTGACACATGGTTCATGGCGTCGCACGCCCATCGCACTGCAGTTGGCTCCTCTGCCAGGAGCGGAGAAGTAGCACATACCTGAGGAACAGTGCAGCCTTGGAAAAAATGAAGACATGACCAAGGACCACACTCATGGCATGTACCTGTGGTCAACACATATGCCATACCTTCCTCACGGGCTATGTGAGCCTGAGGATATTTGTTCATTCGCTCGTTTGATCCAGAATTGATAGACCGCCATAGAACTGAAGAAAAGCGACTGCGGTTCAGTTTGGACCGATGTATGAATACTAGATGCAGAGTAATCCAGGAAACTTTACAGTAATGCGGCGGTGATAGATTGTGCTGGAGTTCGACCGAGAAGACGGCCTGGACCACCATGTCTAGAGCAATGTACCCTCTTACGGTATTTGCATGACAACGTATCCTTTTCTCTAAAGTACAGGTTTATTCTCTGGCGGTGGCCCAACAGTGTCTATGACCACTCCATCTTACTGTCCACACACCGAGATTTTGACATTCCACCACACAGTCCGTTCCGGTGCTCTCGCGACGGCTTCCCAACCACCATCCGAGCCCGTCGCAGCGCGCGCATACGACGCGGCGCACACGGCCCACTTGCGCGCGGCCACGGCATCTCCGAGTGCACAATAGATCTTGACCAAGGGCCGCGCGACGGCGAGCCACCCTTCCGGACGAACGTACATCTCCTCCTGCATCATCTCCGCCTGCCGCTCGAGCGCGCCGCGCAGGGCATCCTCACGCGCCGACGGGTCGCGCGCCCACGCCCAAACGCGCGCGTCGGGGAGCTCGTCGCTGTGCGCCGTCAAGCCCTCGAGCTGCGCGCGGAGGGCGTCGCTCCGCGCACACGCGGGCTCCGTCATGGTGAGCGCGCAGAGAGAGCAGGCACACGTGAAGCCGTAGGCGTCGCGCAGTCGTGCTTGACGAGAGGAACGGCTCTCGAGCTCGGGTATGTAGCACATCGTTACTTCTTCGCCGCGTGCGATAGGCCGCAGCGCGCGGACCTCTGCGGCGAACGACTCCTCGTCCCACCGGAAGAGTGCGTTTGGAGTGCAGCTGGTTTACACGTGCGTGCATGAAACACGTTTGTGAGGAGCCCCGGTGCGCGGTGGGCAAGAAAAAGTAGGCACGTACCTGTGATTGATGCGCGAGATGATCGCACCGGTCCCGCCGTATGGTGCATCATGTCCCGGAAGCGCACCGATTCCCCAATTGTTCGTCCTCAGGATCCCAATGATTTTGTCCTCATAGCAGTTGTTCAGTGCGAGAAGCGCAGCACGTTCGTTTGGAGGCATGGCGCGGATAAGTGTGCGGTCGAAGTTTCTGGGGAACGCCATCACTGTCGGGGCGATAACCAGCGGACGCTCACGGATTATGAGCCCGCCTCGCGGAACGGCGCCCGTCGCCACGCAGCCTTTGCCCTTTCCCGGGACGTCGACCACGCGGATGCGGCACCCCTCCGACGAGTCGATCGCTGGGTATGGACCTCTGGAAAGCAGCTTGTCCCGCGCCTCCGAGATGGTTATGCAAGTGGTCTTGGTCTCACTTGGCTGGGTGCTGCTCGTGGGGATGTGGAAGATGACAGGTTGTGGAGGCGTGTTTTCACCTGCGTTCTGGAGGATCTTGAGGAGCTCCGAGAGCCCTACGCGCTCACAACAACCGACGTGCCCATCCGGGATCGGAATAGTTGGTACGACCTGCGCGCTGGTAGGGGATGGTGGTTGGATAGGACTGAACGGTACCCTATTAAAACGCTGCTTTGCTTTTACACTGTCTTGAGACATCCCGTTCTTCGCAGTAGGGCCATCCAGGTTAATAAGAAAGCCACGGCGCATGACGACGAGGAGTAGAGGAGGTGGGTAGGGAATGACAGCAACCAACTCGGACTTTTGAGTACTGGGGAGGGCATCGCGAACGGATGCAGTGCTAGTACCCCAGCCTACGGACCGCCATCCCCAAGCGTCATGCTCGCCAGCGCTAGAGCCTTTGAGAGAGTAGGGCAGGCCCAGCGCGCACTCGGGGATAAGTATCGTCGGGCGCTCGAGCGTCATCGGAAAGCCCCATACAGTTCCTCGTCCGGACTTCTTCTCGGCTTTGGGGACTCGGAGACACAGGTCTAATCACCACTGTAGGTCATGGTAGTACGCTGGGTGAGAGCTTCGTCAATGATCGGAATCGGAAATTCGTCCCAAATTGTGGGGGAGTTTTGACAAAAAGTAGGCGTAGACAAAAAAAGGCAACTGAAAATTGCGAGCTATCCCCAGGACTAGCAAAGGCTCGGTGTGCGAATGACGACGACTTGAAGTCATCAAGTTGCACAGGCTAGACACGACGCGCCTGGCTGTGACGACGCTCGTAAGTTACAGTAAGGGTTGATCCTACCCTACATGATGGTCGTCGGACGGATGAGTTCGGTCCGTAGACCGGTCGACATTCGACTCGGACTTTGTCAGATTGCCACGGCCTCTCAACGACCCTCATCCACCACACGCAGCGGAAGGCTAGCCCTGCTGGAATACTATATTTCGCACTTCGCATCGTTCTATCGGACCTGTGGGCAATCTGTTTATTCGGCTTGTAGCACCGTGACTTCTCCGTCGCCGTGACAGGGCAAGGTACGCCATCTCTCACATGCCATGCACAAAAACTCGGAGACGTAATCGAGACAGAAACCCAGGGAAAGAGAGAAATATGACCATCGTGCATTTGTAGAACCACATATATTGGTGGGCGTGTCTTGGAATGTCGCTCGAAGCTCGCGTACCACCATAACTCAGATTTCAACAGAACACCTGACATGGTACCATACCATCTTTTCTGATTATATGAATCCCGAAGGAGTCCCGAAACGGGTTCCAGGCGAGGGATTCCCGCAAGTGACCGTGGCCGTGCATGCACTCATTGAACGATTACATCGCTGAAACGGAAGCGGAACAAATAGGTACAAACCTGATACCGTCGGAAATTCTAAGGAAGATAGCAACACAACACAGCGAACGCGGACGAGAAAGTATATCAATGACGTATTACTACTGATACAAGCATCATCTGGCATTTATTGCGGGGGTTTTTCGTTCATGACTCCCTCCACTGTGGGATTCCTCCTGCACTGCATCTGTACATAGACAAAGCGCTGTCGTCAAAGCGAACAGAAAAGTTGAAAGGAATGGAAAAGTAGCGAAACACGCCAAGGTGATAAAATAGTAAGCAAGCAAAAAAGAGAGGGGGGGGGGGGGGGTGGGGGGGATGAAAGGGACAGACAGAGCAGCAGTAACACGAGCAAGATTCTGAACGGAGGGAGAGAGAGAGAAAAGGGGGATTGTACAACGTTCACGACTTCGCTAGCTATAACACGGTATTGCACAGGGTGGTGGTGGATGGGATTGGTTACGTTGACAGTGAGACAGGGCTTGGGGTAAAGACAAAACCCAGACATGTAAGTGGTTGATAGATATCAGAGAGATCCAGGTAGTAAAACAGGGGGAAATGGGGTAAAGGTGGTGGGATGAGAGTGGATGAGGGGCACGAGCGTCTGGGAAAACAAGCTGTGTGAAGGGAGTCGGGGAATCGCGAGACGTGAACATATGAAGGTAGTACGGGGGTGAGTCGGGGTATTTCAAGGTGCTGTGCGATCTAGACAATCACTCTAGCACCTCAAAGCGGCCGCGTTTACCGTCGCGCTCGTCCTCGGCATCCTCCAATGAGCGTTTCTCAGCCCCCATGCTGACCGGTCCGGCGCCATTTACTGCCGCGCTCAACGAGCTATCGCCGTTAACGAGGCCCTGCAAGATCAGCTGGTACTGCTGCTGCGTAAGGCCCATCCCAACGAGCGGGTCGATCCGCCCACTGTCTTCGACGGAAGGGTTCAGGGACGGCTGCACCGCCATTGACGTTTCCGGGTCATCTTCGATACTCGCATCTGCTGCACCGACCGCACGAGGGAATTTACCCATCTGTTGAATTGCCTTGAGGTGTATCAAATGTTTCTAAAGCACGTGCATCATTGTCGTCATCGTCAGCCCCGAACAAGGAAGGGGGTAAAAAAACGAGCACATACTTCGAGCATTTCCAGAAGGCCCTCTTTCGTGAACGGCTTAGGCAAGATGTCATTCATACCAGAGTGGTAGTACGTCATTATCTCGTTCGGTTTGGAGTTGCTCGTCATTGAAATGATGGGCGTCATATGGTCGAACTGACGGATTAGGCTTGTAGCCGACACGCCGTCTAATTTGGGCATCACGATATCCTGCGGAAGAGCAGGGTAAATAAAATTTTCACAAGGGCCGCGCAGCGAGACGCAGAAGGAAAGAAAAATACCATTAATACTAGATCATACTTTTCGAGATTCATCTTGTCGACAGCACCGACGCCGTCCACAGCGACGTCAATCGTACACCCAAAGACCTGCAAGAACTTGCTTGACAGCCTCCTGCTGACCGCATCATCTTCAACTAACAAGACCCGCGGTGGCACCGCCCATCCGGGCACATAGGCGGACCTCCGTACCCGTAATGTCTGCGCGGAGGGTGGACGTGCCTCGAACATTGAGACGCCTGGATTCGCTGTCGTCGGCGATGGATTGACGACGTCGTTTTCCTCTGCGCTATTCAGTGGGAGCGGTAGTAGACCACTGAGTGAGTTTGCATCGAAGGTCCAGTTGCCATTCGCATCATCCTCGGCCGAGCGCGGCAGCAGGTGACCAAGTGTGAATACCTGAAGACCCTCATGCGAAATGGTCTGCGGGGGATATTGCGCCATTGTGCCATCTGCAGATGGATCGGGGGGCATGACGAATGGGTCAGATCCCGAAGGGAGGGTGGACCCCGCTGCATTGATGGGTCCAGAGACAACACCCTGAGCACTCTGTGGTCGGTTCCGTTGCAACTCCTCGATGCGTGCCAGCGCATCCTGACGACTTAATGGAGGATCCCCTTCGGAGGGATTTAATTGAGGAATAAGCAATCCTGCAGCCGCCGCAAAAATTTGCTGCGCACTTCGGGGTCTCGGCGGATTACTAGCTGTGGCAGCAGAAGTACTCGTCGAGGCTCCCGGCGCTCCATTTGTACCTGGTGGCTGCACCGGGCCAGGGGCCGAGGCCGTTCCAGAGACATTCGTACTGAACGACATGCCCGCGACCTGGGCCCTTCGGGAAATTTCGTTCATCTGGAAGAGTGAGGCACGGGCTACATCGGTTTCGGGATATGATCCCATCATTCGTTGTGCTTCCTGCGTCGGAAGGAACGGATTGGCATCCGATGTGAAGCTAGACAGGTGGTCTTCGGTCTTTGTTTTCCCTGATAGTAGGGATTAACGTCAGCGTTTTGCGCTAATAAGCAAAGTAAAGTACGAATCGAAACAAAGTAAGAGAAAGTTTTTTCTTTATTAAAGATACAATGCCCAACCCAATTTCCATCGTTAAAAAAACGGAGCGGAGATGTGAAGGAATATCTTTCAAAAAATAAACTGACCATTCTCCATCTGCAAAAAGTAACTGATCAAGTTCTGCATGAGACCATCCTGCTGTGCCATATTTCGCTGGAAGTTCACCATCTCGGTGAGCACGTTCTGGTAATTGTTCTCCAGGTGGCGTATATGGGTAGACATGTCATCTTGCGTCTGAACGAGACGCTCAACTTGCGCTTGCAGGGCCTCAATAGTTACCGATGAAGGCGAGGGCGACTCGCCATGGGGCCCGCGAGCAGGTATTGACTTTCGTGCTGCAGGGACCTTACGCTTGATATTCTCAAGTGCATCGCGACGGTCAGCGTGGAAGTCTGGGTGGCGAAAAGTCCAGCTCTTTGTGAAGAGAATGAGGATGAGAATACGATGGGAGTTATGAGTGGGGGCGTAATGCTCACGTGTTCCCCAAATTGGCTGTCGTCGGTGTTCTTGACCTACGGAAGTCCGGTCCGATCAGCGGCGCTTGCCGGGGAGGAGGGAACGAGGTACAAGGGACAGACCTTGTGAAAGTCGTACTTGTTGAGCTGGCGAACAAAGGACGCAAAGTTGGAGTGTTTGAACATCCGAGGTAAAATGGACTTTGTGAATTCGTTCATGTCCTATCGCGGGAAATCAGGGGTTCCAATCTCACGTCAGCGCGCGGGCAAAGCAAGAGCGTACTTTGACCACGAAGCAGTCACCATTGGGCCCCCACGAGACCACTCTCTGAAACGAGGGATCCTCTAACATCCTAAGACAAAATGAAAAACATCAAACCAGTCTGGAAAGTAAGAACTCACTTGTAGAGCTTCTTGACAAAGTCCGACGTTGGTGGCATGTTATCCTCTGATTCCTTCTGAGACTCTGGTTGTGATGGAGGTGGTGGAGGTACCGGATCATGGATCAAAGGCTTGACTTTGGTCTCCTGTGGGCGTGGATGATAACGCTCCTCGCGAGAAGAGGACGTGCGAGGTGTCGGCCATGGGGCCTGTGAAGAGTTGGATGGGAGCGGGGGAAGGGTTGGGGAGGCCGATGCGAGAGATGGATGATACGAGGCAGGAGGATACCTTGCTGAGAGATTTGTAGCAAGTGGTGGGATGGGCGGTAAGGTGTTCGATCTTGAGTAGGATGAAGGGGGGAGTTGGTGTAGTTGGGAAGGAGGAGGGAGTTGTGCAGACTGAAACATTGGGCGGGAGGAGTGATGCGTCGGAAGTCCAGAGTATTGACTTGACTGGTCCATGAGTGATTTAAATAAGACCAAATCCGAGGCAGAGGCAGAAAAGAGGGACCGAGTTCTGCGGGTGCGGGTACGGGTGCGGAATCAGAGCCTTAGCAAAGGCTAACGCCTGCCGCCCCCGCTCGCTCGCTTTGCCCACGGCTCCTCGAGGCGGATTATGTAACTTTCACACGCTCATATCTACTCCCTTTTCTTCCCAGTGAACCATCCCTATCTTGGTTAGTTCCTCTCGTGCCTACCCCGCACGCTGCACAAACTGAGATAAGATTTCGATTCTCGATGACAGGACCTGGGGAATATACGCTTTCTTTCCACATGACAGTGATTGGGGTCCTGAATGGGCTTACTCGGGCGGCAATCCCATTGTCGCCGCAACGCCTATGATTTCCCCGTGGTCTAGACCCGTCCTTGAACGCTCCAGAACTTGATCTCAACACTTTCCCCTTCGCCGCCGCGTAACACCCACTCTCTACTACAAAATTTCCTACTCAAATGACATTTCTCGTACCACCATCAGCCGTAAGCTAGGGCGCTGTTGAGTCTGGACGTGGCTGGGCGGGTTGAGCCTCCATCTTCTGACTCACCTGTCGACGCGGATTGTCGAGTTCCCATCCTTTTTTTTTGACCTGGAGGTGGCACGACTTGAAACACCACGGGCGTAAGATGTTGCAATGCTGCGTCACTTTGACTGTCCGCCGTCATTCAGAAGCGAATAACCATATTTGAAACGTTGCACATGACACTCGTCAGCTATCGCCCCATATCCACGCAGTGCGATGCGTCCCTGATATGGGTTTCCCCACTCAGCCAGAAGCGTCAGTTTTGTTCCGTAGATGTGGATGAATTGGTATCTACAATACTTCGTTGAAACGCTGGCAAGGGCCTAGAACCATCCCCACTATATCATCCACTATGATGAGAACAGGCGACTTCGTCCGTCGCTATCCGAAGGACTTCGAACACCCCATCACCGCGGTCACCGTGCGACGCCTCGTGGCCGTACCTCACTTGCAGAAACATGATCCTGCCTATTTCAAATATTTCCCTCCTCACCGCTCTCGGGTCAATTGAGCCCGGTCATTGAACACTATCAATTACCAATGTGGATGGCGCTCAAATTCACATATCTTGATCAGGATAGACGCCACAGCGCACAATCCCTCCAAAGCGCCGAACGCTAGACGCTCAAGTCGTCCCCTCGGGTACGTGGGCACACCTGTGCACAGCAAGTAAGTCTGTTAGAAGTGGGGCAGGGCATCTAGGGCTTGACGTCGTAGAAATCCGTACAGAATGTGGGCCCTGTGCGCTCGAGGGGTTAACGACGACGGGAAACCAACATGCCAATACGTAAGCAGAACATGTGTCCGGGGTTCGTTCATCCGGCAGCTTGCCAATCCTGCTTGATCAAACATTTCTGTGTCACGCGTCCCCCTCCCTCAAGGCACGGGGTTTAAAAAGCGCGCCCTCGTCACCGAAGCACGACACAGGGTGATTATTATCAGCCTTTACACGAGGAATCGTGACGCAGATTGCTTGATGACGTTGCTCGATGAGCCCTGGTAGGGCATATCTAGTACCAAATTTGTTTCATTGCGATGAGGGATTCGACGTGGGTTGGGGTATGCCCGTATGATCACAGGGCGCTCCAACCCTCAAGACCGCTTCTCCGCTTCCTACCTCGCGATTTCGTCCGTCTTAGGGATCTCGAATTTCGAATACCGTCCAGATAGCGTGTGTCAATATTGCCTGCATGTTGTACTCTCCCGTGGAAGTAGGGCTCTCTGGGAAGCACAAGGCCAAGGTCAAATTTGTCCTCGACGAGCGCTACACGTTGCGCCCACAATGAAGCGGAGCATCGGAGTGACTAAGGTCCACGCCACGACGGAGTTCACACAGCTGGGGCCGAAAAACGACTTCTATTGCAGAATATGCGCAAGCGTGGCACTGAATTACGGGCAACAACCAGCACTAATGGTGCGCCTCTTTTGCAATCTGAGCAGCGTACGGGTTGCGCGGGTCATTGCGGAAACCCTCGGCTACGGGGAGACAAAAGAGGAGAAAAGTAAGATGTGAGCTGGCAGGGTCTTCGGACCCAAGACGACGCACAGCGAACGCCAATGTCTTGCGCCTTGGAGACGAGATACCATGTGATGCCGCTAGCGACGATGAAAGGCCACAACGGCCTTACAATCTGGGCAAGAGGACGAGAAGTAGAAAGTGAATATCAAAACATGGCATTGAGAAAGCAATCACGAATGCCATAAATGACCCTCGAGATCGAAACCGTTAAACTTACGGGTGTAGAAAACTTGCGAAGGCCGAAAAATGCCATAGGATTGGGGGGAGATGTAGTTGGTTTTATGTCGGCTGAGGTGTCGTCGCTATGCTCGGCGGCGCGGGGTTGCCTTGGGGCGTGGGAAATTGACGGTCAACGCCGAAGAGCGGCGTTCCCGGCCCGCCGCGCGATCCCTCGACCTTGATGCTTTCCCCCTCGACACCTTCAAGAGCGACAGCAGCGCCGCCGACCAGTTTTGCACCGGGGGTACGTACCGTTTACAACATTCTGATACACCTCTGATAAAACCCGTAGTGGAGACAACTACCCTTCTTTGATGTCGTCCCTGTCAGAGATGCACATGACCTTGCCGAGAGTCCGCACATCCTGCGCGTCGCGAGCTCAATCTCAACCATCACATCCTCGACATATGGCGTAGTTATCGCGGACATGCACGGAAGCGTGCATGTAATTAATGAGGAATTTGAGCCCGTCTCAAGTTGGGTTGCACACGTTGGTGGCCGCGTAACACATATGGTGGAGAGGCGCCGGTACCTTGTGACCCTCGGTGTTCGTGTTCTGCTTCCTTCAACCGTATTCATTAGATAATATTGACGTCGAACCTGCAGGAAGAAGACGGCGTCCGGAATCCCCTTCTCAAAATTTGGCATCTAGAGAAGACAGACAAAAACGGCGCGCCGGCGTTATTACGCTCCACCAAAGTGCAGACAAGCAATCGCCCACACCCGGTGCGCCTTCAGGGCGTTATTTTTACTCTATCATGTGCTGATATGATCCTTATCAATTAGGTTACTTCTTTTGCCCTCTCTT
>Ga0209488_10002387_pt1 | contig 15420 bp, 13 predicted proteins | sample Rivendell_Oct201_8_FD_188349 | JGI IMG/M metagenome (GOLD analysis project Ga0209488, IMG submission 188349) | Vadose zone soil microbial communities from the Eel River Critical Zone Observatory, Northern California, USA -... | ecosystem: Environmental > Terrestrial > Soil > Vadose zone >... | reverse complement strand
CGTCTCATTCATGGCGCAGTTTTTCTGGCGGCATTTTTCACTCCTTCTCATGAGCCTTTCAGAGGCGTGCGCCTGACTTCTCTGACCACTTACCGTTCGCGACGTTCTAGACTTTTTGGTCGTTCGGTTCGGTCCAGGCAGATCCGCAAACAAACTCGGGGGTGTTCAATTGGTGACCCGAACTTGAACGGGGAGCTCACGCCGCTTAGGAAATCCTTTTATACTAACACTGGCCCCACCCTCGGAGCCGGACGGGCCCCTCGTTCGGACAGTCACGCAGTATCACTACACATGTGGTAACGAGTCTGTCGAACGCACGTAGCCTGAAAGCGTCCAAGCTAGTACCAGGAAGGGCCACAAGGGCCGCTAGCCGAAAACAGTAAACCTGAGCACCCAACCCCCCACTAGTGGAGAATACCTGGGAGCAGGAGGTTGCCCCGCCCCCCCCCCCGCCTAGGGCGGCCGCGGCATAACAACATTTTCCCCTCACAACCGACCCGCGTCACGGTGGCCGGCTACGGCGAGCCATGCAAAGCTGATGTTCGTCTCCTACTGCATGGCACTTATTCCTAGAAGTAGTTAAACTAGGGATAAAGCGCATTAAAAAAAAAAAGCACCCAAGGACCCTTGTTCAGATTCCAACTCAGGGACGGGAGAGTGGTCGATGGCCTCGAGGGTCCCAGCCGGTGGTGTTGTGTCGCTGGAAAAGGCGACGGGAATGGGCATGAACCCCAGGCCTACTATGATCACCTCCGAGTCGTCCGAGTCCACGTTGCACGAGTAATCTTCGACTGTGACTGCAATGGCCATCCGATGCATTTCTGCTGGTTGGAAATGTCTCTGTCGATGAAATAGACATGGGCAACTATCATCAACGAACTTTTGAGCCTAACGATACACGGTTTTCTTCCAGAGAATGTGTTCGTGGTTTAATCGTGCAAGGACGCTCAAATTGCCATTCTGGAACGTCTGATTGACCTGGTTTTAATGCCTCAATCAAAGCAGTCCTGGACTACATCAAGGATACAAATTGTCACAACATCTCGCAGTTGGCGATGACATACATCCAAGGGATGAAAAGAAAAGCAAGAACACACGTCATATCCAGGGCCCTTCAAGCTGGAGATACTCACATCGACTCACGCAACACTTCCTCCACGCTCTCCACAAATATATCAACCACCCTTTCCACTTCCTTCTTGGTAATATTGTACGCAGGTGCGAAAATGATATGATCGCCCTCCGTCCCTTTAATATTCGCTCCACCAGACCGCGCCATCACAAGCAGACTTTTCTCAAGGCATCGCGCTGCCGCAATAGCTGCAAATTGTTTTCCTTTGAAATTTAGCTTCTTTCCCGAGGGCCCAGTGAAGTCGAATTCGACAGCCCAAAGTGATCCCCCGCCCCGCACGTCGAATGCGTAGGGCTGTGCAAGTGCACCAGGAGATTGTAGGCGCTCGCGAAGGAGCTTGGCCAGGTATTCACCAGTTTGACGGCCGTTTTCGAGAAGGTTCTCTGTTTTAATAACTTTCTGCACAGCGATAGCAGCAGCGCAGGACAATGGGTGCGCCTAATAATAGAGGTTACACGACAAGAAACGAGAAGATAAACCCTGATCATGACAGACCTGGTATGTGTGGCCGTGCTTCCAGTAACCATTCTTGTCCCGAATGGCGTCGGCGACTTGTTTGGACATAAGGACGGCACCAATGGAGGCATACCTATAATCAAGTCAGAACAGGTTACCACAAGGGACAGTGAAAGATCGGCATACCCTCCACCAAGGCCCTTCGCGACAGCTTGGATGTCCGGTGGCTCATTGTCACCAAAGCTCTCCCAGGCGTGGGTTGTGCCCATCCCTATAAGTAACTCATCAAATATCAGACGTCTAAAAGGGCACAAGGTGACTCACGACCCATGCCGCACATGATCTCGTCAAGAATGAATAAAGCGCCGTACTTTCGACAAACGGATTTCATAGCCTTGAAGTAGCCCTTAGGGGCGGCGACTGCGCCAGTAGACGTCCCGACTACGGTTTCGGCAACAACTTTGCAAAGGAACCGACAAGTCAGCTATTACTAATAAAGGGTGCGTAAAGAAACGTACAGCCCATGACAGTATCTGGTCCTAGTGCGAGAAATGTGTCCTCGAGTTCCTGGCGGAGTCTCTCCACATACTGCTCTTCGGACTCTTCCGGGCGCTGGAAACGCTTGGCGTAGGCCGGTGACACCTTGTGGAAGTTCTCATGTTGAAGAATATCCTCGAATGGTATACGCCGTATGGGGTGTCCAGACAAAGACAGTGTGGCGACCGTGTTACCGTGGTAGGAAAGGTGCCTGGATATGAAATTCCGGCGCTGGGGCTGCTTCTGTTCGTACCAGTACTTAAAGAGAACGTTCAATTTCCAAAAGGCTGGAGCGCAAAAATCCCAATTGGGATGCTGACCTGACGAGCAAGTTTGATGACGCCCTCCATTGCCTCAGAACCTAAACAACAAATCCTCTCAGCCGCGTCTCCAGACAACGACCTATGTAGACTGACCCCCAGAGAAGAAACCACAAAGCTCGAAAGCTCCTTTACCCGAGTCGATCAAGATTCTAGCCAGTTCTTCGGCAGGCCCATTCGATAACGACAAGTTGTACACATCTAGGGGGATTGCCAATTTATAAACCAGCATCGAGAGTTGAGTCGAGATGGTGACTCACAACAGAGTTTATCGACTTGGTCCTTTATGGCTTTCTGCACTACTCGATGACCATTGCCAATGCAAGCGACGGCGACGCCGCCAATGACATCAATGAGCTCTCTTCCATCCTCGAGCGTAATGTAGATACCCTGTCCACCGACCGCAACAGGTGTTTTCCATGGCGTGCGGCGCAGAATTGCGGAGGGTCGAGAGGGAGGAACCCGTTTCTCGAGTGGAGCTGTAGACCCGTTCGAGAGGAGCATAGACGGCATGGTGGGATGCAGGGGCCGTCGTGACCTCCATTACTCTTGGTTCACTTGATTAAAAGCGATATCCCATTGGCCGTGCAAATGCCACAGGCACAGAACTGTAAGGGCATTGAACGCTTTGGAATACTAGTGTCCGGCGCTCGGGTGAGCGTGGGTTCTTCGAAAGCGAGGCTGTGAACAACTTCTCACAAAACGGAAGTGCTGTGGGTGATGGAGTAAATCGTACTGCGCAGATATTCTCGAAGGGTGCCTGGTGGAGGTGATCATGAGACTTCGCGGTGTCGGAAGTCGAGGGAACCGAGAAGTGAATAGTCTTCATCGAAAACGGACCTCCCAGAAAGCAGTTTACGATGTTAGCTCCTTTCTATTCATATCTTTCCTCAAAGACAGTTTGAAGAGACTGACCCTGTTCTGAAGCTCCAGTCGTTCCTCCCCCATCACCTCCGGCTCAGGTCGAGACGCGACTACCCCAGAGTTTGCACAGCATCGATTTGTAACATTTGCTCACCTCCTCCCGTATATGGTTCGGGCCGGGTGTCGCTCGCACTAACCATATTCAAAAATATGTTGGCTCCACAGAGTCCTGACTCGGGGGCTGGAATCGATGGGGCATGGCCCCTCGGAATTCGGAATTGAGACCTGTAATCACCTGACAAGATTTGAATTACTAATGCAGTGTTCAATGGAAGAATAAAATCCCGCACTTCGGCAATGGCAGAGCGCTGAGCGATTCAAGGCCGGTTACAAGTGGTAACTAACTGTACTTGTACTGTACACTTGACAGAGAGAAACACGTATCTCGCGCACGTCACGTGCTACTTTCACTCAGTGTCGTGACCAGCTCGTGATCCGTAGCATAGCATTGAATGGTACCGCCATTCATCCCTGAACCCCGAATAAATATGCTAACGGCCATGTGTTCGTCTTGGCAAGTCGGTGCCCACTCTCACCCTTTGTCATTTCAATAATACTAAATGCGGTCAGCGCCCACGCAGTGTGCCCACCCCCTGGCGCTCCGTTTTCGGTCTATCGATTATCAAAGCCTTTGCTTTCCGCATTGGGTCTGCTACCTCAAGATGTTGGATCTCTCCTCTCCTTCTCCTCTAAGCACGCTTCTCTCTCGTTGTTGGGAGTACGCGGTACTGATAATCTGTCCTAAACCCGCATGGAAACGGAGCCCGTGCTCTTACTTCGTAAAATACGGTAGTGGACTCCGCAGCAGCTCCCACATCCGGCGATGGTCCAGGCCCCCAGAAAACAGGACAGCTATCAGAAGCTGGTCTCAAATTCAGCCACATGTATGGCGGCAATCAATAATTGTTTTCTGATGAAGTTGATCGTGGTCCGCATCCTTATATCCACTTGTGTTGAGCGTATTTTGCGTTGCTAGTACGTATCGTTCCACACGACCAATCCAGCCCTTGTTTGGTTTAGATTCATTGGTTGGGGCTCACGTGCTCCTCATCTTCATTGTTTCTCCATTGAGATTGTCTCCTTCACGCCGAGCGAATCGATCGTGCATCGGCTGAAATATCTCCAGTTTGTGCGCCTCGTTCTCCCTCTAAATGCCCCTATGACCCCACATTGGTGTTCCCTCAATGGCATCGCCCCACGAATATGATCGGTGTGCTGGCATCGACGTGCGCATGACATACAGTAATCCGAGCCCGATCTACGCGCACTTTGTCTCCGGCACTTGCCGCCCTCAGCCCGATTATTCTTAGAGCTTGCTCCGTCGCAGCCCGCAGGTAGATGTACGTTCTCGCCTCGTCCTCGTGAAGTGTTTCCGTGTGCTTACTTGCATGATACTCGACTGTGTGCTCATGGAGTTGGTTGACAAATGGGCTGAGGGCTCCACTGATGGGGTTTGACAGTCCTAGGGAAGTCACAAGGTGGGGCGACAGCACCATAGTCCAGCGGAATAACTCGGCCGGTTGAATGTTCAGATTTTGACAGGTTAAACATGTTGCGTATGGTACTTTGCACCGACCTTCTACCGTGATGGTGCCATGTGTTATTGAAAAAGAGGGAACCGACTAAGTCTCCATGTCCGGTAACAGGGGATATTACCCGGCCGAGGATCGCAGGAAGTTTGGGGTGCGCCTCCAAGAAGTGGGGTGATGTCCACGATAGAAAATGATTTCAGCTGACTGGTCTGGTGACCAACGAGAGCTTGACAGCTGACAAACACTTTTCCTCCGTCAGCTAGACCGTTCTGATGGTTACCTTCCATTGCGGAAAGCGAAGAGCGGCACCTCTCCGGGGACGCCACAGTCCTTTGGTTTTTCCGGAAATCATAAAGAAGCGCTCAGAAGCTGCGCGTGGACTCCGCGTTCCAGGCAAGAGGTACCCCGCGTTGTTTGAGAACCGCACCAGATTCGGGAAAGCAGGAGCACCAACCCATGACACAACAAACGCGACACGTTGGAGTGGACAGTTCACGGTTGGGTTCGGTCCGGCGGTCCGGGAGACCAGCCCAAGGAATTGAATTTACAATTTACATTTACTAATTGACTGTCGATTCTTGGGGCTGTTGGGTGTAATCGCTCTGCGTACCCATGCCAGCGAAACTCTTCGGAAGTTCTCATGTTGGAGGATCTCTTTATATGTCCGTGGCCTGCGGGGAAAGAGGATAGCCTGTTACCATGATAGCCTGAGGAAAGGCGCCTATAGTAGAGATGGAAGTCTCGTCATCAGGAAACCTGTCACTTACTTTTTTGGATTCGTAGTCACCTAGCTCGTACGAGTCGAAAAGTCGACAAGGAACCTAGAATCCAAGAAAAGTTGGTTCCCAAATTCGTTTTCAAACTCAGGAGGAGTGAAGCACAAAAAAACACTCTTTATTTCGAAAAGTAGACAAGTAAAACAGCTAATGCATACTTTCCTGATGGCGTTGGGACTGCTTTCGCTCATACCAGTACCGTAACTGAAGCGCACATTCAATCACCAAAAGTGCCAATATTCCAAAGCCGACGCAATGGCGTCCTCAGGTTCTATTCCCTCCGAGTCAGCTTGGATGGTAATGGCTTCAAATTGTGTGTTCTGTCTTCTGCCAATCGAATATACCACGAACTCGAAGGTTCATTTACTCGAGTCGATCAGGATTCTGGCCACTTTAACAAGCTGGTTTGGTGTAGACAGCCAATGCATCGCGGGTGATGTAAATCTGCATTTGCAATGCATGACAGGGTCACCTGTTATCCCAGACCCTCAAACCAGACAAAACTCTGGTGCGTACGGAAGAGGACCCATATGGCCAACCAGTCAGCTAACCACGCCACACTCCAATAGCCCAAGGGTTGGCAATCGTGGCACTGCACAACTTGAAGTGTGGGAAGTATGTTAAGACAAGGTACGCGACAGCTTCCGACTCGGACGTTCCGAGTCCGAGTCTCTATGACGTCCTCATGTCGGACCTGTTGTCATGGTACGGTTCTGACGTTCGGGGCTTTGGGTGTTGTAACATTATTGGCCTCTTGAAGAGACTGTCACCGCACCTGGGTTTCTCGAGACAAGAAGAGACACTGACGACCCAGGGCTGGCAGCGTTTTGACTTCGCACCGCAACCCGCGGAATACAGACTCAGAAGAGCTTTGAAGTCACGAATTCTGTTGCTTGCACTGGCTTTGCAGGGGAAAAGGGTGGTAGAAAACCACAAGCGCAGTGCACACGGCGTGTGTGTCGGACTTTCAAGCTTTGGTAACTCAGGGCCCGGACGACATTTCCAGCACGAATCACTAATCTCTACTGTTCAAAAATCTGAGAGGCTATTCTCATTTCCTACGACATTTTCACTTCGCCGGTCTTCCCAGTGATTCTCTTGCTTCCGTAGATATTGGATAAATAGATGCGGCCCCAAATGCTTGCTCGAGTCAAAGCGTCTAGATCAACGATAACGGGCGACTTGGCCGATAATTTTAACGGGGATATGTTGATACTTATTTTAAAAAGAAATAAATATTATCTGTTGTCTATGGCCCTCTCCTCTGCGAGAACGCCGCGGTGGGTAAAGTGCGCTGTTGACAGGGCTACGATGTCCGTTTTGGTGATCATGCCTGTTAGTCTTCCAGCTTGCGAAAACATGATGTGCCGCAGCTTCTATGGACAACGTGCGTCAGTGGGACAACGCCTCTCGGCAGATGCGGTGGAGCTTGCCAATTTTCGGAACATGTTCACGACGAGCTCCAGTGGGACCTCTTTCCGTAACTGCATGGCGTCTTCCAACAGTGGCGACAGATCTGCCGAGTCGCCCTCGTGTGGTCCACGGAAACTACATGCGCGGTTGGCCCCGCCGGTCTCGGACAGAAGAGGCTCTGCATGAAGGGTTAGTCCGCTGGTAAACCGCCACAGAGCATATGATGCGAACCAATGAAACTCTTGAGCTTCTCTCGCGCTACGTATCCCAGCAGAATTCCGTTTTGCACAACTGGGAAGCCGTGGTACTCCCACGTTTCCAGTATTCTTGCTGTTAATAAGCCCGTCAACACTTTGATTCCAGAGTAACCAATCAAGACGCGATACTGACTAAGCTCGCCAAGAGGCGAACCATCGTGTAAGACTATCAAACTGTTGACCGGGGTCATCGCGTCAGCTGCGATCTCGCCGTTATCACGAAATTCGAAGGGTGCGAGCCACGGATACCGGCGGAGCGCAATCCACGATGCATAGATTCCGTCAGGTCCAAGTGCATCGGCGACCCACTTCGAGATCATGACTGAGATCATGATCGGAAGCACGTGTGATAGCGCGCCCGTTAACTACGAACCCGTTAGCTGACCTGATTTTTGCAACCTGGTTTGTACTTCACCTCGAACACGATCACGACGAGTGAAACTTGCGGGTCATGAGCATACTTCCTGTTCGAACTGAAACCTCACTTACCAGTCATCCTAGTAACTCCCGCCAACATTGATGATGCGCCGATTACGGCGTAGAAGCCAGGATAGATGCAACGGACTGATGGATCAGGAGGACAAGCCGAGAACAGCCACGCTTTAGGGTACGCCCGATACAGGCCCTGGCTAAAGCATTGTCGAGTCAATTGGATTGAAAAGAGCGAACCACACATACGTCAGGAGGCCGACTGCACGCCCAAACACAGCACCTATTGCTATTGTTGGTAGGAATATTCCGGCCGGCACCTGTAGGATCATAAATGATTGTCAGGGTTATGGGAATAGACCGCACCATCATGCCGAATGTCCATGCCGTGAGGCCGATCTTCACTGCGCCAGTCAGTATAAGTAGAAATATATTCTCCCACAAAGCAGTTGGGCTATTATTAAGTCCTCAGTCTTGGCCATCAGTCTCCAGAAACCGGAACAAACTCACTTGCACAACCCGTGAAAGTCGATGCGTTGCGAGTCACACTCTTGAAAGAGGTTGGCAACAAGATCGGAAGAGGGAACTCTAGACCGTTCATGTAGACAGACCCGGGTACGTGGAACCTGCACGCTTACCTGAGGAAAACAACCTTGGGGAATATCAGGTCTTTGAAGCACACCGCAATACTCTAAATCTTACCAGATAACTCACGGCTGCAGTCACGGCAGCTACACCTACGACCTCTAAAATCGGCCACTGGTTTAGTATGCTGTTCCTTCGGTATACCGCAGCCATGACGTTCAATTTGATGAGAAAAGAGCCGAGAACGCCCTGCGCAGTTTCTACGTTAGAATCATGTTCAACGAATGGAGTTGTGGGAGAGGCACACCCCGATTACAGCAAGACACAACCACGGGATCTATCGATATTAGATGGTGCACGATAAGATGCTAGGAAGTGAACAAACAAGCTCAAAAGCCAGCCAAGTGTCACTCCCGCTGGTCACCTGCGCAGATACGCCTGTTAATGGCCTGACAGGGAATGATAGTACAAGACAAACTTGGAATAAAACGAGTTTGGAGGTCCTGAACGGGTCCACATACTGCAACGCGACGGCCGCAATGACCGAAGTGACGAAACCGCGCCACATCACATCAAAGTCACCGCCGAACGCGTCGAGTTCTTCGAAGCAGGACTAAGAACTAGGAAAACGGCGTAGCAAATGGTTGAACATACCTTCGAGGCCGAAGAGGACCCCACCAAGAGGACTTCCGAACGCTACTGAGACGCCAGCCACAGCTGCCGCGGCTAAAATCTTGCGTTTTTGTGCTGGGACATGTGATGAGCGATGTCGAGTCTCAAAACGGAACCGTACCTTCATTTCGGTGAAATTGTGAGAAAAGCCTCATGAAAAGGAATGACATGCAGCACGATACATGTACCAAAGGCCCCTAGTACTATTAGGCCACAGCAAGTGATCGGAAGATGTGAAGTTCACCTCCTTTCCAAGAGACAACCCAGAGGAGACAGAAAGGGCGAGGCCAAGCGCTTTTATAAGAAGGGTCCAAGAGCTCAGAAAGGAGTCTAGAACGTAGCCCCCAAGGATCTGCGGGGTATTATGGTGACTAAAGACGAATACCCTACCTCGCTGCAGCACATACCGCCTTGATTTCTGGAACTGGGGCCCTGTTCTACACAAATAATGATACCCAGTGAAGGAACACTTACTTCCAGTATGGAAAGCGCTGCCTTTCACAGTCAAGGAAAATTTTAAATGCAGCGCTAACACGAAACTCACTATGGGGCGTATGAAATCACCAGGATCGCGGCACTTCCAGCGAAAGTTGTCTGCGAATGAATGGAAGCGACAAGAAATTTCAGATTATAGGGAAGCGCGTACGGATAGTAGGATATATGCAAACGAATGGATGAGCGATTGACCCAGTATAGAGCTGATACCAAAGTACTTCCCCCAGGGTTGCCATTCATGACAGACCTGACCCGCTAGGAAATTTATAAGTTGAGAGGTATAAACGATTCGAATGGGTTCACATACGCTCTACTCCAGCGCAACACTCGACTTGACTCCACATAAATCCCCGTGCACACTTACCCTCCCGAAGACCGGAGAGCCTCCAGGGTGTGGATTTGGACGTTAGTTCCACTGAGAAATAGAAAGAGTACTTACCAGATGACAAGTATGTCCAGCCATCCACCCGCAAGGCCCACACAAATGCCAGTAAAAACGATAACGAACCACAGCTTGGTGACATCCACAAAAGGCGAAATCAATCCCCTCAGCCCCTGCTGCGAGACTAACGTCTTCCATCGCTCGCGCTCAGACGCGTCTTCATGCCACCAGTCGATTGTGTCGCCATCGCGATATTGCGGACGAAGCCTGTGCCGGTGAGCGCTCCTCGACCATTCCTCCAAGTCTGGAGACAGGTCATATTGCTCGGCATGATACGACGAGAGCCCTCCAGGTTCGGACAGTCGCTCAAGTGGTGATGTCGACCGCGGTGGGTTTGAGGAAGGCAGTGCCCGATCGTCTTGCCATACGCTGTCACTGCCTGGCATGCTTTGTGGGTAGTGATGCAGAGAGCAACCAAGAGCAGCCAAGATCGCCTGCCCGCCCAATTACTCACGTGATGCGAGTCACCGGTCCGGGTCATCCCGACCCGAAAATCTGAACGACTCTTTGCTTCAAGTTCGCTGCAGTCACTGACACCATCAACTTCGATTGCAGCTGTCGTTATCTCAGTATTATTTGCACCGTACACTATTGCCAAGTTCTTCTGAGGCCAACATTCTCCACTCCAAATCTACTGACTACTAGGCTACCGTATGTCTCTATGCACACTCTTTGGGTTTAGATGGTAAAGTCGACTCGCTGTAGCTACTCAGGTGCTAATGATTTACTCATATCGAAAATACATTCTGGTCTCTCCGAACTACTGGTAATACGTTGTTCGTGAGCCTTGTTATGACCAGGGGCGGATGTATGTATGTTTCGGAACTTGATCGGAATCGAGAGTCTGGTATATGTCATCGCCTACTACTGTCCAATATCTACTATTTTGATCTGGCTCCTTGAAACCCGAATTGACAAGGACTCGAGGCACACTATTAGCAGTACTTGGTTTCGGTGACACTCCTAGTCAGGCAGGGGGAGACACGCGATTGGTACTTAGGTTGCTTCTCGCTGTGATGTACCACTATTCCCCTGATGGCAACGTTTGATTTGTATTACGCCTCTATTCTTTTATATACACTTTACCTGCGGCCGCGCCTCACTACCCTTCGCTCGGTCGACGGCTAACCCACATCGATCCGACGCATTTCCGACGCTTGTAGTTGACGTTGACGAATTACCTATGGGGAAGCTATCTCCTTGCGCTGCAGCATACCACCATAGGCTCGGAACGGTGCAACGAAGTTGAGCAGCTGCGCAGGCAGATTTGGTCACTACCACCCACCGCCTCTATTGCTGCCGCTACCACCTCCACCTCCTTCATCGCCACTGCCACTTCGTCTTTCTCCATCACCATTTTCGCCACCTCCTGACGTGCTCGAGACGACAGAAACTCTCATATGTTGACACCTAGGCCGACGCCAGCGCTGGAGGCAAGAGTGTCCGTGGGCGATGTTGACGAGCCCTGGCGTGCTTCGAGACAATGGAGAGCCTTACTTCTGATAGTGGCAAGACTGGGAGCGGAAAGTGAGAGAGCCGTCACGGTTGACTTGTCATTTGGGCCATACTTGAACCTGAACTGAGCGCTAGCAATCCCTGCAATAAAGGGCCCAAGGTTGCGCACCTGATCCCTGCCAGTGGTGGACAAAGGAGGTCACAGACGTCCCAGCAGGGCCCCAATTGGCATTGGGAATCGAGGTGGGCATGGACGGGGATAGTCTGCCATCATGATCATGATTGCAGTTGCAATGGGCTGGTGTGGACTCGTTTCGTCTCACCCTGCGTTCTCCATACGTCTTCCCTTCCTCCTCCACTGCACCCCCTCCCATATATAATGTGTGCTCACTTGTGCCTGTTTCCTCTCAGTAAGTTAGCTGTATACTTTTATTTACGTTGTCGGACATAGTATATTAGTAAGCTGATGCTTTCTGCTTTTCCCGATCTGGTATTTGAACCGAACCGCGGCTCTGAAGCGGCCCCACTTGCGGCCCCCACAGACCGATACGGCTTGGTTCGGCTTGGTTCGGCTTAAAAAAATTCGGGAGCGGGTATGTTATCCTCCGGTTATCTATCATCGGACTCAACTCACCACTGAGGGGACTCAGTTCCGTCGTAACTCAACTGAATGGCAATGGCAAACAAACCACCGGCGGGTTTATCCCATCTGATCCAGCAAGATCAAAATTCCATGACACACCTCCTGCTCGGCCCCCTCAACCACCTAAACGGCATTGCGCAGCAACTTTTTCAATCTCTTTCTCCACCGCATACCAAACCGCCACCCGCGCCGCTGGTTACCGCACTCGCTGATGCAGATGCAACTCTCGCGGCGGCTGTGCAGCTTGCTTATCGTCACCAAAAAAAGCAGCAGCGAATCGAAGCGTTGAAAACGGAGGTTCTTGCACTGGAAGACTCTTGGCGTACCGTGATCATGCAGCTCGAACAGGGCAGACGTGACCTGGAAGCAATAATTTCGGAAGGGGACGCCCGACTCAATGCCATAGAGCAGGCGAAGGCTGGTACGAACCCATACGAATTTTTTTTTCGGTCGCAGTAATTCGGACATCCGCAGGTGCTATCCCATATCCTGAGCTCCTTGCATATGCGCAGAGTCTCAGCGCGTTCACTTCAGCGCCACCCAATTTACCCAATCTTTCGTTGCCCGGCCAGCCCCCTCCACCCCTCTTTTTTCCTCCGTTTCCTAACGAGGAGAAAATGCGCCGGGGGCATCTCAATGCCGAGGAACCACTCGGTCCTCTGGGTGAAACCCATTCTGTCGGCCGACGTACGTGTTGTAATGACGTCCATGCATCCTATTCGTCGCTCATGTAATGACCACCCCGCAGCCCCATCACCCTCCCCAGAGCCTCATCGGGGTCAAGTCGCCAATCCGTATCGCCCAATGGACAACCGGCCACCACCGGCAATGTTCGAGCTTGATCTTGACCTCAATCCGGATCTTTAAGATTCACATTCTTGAATGTCGAAATATGATTACCTAAGAATGGTGAATAGCATCCACGCTACCATCTCGATTTAATCTAAAACTGGGCGTCTTATACACCGCATATATATAGTCTCTCAGCACGAGGAAAAGGCCAACTTGTGGTCCTTTACATCTACCGACAACATTGCAGAATCCCCTTCGTCCTCTTCTGTCATCATGACTTCGGAACACACCCAGATTACCACGCGCGAATGTGGTAAATCATCACCTCTCAACACGCCACGTACTGCCTCCCACCCGGTCAACCTCCTTCCTGCCGAAATTCTCTCCGAAATAATGTGTTATATGCCATTATTCTATGACCACGACGCTCCATCCATTCATCCCCTCGACCGCGACCTTGACCCTTCCAAAGCATTCACCAGGAATGGTCCCATTCGCACCCCACATTGGGTTGCAGTGAGCCACGTCTGCCGTCGCTGGCGTGAGATAGCGTTAAGGTGCAAGGCTCTGTGGACGTGTATCCCGGTTGTGAGCGTCCGCTGGGCGCAGCGTGCCCTCATGCTCTCCGACCCACATCCCCTCACCCTTCGCATCGACTCCGAAGACAGCTCTCTTGATAGGGGCTACGCGTCTGTCGAAGCGCTGTGCATCGTGCTTTCACACATGAGCCGTATCCGCAAGATCCGCATGCGCTCGCCTTGGGGCACGAGGTATGGCGATCACATCCTGAGCGTCGTATATGGTGCGCTGTGCCAGGGCGCGCCAGCACTCGAGGAGCTCGATTTCGCTTCGGACTCACCATTTCTGGTCGGCTCGGGCCCTGATAGGACTACGATACCGCCCGCCATCGCAGCAATGCGCGTGCTACGCCTCGATCAGTGCTATTTGCCCCAAGACTGTTTCCTATTCCATCCGGGGTTGACGCACGTCAGGCTGTCCGGCACTCGAGTAATGTGGCCAACGCTGGAATCCATGCTCCACACCCTAGTCCGCATGTCCAACGTCCAGGTCGTCGAGCTATATGGGGTCTTGCCCCGTGGTGGCTCGCCACCTGGCGCTCACCCTTACCCTGTCGAACTTTCGTCGCTTAAAGAATTGCGCCTGGGTGGCGCGGAACAGAGCGTTTTGGCTGTGCTGAGATCATTGATCCTCTCGGAGAACGTACACGTTTTCGTCACGCTCCCCAATGCCGCCACAGAGCACGGATCCCAGTCCCGGTGGCTGATGAAGCTCCGGGGAAAACAGGGGATAGGAGTCTATTAACGATCCAAGCACTACTTCGTGCTCTTGTGAAGGTGGAGCATTTGGAACACACCCTGGATAGGGGGAAGGCCCCCCACACGCGGAGGTGGCAAGGGATACGAATTGGGACGTCCTTCGCAGGGCTCTAACACATGATAATAGGAATGGACACTAGCACTACAGTAGCACTATGGCGTACCTGAACTTTCCTTTTTTGCTGCCAGCACTTCATCCCCAAGTTGTCTTTCGGGTGTACAGCACTGTCTGAATCGATTGATAGAGTTGGAGTGGCGGCGGCGGCAGTCGGCGCTACTGTACCAGTCCAGTCTTGTTACTTGTTCGTCGAACGTCGAACAATGCGATCGGAGCTACGATAGTGCTAGTGGCTCCTCGTAGCGAGCAGTTGAGACGTCCGGTGTGGTCGAAATGTCCGGAAAGGTCTAGCTAGATATGCCAAAGGAAACCGTGTCATGTCCTGAAAGAATCACGACGAAAGTTCACAATTCACGGCGCAAAATGCAATGTGGCGTGGCGTTGAACGTCGAGCCGCTGCCAGTGGTGTACATGTCAGTGGCGTGAGAAGACCATGCATCATGTACCCTCAAGCTGGAAGTGCTGTGCCAGCGTGGTTTCCAGACACGTGGTACAGTAAACACACCTTTCATCAGAAAAAAAATTAATTGTGATAGAAAGATTTATTGATCATGATCTAAAATATGAATATGTGAAAAAAACTGTGGCAACTGATAGTGATAGTTGCACAGGTGGTTCGGATAGACAGTTGCGAGGGCATCACGCATTTTGAGTTTTTAATTACGCTACATCTAAATTTATTTATTTTTACCAATACTCCAGGGTGCGATACGGCACGACGTCGCCGGGCGGGCGTTTCCTGCGCTCCGCTTCCCAACGCGCGATCCACGCGGAGATCTTACCGCGGCTCGCGGCGCTCTCGACATTCACAGTCGCGACGATGCGCGCCCAATCGAGCGAGAGCGCGAAACACGTGAGCTCGAAGAACGAGCTGTGCTCCGAGTACGGTACGCCAAAGAGCTGCGCGGTCGACGTTGATCCGCGCGAGGGACGCAGATGCGCGTATGTAAATTCACGGTGAGGTGGACGCGCGAGGATGGAGGCGATGGAGGGTGACGCGCTGGTGCCGGCAGGTGGTGAGTAGCTGTGAAACGGTATATATATATATGTTAGCGCAATGGTCCAAAGGGGAGGATCGATGCGACCTACGTCCACCCTGTGGGAC
>Ga0209488_10002386_pt1 | contig 15423 bp, 11 predicted proteins | sample Rivendell_Oct201_8_FD_188349 | JGI IMG/M metagenome (GOLD analysis project Ga0209488, IMG submission 188349) | Vadose zone soil microbial communities from the Eel River Critical Zone Observatory, Northern California, USA -... | ecosystem: Environmental > Terrestrial > Soil > Vadose zone >... | reverse complement strand
GAGCTTTTCATGATCGACCCGTTCGGACGCACCATCACCTATCTGCGCGTATCGGTCACCGACCGGTGCGATTTCCGCTGCGTCTATTGCATGGCGGAAGAGATGACCTTCCTGCCCAAGAAGGAGCTGTTGACCCTCGAAGAGCTCGATCGGGTGTGCAGCGCCTTTATCCGGCTCGGGGTCAAAAAACTGCGCCTGACCGGCGGCGAGCCCTTGGTGCGCCGCGACATCATGACTCTGTTCCGCGCCCTAGGGCGGCATATCCGCGAGGGCTCGCTCGACGAATTGACGCTCACGACAAATGGCAGCCAGCTGGCGCGCTATGCGGAGGAGCTGCGGGAGTGCGGCGTGCGCCGGGTCAATGTCTCGGTCGATACGCTCGATCCCGCGAAATTCACCGAGATCACCCGCCGCGGCCGCCTCGACCAGGTGCTGGAAGGCCTTGCGGCGGCGAAGGAAGCGGGGCTCGCGGTCAAGATCAACACGGTCGCGCTGCGCGGTGTGAACGAGGATGAGCTCGACGAGCTTGTCGCGTGGTGCGGCGCGGAAGGGTTCGATCTCGTCATCATCGAGGTCATGCCGATGGGCGACATCGGCGGCGAAAACCGGCTCGACCAGTATCTGCCCTTGTCGCTCGTGCGCTCCCGGCTGCAGCGCCGCTGGACCCTAGAGGAAAGCGACTACCGCACCGGCGGCCCGGCGCGTTACGTGACGGTGCGCGAAACCGGCCGGCGGCTCGGCTTTATCACGCCGCTGACCCATAATTTCTGCGAGAGCTGCAATCGCGTCCGCCTGACCTGCACCGGCACGCTCTATATGTGCCTGGGGCAAGAGGATGCGGCAGATCTGCGCACCCCGCTTCGCCAATCCGAAAGTGACGAAGCGGTCGAGACAGCAATCCGCGAGGCAATCTCGCGCAAGCCCAAGGGCCACGATTTCATTATCGACCGCCGCCACAACCGACCCGCTATCGCCCGCCATATGAGCGTGACCGGCGGGTGACCGCCGCGTCCAAAAGCCGGGGGGCGCCGCGGATCGCATTCGTGGCCTCCGAGGCGGAGGCGGCGCAGCAAGCGCTGCAGGAACTGCGGCAGCGTTACGGCACGATTGCCCCCGAAGAGGCCAGCGTTGTCGTCCCGCTCGGCGGCGACGGGTTCATGCTTGAAACCTTGCACCGCTTCGCTCCGCAGCGCGTGCCGATCTTTGGCATGCACCGCGGCAGTGTCGGTTTCTTGATGAATTCCTATCGCCTTGACGATCTTCCCGAGCGCCTCGCCGCGGCCCAGCCGGTCGAGCTGCATCCGCTCGAAATGGCTGCCACGGATCTGGCCGGGATCTGCCAGCACGCGATCGCCTTCAACGAAGTGTCGCTGCTGCGCGAAAGCCGTCAGGCGGCCAAGCTGCGCGTCAGCGTCGACGACATCGTCCGGCTCGATGAGCTGATGGCCGACGGCATCCTGCTGTGCACCCCGGTCGGCAGCACCGCCTACAACCTATCGGCGCACGGGCCGATCATCCCGCTCGGCGCTGGCGTTTTGGGGCTGACCCCAATCAGCGCCTTCCGTCCGCGGCGCTGGCGCGGCGCCTTGTTGCCGCATGGCGCGCGGGTACGCATCGAGGCCCTCGAAACCGATAAGCGGCCGGTCAGCGCCGTCGCCGATTTCACCGAGGTGCGCGACGTCGTCGCGGTCGAGATTCACGAGAACCGCGACATCTCGATGACGCTCTTGTTCGACCACGAGGCCAACCTCGAAGAGCGGGTCCTGAAAGAACAATTCCTGAGCTGAGCGGCCGAACAGAGGCTCCCGGCATAGCCGGGATCACGATTGGCTACTCCAGCTTGAGCGGCTCGCCGTCGAGATCCTCGGCGCGCTCGATCTCGATCAAGACCGCGTAGCCGGCCTTGTTCGGGTCGCGATCTTTTTCCGGCTGCACGAGGCGCCGCCACACCTCCTCGTAGACCGGCCCCGTTTTGTAGATCTTGGCCTTTCCGTAAAACCGCGCGATGCCGCCCTTCGGCAGAACGCCCTCTTCGCGCAGTTGCGGCTTGCGGAAATACACCGTGAGCAGTGTCCCATCCTTCATGCTCGCGCTGGTCGAGCCCTTGCCGCGCTCCCACAAAGCGATGTGCTCGTCATCGAACACCATCGTGCCGCCGCGTGGCGTCACCTGCGCATAGCCGTTGGGAAGCACCGAACCCAGGAGGCACACATTGGCTGGAAAGGCGGTGTCGATATGCGGCTGCAGCGTCTTCGGAATCTTTGCCATGTTCGTCTCCCCTTGTTGTGTCGCGAACCTTACAGGCGCGAGCGGACGAAGTCGCCGACCGCCTGCACGAGATGCGTCAGATCGGCGCGCAGCCGGTCAAACCCGGGCAGGCGGTGCAATGTGCGCTGGTCCATGTAGAGCGAGCGGTCGACTTCGATTTGGAGGCTGTGGCGGTTCTCGCCCGGGCGCCCCTGGCGGCGCACGATCTCGACCCCTTTATAGCCCTCGTTGACGCGCACGTCATAGCCGAGGCCGCGCAGAAAACTCGCGATGAAATCGGTAAATTCCGGCGCGCAAGTCGTGCCGTCGCGGTCGCCGAGCACAAAATCACCATGCTCGTCGCGCGGGCTGCCGTTCGACGGCATCGAATGGCAATTGATATGCCACACCGCGCCAAATTCGGCATGCAGCCGATCGCAGGTCTCGTTCAGCACCTGATGGTAGGGCGCGTGGTAGCGCTCGATCCGCGCGAGCACGTCATCGGGGCTAAGCTTGCGGTCATAGATCGGGACGCCGGGCCGGGCGTGCCGGCGCACCAGGCCGACACGGGTAACCGGGCGCGGCTTGAACGATGGCGGAAGCGGGCCGGCCAGCATGCCCGGGTCGAGATCGTCCGGCGCGCGGTTGGGGTCGAGATAGCTGCGCGGGAACAAGGCTCCGATCAGCGTCGCGCCCAGCGCCGGCGCTAGTTCGTATAGCTCGTCGACATAGGCGTCTTCGGCGCGACGCAGCACCGGGAGCGGGCAGCAGAAACCGAAATCGTCGGGATACACCGAGCCGCTATGCGGGGAATCCAGAACCAGCGGCAGTCGCTCGCGCGCCGGCTCACGCCGCCACAGGACGCCCGGTATCTCGAAACCCTTTCCGTTGCTCTTCAGCATCTCCGGTCCGGCCGCGGTATGCGGAAACGGCGACCGCCCGCGTCACCCCGCAATGGCGCGCGTCATCGCCGCGATGTTTTTTCATCGCATGGCTACGCAGCCGAGAAAAGGGAGAAGCGTCCGCCGAACCGCGCCGCAGCGCGAGTACGTGCTAGCGCTGAACGGCGGCGACGACTCGGGCGAGGCCGAGGAATTTATCCGGGTCCTGCGGTTCGCCGTTGACCAGCACCTCATAATGGACATGCGGGCCGGTCGCGCGGCCGGTGCTGCCGAGAAAGCCGATCTGGCTATGCCCGGCGATACGCTGTCCGACCGACACGGTCTGGCGGTGCAGATGGGCGTAGCGGGTCGAGATGCCGTTGCCGTGGTCGATCTCGACGACCTTGCCGTAATCGTCACGATATCCGGAATAGGTCACGACGCCGGCCGCGGTCGCGTAGACCGGGGTCATGTACGGCGCCCGCAGATCGACACCGGTGTGATAGGCCGCATGGCCATTGATCGGATCGCCGCGCACGCCGAACGGACTGCCGAGCTCATAGCTCTCGAGCGGCGCCGTTACCGGCAGCGTCTTGATCAAATTGCGCAATGCCGCGGTCTTTTCCGGGCTCATCGTCGCCGCGGTCTGGCCGGCGGGCGGCGCGATAAACGGGCCGCCCAAACCGCGCTCGACCCCGAGCTGGGCAAACATGTGTTTTACATCCACCCCGGTCGAGGCGAGCACGCGCTCGATCTGCGCAAAGGCGCCGCGATCGACCGCGGCGACTGCGGGTGCAGCGGGCATCGGCGCGGCGGCCGTCCGGGGCGCCTCGGCGGCCGGCGCGCTGGGCATGACGACCGCAACCTGGCGGGGCTGTTCGGCGGCTGGCGCCGAATGCAGGACCGGCGGGGGCGCGGAAGCCACTGCGGCCGGGGCCGCAGCAGCCGGAGCAGCTTCGGCGACGGGCCGTGACGGCTGCCGGGTCTGCGACAGCGACAATTTCTGTTCGAGCTCGTTTATGCGACCGCGCAGATGGTCGCGCTCGGCGGCAACCTTGTCGCGCTCGGCGGTCACCTGCTGAAGTTTTTTCTGGGTCTGGTCGAGGCCGCTCTCGGCCTGCGATTGCTTGGTGCGGCCATCGGCGAACTCTGCCGCTTCCTTGCTGAGCCGGGCAACGAGCGTGGCCCGCTGCGCATCCGCCAGATGCAGATCGCGTTGCGCCTGCTCCAAGGCGCGGGTCAGCTGCGCGACGCGATCGGACTTGCCTTGGTCAGACGCGGCCACCTGGCGCTTTGCCTCATCGTTCACGATCTCGACGCGGGCTTGCGTTTGCGCCAACTCGTTGCGCATCCGGTCGAGCGCGGTCTGCAGATCGGCGTTGGCGCGCTCGGCGCGCTCGGCGGCTGTCCGGTCGCTGCCGGCGAGGTGCTTGAATTTGAGATAGCCCACGCCGCAATAGGCGCTGGTCCCGAGCAGGACCGCGATTGAGGCGCATGCCGCTATCCGCTGCGGCCGGGCCGAAATGGCTCCGGCGGCGCTTCGGCCCAGATCGAACCCGCTGCTCGCGGTCGAATTGAGCAGAGCGCTTGACGTATCAATCACGCGTTTTGCGACAGCGCGAAACGATCGAGTGGGGAGGAGCTCGCCCCCCCAGCGCAACAGATCGGTCACCCCGTTCCCCCGCAGTATCCAAGCCGCGATGTCCGACGGCGAGCGCCGAACCAGACGACAAGGTCCCCAAACCCCTACTCGGGGCGCCGCCGCCGTTATGCTCTGAAGACCGGATCTTCGTCCGGCTCCCCACCCCGCATGACCGGCGCGCGGCATCCCCCAACGCACGATCGACCCTAGCTTCTGGTTCCACGGTGCGCAACAGAAAATCTCGTTGTGCGCAAACCTTTCGTCTATAATTTCGTTTAAGTGGAGAGCGCTAGACTATTAAATGGGTTAATCAGAAGTTAAGTGCTCAACAGAAAAGACATGTAGATGAGCAGAGATTGCCGGCCGCGGGGCCGATGTTGATTCGGCGCGAAAACTGTACTGAGTGCGCTGCAGCACGAGGCCTTGGTGATTGGTCGAGGCGCGAGGATCACCTAAACGAAGGCGGCAAATCGGCAACAGCCAGCGTTGCAGATCGGCAACGCTCCAATCCGACCCCGATCAGGCCGGGACCGGCTGGGGCCTCTCGGACCGCGCCTCCTGGGCGAATTGCGTACGGTAGTAATCGGCGAAGATGCCCCCGAGGCGCAGCAATTCGGTCAGCGTCCCCTGCTCGGCGATGATGCCGTCGCGCAACACTAGGATCCGGTCGCAGCGGTTCACGGTCGAGAGACGGTGCGCGATGATAAAGGTCGTGCGCCCCTGCATGAGCCGTTCGACGGCTTGCATGACGAGGGCTTCGGTCTCGACATCGAGGGCCGAGGTCGGCTCGTCGAGAATCAGGATCGGCGCGTCGCGCAGCAGCGCCCGCGCGATCGTGATGCGCTGCTTCTCGCCCTCGGACAGGATGACGCCGGCCTCGCCGAGCTGCGTCTGATAACCTTCCGGCATGCGGGCGATCGTGTCGTGGATCCGGGCGAGGCGAGCAGCCTCCTCGATCGCCGCATAATCGGCGCCGGGCCGCCCATAGGCGATATTGTCGGCCACCGACAGCGGGAAGATCAGCGGCGGCTGCAAGACCATGCCGATCTGCCGGCGCAAGGACGCGATCTGGTATTCGCGAATATCGACGCCGTCGATCGTCACCCGTCCGCTTGTCGGATCGAAGAACCGCGGCAGCAGCCCGAGCATCGTCGATTTGCCGGCGCCGGTCTGGCCGACGATCGCCACCCGCATGCCCGCCTCGACCGTAAGGTTGATCTCGTTCAGGACCGGGGTGTCCGGGCGATAGCGGAAGCTGACATTCTCCCACGCGATCGCGCCCCGCGCGCCCTGGGACGGAAACTGGCGCGGGCCGCTCTTCAGATCAGGCTCGGTATCCAAGACCTCGAAGACGCGGCTCGCTCCGACGCGCGCGCCGGCGATAAGACCCCAGCTCTGGGTGATCTTGTTGATGGGGTCGTAGAGCTGCGCGAGGTAGGAGACGAAGATGATCAGCTGCCCGAGAGACAGCGTGCCGGACATGACGGCCCGTGCGCCGGCATAAACCACGACCGCCGTGCCGCCAGCGATGACGATGCTGACCGCGCCGGAATAGAGCGTCTGCCAATTGTAGAGCCGCAACGTTGCCCGCAGGCTTTCGCGGCTGGCGCCCATAAAGCGGCGGTGTTCCTCCTCCTCCTTCGTAAAAGCCTGCACGACCTTGATCGCCGCAATGCCCCACTGTACGAGCGAATAGACGCGGGCGTCGGCATCGCGCACCTCGGTCGCGACCTCAACGATCTTGTGATTGAAGGCGGAAATCAGGCCAAACAGGATCGGCACGATGGTCAGCGCCAGCAAGGTCAGCAGCGGATCCATCGGGAACAGCACGATCAGCATGCCGGCGAGCAGGATCACCGCCGAGAGGATCGGCAGCACGCCGTTCATGATCATCGTCTGAACCGCGAAGCTGTCGGCGGTAATGCGGTACATCAGATCGCCGACCCGCTGGCGGCTGTGATAGGCGAGCGACAGGCGCTGAAGGTGCGCATAGAGGTCGCTGCGCAGATCGTTGACCATGTTCTGGCCGACCCGGATCGTCGTGTAATTGTGCAGCAGCGTCAGCGCGCCGGCCCCTAGATTGAGGATGACGAGGCCGATGCAGGCGGCCAGCAGCAGCAAAGGGGCTGGCAACGAAAACAGCGGATCGAGCGGAGCGATGCCCGGGGGCGGTTTGCCGCCAAGCACATAATCGATGACGATCTGCAGCGGCCAGGGCTTCAACAATTCGAAGCCGGCAATCAGAAAGACTTGCGCCAGGGCCCAAGCGACCTGCCAGCGATGTGCCTTCAGGTAGGGCAGAAACTTGGCGACCATCGCGGGCCCTCCGCAGACCGGACCGGGGTTGGACCGGCGCCGCCTCAGATCGTGCGCGGCGCGCCGATCGGCCGCGCCATGCGGCCGATCGGATCGGCGGGCATCAGCTGCGCCTGCTGCGCCACCGCCTCGATGATGCGGTGCATCAACCGGCGGAAGGTGGCGAGCTGCCATCCCACAACGCCAAGGTTAACAACGCCGAGCAGTAAAAAGCTCATTGCGACAATCGGCGAGCCGAGGATCAGGCCCGCCGCGGTGATCGCGGCGCAGGCGCGCAGCAAGACCCGGGCGAGGCTCGACATCCGCATCGCGCAGCGCACCCGCAGCAGCCGCTTCGGCCCGCCATGGTTCTCGGTGCAGACGGTGACAAAAGCCCGGCTCCACAACCCGCGGGAGATCTTGAGGTCCCACTTGCTCCAACCCGTGTCGGGCACGACGAAATATTTCTGCGGCAGCAGAAAATCCATCAACCCGGCGAGGAGCGCTTCCTTGTCGCCGCCGAACTCGTTCCAATAAGACAGGGTGAAGGTGCGCGCCGGCCAATCGATGCGGGCGCGCTGCTCGACCGCCGGCAGGCCGACATGATCCTCGGCCTGCATCGTCTTGACGCGCCATTTGAGGCGCTCCCATCCGCGCAGCAGCGGGCCGAGATAGATCAAGAGCGCCACCAGCGTGCGCACCTTGGTGCTGGAAAAACGCGGGTCGATCGGCGCCTTCATGGCGCCGTTGACGCACATCGCCCAGGTCGCGAGCAGCGGCACTGTCAAGAGCCAGAACCAGCCGCCAACGATGACGCCCGCCGGCGCCAACAGCAATGCCGCCAAGCTCCACTCAAACGTGAGCGGCAAGAGCGCCGTCAATGATGACGGCGGCTCATACATTGTCTGGAAGAGGCCGCGCCCGAACACACCGGAATAAATGACGGGCTTGCGCGAAAGGAGCAGTGCCGCCGACAGGTCGCCATAGATCCGGCCGAGCCACTTCGCCTGCCCGAACAGGTTGAAGCGAAAGGGGTGCTTGGCATAGACGAGCGCCTCGGCCTTGCCGTAGCCGCGCTGCTGCTTGAGATAGGCGCCGACGGTGTTGCGGCGGAAATGCCAGACGATGGCCGCCGGGCTGAACCCGATCGTGTGGCCGGCGTCCTGAAAGCGCCAGCAGATGTCGACGTCATCGCCAGCCGCGCGGTAGACCGGGTCAAAGCCGCCGAGCGCCAGCAGCGCGTCGCGGCGGAACGCCATATTGCAGCCGGCAATGTGCTCGGCAATCTCGTCGCTGATCAAGACATGCGTCGGCCCGCCGGGCGACACTGCCACGGCCGCCGGCACGAGGCTGTCCTCGGGAGGGGGAAAGTTGGGTCCGCCGCAGGCCGCGAGATTGCTCGTTTCCATCTTGGCGACGAGGTAGGTCAGCCAGTCCGGGTCGGCGACGCAGTCGCTGTCGGTATAGGCGACGATCTCGCCGCTCGCCGCCTCGGCCCCGACATTTCGTGCGACGCTCAGCCCCTTGTTGGGCTGGCTGATGATGCGGCAGAACGGGAAGCGCTCAGCGATCTCGAGCGTGCGGTCGGTCGAGCCGTCATTGACGACGATGACCTCGTAATCGGGGTAGTCGAGGGCTTCGAGCGAGGCGAGGCAGGCCTCCATTGTGCGCTCGGCATTGTAGGAGCACACCACGACCGAGACCCGGGGATAGCGCGGCAGCGGCGGCGGCAACACGCCCTTGTAGCGGCCGGAGACCTCGTAAAAGGCTGGCTTCGGCCGGCGCTCCCGGTCGACGAGGCCGAACGCCCAGTCTTCGATCTGATGGCCGCCGGTGAACCACTCATCGGTCCAGGCAAAGACAAAAGTGCCGGCAACGCCGGAGGCAAAGGCGGCGCGCACCTGCCAGCCGAGGATGCGGGCCTGCTCGTCCGCGCCGTTGCGCATCGAGTCGATGCCGAACTCGGTCAAGACGAGCGGCTTGTCGACCGCGAGATTGTGCAGCCGCGCGATATAGCGGCGGAACGCCGTCTCCTCGTGCAAGTAGATGTTGAAGCAGAGGAAATCCGTGAAATCGACGGTCAGATATTCGGTCGAGGGAAAATTGGCGTAGCTGACCAGCGCGCCGGGATGCTCCTGGCGCACCAACCCGACCAGCTCCTTCAAGAAACGCCGCACGGCTTCGACGCCGTGCCATCGGATCATGTCTGGCGGGATCTCGTTGCCGATGAGATAGGCGAACACAGCGGCGTGTCGACGGCAGGCGCGCACCCCGCCAGCGATTGCTGCGCGGATCTCCGCCTGGATCGGGGCACTGTCGAGAAAGGCCACATGCTGCGACCAGGGCAGCCCGACCAGCACCTTGAGCCCTGCCTGCTCGGCGGCATCGAGCAGCCAGACCGGCGGCACGGTGAACACCCGGACGGTGTTGGCGCCGGCGCTGCGCATCAGCGCGAAGTCGTGCGCGACGGTCCCGACTTCCGGGAACTGCGCGCCGTGGCTCCCCGGGCCGAAGGGACCGTAGGTCACGCCCTTGACGAAATGCTTGGTATCCCCCGCAAAGAAGAACTTGCCCTGGACCCGGATCTCGCCTTTGCCCGCCGGCGCACTGTCCGGCAGAACCTCCGGACCGGCCGGCATCTCCAGCGCCACGCTGCTGCTGTCGATCGCGCTCATCTCGCCAGCCTCCGCATTGCGTGGCGCCGCGGTCGGCTGAAAATCCTCGACCGTTGCGTAATCGGCGAATTTATCTGTCATTTTCTGTCCAGAACCAAGCGATTAGCCGGATTTGGGTGAGGCTTCCGGCCGGCGTCACAATGGCGCGCGGCCAGCCCGCCGCTCCCAGTCGAGCGCGGTGCGAATGATCGTGTCGAGGTCGGAGTGACGCGGCTCCCAGCCGAGGCGCGCCCGGGCGAGCGCCGGATCAGCGACGAGCTCGGGCGGGTCGCCCGGCCGCCGCGCCGCCTCCCGGAACGGTACCGCGCGGCCGGCGATCCGCTCGACGGCGGCAATCACCTGCCGTACCGAGCAGCCCTCGCCGGTGCCGAGGTTCATCGCGCCGTTCTCGCCGCCCGCGCCCAGATAGCCGAGCGCGCGTACGTGAGCGTCGCCCAGATCGGCGACATGGATGTAATCGCGGATCGCGGTGCCGTCGGCCGTCGGATAATCGCTGCCGTAGACCTCGACCGGCTCGCCGGTGCCGAGCGCGGCGCGCAATACCCGCGGGATCAGGTGGGTTTCCGGGTCGTGATCCTCGCCGATCTCGCCTTCGGGATCGGCGCCGGCCGCGTTGAAATAGCGCAAGGCCGCAAAACGGAGCCCATAAGCGCCGGCATACCAGTGCAATGCCCGCTCGACCGCGAGCTTGGTCTCGCCATAGGGGTTGAGCGGCAGCTTCGGGGTCGCTTCGTCGATCGGCAGGCGCTCGGGGCTGCCATAGACCGCGCAGGTTGAGGAAAAGACGATCGCCCCGGTACCGGTCCGGCGCATCGCCTCAAGCAACGCGAGAGTGCCGCCGACGTTATTGCGATAATAGGTTGCCGGCTCACCGACCGACTCGCCGACATAGGCATACGCCGCGAAATGCATGACCGCCGTCACGCGATGGGTCTGGAGCGCTGCCGCGAGCTGGTCCATATCGTGGAGATCGCCCTCGATCAGCGGGCCCCAACGCACCGCCTCGCGATGGCCCCGCGACAGGTTGTCATAGACAATGGGCCGGTATCCGGCACCGGCCAGAGCCTTGCAAGCATGGCTGCCGACATAACCGGCCCCGCCCGTGACTAGGATCGCATCCGACATTCGCGCCAACCGGCCGCTTCCTGGAAATCGGGCGACAACGATGGATCGCGCCGTTCTCTTCCGCAGCTGGTTTTGGGTTTGGTCGGGAGTGCGTCAGCTCGCCGCGCCCGGGCCGGTCGGAATAAGCGCGCGGCAAGTTCGTTTTGGGCTGCATTGGCCGCGCGCCACGACCCCGAGAGGGCAATCGGGTACAAAGATGCCGCCATTAGAGATTGTTAGGGGCTGGGCCGGTTAGGATGAGAGCGATGGCGGCAAAGGCGTTTAGAACCCAGGCATTTGGAACTCAGGCATTTGGAATGGGGAGCCCGCGCTCATGCGCATAGCGATGATCGGGACCGGGTATGTCGGGCTGGTTTCCGGGGCGTGCTTCTCGGAGTTCGGCGTCGAGGTCACCTGCGTCGATAAGGATGCCGCGAAGATCGAGCGCCTGTCGCGCGGCGAGATGCCGATCTACGAGCCCGGGCTCGACCATCTCGTTGCCAGCAACATGGCAGCCGGACGGCTGCGCTTCACGGGCGATCTCAAGACGGCGGTGGCCGGAGCCGACGCGGTGTTCATTGCCGTGGGCACGCCGTCGCGGCGCGGTGACGGCCATGCCGATCTAAGTTATGTGTTCGCGGCTGCCGCCGAGATCGGCGAGGCCTTGCAGCAGAACGGCAACGAGCGGACCCTCGTCGTCACGAAATCGACCGTGCCGGTCGGCACCGGACGGCGCGTCGAGCGTATTCTGCAAAAGGCACTGCCCGCCGGCCGGTTCGATGTCGCCTCCAACCCCGAATTCCTGCGCGAAGGGTCGGCGATCTCCGATTTTATGCGGCCCGACCGCGTCGTTATCGGCACCGAGAGCGAGCATGCCCGCACCGTGTTGCGGGCGCTCTACCGGCCGCTCTATTTGTTCGAGACGCCGATCGTGTTTACGACGCTCGAAACCGCCGAGCTGATCAAATATGCGGCCAACGCCTTTCTCGCGACAAAGATTACCTTCATCAACGAGGTGGCCGATCTCTGCGAAGCCGTCGGCGCCGATGTGCAGGACGTCGCCCGCGGCATCGGCCTCGACGGCCGCATCGGCGGCAAATTCCTGCATGCCGGTCCGGGCTTTGGCGGCTCGTGCTTCCCGAAGGATTGCCAGGCGCTGGTGCGGACCGCCGAGGAAATGAAGGCGCCGCTCGCGATTGTCGATACCGTGTTGCGCGTCAATGACGCCCGGAAGCGCAGCATGGCGCGGCGGGTCGTCGAGGCCTGCGGCGGCAGCGTCGAGGGGCTGACCTTGGCGGCGCTCGGCCTGACCTTCAAGCCGAACACCGACGATATGCGCGACAGCCCGAGCCTGGCGTTCCTGCCAGCCTTGTCCGACGCCGGCGCGACGGTCCGCGCCTTCGATCCGGAAGGGATCGCCGAGGCGAAGAAGCTGATGCCCGAACTCGAGTACTGCACTGACCCCTATGAGGCGATGGACGGGGCCGACGCGCTGATCCTGGTCACCGAATGGAACGCCTTCCGCGCCCTCGACCTCACCCGGGTCAAGCGCCTCCTGCGCCGGCCGTTGGTGATCGATCTGCGCAACATCTACAAGCCCGAGGAAATGGCCGCGATCGGCCTCGCCTATCACAGCATCGGCCGCGCGAGCAGCCCGGCCGGCGCGGAAGCCGCCGCCCCCGGCGCCGAAGCCGCCACCCCCGGCACGGCGGCCGCCCCCACCCTCCGGGTGATCGGCTGACCCGCCGCAAGCCTGAGAACAACAAGGACGATCCCATGAAGACGGTACAGAAGCGGATCCTCGTCACCGGCGGCGCCGGGTTTCTCGGCTCGCATCTGTGCGAGCGCTTATCGGCGCGGGGCCACGACATCCTGTGCGCCGACAACTATTTCACCGGCCGCAAGGACAATATCGCGCATCTGCTGCAGGAGCCGAACTTCGAGGCGATGCGGCACGACATCACCTTCCCGCTCTATGTCGAAGTCGACGAGATCTACAACCTCGCCTGCCCGGCCTCGCCGATCCATTACCAGTTCGATCCGGTGCAGACGACCAAGACCAGCGTCATCGGCGCGATCAACATGCTCGGTCTGGCGAAGCGGGTGAAGGCCAAGATCCTGCAGGCCTCGACCTCCGAGGTGTATGGCGACCCGACGCTGCATCCGCAGCAGGAAACCTACCGCGGCAATGTCAACCCGATCGGGCCGCGCGCCTGCTACGACGAAGGCAAGCGCTGCGCCGAGACGCTGTTCTTCGACTACCATCGCCAGCACAAGGTGAAGATCCGGGTCGTGCGGATCTTCAATACCTACGGTCCGCGCATGCACCCCAATGACGGGCGTGTCGTCTCGAACTTTATCGTGCAGGCGCTAAAGAACGAGCCGATCACGCTTTATGGCGACGGCAGCCAGACGCGCGCCTTCTGCTATGTCGACGATCTTGTCGAGGGCTTCCTGCGCATGATGGATGCACCGGACGAGGTGACCGGCCCGATGAACCTCGGCAACCCGGTCGAGACCTCGGTCGCCGAATTGGCGCAGATTGTCATCGAGCTGACCGGGTCGCGCTCGAAGATCACCCACAAGCCGCTGCCGGTCGACGACCCGATCCAGCGCTGCCCCGACATCTCGCAGGCCAAGAGCGTGCTCAAATGGGAGCCGAGGACGCCGCTCAAACCCGGCCTCGAACGGACGATCGCTTATTTCGACAAATTGCTCACGGACCGCGGCGACATCGCCAAGCGCGAATCGGTGGCCGCTTAGAAGCGGCGTCGCGCGCTGTTAATAGCCGAAAAGCGGGTAATAGCCGAAAAGCGGGTAATCGCCGAACAGCGGCCGGTGGGTGGCGCAGCGCCCCTTCGCCTGCACGATGCGGCCGCCGGACGCCGCTACGTTATTTTCTTGGAGCGGCTCGTAGGGCGTTGCGCACATCTGGTCGGCGAGCAGCGGGTTGATCCCCGGATTGTAGGCATTGAATTCGGCGAATCCCGGGGGGACGTCGCCCGCCGGCGCGGTGGCGCTTGTGCCGAAATCATCCTTGACCGGGATAAACGGCGTGCAGGCCGTGCCGCCCGCCCAAACGAGCAGGACAAGCCAGACGAGGCGCACGAGGGCTCCACGATGCATGACCGCAAGTTTGCCCGCCGCAGGCGTGCGGCGCAACCACGGCGCTCATGAGCTGTTCGGAGTTGCCGAAAAAAGTCCGGCCGGGCGGGGATGCCGGCCTCGTCCGCCCGACCTACCCCGAGGCGCGTTGGGGGGAACGACGCTCGGAGCTAGAGGCTTAACACCGCAGCGTGCGAATCCGATCCGGCTGCCGCGATCATCGCGCGAGCGCCGGCAGCAGTTTCGTCATGTTGTCGATGACCGGGGCGGCGCCGTGCGCGGCGAGGCGCGCGGCCTCGTCCGGCCTGCAATGGCTTGCGCCGACAAAGCCGATGACGCTCATGCCCGCCGCGACGCCGGCGATCACGCCCGGCACGCTGTCCTCGACGACAACGCAGCGCTCCGGTGCGGTTCCCATCCGGGCCGCCGCGTGGAGGAACAGGTCGGGGGCGGGCTTGCCGCGCGCGACCTCGACGGCGCTGAAGATGTGCGGGTGAAAGCGGTCGTAGAGGCCCACCAGCGACAAGGCATGCTTCAGCCGCTCGGGCCGGCCGCTCGAGGCGACGCAGATCTTGCAAATCAGCGAATCGAGCACCTCGACGATGCTGGGGATGGCCTGGAGCTCGCGCTCGAACAACGGCCACAACCGTCGGCTATGGCGATCGGCGAAATCTGCCGGGAGCGGCCCGTGGCGCGCCTCGATGTCGGCCATCATCCCGGCAAAGCTGATGCCGGTATAGCGCTCGAGGATCTCATCGGCCGACAGTTCGATGCCGCATTCGGCAAGGCATTCCCGATTGGCGCGGACCGACAGCAGCTCGCTGTCGATCAAGACGCCGTCGCAGTCGAAGATGACGAGATCCCAGCGCATCCTGCGTCACGAAGCGGGTTCGGCGTGGATGATGACGATGGTGACATTGTCGGGCGCGCCGCGCGCCAGCACATGATCGCGCAGGCGGAGCGCGGCATCCCGTGGCGGCGCCGTGGCTAGTTCCTCGGCGATCTCGGCATCGCCGACGACATTCGTCAGCCCATCGCTGCACAGCAGAAACCGGTCGCCCCGCTGTGCCGGCTCGCGCAGCCGGGCCAATTCAAACGGGCCGGCTCCGACCGAACGCGTCACGATGTTGGAATAGGGATGGCGCGACATCTGCTCCGGATGCAACAGCCCGGCATCGACCATCTCCTGCACCTTGCTGTGATCCTTGCTCATACGGCGGAATTCGCCGTCACGCCAACGATAGAGGCGGCTGTCGCCGGCCCAGAGCGCCTCAACGTGCTCGTGCATCGCCAACAGCACGACGACCGTGCTGGCAATGACGGCATTGGGGCCGAGCTTGGCGGCGCGGGACCGCAGCGCACCATCGACGGCGGCCAGCTCGCAGACAGCGGCTTCGACGAATGCGTCGAGATCGCCCGCCGGCTCGATCGCACCCAGCGCCGTAACGATGCTGGCGCTCGCAACATCACCGGC
>Ga0209488_10002384_pt1 | contig 15427 bp, 15 predicted proteins | sample Rivendell_Oct201_8_FD_188349 | JGI IMG/M metagenome (GOLD analysis project Ga0209488, IMG submission 188349) | Vadose zone soil microbial communities from the Eel River Critical Zone Observatory, Northern California, USA -... | ecosystem: Environmental > Terrestrial > Soil > Vadose zone >... | reverse complement strand
GGGGGGGGGGGGGGGGGGGGTCCGTCTCGAAGTCGGTCACCACGCAGGCCGACTGAGATGGCCATCTAGACCACGCTGTCCCCCAGGCATGAGCATCCGATTGAAGACAACATTTCGTGCGACGGACATCTCGTTGGCAGGATAGCTGGTTCAGAATGCCCTTGGACAGCCAGCGGAGAGGTTCATTGGCATGCGCACTTTCGGTGGTCAGAGTGTAAAAGTATCTGCTGGAATGAGGGACAGGGATAGTTAAAGTTAAACGTTGGAATTTACTCGTCGATCTTGTTGATGTTAGCGGGACGGCAAGCCCGTTGGGAGATAATATCTCCCTTGCTCTTGTCCTCAGTCTCTGGTTTCGCAGTCATGAAGAAATCAATGTTATCTGTCAAGGAATAAGATTCTAGTTCTCCGTGCAACAGCCGCGGCACTTGGATAGGCTTGTTCCATGAAACCCCTCATAACTGCAAAGAAGCCATGAGTGATTGTCCATCCCTCTTCCAAGTCTGTCTCTAATCGTCACTACGGCTTTTTTGCCCTCAAAATTCATGATTCACCTTTGTGTATTTAGCATAACAACACGCTGCCGTTGTCTCAACGCACGTCTAACGATTGCTCTCAGCCCAGCAGGTCAGCAAGTATAAGTCCCACGCATCGCAGGACAACCCTTTGTCACCTCGAGCCAGGACTCGGGATGTTAGAATGCACAAGAGGATGGTGCAAATATAACACCGTTATACAGAGTCGTATCCTCACCATCACTGGCAAGTGACTTGCATCCATTATGATAAGGTGCTTTTCTCGACTAACAGGCGATGCCCGTGTGGGTACAATGATGGAAAGAAAATCCATCATCGTGGCATGGGAGAAAGTGAAGAGACTTTGAGCTAACTACGTTGTCTGCGCTCTGCGCTGCTGCCGCCCTCTCTCCACGTGGCACGACACGTGACTGTATGTTGTGATTGTCGATTGTCAATACTGGGGTCCATGCTGCACAACATTGAATTGCGTGCGTGGCAGCCAATCTTGCGCGGCGCTGTGCGCCTCACACGACGGCAGGCAGTCTGTGTGAGAGGACATCACCGTGACGACAGCTGACATCTCAACTTCTGCTCTCCTCCTTCAAGTTCGGTCAGCCAACTGGCAAAGGATGCTTTTCAAGTCACAGATTCCGTTCCCAGGATGGCCAGCCGGCACGTCTATGATCTCTCACCTGGTCCATCTCCATAAGCCATACATTGTTCCTTTTTGAGTGTCCTTGGGTTTCAGTGCTCAGAAGCTCAGAAGCACCTTCAGGCTGTACACTACTAGTACCCCGTCTCCCGCATATGCAATCAACCCGATCCTTTCCTTCTTCACCTTACGCCACAACTATCCTTATTGTATCACTCGACATTTCACCACTTTCTGTCGGGTATCATGAAGGAGGCCCACAGTGCACGTTTTTCTTTCGGTTCGTTGAGGATTCGTAGGCCCCTTTCTGGTCGTCCTCAAGTGATGCACCCTATCGTGGGGATCCTGTAAAAGCTGTGGATGCGATGCCCTCCATCCACCCACTCATACGCCCTTTATTTCTAGGTATGGAATTAGATGGTAATTATGGGCAGCGATTGCTACCACGGTGAGCCATGTACACTCCCGCCTTCACATCTCAAAACTCCACGCTCGACGACCTCTCTGGCACTCACCACACACCCTTCCAACAACGGAATCCCACGGTGAGCATACGAGCCTATCACCCAGAGCCCAGCGGCGCTGCCGCCGAGCTCCCGTCGAGCTGCCCCCTGCAGGGGTCCCACACCCACCATATCTCCCTCGTCCGCGCACAATGAATGGAGGGCATCTTTACTTTTGCGTGTCAATAATGCTCGCTCCAGGCGAGACACCGAGAGCACACTCCCTGGACGAGGGGCGATAGTCGGGTTCGTCGTTTGTAGGATCGCCATGCCGGATGCCTTGATAGCAGGGCGTGGAACTTGAAGTACGTGTGTGGTCATGGCATACGTTGGCGGGAGTACCAGCCCGGTCGGCTCTGCGCCGACGAACTTGCCTTCGGGGGGTTCAAACGATGAAGAGATGACTACCAAGTTGAGGTCGCGCCGATCGCGAGGGTCGGCGGGAAGCAGGCTGTCATCCGTATGGTTGACCACGATAGTCTGGCGGTACTCGAATCGAGAGAGACACGCGCTCAGCTGGGCTGCATGCTCGGCGGCTTGAACAGCTTGCTGCTCCTCTAGTGCGCACGCGTATCCACGAACGAGGTGGGCAGCGTGATTTGCTTGCGTGGCCAGGATGACATGCTCAAAGCCGGGGTATAGAGCCAGGTCCTCGCCTGCCCCGCATGCTATGGTGACACGTGCTGCGCAATTGCCATCAGGCAGGAGCGCCGTAGTGGGAACGCCAAGGTGGATCTGTGAGGCGGGAATATGGCTCGATAGCCGCGCGACAACGTCGCGGACACCATGCGTGACCACGTAATGGTGCGTCATGAATGTGCGCCAAATGAAATCTAAAATTTTGCACCAAGATGTCGGATTATGACTTAAAGATACAGGTCACTCTCGCAAGCAAGCACGTACCGAGGAATTCCTCGGCTGGGTGGTTTTCAACGTCGTCCCGCGGCGCCGTGCATACCGCAGAGAAGAGTGGGTTACACATGTCCTGCATGAACACGCGCCAGCGCGTGTCCAGTCCCGTCACCTTCGCGATCAGTCCGCGTGGCGTCATGAGCTCCGCCCACTGTGCCCATGACAGCTCTTTGCAGTTCTTCCCGCGCAACCACGGGGAAGCAAGGAACCGCAACCGGATGAAGATGAACGCGATGCCGGCCATAGATAATACAAACGAGAACGCGAAAGTGAGCCATGCCCACGCGCGTCGGAGGGACCAGCGCGGGAGCGAGGCATAACCTTTTCTCAACTCAGTCGGAACACTAATCCCGCGTCGGCCAGATGCACCACCGTAGATCAACGTCGGATAAAGGGCCAGTCGGGGCTGCCCCGTTGCATTTTTTTCGGCAAGTCCCCCGCCGTTCGAAGGAATGGAGTCGATGAGAGAAAACGAATAGGAAAAGTCCGAGCGTCGAAACGGCACGCCTAGGCTGGTGTAGAGCGCGATGAGCTGAGGATAGTAACCTGACCGGTCTATCGTCAGACTGCGCAATTTTTGATGGTCGCGAGGGACGCCTTACCTCCCTGGAAAGAGCGCATCGGCACGTCAACGCGCCATTCCACCGATTCACCTGGCGGTGTCAACGACATTGAGTGCGAGTCCATTCCGAGTCTGTCTGCCTGAATGGTTGGTCAGTGCAACTGGAGGAAGAGGGGGAACGCCACGATGACCAGAAGATAGCAAGCGCCACAAAAGAAAAAGAAGGAAAACGAGTTTGCTAACTCAATGGAGGGAGTTGGGGGTGGGGGGAGAATGCGCACCCACTTTTTCGAAGACATGAACTTCGTATTCGACGGGCCCATCTTTGTAGCGAACATCGGCTCGCTGGCGCACGAAGGATAGCAAATAGGCCGCGGTGAGACCAGCAAGGCCGCTTCCGATAATGGCAACTTTAACACGTCGCGCTGGCGGATTGCAATCGAGGGGTTCACCCGATTGCGAGAGGTGGGAGTGTCGGCGATGAGTTGCCATTTATCACCAATGTTCGGTTGGTGGTTGAGGAAGAGGGGGATAGAGCCGAGTTGGCAATTGGATGGTGGTGTGCAATATCATCAGCCACCTAACGCTATCACGTTGCCCACCAATCTATTTCGTTATTTCCGTTGTAGCCTAAGGGGTTATTTCCGGCCGGACGTGAGACTAAAGTTAGTTAGTTGGAGGGATTGGTTCTAACTAATCGAGTCGAAATTGGGCCATCACCCTGTCGTCGGCGATTGTCTCTTACGTTTACAGCGCTGCTCAACACGAGGCCCGGCTTGCAATGCACACCCAAAACAATCCATCCGTTGCATAGGTCCAGACTAGGACTACTTAGGCATAGCTCCCAGTGGTAACTAACCAGGCTGCACCTGAGGATCGACGCACATCCGTTTGTAGCAAAAAGTAGCCAGCATGCGCCAAGAATGACTCACGACCCTGCAGCGCCGTGTCAAAACAATTGAACGGATCATCGCTAGAATCTCAGCGCGCACGCTGATAGCTTCTCTTCAGACCAAACAACGCGCGGGCGCGGGAACGGACGCAGGGGATGGACACAGATCCAAATGAGGTCAACCCATTCGGCGTCGCTTCCCATCTCCGCCATTCCTCGAGTCCACTGACCGCGATCGTGAACGTCGACGCTCCCTCCGCAATTCCCTGTGTTTATCGTCCCTCGTGAACCGGTTTCGATCCCTATACGTATCCCCCCGTCCATCTCGCTCGACACTTCTCGGACGATGTCGCTCGTGGTGGTCCCGATCATCCCTTAATCCCTCCTGACTGCGGTAACTTTCGCGGGCTTGTCGCGGCTGACGGTCATCATCTCGCCAGGACCTGCGTTCGTCGCGAATACCGGTTGGTACAGCATTTGGCCCTGTTCCCGGTCTCCCAGAAAGAGCCTCAACATTTTGAGGACAATCTAGACAGCTTGCACGGTTGAAAGGCGCTAGTGGAGCAGGAAATGTAGGGTACCTTTTTTCATATGTGGGCCACCACAAAGGAAGCAACCCCCGCTATCCATACCCGTCCCTCCTGTTTTGACAGAGCCAGTGCCGCCAAATCCACCATTTCCCACCGTTGTGTCTTGATCTACCAAGTGAGTGTATTTTGTTCGTCCTCGTTTGCCAAAGTTTTTCACCTGCATGACTTGGGGTAACAGAGAGACATCCACCGTCGATTCCGTAGCCTCAGTGAAGTTGTGGCGCTTGAGGATCTCTTGGTCCTATAATAATGTCATGAGCTGGTGCACGTAAATAATCGGAGACGGACATACTTGATGAAAAGCACCCTTATGCCAGTATTTTTGCAGGAACACTTGTTTGCCTTCGGGTTTCTCCTCTCGTGACTTCTTTGCGTGTTCAAGATCCTCCCTTAGTCGTTGTTCCTCTGGCAAGGCGCGACGTCTCTCAATCTCTTCACGTTCCTGTTCACGGGCAATCTCGGCTTCTTGGTCCCGTTTGATTCGCGCAAGCTCTCGAAGTCGCCAAGCATCGAACTCGGCTGACGGATCGACACCATCCGTGTCATCGACATCTATGACTTCTTCTTCCTTTTCCTCTAGAGAAAGCGTAAGTAGCCCACATCTGACATTGGGATAAATTGTCACGCACTTTCTAACAGCTCCCGCCGGATGCTCTCAGCGACCAAATCGTGACTTTGCTTTTTCCTCTCCTCTGCCTCGATTTCCTTCCTTCGAAGAGCCTCTTCAGAGTCATCAGCCAAAGCCTGCTTATCAGCCACGGTAACGCGGCTCCGTCTGTGAAACGAAACTTAATGGGACTAACGTGGTATAGGGGTGGGGGGCGGGTGGATCCACGCGAAGCAGAAAACTTACTTTGGAACAAAGACCGGCCGAAATGAAACCCTAGGTTTCTCCTCTTCCGATTCGGATTCGGATTCGCTAGACTAAAATAATCGTTTTGTGAGGAGAGACGTAAGATGTTGGCCGACATACGCTATCAGTTTCATCTTGACTTGGAGCCTTCACGTCAGACTCCTCCGTTTCTTCAGATAGTTCTAGATGTCTGTCGTAATTGTTTGGAAATGGACCGGGAAAAAGCGAGCGCACCCTCAACTTCGGTTCTACCCACTTCCTGTCTACCAGCGATAATCACTTTTCCCTCCCTAGATATATTGACATTTTTCAAGGCGATACTCATTCTTCCCGTCTTGCGTCCCTGTTCTACGTCCTCTTCTTCCTCGTCATCATGTTTGGCGTGTAAAAATTCTTGTTCGCCAGCGAAAGCGACATCGCCTTCCTCATGCGGTAAATCTTTGTCGTCATCCGACTCGGAGGAGGAGGAAAAATCTGTAGCGCCTTTTGGTGCCTTTCCTTTCCAGTAACGTCCGGCAGGTTTTGCGAGACGGGGTGCTTGTTTGCGGGTAGATGTTGCCATTAACGTTATGCGAGTCGTGTTCACACCTCAGACGAGTAAAGTGAGATAATCGTACACGTGACGTGAACCGACTTCCTTACTGGTCTTATGGGTGCGCCGACTTGATGGAATGATCCAATGTGGTCGCCGAGTGCCGACCAATTGGTGAGATAGATGATCTACGCCACCCAACGCTCTTGTGCTGCAAAGATTACTCTATTGATAATCGCTCGCTCGAAAGGCACAACTTGTCCGGGCCCTTTGACTACAAATGCTAAGGGGTCAGTTAACATGTCCTTCTCGCCTTTCCAGTTGACCTGCGCTAGTCTTGGACACGTAGCACCATGTCTACATCTCCTCACTGCGCCCTTTCTTCCAACGAACTCTACTGGCCATGCTGCGGGCTTCCCGACCGGTGCGTATTTGGCCAAGTGTCCTCCGTGGCCCCTCGAGTTGATATTGTTGAAAGCAGAACCACTCTGGAGCTCCCACAAGAGGCTCAAATAACTTCCCAGCCATGCGAAGGCAAATCCCCTTACTTCTTTCCCAAAGCCGCCGCGATGAAGGTCTTGCCGTCTCCTGATGCTACATCCTATCCACCGGCGTCATCTATCTCCAGTGGGGGCGACGAACCCGTTCCCCTGAGGACTGCTAGCCAAAGGCGTGGTCCCAATCATGTCCCACGACCTCTCAACTGTTTCTTCTTGTTTAAGACTGACTGGCTGGCGAAGCGGAAATCCCTCCTTGCTGGCATCGAGCAAGATCACCGACAACTCAACCGCATGGCCTCGAGTGAATGGAGAAAGCTACCCCCAGAGGTCAAACAACAATTCCGGGATGCAGCCTACCAAGCGAAGGTGGAGCATTCCATAAAGTACCCAGGCTATCGCTTTACTCCGAAGCCCCGCGGAGACAAGCGGAAACGCAAAACCAAACGTAATGAGCCTGAGGTATTGCTACGAAATGAGGAGGCTGCTAGACTCGTCTCGCAAGGCGTCAATGGTGACGCTTTACGCGACGCATTAGCAGAGTATGACAAACGTTGGACTGGAGAAAAACAACATTCTACCGTCAATTCATCCTCTCCTCCTTCCTTTTCCGAGCCCCTGCCGTCGACCCCTTCGAGTTCCGTGTCGCCCTCGGTCATCCTTCCTTCCCCCTCCTTTGACGTAAATCAAACCCGCAGCTGGGTTTCGCAGCCAACGTCGTTTCTCGATCTTGATGCTATTTGGGACACTTTCGTGGGGAGCTCGCAATCTGCCCCTTGGGCAGGGGACGTTGCGCTCTCGCAATGTTCACCTGTCGCTGATCAGTCCCAGGTTCTTCCTACGGGGCATGTACAAGACTCGGGTCTTTTCCGCTTTGATCACTTGCTTGACGGTTACGCCAACCTCTTTTCTCCATCCTACAGTCCTTCGACTCAGCTTTTTACCACCGACCAGCGTGTGCAGCACCCGGTTGACAACTGGTGTCAGCAGTTGGGGCCCACGGTCGGTGTGACTCAAAGAATGGCAACATCTCCCGCGCTTCAGGCTTTCGAACCAAGTTCCGGCATGGTCCAGAGCACATCAAATACACCCGAGGGTTCCGATTACCAAAACGTGCCTCTGTTCCAGGCAAATAATAATAATTTTTACCACAAGAGCACTCCAATGGCCCATTCTTTTTATTTACCTCTCTGACCGTGTTCGGCGAAGCGCCCCGAGATTCCGGCATCACGGACTACATCTACCGGTGGTTCCGAGCGATCCTCCATTTCCTCAACCAAGATATCACCGTTCCCGGTTTTCCCACAACGCCACTAATTGATAACCCCAGAAGCCTATTCCTGTAGGCCGCCCCCAGTTTATTCGCCGTTACCTTCCCTCCCTTTCCTGCTCCCGGAGACCACCAACAGCACCTCACCCAACGTTCGTCCACTTCCGCATCTACATGTCGGATAATGTGGTCTATTTCTTATTACTATGTTTTCTCGTTGCCGTTACTATGATGTTTTGCATGCGTTACGTGTCTCCTCGAGTTTATTTCCGAGCTCGTTACGAGTCACCCGTCTGACGGTCGTTTTACCCTGCTATAGAAGGCGGTGTATGTCACTTCCTTTGTCCTTTCTCTTGGTTCCAGTTTTCCTATTTTGATGTTTTTTTTTCTCGCCCTGAGGGGTTGTAGCCATACTATGAGACATCATTGCCGGAATGTAATTATTATGTACTACCGAACCCATTCCGCATGTGCCTAGGAGAACTTACATGATTGAAGGAAATGGATAAAATAAACACCCCAGGACTCAGCGGGTTTCATTTAGGTTTGTGTTCAGACATAATCATCAGGCACTACTGGAGTGCGTTCCTCGTCGGTTCCACCATCCCCTGAGCCTCTATTGTCATCCGGGATGGAGAGCTTCTCAAAAACGCCGACACCCTCACGTACGAGAATGGTAGCACAGGCAACGACAGACGCCCCCGCTCTGCGCATGCGGACGTGCGCAGCTCGCGTGGTCACGCCGCCGACGCCAATAATGGAAATCTCGCGTAGTGAAGTCTCCTCGTGCGTATCGAGGAGCCGACGCAGCGTGTAGACGTTCCCCAGCGCCAGCGGGTGCAACGCCTCCCCCGCCACCCCCCCCAGAGCCGTGGGCAAGGCGAACTCTGTGGGCGCTCCCGCATTATGCGGCACTAGTACGGTGGTGGCGGTGGCGGGCGCGGCAGTCTTGCCAGACCCGGAGTCCGGGCCTGAGAGTGGCACTGCCTGCTCTGCGAAGAAGAGCGCCTGCCCGAGCGTGTTGGTCGACGTTAGGAATGCAAACGGGTTCAGGCGACGGGACGCGTCGCTCGGATCGGGGCGCGAGTACGCGGCAATGCGATGGAGTAGCTCGTCGAACTGCGTGGCGTAGACGTATGGGGGAAGCTTGAGGCCGATCACGAGGGTCGGATCGTCCCAGAAGTACCGTGCGAGCACATCGAGGATGGGAGTGAGACCGACAATGTGGTATGCTGGTGGGGGGGAGCCCTTGATGTTCGGACAGCTCGTGTTAAGCTCGATTCCGACACGCGATGTCATCCCTTCGCCATCGCGAAACCTTCCTCGAAGTGTTTGGACGGAATCGAGCATGGACGCGAGCGAGATTGGCGATGAAGACGTGATACTTAAGATAAAAGGCTTAGTCGAGCTTTCAGGGGCGGTGGCCAAGATATCATCGACGTAATCTATGTATGCAGAGAGCGGATGTGGCGAGTACCCATACGAGTTGATGGAGGAGATGGACTCATTCGTAAGGGCGACCTCCAAGGTGTGTCAGCACACGAGTAGGAAACACAGTTTCGAAAGGCACACTGTGTGTTCTGATGTCTCTCTGAAGCCTGTGAGTGTCGCCGTCCTGGTGGTAACGGCGCCAGTGTGGGGGCAACCAAAAAGCTCCCGTAGCTGGTTCCGTTCCGACGCCCAGGGCGAGGAGCTATTCATGAGGGGCGGGGAAATGTCTAGTCGGCGTATGACAGCCATAGGAGGAAAGAGAAGAAAGCAGAACTGGAACTGCGGAACGGAACACAGATAAAAAAAACATGGAACGTTCTAGAACCAAGCCATCGCTATTCGCTACTCGTCTCGACTCGCAACACTTCCGTGCTGCGGGAACTATTTGAATAGCTCTTCTCGCTCAAGCACACTTTTCTCCAGCTTTATCAGTATCGTATTGCGGAGGGGGAAATCGTCAACGGGAGTGTTATGGGCGGTTACGCGGGCAGGCTAGAAATGGGTCAGTCAGGGGGGAAATGTTGAGATCATACAATGACTGACGAAACCAAGACCATCAAGCACAGCCTCCACTATGCCGGCCGTAAAGGAAGAGCAGCTCAGCTGACTCATGTCGCGGGGTACAGAGATATTGCGAGTGATTACTGGTTCGTTATCGATGATCATGTCTGTGGTCGGTCGGGCAATTAGGTTAGCCGAATATCGTCGGCCCCTGGCAGGCGGGCGTAGGCGTACATTCATCTTCATTCTGTACGCTCTTCTCGATTGCGTCTGCGGGCTTTCCAAAAACAGCTTTCCAGACGTTGGTGTGTATTAACACGATAACTGGGAGAAACCGAATCTCGCGCTTGGGTGCCTTGGACGCAGACTCAGCACGCCATGTCATTAGTTCCAATACACGTGTGCCAATCCGATAACCTAGTGTGTTCAACCTTATGGGCGAGATGGTTAGCCAGAAAAGGATACGCGGGCAGTCTTTGTCCACGCGTACCGACGTTCGAGGTCGTTGATGCCGCTTACACGTTTTTGCATATATTGGACTACCTCGGAGAAAAGGAAAGCGAAAGCAGCGGCTGATACCTCCGCCGTGCGGGTTTTGTTAAGGGGCCTGTCATAAATATTTGGACGTGACAACGGTTTAGGCGTTCCTGTGGTGGCAGTAGCGACCGATGGGGCTGAGGGGAAAGAGAAACGGGTTGAACTGCTCGTGGGAGAAAGTACCTCTGCTGAAGAGGAAGAGAGGACAGAAAAGCGAGATGGGGGGTGTGCTGACATGACGGAGATGAGAACGCCCGAATGGGATCGGAGCGGAGGAGGGGTGCTGAGTGAGACTGTACTAGTATCACGTTTCGCTTTCGCCTTCACGGCCTGGGCTGAGCACCCTCCGCTCGATATTATATCTGAAGAGGTCAGTCGGCGACCTGAGAACCCTTCATCGTCATGAATTCTCCAATTAGCTCTCCCTCTCCACGACCTGCGGAGTTCCAAGCGCACATCTACAACTCTTTCCTACAAGGCCGCACCTCCGATGTGGCCGTCAGAATTTGCGCATCCTGGGATGCTATCTACAAGTTTCATCGCGTCGTCCTTATCCAGGCAGTAGGGGACTTGGTCTTTAGTCCCTCCATCGTTCCCTTTACTTACATCGCTTCGAGGAATACTTCCGTGCTCTTTTCACAGGAGGTTTTGTCGAATCGGAGGGCAAACACCCCTCGTCTCATGTCTCTTCAAATCCAATAATGGTCGAATTTGATGATCCCAATATCACCCGAGCCGGTACGTTATCGCGTTTCCATGCCTTGCACATAATAGGCTCACTTTTCCCCTTCTGTCATATACCAAAGCATTTGAGTACGTCTACATGATATCATCTATTGACCATACCTTATCACACATTCGGACTACGCAGATTATGTATAGCCCGGTTGTACGGCGGTGGGCCCCCGCTGTTTATCGATCCTGGAATCATCCCGACTCCATCCTATCCTTTGACGCCGTCCTTCCCAGACCCTCTCCCTCCGACGCATGTCCCCCCAAGCCATCAACCAGCAACTCCGCGCTTTCTCTTGTCGCTTCTGACTGTCTCCGTTTTCCTCTCCATGCCGTCACTGACAGCTGAGGCCTTGAGCACCGTCACCAGTACCATTGGCCCTTTCACGGTCATGGACTATCTCCGGTTCGCATGCGGACAAGGTATTGGGCCTCTTCAAGAGGGAGACTTGGATCCTCTAGTTGGACTAGAGCATGTCGCGCAATTGGTCAAGGCTGAACCAACCAAGCATGCCCCACCAGTGATCGACGCCAGTCCACTGAGAGACGTAGAAGGTTTCTCCCAGAACCTCGAAGCGCTCTCCGTCGAGGACCAGACTCACAGCGGCGCAAACCGTGCCGTGGACCTGTCCGTCGAGAAAGAGGATCCGGCCGAGTTCTCCTCTGTGCCGGATTCTCCTAGCTCACTCCCTGACGAGACTGGCTCGAATCTATTCTTTTCGTATGGGGCTGTGTCAGATAAGATTGGGGAAGCTTGTGTTTGTTGGTTGGCTAGATGGGGTGCCGACATACTGGTATACGAACAACAGGCGGCCGGTCTCCTGAAACAACCTATACCATCTACGCCCGTCTTGATTCCGCCGCGCGCAATTAGTAGGCGCCCAACGGTGTCTGGGTGGCGGACACACGATCCCGACGTAATTTACTCTCCAGCCCCCCAGCTTCGACTCCCGCCTATCTGGCGTCGTGGGGGTTTGACTGCTGCGTGGGTCCGCGCCTTGGTGTCTTCTGATCTGTTTTTCGTCAAGGACGAGAGGGAGCGATATGACCTGGCAAAGACTGTCGTAGAGCTGCGCAGAAGTGAGGGTATCCTAGAGGAGGAAGAAGTCGAGTGGGCGAAATTGTTCGCCGAGGGCATCTATTATGCAAACATGGTTTGTCTCTCGTTGACCGTTAATTTTCTCTGGCACTGACTTCAGTATCCCAGTCCTTCGACGATATCTTTTACGTATCTGACGACCGTTCCCCATCGACGGGCCGCGTCTATGTGCCTGAGCGTGTCATCCAGGCAGCATATTGGACACAGTCGGTGCTTCGACACAAAATTATTGGACCGACCCCGTCGTCTCCTCCCGCTTCGCCCACGGGCGCAAGTCGCTTCAAGGAACTTGGGATTTCTGTATCCCGGAAGGATATCGTAGAAGCACTGTCCCACGAAGAGAAGGATGAAGAAACCCGCACGTATTGGCTCATTCCTGGCCCGTCCTCGATGCGCATGGGAGAGTCTGCGGGCGTCGAGAACGCGTCCACTGACGAAATTTTTGGGCTTTCGTCAGCCTCCGTGAAACATCAAGCCTCCGGTCGCTCTTCGATATCGGCTTCCACTTTCTTTGGCCTCAAGAATGAACGATGTACCGCGACCGAATGCGCTTCGGGCAGTTCATCGGACGCCACACGCTGGGTTCCCTATCCTCCATACCGATTTGGTGTGGAGTTCTGGGATGTTGAATCACTGCGTGAGAAGTCGCATCTCTATTCACAAACGATCTGGTACGCGGGTAGTCTGTGGAATGTGTTTGTTCAGATGTTCCGGAAGAAGTTGCAAGGTCCCCAACTTGGCGTATACCTTCACAGACAAAGTAGCGTCGATCCCATTCCTCCGTTGTCGATACCATCCGGTTCAATCCCTACTGAGAAGCTGGGAGACAACAGGTCCAGTGCATCTCCCACTCGCAATCTCCCATCACCTCCCCCTGTGAACGTTTCCCCTCTATATCCGACTCAATACTCCTTCTCCGGTCTTCCCATGATACCCAGCAGTCCACGTTCGGACACTCCAATTCAGGGTTCGCCTTCCAGTCCTTCTCATTTTGGAAGCAGCCTTCCTGCCACCGGTCCACCCATTGTTCCATTTCAGCCATATCGCGATCCCAGAGCCCAGATTTCGGCATATTTCGCGATCTCTTGTGGCAGCACGACCGGTTCCTCCATAATGCGATTTACGAGTAATCCAGACGACTTTTCTATCAGCCAGAGCTGGGGGTGGAGGAGTAGCTCACTACGGACAGATGTACGTGTTGACGTCGAGAAGACTGCTGACCCATCCACGCCCTCATCCCCATTCCCGGGAGATTCTAGTCTTAGTAGCGTACGAATTACTGTTACCCTTGGAGTTGTCTAAACTAGTCTTGTCGTGCTTGTTATCGTCGTAGCTTGGTCCCTTCGCGCTCTATCTACTAGTTTTGTACGTGCTGTCGTAGTTGATCATCTAGTTATGTTATCTCGTGGACTTGGCTTACCTAACTGCTACCTAACAACGGTTACCTCGACGCAATTTTCTTGCACGATGTTCTCGTCGATGCCACGTATATACGACTACAGAACGGGATTATATTGGAATCTCTTCCATTCCACGAGTGTACAGTACAATGTCGAACCTCTTACCGAATACACAGTCAGGCTCCGGGAGCGCTGACCCATCCGCATCCTTACCGGCCTTGTGGGGTTACATTCAACCCGCCTTGGACCACATCATCCGCTCCCCGACCAACAATCTGTCCAGGGCTCCCGCCGTGGACGTGCACTATCACATGGGGATCCACACTGCGCTCTACAACTACTTCACCATTCACGCCACCTCTACACCACCGCCAGCACCGCCAGCACCAGCACTGCAGACAGGCAAAGGTGCAGCAGCAGCACCTAACCTCACCCGAGGCACCCCAGCTGCGCTTCCGCCGGGACACGACGTCTACGACCGGTTGGACACATACTTCGCCGACGTAGCGCGCGAAGTGCTCCTCGGCGCCCCGCTGGACGACTCTGCGCTCGTGCACTACCTCGTGCCCTGCTTCATCCGCTACTCCGCCGGCGGGCAGTCCATCCACCGCCTGCTGAACTACATGAACCGCCAGTACGTCCGGCGCGCGGTCGACGAAGACAAGGGCTGGCTGCGCTTCGGGGACATCATATCCTCCGAGCTCGCCAAGGGCCTCGCTGCCCGGATCGGCGGCGGCGGCGCGGATAATAGAGAGAACGGTCTGGGGGGCGTGGGCTCGCACAGGAGGATCGCGGAGAAGATGTGCGAGCGCCGTACTGCGGAACTGCGCAGGTGGGGAGCACCGGACGGCGCGACGGCGGCCCAGCTTGCGGTGGCTGAGGCATGTGCGGAGGCCGCCAGCTCGCCGGAGCGTGTCGTGCCAGTTTTGTCCCTTGCGTACAGGCACTTTCGCACGGAGGTACTCGAGCTGCTACTTGCCGTGCCCAAGCCGAAAAGCGAGGGCAAAAAGAAGACGAAGAAGGGGAAGAAAGGGGGAGGCTACCCTGTCACCACGACCGAGGCTGATAAGACCGCCTTGGGGTCAGGGGGCCGGCTTGCTCGCTCAGTGAAGGAGCTTCTTGAGTCGAAGGGAGGAGACGAGGAGGAACGGATCAGGCTTGCAAGTGAACTGGCTGACATGTTGATGCGTGTGGGGGTTCGCCCAGATCATCCTCTTCGAAAGAGGCTGAAAAAGTATAGTGGGGCGGCAACATGAGACAGTACTTCTTGCCGGAGCAATAGCTGCATTGACAATTGACAAAGCCCGCGCGAGTCGTCCTTGACCAACGGTAGACGGTCCTGGCGCGGTAGGTCAGTCACGGTGGTGACCAAGGTTCAGACCGCTTTCGCTGAATCAGCCTACTGGGCCACTGTCGCTCAACATGATTAGGAATCGACAGTTGTTTCCTGTCTGTACCTCGGATGACCGTACAAAATCGAGGACATACTAAGTATCACCGGTACTGCCCTGGCCCTCTGCCTGGATCCCTGTCTCCGCTCCCATGTCTAACAGAGCACTCATCATTCCCATATCGGAAGTATTCATCATCGAATCTAATGGGAACTTGGAAAAATCGATGTTGTCCATTTCGCTCATGGTCATGTCGAAAGCTACGCCAGGGTCGAGCAGAGACGCTGCTGATGGATTGTCATCCGCGACTGCCGTCGTGTGATCAAACAGGTTTGCAGAGGACATGTCGTTTGTGGGCTCGTCACCGAACAGCGAAATCCACGCTCCAAAAATCTCGACCGTCTCTCCACCGCCCAGATCTTGAAGCTCATGAACCAGGAAGACCGGCGCGTCCCGCTCGCGGTGGGGCGCGAGATCAAGCACATCACCCGCGCG
>Ga0209488_10002383_pt1 | contig 15428 bp, 12 predicted proteins | sample Rivendell_Oct201_8_FD_188349 | JGI IMG/M metagenome (GOLD analysis project Ga0209488, IMG submission 188349) | Vadose zone soil microbial communities from the Eel River Critical Zone Observatory, Northern California, USA -... | ecosystem: Environmental > Terrestrial > Soil > Vadose zone >... | reverse complement strand
TGGGTCCCGGCTCTTCGCTCGCCATAGCGCGTCGAAGACGCGCGTACACGCGCTTTAGGCTCGCTCGGCCGGGACACGTAAGGCTTGTGACGCAGCAATGCTAGATTGGGATAAATTTGGGTTTGCACCGCCATTGAACCAACCTCCGCTCACTCCCGCGAAAGCGGGAATCCAGGGGCCGAGAACTCGGCCAAAGAACTGGGTCCCCGCGTCCGCGGGGACGAGCGGAATTGAAAGGCGATTCAAACTCAGATAATTTCGATTTAGCCTTGTATTTGAAAGGAGCAGTCCCGCCGTCGCCGCCTGAGATCAAAATAGCGCATCGTCGCGGCAAATACCCGTTCGCAATGCTCGCAAGTGCGCTGTCGGCGTCCCCGACGCATCACTTCCTTTGTAGTCCCACGACTCGAGCCACAGCGTCAGCTCACGCGTCCTCCTATTGATCACAACGGTGCTGAATCTCTTTACGACCGAGTCGGCCAGCGGATAAAGCTTTGTCACCTTGCACTTTATCTCACCACTTTCCTGCACGCATTCGGCGCCCTCAACGACACCTGTCTGCGCATCGACAATCACTCCGTCCCGCAAACGAAGGTTGATGCGGAAGGTGCTGTCACGCGTTAGCGGTTTTGCCGCATCCAGCACTGCATTCATTTTCCCCTCGCACTGGAACAGCATCTCGTTCGGCAGCTCATCGGCCATGACGGGATGCAGCAACGTCCACGCCAGCGTTGCGAGCGCGTGATAGTCAGCCATCGTTGCCTCCCACTAACGCAATTGATCGTCAGTTCGGCGCTGAGCATAAACGCCCGCCTAGTGCGGCGAATTTGAAGTTCCTGCAGCAATTGCCGCAAGCTCATTCAGGAATTTCAAATTCAAAGCCGCACTAGAATCATAGAATTGCTAGTGCTCCTTTGTTTCCGAAGTTCGCGTCGAGCGTGCTGCAGTGTCAGGCGAACTTCGGAAACGGAGCACTAGTATTACTTCCGTGGCGCCGCCACCACCACGGCGACCCCGCCGATGTCGTCGTCGCGTGCCGCGGTCGCGCGCGCGAACACGAACAGCTGCTCGGGCGTCGAGATCCGGCAGGAGGCGCCCTGCGTCTTGGTGCAAAAGCGCGCGCGGGTGGGCTCGTCGGCGTCCTCTTCCTGGATCGGGATGATGAGGTAGACGCCCTCGGCGATCCGGCGCGCCAGGCCAAAGTCGATGGTGGTGCTGCCGCGGCTCGTCCGGCTCTGGATGATCAGGTCGCGCCCTTCATAGGGATGGATGGTAAAGTCAGTAAAGTCGCCCGAGCGGCGCACATAGCGGCTGCCGCTCCACTCAAAGATACCGGTAGAATAATCCCGTTTGCCGTCCCTGGGGCTGGCGAATGCGTGAACCTGGATGCGGTCACCCAGGATCGCCTTGGCATCGCCCAGGATCTCTCCGGTCGCGCTGATGCAGCCGGTAAGTCCGAACGTCAGCAATGGCGCCAAAAATGGCAGCGGACTGCGCCATAAATTAATAAACAACTTCAAAAACTTAAGCGCCATGCAGGAAAAGTCCCTTGGCCAGTGTGGCATTTTGGTGAGCAAACGATGAACTTTCTTACTTGGCGGATCGACTAAAGGTATCATAGCCTCTCGGGTGGGGGCGGCGGAGGGCATGTCATGAGTCGCTACGCGCTCGCGACGACTGTAGGTCTGGTTAGTCTGTTCTCGGCACTTTCGGCACTTCATGCAAGCTCGGCGATGGCGCAAGACCTGATCTGGCAGGTCGAGAATCCATTCCGATTTTTCAAGAGCTCCCGCTCATTCGCGCTGCACGAGACCGCCTATAACGCGGTCCGCGGCAACAGCGCGCTGCCCAACGACATTGTGTGGCGCACCGAGCGCAGGCTCAACGATCCCGACTGCAAGGATTCCTCCTCGCCCGACAAATGCGCGGCGACCGCCGGCAGGCAATATCAGCAGAGCCGTCTCGGCTGGGCGTCGCAGACCGTCAACGACACCTGCTACGACTCGACCGGCAAGCCGCGCCGCTATCTGGCGACCTGCGAGCGTCGTTATTCCTGGGGCAGCGCCAAGGAAGATTACGTTCTGCCCGACGCGCACACTGTCGTGATCCAGATCCCGCCTGATAAGCTGGCCGATGTGACCGGCGAGTGCTTCTGGGCCTGGCAGACGCGCAAGGCCGGCGGCAAGGCAGAGCAGAAGAAGCTGCCGTGCAAGGACAAGCTCACCATCGCGCGCGTTCCTTATTCGCAGGACCGGGCGCAGTCGGGCGTCTCGGTCGCGGTGCGGCTGCCCGACGGCCGCGACCTTCGCGAGCGCGACGTCGTGGTGGAGGACATCTTCGTGGTCGCGCTTGGCGACTCGTTCTCCTCCGGCGAAAGCAATCCGGACCGGCCGGTGCAATTCTCAGCCGCGCGCGAGATGGTCTACGACCCAAAGCTTGTGCGCGACCAAGTGGCCAGCGGACCGGAAGCGCCGGTGTCGAAGGCTCTGCCGGGCAACTTCGGGCTCGCCTCGAACGACGACCAGGTCAATCCGAAGGTGCTGCCGCGGCGGCTGATGGAGGATGAGCTTGCGGAGCGCTACAACAAGCTCGACTCGGACGCCTTCCAGGCCGCCTTCGACAAGGCGGCGCCGCAATGGCTCTCGCGCGACTGCCACCGCTCGCAATACGGCTATCCGTTCCGCGTCGGCATCCAGCTTGCGCTCGAGAACCGCCACCGCGCCGTCACCTTCGCGAGCTTCTCCTGCTCTGGAGCCGAGATTGCCTACGGCCTGTTCGTGGAGATGGATGCGCGCGAAGGCTATAGCGATCCTGCCGTCGCCAAGGTGCGCCCACAGCTCGACCAGCTCGCCGAGCTGATCTGCCGTGGTCAGCGCACGCAGCAGGCGAGCTACACGCTGCCGATGTTCTCGGCCGGCAACACCTCGGTCACGCCGCAGCGGATCAGCAAGACCTGGTGTGCGCCGGCGCAGCGCAAGCGCCAGATCGATGTCGTCTTGATGTCAATCGGCGGCAACGACGTAGGCTTCGGCGGCCTCGTCTCCTATTCGATGACTGAGGGCGCCTCCGACTTTGCGCCGATCGCGGCCGCGATCGGACGTTCGCTGCGGTTCGGGCCGGATGTGTCGCGCGTCTACCTCGAGTCGCTCGATGAACGCATGCAGGCGCTGAAGCAGGCGCTCAATGACGGCTTCGGCGTGACGCCGAACCGCGTGTTCCAGTCCTCCTACGAGCCGCTGCAATATGACGAGACCGGCGGCATCTGCGGCGCACAGCCGACGCTCGGCATGGACGTGCATGTCGGCCTCAAGCTTAGCAAGGTGCGACTGCAGGAGACGGCCGATTTCCTGCGCGACTTCCTCGGCCGGCTCGATTGCATCGCCTCGACCAGCAAGGGCAAGAGCTGCCCGGCCGGGCTCGCCACCGGCAGCGGCACCGGCTTCAACCTGGTGACCGACCATCTGGCGGAGTTCAGCAAGCGCGGCATCTGCGCGCGCGATCCCCGGCGGGCGTTTGCGGACGGCGTCGACATGCGCGTGCCGCGCAAGACGCTCTCGGGCGACGAGTGGAAGCCCTATTCGCCGGCCGGGGCGCTGCCCTATGCGCGGCACTGGCGGCTGTTCCGCACGCCGAACGATGCGTTCCTCGCCGCCAACACCCACCGCGAAGGGCTCTCCCTGTTCGACATTCTGCAGCCGGTCTGGGCCGGTCTGCACAGCGGCGCCATCCATCCGACCGCCGAGGCGCACGCGATCGTTGCCGACCACATGGTCAAGCATGTGCGCAAGGCGGTGGACAAGGGCGAGCCGGTGCAAGCCTCGGCGCAGCAGTAGGTGCAGGGGCGTTGCGAGACCTATTCAGAATTCTGACATGCCCCGCGTGAGCGGGGCATTCGTCCTTTTGGATTATTCGCGGACGAGTTTCGAGGTCGGCTCGCCGAGCGTGAGCGACGCAAAGAACGCGGCGGGATCGGCCACGCGATCGATCCTGCACTCGAATTGCCCGATCACGACGCCGAGCTTCTCGAGTTGCGCCTTGTCCTGCTTGTCGCAGTCCGGGACATAGATGAACGCCTCGTTGCCTGCGATGCGGAAGACCACATAGGCGTACCGGGACTTCCCGTTTTCAGGCGCCTGCCCGACGAAGTTTCCGCCGGCGATCGGGTGGAACGAGATCGGCTGCACCTCGTCCTTCTCGTTGACGAAATCGTAGCCGCCGTCGCCACGGCGCTTCACGATGATGATCGCTTCATCAGCCTTCTTGTAGCGGTCGTCTTCCGTGCGATCGTAGCCCTGGAAACGCCCGCCGTCGCCGAACGCCGCGACCGCGTTCTCGGCCGGAAATTTGGGCGTTTCGGAGAAGAAGCAGCCGGAGAGGAGGAAGCTTGCCGCCAGGGCGGCGAAGACGGACATTCGAGGAGACATGATTTTGCTCGCACAATTGCAGAGCCCACCGTGTCCGCATGCTCGGGACAAATCTGGACATATTCAGGGCTTCACTTGTTCGCCGTAAAGTTTTGTTGCGATGGGATTTGAAGAGCCTAATGGCCGAGACGCTTGCCGAGCGTCTTGATGAGGTCGGCTGCCGCCTCGGCGATCACGGTGCCGGGCGGGAAGATCGCCTGCGCGCCGGCGCGCTTGAGCGGATCATAATCCTGCGGCGGGATGACGCCGCCGACCACGATCATGATGTCGGGCCGGCCCTCTCTCTCAAGCTCCGCCTTAAGTTCAGGAACCAGCGTCAAGTGTGCGGCGGCGAGCGAGGAAACGCCGAGGACGTGGACGTCGTTCTCGACCGCCTGGCGCGCCGCTTCCGCCGGCGTTGCGAATAACGGCCCGATGTCGACGTCGAAGCCGAGATCGGCAAACGCCGAAGCGATCACCTTCTGGCCGCGGTCGTGGCCATCCTGGCCGATCTTGGCCACGAGGATGCGCGGCCTCCGGCCTTCGGCCTCCTCGAACGCGGCGGTGAGCTTCTGGACCCGCGCGACGGCTTGCGACATTCCGGTCTCCCGCTTGTAGACGCCGGAGATCGCCTTGATCTCGGCGCTGTGACGGCCGAACACTTTCTCAAGCGCCGATGAAATCTCGCCGACGGTCGCCTTGGCACGCGCCGCGTCGATCGCGAGCGCAAGGAGATTAGCGTTGCCGCCGGCGGCATTGCGCGTCAGTGCGGCAAGCGCGTCAGCGACAGCCTTCGGATCACGCTCGCGCTTGAGGCGCGACAGCTTCTCGATCTGTAATTTGCGTACCGCCGCGTTGTCGACCTTGAGCAAACCGATGAGGGGCTCGGCCTGCGGGCGATACAAATTGACGCCGATCACCGGCTGCAGCCCTTCGTCGATGCGGGCCTGCGTGCGCGCGGCCGCCTCCTCGATGCGCAGCTTGGGGAGGCTCGCCTCGATCGCCTTCGCCATGCCGCCCATGTCCTCGACCTCGCGGATATGGCCATAGGCGCGGCGCGCAAGCTCTGCTGTGAGGCACTCGACATAGAACGAGCCGCCCCAGGGATCGACCACACGGGTCGTACCGGATTCGCGCTGCAGCACAATCTGCGTATTACGCGCAATACGCGCCGACGCATCGCTCGGCAGCGCGAGCGCTTCGTCGAGCGCGTTGGTGTGCAGCGACTGCGTGCCGCCCTGCGTCGCCGCCATCGCCTCGATGCAAGTGCGCACCACATTGTTCATGACATCGGTCGAGGCGAGCGACCAGCCCGACGTCTGAGTGTGTGCGCGTAGCGCGAGCGAGCGCTCGGACTTCGGCTCGAAGCCTTTCACCAATTTGGCCCACAGCATGCGGGCGGCGCGCTGCTTCGCCACCTCCATGAAGAAGTTCATGCCGGAGTTCCAGAAGAACGACAGCCGCGGTGCAAAGGTGTCGACCGCGAGGCCTGCCGCAAGCCCGGCGCGCACATATTCGACGCCGTCGGCGAGCGTATAAGCGAGCTCGAGATCGCAGGTCGCACCCGCTTCCTGCAGGTGATAGCCCGAGATCGAGATCGAGTTGAACTTCGGCATGTGCTCCGCGGTAAACGCGAAGATGTCGGAGATGATCTTGAGCGACGGCGCGGGCGGATAGATGTAGGTGTTGCGCACCATGAATTCTTTCAGGATGTCATTCTGGATCGTGCCGGTGAGCTTCTCGGGCGGCACGCCCTGTTCCTCGGCGGCAACCACATAGAGCGCGAGCACGGGCAACACCGCGCCGTTCATGGTCATCGATACCGACATCTGATCGAGCGGGATGCGGTCGAACAGCGTGCGCATGTCGTAGATCGAGTCGATCGCAACACCCGCCATGCCGACATCGCCGGCGACGCGCGGGTGATCGCTGTCATAGCCGCGGTGGGTGGCGAGATCGAAGGCGATCGAGAGCCCTTTCTGGCCGGCCGCGAGATTGCGCCGATAGAAGGCGTTGGAATCCTCCGCGCTCGAGAAGCCGGCATATTGCCGGATCGTCCAAGGGCTCGTGACATACATGGTGGGGTAGGGGCCGCGCAGGAACGGTGGCAGCCCCGGATAGGTGTCAAGGAAATCGAGGCCGGAAAGGTCCTCGGGGCCGTAGGCGCCCTTCACCGCGATGCCTTCGGGCGTGAGCCACGGTTGTTCGCGCGACGGCGATATTGCGGGCGGCGCGCCCGCGACATCGACGATCGAGAAATCCGGGACGCGAGTCATCACCTTGATCCCTTTGCGCGCCGCGCCCGGCGCTCCCTGCACTGTATTGTCCTATAAGTATATTCCTTACTAAGCGGGCACCAGACCACCCCAGGCTGCGACCAGCGCGACTTTATTCCGCCTCTTCAGTGCCGCTTTTCCACGGCACCGAGGATGTCAGAAGCCCCGCCGCAAACGCCTCATTCCCCTCCGGCCATTCCTTGCTCGACAGCCCGCCCGATCCGCGCAAGACGAGCGCCGCCGCCAATTGGGCGCCGCTGGCGCGCTTCATCGATGGCGAGGCGCGCATCGGCCATTGGGCGCAGCGCCGCAACGCGACCGCCTTCGCTTATGAGTTCGTCCGCTTTGGCATCAAGCAGGGCTGGGCCTGCCTGTTCGGCGCCACGATGGTGGCGCTGATCGTCGGCACTCATCTGTGGTATCCGCGCGGCGCAGCGCTTGGCCGCTACGACTTCATGTTCATCGCCGCGCTCGCCGTTCAGGCCGCGATGCTTGCCGGCAAGCTCGAGACCTGGGAGGAGGCCAAGGTCATCCTCATCTATCACGTCGTCGGCACCATCATGGAAGTATTCAAGACCGGCGTCGGCTCGTGGATCTATCCGGAGCCGAGCATCTTCCACATTGCCGGCGTGCCGCTGTTCTCAGGTTTCATGTACGCGGCGATCGGCAGCTACATCGCGCGCTGCTGGCGCCTGTTTGATTTTCGTTTCCTCCGGCACCCGCCGCTCTGGTCGGTCCATTTGCTTGCCGTTGCCATCTACATCAACTTCTTCGCGCATCACTACCTCCCCGACCTCCGCTATCTCTTGTTCGCCGCGGCGGCGTTGCTGTTCGCGCGCACATGGATCTACTACAAGATCTGGCGCGTGCATCGGCGCATGCGGATGCTGTTCGGTCTGGGTCTGGTTTCGCTGTTCATCTGGATCGCCGAGAACCTCGGCACCTTCACCAGGACCTGGCTCTATCCGCACCAGATGGTCGGGTGGTCGGCGGTGTCGCTCGGCAAGCTCGGCTCGTGGTTCCTGCTGCTGATCATCAGCTATGCTTTGGTTGCGGCGGTGAACTGCCCGGCGGCCATAAACGATGAGGGCGGCAAAACGCCGTGACCTGAGGAGGTCAAAGGCTTGTTGCACCGTTGCTTTGCCGAGCCTACCGTATCGGCACGGTCATCATGAACGAAATCTTGCCGCCAGACCTCGCACAAGGCGAGACCCAGCACGATCCCGAGGAGTTCCAGAGCCTGCCGGGATGGCTCTATCACGACGCCGAATTCTTCGCCTACGAAGCCGAGCGCGTCTTCCGCCCATCCTGGCAGGTCGTCTGCCACGTCAACGATATCCCGAACGCCGGCGATTACGTCACGCTCGATTATCTCGGCGAGTCGATCGTTGCACTGCGCGGCGACGACGGCGCGGTCCGCGCGTTGCACAATGTCTGCCGCCATCGGGCGGCGCGGCTGCTGGACGGGCCCGCTGGCCATTGCCGCTTTCGGCTGAGCTGTTCCTACCACGGCTGGAGCTATGACCTGCGCGGCCGCCTCGCCGGCGTGCCGTTGCGCGAGACCTTCGTCGGGCTCGATATGGCGGCGCATGGCCTCAAGCCGGTCGAGCACGAGGTCTATCATGGTTTTATCTTCATCCGGCTTGCTGGCGCCGGGCCTTCGGTTGTCGAGATGATGTCGCCTTACGAGGCCGAGATCGCCGCCTATCGCATGGAAGAGATGGTGCCACTCGGCCGGCTAACGCTGCGGCCGCGCGCCGTCAACTGGAAAAACATTTCGGACAACTATTCGGACTCACTGCACATCAACGTCGCGCATCCCGGCCTGACGCGGCTGTTCGGCAAGGGCTACGGCATCGAGGCGAGCGAATGGGTGCACAAGATGTGGGGGCGATTGCGCGACGTGCCATCGTCCAATCGCTCGGAGCGCATGTACCAGCGCTATCTGCCGCGGGTCGCGCATCTGTCCGAGGATCGGCAGCGGCTCTGGGTCTATTTCAAGCTCTGGCCTAACGTCGCCTTCGACATCTATCCCGACCAGATCGATTTCATGCAGTTCGTGCCGGTCTCGGCCACCTCGACGATGATCCGCGAGATCGCATACGCGCATCCCGACGCGCGCCGCGAGATGAAAGCCGCGCGCTATCTCAACTGGCGCATCAACCGGCAGGTCAACAGGGAAGACACCGACCTGATCAATCGCGTGCAGGCCGGCATGACATCGTCGAGCTATGAGGCAGGACCGCTCGGAGCAACCGAAGTGTGTCTGCGGCAGTTTGCGCGCAAGCTGCGTGCGCTTGCGCCGGTGGCGCGTGAGCGGCGTACGCCGGCGCCCGGCTGGAGCCGCAGCGCTCAGTGATCAAAGCTTGATTGCAGAATGGCGAGGGCGTCGCAGCCGGCGTGAATGAAAGTCTCGATCCCGGCGGCCCGCCACTGTGCCTCGTGTGCTCCCGGATGCCCGGCAAGATAGAGGCGGCGCGCGCCTGCGGCCTTCAAGGCGCGCGCGGTGTCGGCGGCCTCCTGAACGTAGACCGCGTCCGTACCGCACAGGCAAGCAAGCCGCGAGTCCGAATCCTTGAAGGCACGGATCAGGGCATCGCGGTTTGCGAAGCCGTCATGGCCGATCGCCGCGATCCCGCCGGCTGCGAAGAAATTCGTGGCGAAGGTCGCGCGATCGCTGAAGTCGGCCGAGGCGCCGAGATTGGCGAGAAAAACGCTTGGCCGTGCCCTGGTCGTGGCCAGCATGCGATCGGAAGCGTCGCGCAGCACTTCATAAGGCTCGGCGAACCGCATTTGAGCGAGCGGTTCGATCGGGATTGCGACAGGCATCGGCGGCACGCTCACGCGCGCTACATCGAGCACGACGACCTGCGCCTCGCCGAGATCGGGAAACTCATTGGCGCCGACGAGGGGGTCCTTGCGGGTTGCGACCGCGCGCTCGCGCTCGGCGCGCGCGGTTGCGGTCTTGCTCTGGATGAGGCCTTGCTCAAGTGCCGCGGGTGCGCCGCCTATCGCCTCGATCTCCTGGAACAGCGCCCAGGCTGCGGCGCAAAGGTCGGTGGTCAACTGCTCGCTCCAGCCGGTGCCGGCGGTCGGGTCCGCGACGCGTGCGATGCCCGCTTCCTCGGTCAAGATGAGCTGCGTGTTACGCGCGATGCGCCGCGCAAACGCGTCCGGTAGTCCACATGCGGTGGTGAACGGCAGCACCGTGATGGCGTCGGCGCCTCCGATGGCGGCTGCGAATGTTGCAATGGTTGAGCGCAGTATGTTCACCTGCGGGTCGTTGCGGGTCATCATGCGCCAGGCTGTCCCGGCCGTGACGAAAGCGGGCTCCGGTGCGAGTCCGCAGCTCTCCTCGATGCGCGCCCACAGCATGCGCAGCGCGCGGAACTTCGCGATGGTGAGCAACTGATCGGCGTCGGCCGCCAGCCGAAAGAAAATCATCCGCCGCGCGTCATCGAGCGCAACTCCCTGGGCTTCGAGCGCGCGCAGGTAGGTGACCGCGACCGCGATCACATACGCCAGTTCCTGCGCCTCGGTGCCACCCGCGCCGTGCACGATGCGGCCGTCGGCGACCAGGAGCGCGCGCTTGAAGCCTTGTGCCGCAAGGTCGGCGGCGAGCTTCGCGGCCAGCGGGGCGAATTGCGCCCAGGGCAGCGGAAAGCCGCCGTTGTGGACGCTGGCGCCGAGCGGATCGAAACCGAAACGGACGTCGATCGAGGCGGGTGCAATGCTTCGCTCTTTCGCGAGCGCGACCAGCGCCAGTGGCAGGTCTTTGGTCTGCGGGCTGAGATCAAATTCGATCGTGATGCCAGCATCGAGCAGGACGCCATCGAGCACGCGCGCGATCGTGTCTGCCGCTGGCGCCAGACCATAGCCATGCGCGCCGACCGCGCCGGCGCCGACCAGCACGAGGCCGTTGGCGCCGCCCTCGAGGTCCGCGAGAGCCTGCGTGTTGGCGGCAGCCGGGTCAGTGTGGTCGACGCGCGCCATCACCTGCCAGCATCCTTCGCGTGCGGCGACCCGTGCGCTTTCGCGCACCCGCGCATAGAGCGGCGCGATCGCAAGACCGTCGGCCGACCGCGTGATCAGGCTCTCGAACGGCCTGCCTTTGAGCACGCGGGCGGCGAGCGCGACCCATTGCTCGTGCGTCGCGGCAGGAAACTCGGCGGTAAAGACCAGGTCGTCGCTCATGCGATTTATTTTGCTCGCGCCGTAAGGCAGACTACCTTCTTCTATCACGGCCGCACTGGCGGGTGACATACGACCATTGTCGTCCGCGCGGCCGCGGCAGCGCATCAGGACTCTGGCCTAGAAATCCGGTTTGTGAGCGCGCGGGACCGGAAATAGATTCTTGCCAAAATGATCCCCGTTGTTTTCCGCGCACACCATTTCCAGCAATTGGTTCGGCACTTTGTTCCAGCGGCGCACCATGTAGAGCGGTTCGTTGAAAGTGTCGGGATCTTCGACCTTGACCAGGGCTTCCAGCGACTTGCCGTCGGCGGACAGCTTGAAGCGCTCGACGACATGCAGCTTCTCGGTATGCGGCGTGCGGAACCAGTCGAGATAGCTGTTCTTGGCTTGCAGCCCGATCGTGTCGACCACCAAGCTGTCGCCGTTCTCGTAGCGGCCGATCGACTCGCCGAACCATGATGGCTTCACGGTCTCCGAATGCCGATCCGTCATGTAGATACGGCGCACCATGTGATCGGTCTCCCAGATCATCCACACCTGCCTGGGCGTCTGGATGAAATAGAACGGCTGCGCCGGCGTCAGCAGCTGCTCGGGAACGCCGCCCGGATAGCAGGACTGCTGGGCGGAGAATGGAAGGCCGCGCTTGCCAGAGAGCGCTTCTTCGTTGGACTCCTGCATCTGCTTCGCGGCCCACGGCTTCAGCACCGGGTCCTTGCTGTCGCCGATGTGCAGCGTCACCTGGCCACGATCCCGGTTGCCGACATAGGGATGGGCGGGGTCGGCCTTGATCGGGCCGCGACCCAATCCCGGCGGGGGATCAAACCAGGTGACCCCGAGCGCAAGCCAGGCGAACTGGGCTGACGCCAATTCAGGGATTTTGCCTTTGGCAACTGCTTTCTCTTGTGCAGGAGCTTGCGCGAGAGCGGACGCGGCTGCCGAAATGACCACGATGCCCGCAAACGCCGCGATCGAGGCACAGCGCATGTGTGCTTTGTAGCAATGGAGTTTGGAATTCCGCGCGGATTTTGACATCGGGCGCTCCCCATTAGGGCGAGAAACCAACGGCGATCTGACGCTGCCAATGTTATCGGATCGCCTGCGGTTTCGCCATCAAGGGCAGGGGCGAGGTCGGTTGCATTTCTGAAGACTCTTGTCGGCACTCGCAGGCTGTGCATGCTCTTGCCCTGCCGGACGGAGGACATGTCGATGCTGACCCTGCCCAAGCACAATCGCTATGACTATTCGGTCATCAATGAGCGCAAGGACTATTCCTGGCCCGACGGCAAGCGGCTGGCCTTTTGCGTCACGACCAATATCGAGGTCTATGCCTATCGCAAGGGGACCGGCTGGGACCCGGCCAAAAAGGGCGAGCCGCAGCAGCAGCGCAATTATTCCTGGCGCGACTACGGCAACCGGGTCGGCATCTGGCGCATGTTTGACCTGTTCGAGCAACTCAATTTGCCCGCCGCGCACAACATCAACTCGTTGCTGTACGACTATCATCCGCAAATCTGCGATCATATTCGCAAGCGCGGCGACGAGGTCGTCGGTCACGGCCGCACCAATGCCGAGCGGCAAGGCGACCTGTGGGAGCTCGATGAGCGCCGCCTGATTGATGATGTCACGCAGGAGATCACCCGTCGCGAGGGCCGACCGCCGAAGGGATGGATGGGACCGGCGGCGTCCGAAACCAACGCCACGCCCGACCTGTTGAAGGAAGCCGGCTACAAATATGTGATGGACTGGCCGGCCGATGATCAGCCGTTTTGGCTGAAGACGCGCTCGGGTCCGATCCTGTCAGTTCCATATCCCGCAGAGCTCAACGATTCGGCAGCGATCATACATCGCGAGGGCACGGCGCGGGACTTTGCCGACATGATTGTCGATGGCTTCGATGAGATGATCGAGCAATGCCGCGCGCAGCCGCTGGTGATGCCGCTGTCACTGCACCCCTTCGTCATGGGGCAGCCGTTCCGGCTGCCGCCATTGCGCAAGGCGTTGAAACATTGCGTTGAGCATTCCAAGCGCGATCGAGTCTGGTGGACCACTCCCGGCGCAGTGGCGGACTTTTGCTACACCCTGCCGCCGGGAATTATTCCGGGCGAGGGTCCCACACAGTCCGGCTGACGGCTTAGTCCAGGCTCACGCCGCTGGCCTTGATCGTCACCGCCCATTTCTCGATCTCGCCATTGAGGAAGCGTTTGAGATAGTCCGATGACCGGCGATCGGAAGCAACGACGGTGACGCCGACCTCTTTCAGCCGCTCCTGCGTCGATGGCGTGTCCAAGGTTGTCACGGCGGCGGCGTGGAGTTTCTGCACGATTGCCGCGGGCGTGCCTTTGGGAAGGAAAAATCCGCTCCAGAAATAGGAGTCGAAATCGGCCAGGCCCTGCTCGTGCGCGCTGGCGAGGTTGGGCAGGAGCGGCGAGCGATTGCGGGTCAGGATCGCGACCGCCCGCATGCTGTTGCTGCTGATCTGCGGCATCGCCGCCGCTGCCAGCGCGCAGAAATAGTCGATCCGGCCGGCGATCAGATCCTGCATGGCCGGCGGCGAGCCGCGATACGGAACATGGGTGATGTCGACGCCAATCGCAGCGTTGAGCTGCGCACAGGCAAGATGCGACCCCGATCCGGCACCGGCCGAGCCATATTGCATTTTCGCCTGGTTTGCCTTGGCGTAGGCCGTGAACTCCTTCAGATCCTTGACGGGCAGTTCGTTGCGGGTGACCCATATGATGGCCTGCTCGACCATCAAGGCGACCGGCTCGAAATCATTTACCGAATTGTAGAGCGGCTTTTTGTAGAGCGTCTGGTTCTGAGCAAACGTATCAATCCCACCCAGCACGAATTGATAGCCGTCGGGTGCGGCTTTTGCGACCCGGGCGACGCCGGTCATGCCGCCGGCGCCGCCGACGTTCTCGATGATGACCTGCTGACCCAAGACCTCGGAGAGGCGAGCGGCGAGAATGCGCGCCAGGGTGTCGGAGGCGCTCCCCGCCGCGAACGGCACCACCATGGTGACGGGCCGGATCGGCCAGTCCTGCGCGATGACGGAATGAGCGGTGTGAATCACTGCAGCGAGGAATACCGCAGTCCAAAGGCCGAAATGACGCCATCTGGTCTGAGACGTCCTCGCCGCAAGCGTGATCGGAGCGTCATGGTGACCGACATGGTTGTGAACCGCCATCGCCTCTCTCCTCTGCGACCGTCACGCCAAACTAGCCCGTGCGACGCAAGGCAGGAAGTAGCTTGGCTGCTCCAAAAGTGCGCAGCGGACAGCACAGGTTTACGGCAGGTCGCAGAGAATGGCCCGCATATGCGCGAGCCACTTGGTCTGATGATGGCCTCGATCCCGTCAGGAAAATTCGTACAGCCGCGCCGGATTGTCGACGAGGATCTTCTTGCGCACCGCGGCGTCCGGCGCCCAGGTGGGCAGCAGATTGAGCACCAGCCCGTCGTCGACCGGCCACAGCGGCGTCACCTTCGAGGTGCTGCCGTCCACCGAATTCGGGTGCGGCCAGTTGGTGCCCCACAGAATGCGGTCGACGTTGGCGCTGATGAGCATCTGGGCGAGCGGCGTGAAATATCCGTAGTTCTGGCGCGGACCGGCGGTGACCGAAATCTTGACATAGGCCTTGCCGGATTTGACGAGGCTCACGAGATCGGCGAAGCCGGGCTGGCCCACGCCCAGTTCCTCATTCGCATTGCCATAGTGATCGAACACCAGCGGCACCGGCGCTGAGGCGAGCGCGTCCTTCATGGCGGCGATCACCGGCAGTGTCGTGTTGAGCTGGATATGCCAGTTGCGGCTCTTCACGCGCGCAGCGGCGGCGAGGAAGCGCTCGGTCGCGACCTTGGGATCGTTGATCCCGGCGGTCGAGAGATTGAGGCGGATGCCCTTGAAGCCGAGCGACACGAGCCGGTCCAACTCCGCGTGGGTGGTCTTGTCGTCGATGACCGCCACGCCGCGGGCGTCCTTGCCGCGCGCCGCCATGCCAAAGATCGTCGCCGAATTATCGGGGCCATAGACGCTCGGCGTCACGATCACCACGCGCTGCATCTTGAGCGCATTGTGGAGTGTGGTCATTTCCTCCGGCAGCGCCATCTCGGGCGTATAGGTCCGCGCCGCAAACCAGGGAAACTTGGCCGGATCGCCATGGATATGCGTGTGGCAGTCGCACGCGCCGGCCGGGACATCGAAATTCACTTTCGTTGCCGGCTGCGATGCCTTGGCATGGCCAAAACGAGGTTGCATCAGCATGCCTGCGGCGGCTGCACCGAATACGAATTCGCGACGTGCGATCATGATAGCCTCCCTGTTGAACGTGGTTGCTGCCGGTCGCTGTCCGTTGAGCGCCGACGCTGTCGTTCGCTGGCGAGCTTAGCTAAAATTCACGTCCAGGCGAAGGGGATGTTGTTCGGATCTGGCCGATAACAACGGCTGGTACATAGCCGCCAGCGTTGGAGCAGGCGCGCCGGTATCGCAATCAGATGTTGGAAAATATCATGCGCGCAGAGGCTCCGGCATGAAGCCTCGTGCGCCCGACTTTGTTTG
>Ga0209488_10002382_pt1 | contig 15438 bp, 17 predicted proteins | sample Rivendell_Oct201_8_FD_188349 | JGI IMG/M metagenome (GOLD analysis project Ga0209488, IMG submission 188349) | Vadose zone soil microbial communities from the Eel River Critical Zone Observatory, Northern California, USA -... | ecosystem: Environmental > Terrestrial > Soil > Vadose zone >... | reverse complement strand
CGGCAACCTAGAATCCAAAAAAAAAAGTTGACTCCTAAATTCATTTTCAGGAGGAGTGCCAGTGAAGCGCAAAAAAACCCTCTTTTTTGTTTTTTTCGAGATATCGATGCGATCGCCGATGGGTCGTTGGTCGTCACCTAACAGGGCGCTTATGCCACAAGAACGACCCATCTGGTTCCTCTCGATTCAAATCGCTCTTCGATGCTGCCCTCCAGGACTATGAAAAACAGACGGGGACAAGATTGGTCGACCGTCCTTTCGCCAAGCATCTCGAATCATGCAAGTCCGTGGAGTCCATCATTGCCTTTTCCAGGAACAAGTGTCTTCATTCCGTGAATTCCGAAATGACGGCAAGATCATGAATTCAGTCAAGGGTGCAGTCCCAGTTCTGCATAAATTATCCACTAGCGAGGCCCTTCGCGAGAGTATCAGCGCGGTACGTCGGCACGGAATGACTGGTATTACTGGTCACTGATGCTTACTCTTTTCTTTAGCCATTCCCGCCAGCGAGAGCTATATTTGTCGGTCACAGTATGTGCCTTTCTCAGTTTCTAACTTACGTGTGTCGATGAGATACCGAATATGGCTGAGATCGGTGGGAAATGCATTTTTCCTTTCATAGTAATAAGCAAGTTCCCTAGCGCTGGCCCTGCACACCGGCATGGGCAAAGCGGAAAGTCACAATATGATTTTGCGAACCACTGCGATGAGTAGAGTTCCAGACATTACAATTATAAGCTATCGGCGAAAAGGATGGTTACCGCCACTTTTCGCCCGCTCACCGCCCTAAAAATCCGCGAATGACCCACATCGAGTCCAGTGCTTCGAGCTGACGGAGCCACAGTCGTTCAGCACGCAGTACCAAACATAGTCCCGGGTAAGAAGGAAGACGCTAAAACGGTAAACGCACCAGCCTCGGAAATCCCGGCTCCCGCACGACGACGCTGACCAGGTTTTCGAGTTCCGGGCGCGTCAGACTGTACAACTCTGGCAGTTCCCGCAACGATTCCAGAAACGCCTCTCGCGTCTTCTCTTCTGGCCCATGTAACGACGATGGTGGCGGCAACAGCGGCGGTGGCACGAGCGTGTGCGCGGAGGATGTAGGCTGAGACGATGTGGGAAGAGGGGACGCGCAGGTATGGCACACGGTCTGTGCCGTGAGTTGACTGGAGTCCATCTCCGGCAGCCCAGATGACAGTTGGGAGCACCCGTCGAACCCTGAATTCGCATGCGGATGTGCGGGGGAAGATGGTGGCACCAGAGACATCTCCGAGCTCAAAGGCGGCGGGAAGTCCCGCGCTTTCTGAGTGGGCACGTCCTTGACGCCACGGTAGGAATGGTGCCCGTATTCTATCGTGCGGTTGGTGCCTGATGATGGAGGAGGCATCGAAGACAGCCGCGGGGCGCTCGTTTGAGAGCGGACGCGCGGTGTGTGTATCGATGGTGCTCGAATCGATCCAGACATTGCTATCAGGGGCTTGTTCGTAGGGACCTGGGGAGGCGGTGGACTCGTATTCTCTTTACATGGGCACACAGGCGAGATGGCCTCAATGAACTGCGCAGCATCCGACGCGGAAGCAAAGTTGACCTGAAAACGACGATACGACTAAAGAAACACCTTTCCGTCACCATGCAACCGCCCCAGAAAGTCGAACCGATCTCTGTCCAGCTTACCGTAGGCGAGGTGGCCGGGGCCGTGAGCAAATATTGGTAGCGGATTCCCACCACCAGGCCGCGATAGACAGCTTTGAGAGGTGGTCCTTGCCCAGAGTGAACTTGGGAATCGAGACTAGAAAATGTCAAGAGATCGAGATCTTCCTGATGATGCTCTTCGGGTCGAATGGCGCATATATGCAGGCATTTTCGTTCTCACCATCGTTATTTCCCTCTGCGTCCCTTCCTGACTCATGTCCATGTTCCATAGTATGCGTAAACGGACAGATTCAAAATTGATATCCAGGGATTTCTTCACGTCAAGTGTCAGAGTTATGACAGGATTCGTGAAGTGTTGCCATTCTGGCTGCAGAGCAGTGGATGACTGAGTCTGAGCAGACACATATGATGAATAGGACCTTGAATACTTTTCGAGAATGTAAGAGCCAGTGGTGATGGTGGAGCGAAGCATTGTATATATATGCGGGAAGAACCCCCAAGCCTCAGGAAAGTACGAGCTGGGACAATCACGTGCCAATGGAAGTGAAGGTGGAAAATATCGCATCCGAGTTCGCAGAATTTCAGACTCAGGGCGGATTGAGTGTGGCCTCGGCAGGTAGGAATCAATGTGATAGCCTTATGCATGGATCAATCTATCTTGAAACTTGTGAAACCGTGCGCCCGCCGAGTGGAGCCGCTAAAAAGTAAAAGTTGTAAAGTCTGATGTTCCAGCAGAGCCAATGAATAAACAACCAGATTAAAAATTAACTACTGCTTGAGCTTCTCTACTAGTTGTGGGACGGCTTCAAAAAGGTCTGCTACCAGCCCAATGTCTGCTACCTGGAATATCGGGGCATCCGGATCCTCGAGAAAGTATCAGCAATACGTGATAAGGAGAACCGGAAAGACGGGCTCACTTTGTTTATCGCTACTATGAGCTTGGAGTCTTTCATACCTGCTAGGTGTTGTATCGCGCCAGAGATGCCGACAGCAATGTAAAGCTCGGGAGCCACGACCTTGCCAGTCTGCCCAACCTGGAGTGAATTGTCCGCATATCCCGCATCAACTGCTGCGCGAGAGGCGCCAAGAGCTGCTCCCAAAACATCGGCTAGGGGATCGAGCGTTGCCTTGAATGTCTCTGCGCTCTTGAGCGCACGCCCTCCGGATACCACGCGAGTAGCTGCCCCGAGTTCCGGACGGTCAGACTGAGTGAGTTCTGTCTTGAGGTGCTGCGTCGGGGAGTCGGTAACCTCGACGGGAGGAAGTTCCTCAGTTGCAACGGAAGCACCATCATCCTCTGGGGCAGCGGAGAACGCTGTCGAGCGCACGGTGAAGAATTTGAAGGGTACCGAAGAGGGAGCGCGGACCGTGGCGATAGCATTTCCAGCGTATATTGGCCGTGAGAATGTGGTACTGTTCGAGGAGGGATCATGCGAGACAGAGATGATATCAGAGACGGCGGGAACGTCGAGCTTTGCCGCGACGCGCGGGAGGAGGGACTTTGCAGAAGAAGAGTGGGCAGAGACGATATGGGTGTATGGAGAGCCACTGGCTAGTAGCTTTTCGAGGAGCGGAGAGACAACCTCTGGGACTGGGGAAGAATACTGTGGTGCGGAGGAATGTAGGACGGTTGTGACTCCTTTCAGCCTGAAGGGGAAGCAAGGGATTCAGAAAGTGAAGGACAGGTGAAGTGAAGTATACATACTTCTTTGCTCTCTCGAGGACGGTTGGTACTTGATCAGAGCTGCCTACTATGAGGCCGGTGATTGACCCGCCCAGTTGTTGCGCTGCTGTCAAGGCAGAAAGTGACGATGATTCTATGGTACCATTTTTATGCTCTAGCAAAACGAGGGCATGAGGAGAGGTAGCGGTCGCATAGGCACGCGTGATGACTCTATGGCAAGTCGCAAGTGAGCGTGCGCGTAGCATCGGTATCGATTCACTCCTGACCGAGTACAAAATGAAGTGAAGTGAAGGAGACCCGGAGCTCCGAGTTGCCGACACGGGGAGAATCACGTGCGTGATATTCTCTCTTACTATAAGCTCCGTCAGGGTTCGAGTTCGCTGTCTCGCACAACAAGGAAGAATGTCTCTCGCAGGTCTCATGTCAGGCGCCGATTGCGCTGTCCAAGTAAATCCACTTTCCCAAGTGCTGAAGCATACAGATGGGGATCGCAGCTTGCAACAGGTCTGTCTCTTCGGTTCCACAGCACCACACCACTCATCACGACTCTAGGACACGATTTCTGGGCCGTCATCATCGAGAGTTAGCGGTCCTATCTCAGTTAACACCCTATGCCTGACATAGTTGTCTCTAGCTCCATTATCTACCCTCGGTATCTGGCAGCGCTGTTGCCGAGCGTGACATGGCGATGGCCCGTCAATTTTTCGACTTGCAGAAGTCTGCTCCCCCCGGGGCTTCTTTCTCTCCCACTCCAATACACGATTTGGTGTCTCGCCAGCTTCCACTCATTCCGGCAAGCCCCAGCGCCGCGCCAAACTTCAATGCTGCCTGGGCAGAGATCCACCGTGCACCACCAGGCTTACCCCAGAATTCTCTCTCGTCAGGAGCTTGGGCAAGCGAGTTTAATTCTGCGTCATTCGGCCCTGGTCCTATGATCCTGCAGAATGGAACCCCAGCGAATTGTACGTTTGTGTAACAAACTCGACTAGAAGTATAAAATCTGATGCAGGGAGAAGCAATACAAACTCCATATCTAGGTGGAAATGTCTTCGGGACAGTACCAAACCGCTTCGGTCTCAATCAAACATACCGTCAAGGCCTGGATATACAATCACCAGTTTTCGATGTCAAAGGCAAGGGGAAGTTCAAGGAGCCCGATTTCGATGCTGCATTTGCACAAGTTACGTCATCATTTGAGATGGCATCTGTCAAGGTCAAGGATGAGGCTCCAGGGATAGAAGACCTAGCGAAGGACCTCGGTCAGGCAACGCTGGACGACGTTACCCCAGAGGATATTCGCGACGTAGAATTTAGAAGGTTGGCAGATCCATGTATGCCCACAATGTAGCGAACTGACGGCGTTCCTTCCTCCAGTGTTTGGGAACAGTTGCAAAATTCTGATCTTCCCCCTAATCCTGAGGAAATTTCCAAGTGGGAGGAGGAGTTTAATCAACTCATGAACGCACAGCGCGACGACAACGAGTGGGATTATTCTACCGCAATGCAGAATGCTTGGGGAGAAAGTGCTGCGCAGCTGGACGATTCATTCGGACACAATCTTAAATTCGACGACGAGGGAATACCCATCCTCGGTCCATACACCTTTGGTCAGTTTTCTCGGTTTTGCTACTTTCCGTTTTCGCCGCGCTCACTAATTATAGAGGAAAATAACAAATACCTCGACCCGTCATCTTCTACCCAGTCACCGCTGGCCCTGGCCAAGCAAATGCTCGAGCAAAACGCGTCACTTTCTGAAGTTGCGCTGCTTCTCGAGGCCGCCATCCAGAAGGGCGAGCTCGGCGAGGGGGGTTACGAGGCGTGGATTCTTCTTGGCGAAACGCGCAACATGGACGAGCGCGAGGAGGTTGGAATGAAAGCGCTAACAGAAGGCGTACGTCTAGCTGAGAAAGCCGGTGCCGCGGGCGCAGGGATGCTCGTACGTTACTTGTGTCACGCTGCAATCTTCGCTTCGCTGACAGAACTTGGTGATCATAGTCCCTGGCAATCTCGTATACAAACGAATCGTTCGATCGCGCTTCCCATACGATGCTGCTGCGCTGGTTGCGCGCACGCTTCCCCGACGCGCCGATTCCGCCTGAGGCGCAAGCGGCCATCACCCTGTCGTCGTGGCATTCGCGTGACATTGTCACCGAGGCGCTCTTGGATGTGGCGCGTTCACAGCATGCACAGGGCGTGATCGATCCCGACGTTCAATTGGCCCTTGGCGTTTTGTTCTACACTAATAGTACATACGACCGTGCCAAGGATTGCTTCGAGGCGGCCCTGAGCGTCCGACCACATGTACGTGTCTGTCTCCCGTTGTCTATTTAAACTAGCATACTGATTCTATGCGTGCGTGCTCGATCCTTAGGACTACCTGTTATGGAATCGCCTAGGTTCATCACTCTCGAATGGGAACAAGCCCGAGGAGTCGCTGGGCGCTTACCGTGAGGCGCTGATGTTACGGCCCACTTATACTCGTGCGATATACAATGTTGGTGTTGCTTGTAAGTGGGATATATCCACCGTCAACCCGAGGCCATGGCTGTTACGATGACATTTTTACTTTACTGACGCGCTTGCCTCTCGGGTAGGTTTGAACATTGGTGCGCACAAGGAGGCAGCGGAACATCTTTTGAGCGCACTGTCCATGCAAGAGGCAACTGGGGATAAGAGTAAGCAGTTGTTGCAGACGCTCCGCCGAATTTTCCTCGCTATGGTGCGTGTCTCTTGCTCCGACATAAGGCACGCGGCATTAATGTGTGGTTTCTATTAGGACCGCAAGGACCTTGCAGATCTCACGAACGAGAACCTCAATCTGGACTTTTTCCGTACAGAAGGCTTTGAGTTCTAATCAGCGTCATTGAAGGGAGGAGGTTGAGTGAAGACGGTGCTATCATTGGATCACATCAGCACAATCACCAGTATCAATTCTTTATGTCCTATCACATTAATTGATATCCCTGTGTCTACAAATGATAACGTACAGCTTTTATATATTGGGCAAACCCCAACATCAATGGTCACCCGCTTTCCCCTCGGGGCGTCGCGTCTTAAACTGCCCACGCTTACGGACAACCTCGATAAGTCCCTCAATATTGCGAGTTGCATCCTCCAAAGAGCCAACACGTGTCCGGCCTATGCTCAATCAAGCTCAGTTCGAGCAGCGACTGTGATTGCTACTAGCGACTGAAGCACTCACCAACAATAGCCCAGTTCCTTGTGCTCGGGATCCGCAGCATCTCGACCTCCACCGCCCACCCACAGTACACGCTCAGCGCGGCCAACCACACCCTATACAGCGCATACGACGACGAGCCGCCCACACCGCCCACACCGTTCCCCCCGTATCCCGGGCCGCCGCCGAGGTTGAGCGTCCCTGGGTCCACGGCACAGAGAGGCACGTCCCGCGCACGGTCGAAGCGCGCGTCGAGCGCCCAGGCACAGCACGGGATGGAGAGATAACCCGAGGCTTGGACGAGGGTCGCGAGTGGGGCCATCCATGGCGTGAGCTCGTCCGCGTGGTTCCCGATTAGGAAGCAGCCTTGGGGGAGGAGAACGTCCAAGTTTACGTCTGCCGGATCTTCCTCCACATTCCCAGAGCCGCTACCGCCGTCTTCGGCTGTTCCGGGGTTGTTGTCGCTATGGTCGTGGCTTGTGTCCAGAGAAAGGTGTTGCTGATGCTCCATCGGGGCTACTCCTTTGAGTGCTAAGGTAATCGGGTCGAGCGCACGCACGACAAGGCGTGGTTGTGTTGGGCGCGGGTAGTGAGACCAGGACTTGCGCGCGCAGGTCAATGCCGTAACCGGCATAGCCCTCCGAGACGAGGATGTGTGTCAGCAGACCGTTGCCGCAACCTAGGTCTGCGAAGCCGCCCGGAGGGCGGGGCCAGCGGCGCCACGGTTCCATTTCTGGGGAGTCCGGTGCGTCGGTTGCGTTTGGGGCGGCGGCGGAGAGGTTAGGACCAGGAGCGGGATTGGGATCGGTAGGGATGGTCTCGGGGCCGTAGGTATCTTTCCAGAGGAGCATGAGGAACGTGGCGATGCTGATGTCCTGGGTGGCTGCGCCATGTACATCAGCATCCTTGTGGGGGAGGGAGAACTGTGGCGGACCTCGAAGACGTGTTTGAGCGGGTCGGTCACTTCTTGCCAGTCGTTGATGAGATGCTTGTGCCGCTCGCGCATGACGAGGTACAGGTCCTGGTACGTCTCGCGGGGTACGAGGACGTCGTGCGCGACGCGCTTCTTGTATTGCGTGAGTGCGCCCCAGCCGTAGCGGTGTAGCGTCTCGAGCAGCGAGAGACAGGTGCGATATAGACGCGCTCCGGGGTCGAGCGACGTTCCGGGGAGCGGGACGGCCTCGATGCGCAGTGCCGTGGGGGTGGAGGATGCAGAGGGGATGAAGCGGAAAGCTAGATGCGTCACCGCCGGATGGTAGTATGGGAGGACGGCATCTGGTGGCAAAACCGGCGTTAGGACGAGGACGGTGGGATGGAGGGACTTTCTGTTATCGGTCGAATATGAAGGCGCGTAGAGCGTGCAATGCTGTTCGAGACCCGAGTCGCGCGTGGGGCGACGTGGAAGGAGCCTGCGGTGGATATTCCGGACGGGTTGTAGATCCTGGAGAGCTGGAACGAGGTCGGGGAAGTCCACGACGGAGTCTTCTATAATGTCGGATCGGAGGATGAGCGTCGAGTTGTACTCTGGATGATGAACGAGCTGGGAGACGGCCACTTCAAACTGGAGAGAATGAGCGCAGACAAGGTAGTGTCAGTTGAACATACGAGATGGGCGGGAAAGTCTGCGGGACAAGTAATTATCTGTGTCCATGTAACGTTGGCACTATCATGAAGTGGAGGAGGTCCGATGCCAGCGTTTGCTCGCTCCGGTTGGTATCTGGGTGATGATAGCATTATATCAAGGGACTCCGCGGGCGGTGCTGGTCACTCATCCCCTTGAAATGTCATCTCCAACAGACTCGTTCCTTTCAGCCAAGCTCCCAAGGGTACACAAAAACAAATCTGGCGACGAGATAGAGACCTACGAGAATCCAGACCTGTGGTTTGACGATGGAAACATCATCATCCGCACCGTCATTAGTCACAAGAGGTCTTACGCCGTCTGCAAGGTCCACAAGTCCATCCTTGCTGCTCATTCCAACGTCTTTCACGACCTCTTTGATGGACCACAGGCAGCATTTCACATTGCCTCTGACAGATACGACGGTTTACCTGTGATAGAACTTCCAGACTCTCCGTCAGAGGTCAAAAATTTCTTGAAGGCGCTGTACTTCCCACAGTGAGCTTCCCCCCACTTTAACCCTGTCGAATATGTTAACTAGCTAGACTCGCAGTGAGACTCATTGTCATCGCCCGATTTCTTCTCCCTTCGTTGAGGGTATCTGGAAAGGCTTCCCATATAAATATGTCGGGATCCTCCATCTAGCAATGAAATACGATGTCCCACCCCTTCGAGACCAGATGCTCGACGCTTTGAGACACGCATGGCCGCAATACCTCTTCGACTGGGACTACCTGCAGAAGCGCACGGAAGACCTGGAAAAGGCCTACTTGCGCCGGGAGTGCTACGATCTGTCCTTTGCGAATCCAGAACCGGGCACGTCTATGCACCATCTGCCTTCCGAGTGCGCAGTTCTGACGGGTGGGTTTGTGAATTAGCCAGAGCCATTCGCATCGCTATGGACTGCAACGTGCTCGACATCCTTCCCGTCGTCTTTTACGACCTGGTACGCGTACACGAGGTGATCGCCCCCAATCCACACGAAGGGTTCCGTCGCGCGGACCTCTCCGTCTTGACGGCCGAGGACCTCCGACGGCTGACGCAAGGGCGCGGTGCACTGCGAGGCAAATTCCTCGACGGGATTACTAATCTGCTCGTCGTTCTCCCGCACGACGACTGTAAGCGCATGCCCGTTCCGGGAAAGCCGCCGCTCTGCCACGCTGGCCTCAAGAACTGGTGGGACGCGCAGCTGGGAGCTGTCTCGGGTCCGAGCGTCGCAGATCCCATCGGCTGGCTGCGGGAGAAGGTGTGCCTCTGTGACGACATACCGCATGACGAAGTGTGTGGTGGCTGTACGCGGGTGGTCAAGAAGTACCTTCAAAATGTGAGAGAAGATCTGTGGACCAGCCTTCCTGAATTCTTCGGTCTTGTGAGCACGTTCAGTCCCGTGCTTATCTTGGTATTGATTGCTTTGACATCAATAGAAGGGAGTACTTTCTCCCAACTGGGGCAGAGAACCCGAGCCAAAATTGTGGTTCTGAGACCAAGCAGTCTCGGCGCTCTGCTCGTCAGATTAATGACTTCCGCAGAGCTTCATATAGCCAATCTCGATTGGATTCCTCGGAGGGTACTGTGTCACACGACATATTCACCTTAGCTATCCATGGAGACTTCCTATATCTTTTGACGTGTCAAGTAGTCACGCACATCTCTTCATTGGCTTGCTAAGTATAGTCTGTATTATTCCGCTGATCTGTCCGTGATGTCTCTCGTGTTTTTTTAGTGGGTTGATTGTTTCCTGTAGCAGTAATCAAAATTTCCGGTTCCAATATCACGCCTGGTAAATATTGTCACATACTCGACTCGATCTCGGTTGCACAACCGAGAAACAACAGGAAAGGCTTTGAGATGGACAGAGTCGAGGATGCCACGCATTCGTTCTCGTGGTACCAAACCTCGAGCTGGCCAGGCAGCTCATGCCCGTTGGTGCCTTACGCGCACTCCATCAAGTTTCTGCTCACTAGTTTCATTTAGTCCTTGCTGCTCTACACCCCTCGCTCGCTAGCTCCCATGGATGACGCCTCTGAAGGCTTTCTCCTTTTCTAAGCCATCGCACACCCCATTTTCTTCTCTGCCATGAAGCGCAGTATTACCTTGTTCGCTATTACCTTGCTTATCAGCGCCGGCGTTATGGTCACGCACGCGGAGTCGCACACCATTCGTTTCAACAACAAGTAAGCCCAAGAACGCTGTAACGAGAATTGCTTCTGCATGCCCAGATGCGGCACAGGAACGGTGAGGACCTCATCGGCGTATGCTCAAGATGTCGTGATGCTGGGCCAGCCCAATCTGGCATTGCGTGAGTATTTGTTTTTCTGAGACGCCATCGCCCTACCCAAACGTCCTCATCCAGACTGGTGCGCGTTCAATTGACACGTGATAACAAGCTTGCACAGGGAACCTGATGTGTTACGGCAGGCCCGTGCCTATTTAATGGCGAGAACTGTGCGCTCATAGAGTATAACTTGAATAATCCTACGTGCGCGGGATGCGGATCGTTTGTGGACATTTCGCTCATCTCACCGTATGTGACCTCTCGATTTCAGCGATCGATAGCCGAGTGCCCAATTCATCTAATCATGCATTATGACCAGACACGCTCTCAATGTCCCAGTTGCGTTCAGGTGGGATTCACGCACACGTACCCAACACGTATGCGCGGTGCTGATAGATTCATGGCTTCTTCAATGGCTGTGACGGTCAAGGCGCCTCTTGTATGATTGACTTGTGTTATCGACCTTCACGAAGTGCTGAATAACCTGCGCAGGCACTACGCCAGATTGCTACAAGGTACTCCATAACCCGACTGACTACAAGGCTCTCGTATACTGCGGGGTCGACAATGTAAGCCTGTTCCGAACCTCTTCCTCTTCCTCTTATACGATATCTCGATGTCTAGGTTGGTCTCGGGATCACATTGTGCGCAGCCACTCGCACTCCACTCCGGGCGTTTTATGAAGGGCATTCTCCTCTCAACGCTATCTTTCTTCCTTCCTGCATGGTTGACATATGTATATCATTTGCGTGTCCCTCGATGGGGCGCTTGGGCTCCTGACTTCTGACTTCGCTCCTGTCACTTAACTTTTTTCAAGCGCGTGCCGTCTAGATGGCAGAGCTGCGCACTTTTCACCTTTTGGGCTGTCTCCGTGCTATGTACTCTTGGCTCTATCTCAACTCCTGTCTTCGCAGCCTCGTAAACAATAGCATATACACTAGATCCTGGGGCTTGCCCGATCGTTTCCACGTTCGTGATACAGCAGAAACAATCTTCGCAGTGTCCGCACGGGTATACGATTAAGATCCACTCTGTGTCAATTTTGCGGACTTCACTACTCTGAAATAGAGGATAACTATAACGGCAATACTCAATACAGAATCACAGCTCCTCCCAGCCGCGGTTGATCCCACGTCAAAGTAAATGCGAAATATTTGCAACATTCATGAGACTGTCCGCGAAAGATCTACTACCACTAGCGTACTTGCAATCTGCGCCTGGATCTGCGCTCCGGCTGTCAGACAATGCTTGATAGTTACGCGACCCTCCGAGGGCGAGAACTGTAGCTGAGCCTGAATGGCAGGAAATGGACACGGTGAGAGCAGTAAGATGTGAAACATACCTACGTTTAGTGTAGCAACTCCTACCAGGGGCTTGAAAGGTGCGCTCGTCTTCGTCAGGGTGCGCCGCGTTGTGATGGCCACCTGGGGGAGGTGGTGTCTGATGGAAGGGACGTTAGTGTTGACAAGCGCGCTGGCAATTTAGTGCCATGGGATAGGTGGCGGGCGCTTTGGGGGCAAGAGTGCGCGATCAGTCCACGTCCATGGGAGACCACCTCCAGAGCGCCCGGCGTGGGAGGGGGTAAAGTGCGAGTCATTGCTCCCAGGGTGTGCTGTTATCGGTGCTGTCCCTTGGCTCAGAGAAAGCCGAACCAAACCGGACCGAGCCGAGCCGTGACAGCACTCATGTGACGTGACCAAAATGCGAGGTCACTCGTCTGCTCTGAGTCACTTTCTTTACTACTACTAGTACAGCTGAGACAGTATGACATCCAGTGTCGCGAACATCTCCGATAGTAGTTTGTAAGTACGAACATATCGTCTATCTCGCTCTGATCAGTCTTAATCGGTGATCACGCCAGACCAGGAATTCTGATATCAGGTAAGCACGGATTAATAGATATAGTGCGGGAGATGACAAGCTAAACACTATGCAGGCGGGAGTGCAGTGTTTAAAGCACGTATCAAAGGGGAGCTAATCGTGAAGCTCTACCTCGACGACCAAAAACTCTTCAAAGGACCTAGTACGCGTCACGGCGATCTAACCGTACGATGGGAGTTAAATTCACCAATGTGCGTCTCTTCTTAAAATAATAGATACCCTCTCACTCAAACTTTAACCTGGAAGCACCCTCAAACGTGGATCTCGTCTGACAATCAAACTGTCTGAGCATAAACCATACCACTTGAAGAGTAAAGTTCGTGCAGAGGCCTCAGCGTCATTCGAGGATTGTCAACGGTCGATCTCATCTTGTCCTGGGGAGTTTAAAGGTTAGTAAATTTCGGGGGCAGCTGTACCTATGCCGATGTTATATACTGCTATGCAGAGCTCACACTATCTGACGATTCAACGGCCACCATCAGTGTCCTTGCCAAAGTATGTGTTAAATCGACTCAAACCCTTTCCCGCGCCTTAAGATATTCTTTTATGAGTCTCCACCCACGCATCAGGCGATTCTCGATGATGCCGTCAAGGTATCGGAAGAAACCAAAGCTGTGCTTGACCATCTTGGGAGTGCAAAGCGATTTCTGCAGACGATCATGGAGCTGGGTGCCATTGCGAGTGAGGTAAGCCGATAGAGCTCTCGATAACATGCCAATGGTTAGACTTAATTAGTGCCCTCTAGCTGCATCCTATCACCAAAGCCGTCTTTAGTTGTGTAAATATCGTGTACGAAGTGAGTGAGCCCAGGACTTCCATTGATATATTCAACTCACTGTCATAATCTCCCTTTGCAGAGATTGAAGAATCAGGAGCAATGTAACCAGCTCGTATTGGATCTTGTGAAAGACATGGCCCGTACTCTAGGCTACATCGAGGATGTAAAGCAGTTTGCTCGCCTTGCACAGCTCAAGCAGGCCATAAGCGACGTGACACCGCTTATGGAAGATACAAGCAATTTTATTGTCAAGTTTACCTATGATGGACGAGGTTCGTGACAGTTGTTTCTATGATTTCATTGGCGCTTTATCGAGAATATTGTGATCCGGATAGCTCTTCATTCGCTGTTGTCTCGGGGAAAACAGGACAAGGTCGACGAGCTCACGAAACGATTCGAGCAGTTCAAGCAACAATTTGATCGGGGTATATCCGTCCAGTCGGTAGGAACTTTGGAGATGCTATTGGAATTGATAGGCACGGTTTTATATCTACCTTCCAAAGTGAATTGCTGACATGTGTGCTTTAGAATCCACGAAAGATGACAAGTGGCTCGATGAACTCAAGCCGCAAGGTTTCGTACGTGGCCGTCCAACAGCTGAATGCATGGACGGCACTCGTGAGGATATAATGGCGAAGGTCGACGAGTGGTGTGACGACCTTGATGCCTCTAGTAACATTCTCTGGATAAGCGGATTTCCTGGAGTGGGAAAATCAGCTATTTCCCGAAAGCTGGCAACTAGATTGAAATCTTCGCATCGCTCTGGGTCGTCCTTCTTCTTCCAACGTCAATTAGCAGCAGTGCAGACACCTCTTAACCTCTGGCGTACATTCGCATTCGACCTTTCCCGCGAGTACCCCTCAATGAGGAGTGCTATCGTCACTCAGTTAAAGGATGGCGAAATAGACCTCGAAAATACTGACGCAGGCGAACTCTTTAGGAGTCTCGTAGAGGGGCCATTGAAGCACAGCGCAGACATTCCACCAGGAAGGTTACCCGTGGTTGTAATCGATGCTCTCGACGAATGCGGCGGATTGGAGGGCTCACGATCCAAACACCGGACCATCTTGCTTCAGGGGATGAGGGCCTGGTCACGTCTCGGACCACGGTTCAAGCTGGTCGTAACCAGCCGACCGGAGGATGACATATCGCAAGCGTTGTCCGCAATCGCCCACCGGGTTGAGATCGGTTCTGGGGAGAATGTCACTCTGTCATCGTCGCACGACATTCATTCATTCCTCTGCCGTGAGTTCGCACGCGTAGCCAATAAATATCCAAAATCTTTGCATCCTTCATGGCCAGACGCAGAGGTTATCGAGGACTTCACGAAGCGTTCAGCGGGGCTTTTCATCTACGCAGAGACCTTGATCAAAGTTGTGGACGAAGGCCAACCCAAGGAGCAGCTCGAGAGCATCCTTTCGAAACCACTTAATCACGGGAGCTTGACTGAACTGTACAGTCAGATCCTCAGCGTGTCTTTCAAGGACCCCACCCCAACGGTGCTCGAGGGATTCAGGAACGTGACTGGTACAATCATCCTCGCGAAAATCCCTTTGTATCGCCAGGATATCGTTCAGTTACTGGACGTGTCACCCATTACACTCGATCATATCTGCCAAGGGCTTCGATCGGTGTTAGACACCGGGGACCTGCTTCGTTTTACCCATCAGTCATTCGTCGACTTTCTAATGGACTCCGGGGGACGTCATTCGTCATTCCTCTTCCACTCGGCCATCCAATCGCGCACTCTGCTGCTCGGATCTCTGCAGGTCATGAAGAACGAACTTAAATTCAACATATGCAAGCTGGAGACATCCCACGTCGTACATGACGACATTCGCGACTTGGAGGAGCGGGTTGATGACAATATTTCTGTGCACCTCCGATATGCGTGTCGTTTCTGGACAGACCACATCCTTGAATGCGATTTTGACGTTCAAATCGCCCAGGAAGTGGAGCAGTTCATGACAAATCAATTCTTGTATTGGCTGGAGGTTATGAGCCTGGTTCGAAAAGCGAATCGCGTGCCACAAGGGCCGCGCTCAGTAATAGCGTGGAGCAAGGTGAGCGTGATCACGATGGCTACATGAGATGACTGATCAGACAATCCTTGAACAGACGCACAACAATAGAATCTCGAGATTCATGGCTGACGCGGTGAAATTTGTGGCAGTCTTTGCAACACCCATTGCGCAGAGTGTGCCTCACATATATCTATCGGCCATTGCATTTGCGCCAAAACAATCGATAATGGCAGAAACATTTCATCGGAAATACATGAATACGGTGTCAGTAAAAAGCGGGAAAATGGCAAATTGGCCTGTAATCCAAAAGATTTTCCATGGACATTCCGGCTATGTCAATTCCG
>Ga0209488_10002381_pt1 | contig 15439 bp, 19 predicted proteins | sample Rivendell_Oct201_8_FD_188349 | JGI IMG/M metagenome (GOLD analysis project Ga0209488, IMG submission 188349) | Vadose zone soil microbial communities from the Eel River Critical Zone Observatory, Northern California, USA -... | ecosystem: Environmental > Terrestrial > Soil > Vadose zone >... | reverse complement strand
CCGCGGCGGATCGTAATGAACCGAGGGTCGCGGTCTTTCGGGAGAATCACACCCAGCAGCCCTTCTCTGCGCTCAGAAACGTGATGGTCGGGCGGGCGAGATTTGAACTCGCGGTCTCCTGGTCCCAAACCAGGCGCTTTACCGAGCTAAGCCACCGCCCGAGAGCCGCTTATTCTAATTTCGCAGCGCCCGGCCCCGTCGTGTTGGTCACCAGGCTCGAATCCCAGCCGCCCAGGCGGGCGCCCGCGTCGTAAGTGCTCTCGAAAAACTTGAGGATCGTTTCTCGGGGTGATGTGCTTGTGCGCACGTCGTCGTACGGGAGCGCGAACTCCCCTAGCTCCGAGCTCCAGTTAGCCGCCTCTCTTTCGATTGCTTCCGGTTTCGGGTAGGTGTACGCGTAGAACGCCGCCCGCGGATAACGTGCGCTTCCGGGCCAGAAACCGGCGCATGACAATTCGGCGTTGCCACCCAACCGTTCTAGCAATCCGGCGCCCGCGGGGGGCGTCGCCGGACGGCCCGAGTAGCGGGAGTTGGCGAGGTCGAAGGAGCCCCAGAAGAAATGGACGGGCGACGTCTGGCCTCGATAGTGAGAACGGTGCTCTTTCAGGACAAGGTCTGCTCGGGACAGGACCTGGAAGAAACGGTTGGCCCACTCGGGCTCGTAGGCGGAGTGGACGGTGTCCTCGGCGAATGGGATCGGGTCGGGGACCTCATCTGGTACCGGTCGGAAGTTGGCGTGGATGCCGAGCGCGTCGAGGTTGGCCATGAAGTCGGCGTAGAAGTCCGCGACCGGGCGAGCTTTCAATGCGACGCGGCGAGTTTCGCCGTTGACTGTGGCGATGACGACCTGGTGGTCGATGAGGTCGATGTCGATTTGAAAGGTCGCGGCCGCGGACTCGATTGGCGACGTGGTCAGGCCGCGTGCGGTCAGGTAGAGGGGAACGTTGGCCCACTGCGGCTCGAACGGAGTGAGCGCGAGGCGGACCTTGCCCACGATCTGAGTCTTCATGTGAAGCGTGTCGAGCGTGTCCTTCCACGCGTCGTAGGGCAGCTCGGGCCAGTCCACCAAAACTCAGTCTACAAACGCTCCAGAGCGCGCGACTCCAGGAGGGCCCGGACCGCCCGAGCCCGATGGCTGTAAAGACGCTTTTCTTCCGGCGCCATTTCCCCGAAGGTCTTCCCTGTGCCTGGAACGAGAAATATTGGGTCGTATCCGAATCCTGCTTCGCCGCGCCATTCCGGCACGATGTCGCCCCGACATTCGCCCTCGAAGAATTGGGTCGGCTGTTTGGGAGTGGCCAGCGCGATCACACACACAAATCGGGCCTTCCATGGCCGCGGTATGCCCTCGAGCCTTCCGAGGAGCTCAGCTGTTCGCGCCTCCTGTGTCGGACCGAGACGGGCCGAGCGGAGGCCTGGAAAGCCTCCGAGCGCTTCGACCTCGACGCCCGAGTCGTCTCCGAGCGCGGGTAGACCAGAGCGTGCGGTGGCCGTTTCCGCTTTCAGGCGCGCGTTCTCCGCGTATGTCTCCCCCACCTCTTCGACGCCACTGTCAAATGCGACGAGCTCGAAACCTGTGTCGGCCAGCAGCTCGCGATACTCGCGCAGCTTGCCGGTGTTGCCGGTCGCGATGACCAGCCGCCGGCGCTCAGCCAAGCGTCGCGATCGCCCGCTTCTGTCCGAGGATCAATTCTTTGATTCCCTTGTTCGCGAGGGCGAGCATCGAGTCGAGCTCTGCGCGGGTGTAGGGCGCGCCTTCTGCGGTGGCCTGCAGCTCGACGAGCTTTCCGTCTTCGGTCATCACGCAGTTGAGGTCGGTTGAGGCGTGGAAGTCCTCCGAATAATCGAGGTCGAGCACCGGCGTGCCCTCGACGATGCCGCAGCTGACCGCGGCGAGGTACTGGCGAATCGGTATCTCGGCGATCATGCGCGCGTCCTTCATGCGCTTGATCGCCATGTACAGCGCGGCGAACGCGCCGGTGATCGATGCGGTGCGGGTGCCGGCGTCGGCCTGCAGCACGTCGCAGTCGAGGGTGATGGTCCGCTCGCCGATCTTGCCCATGTCAACCGCGGCTCTCAGCGAACGGCCGATGAGGCGCTGGATCTCATGGGTGCGACCGCCGACCCTTCCCTGGATCGCCTCGCGCGTGCCGCGGTCGTGCGTGGATCGGGGCAGCATCGAGTACTCGGCGGTGATCCAGCCCTGGCCGGTGCCGCGGCGGTGCGGCGGCACGCGATCCTCGACGCTGGCGGTGATCCACACGCGAGTGCGGCCCATCTCGATCAGGCACGAGCCTTCGGCGTGCACGTTGACGCCGAGCTCGATCTTGAGCGGGCGGAGCTGGTCGGGCTGGCGCCCATCGGAACGGGAGGTCGTCATCGCTTGCTTAGTTTGAGGATTAGCGCTGTCGACTCGTAAAAGATGTAGAGCGGCACGAACATGATCATCGGGGTCAGCGGGTCTGCTCCGGGGGTCAGGAAGTTGGACAGCAGGCCGAGGCCGAGGAACCACCAGGGCCGGTTTTTGTAAAGCCATTTGGAGCTGATGATTCGCATCATCCCCAGGACGAAAAGAATCACGGGCAGCTCGAACACCAGGCCGAATCCGATGACCATGGTGAGGATGAAACCAACGAGCTCGCCGATGTCCGGGAGGTAGTTGACGTTGGGCGGCGAGAGGCGGTTGAGGACGTTGAGGTAGAGGGGCAGCGCGTACAGGGCCGCGGCCACGCCGAGCATGAAGAAGAAAACGGTCGCGAGGATGAGCGGGAGCACGAAGCGGCGCTCGTGGCGGTGCAGGCCCGGACTGACAAACCACCAGGCCTGCTGGATGACGACCGGCGCGGCGAGGACCAGGCCGATGTAGAGGGCGACCTTGATCTCGGTCAGTACGCCGCCGGCCGGGTTGAGATAAATCCCGTGGCCCGCGCCGGTTCGTGTGACGAGCCATCCGACGATCTGGCCGCTGACGAAGAACGCGGCGATGGTCGTGATCGCCCAGGCGATGATGATCACGATCAGGGCGCGGCGAAGTGCCTCGAGATGCTCAATGACCGACATCTGCTTCTCAACGACCGGCCCCGGATCGCGTGGGCCGCGCTGAAGCACCCGGTCCAGGAGGGCCAACGGACGCCCGCTAGTTCTTGGTGGAGGAGGCGGGCTCGGTGGTCTTCTCGGTGGTCTTGGGCTCGGTGTCTTTCTGTGCCGGCGTCGAAGTCGCGGCGTTCACCGACGAGGACACCTCGTTGCTGAGCTCAGAGGTCGCCTTGCGGAACTCGCGCATCGCTTTGCCGGCGGCGGAGCCGAGCTCCGGGAGCCGTCCCGGACCGAAGATGATCAGCACGATCACGAGGATGGCGGCGATCCACAGCGGATGAATAGGCATTGGCCAGATTATAGGCCGGGGGGTGTTGGCCGCCGATCGCTGGTGGGTCAGGAAACTTTGATCGTGATCGAGTTGATCTTGTCGTTCACCTGGATCAGCTGGGCCTTGTCCATGCCTGAGATCACGGTGGCAAAGCGGTTGTAGGTGGCCGTTGGCCCAGGGGCTGGCCAGGACCCTTTCACGATGAAGAACTGGCTGCCGTTCACGGCGCCTCCGGGCGGGCGGGCCATCCCCACAGCGCCGAGGTCCCATTGGTCGGTGCTGGGCTCGTCGCGGAGGCTGTAGCCGGGGCCGCCATGACCATCTCCTAGTGGGTCGCCGCCCTGGACCACCCAGTCCTCGCTTTTCCAGAAGTTAAGACCGTTGTAGTAGCCGTGGATAGATAGGACGATGAAGTTGTTGACGGTGACCGGTGCGATTTCTGGATGGAGCTGAATGACGATGTTGCCCTGGGTTGTGTTGATTGTTGCTTGGTAGGTGTGAGCCGAGGTGATGCACAGCGGTTGGGGGCCGATGAAGTCTTTGGGCCCGATCTGGGTGGAGGTTTTGCAGCCGGCGAGGGCGGCGGGTACCTGGGGCTCGAGCGCTTTGTTGATTAGGAGGCCGGCTGCGAGCGTTGCCGCGACGAGCGCCGCCACCAGGAGGATCGGGATCCATGGGCGCCTGCGCCAGGACTCTGGGAGGTTGGTGTCGTCGTCCTCCACGACGACGGGCCGGCGGGGTGCGACCTTAGCCTTGGTCACTTACGGGCCGCGGACTCGGCGATCGCCTGGACGAGGCCATGCGTCGTGTACTCGCGCGCGACGATCGCGACGGGCAGGCCGAGCTTGCGCGCGGTGTCCGCCGTGACCGGGCCCATGCACGCGACCTCGGCATCGCCGAGCACGGCGGGCAGGCGGTCCTCGGGAAAGGCGCGGACGAAGTTGGCGACTGTGGAAGAGCTGGTGAAAGTGATCACGTCGACGCCCTCGTTGTTGAAGAGGCGCAGCAGTGAGTCACTTGCCTCGGGAGGGCATTTGGCTCGGTAGACGGGGAGAATCTCGACTTCAGCACCGCGGTTTGCAAGCAGCGATGGTAGTGCGTCGCGTGCGACCTCCGCACGCGGCACCAGGACGTGGAGGCCGTTCATCTCCCAGCCCTCGAGGGCCTTGGCAAGGCCCTCGGCGGTGTATTCGGAGGTGATGAGCTCGGGTCGCAGGCCGTGGGCCTCGAGGGACTCGGCCGTCTCCTGGCCGATGGCGCAGAGCTTGGAGCCGTGGAACGCCCTTGCATCTGAGCCGGAGGTGAGCAGCATCTGGAAGAAGATGTCGACGGCGTTGGCCGAGGCAAAAATGACGAGGGCTGTGCGGTCGAGGTGCTTGATGGCTCTTGTCACCTGGTCGTCCATGGGCATGGATTCGATCTGAATGGTCGGGATCTCGACCACTGAGGCGCCGAGGTCGACCAGCTCGCGGCGGAAAGTGTCGACCTGGTGGCGGGCGCGGGTGATGAGGACGCGGCGGCCGTGGAGCGGGCGCTTGGACATGGTGTCGAGGCGGTCGGAGAGCTCGACGCCTGGGCCGAGGACGAGGAGGGCGTCACCGCGGAGGCCATATGTGGCGGCCTTTCTGGCCAGCTCGCCGAGGGGGGCGCTGACGCGGTGCTGGCCGGGCTGGCCGGGGTTGAGGATGAGGGCCGCAGGGGTGTCGGCCTTGCGTCCGTCCGCGAGCAGCTTGGAGATACCGGATTCCCACCAGCCGGAGGCGAGCCGCAAGACGACCGTTTCGCTGCCTTTGACCAGGCCCAGGCCGATGGATGCGGAGCGGCCTTCGATGGTGAGCGGGATGCCGCTCATCACCGGGGCGGCGAGCTCGACGATGAGACCGGGCACGGCTTCGAAGTCGATGCCCGCGCGCTCGAGCTTTTCCGCGATCTCACTGCCATTGGAGAAGGCGTACGGGTTGCCGGGGAACAGAACGGTGATTCTCTTTCCGGTTTTTGCGAGTCGTACGAGCTCATCAGCGGAGCTGAGCGGTCCAATGTCGGTATTCGCCGACGCGAGGTGCAGCAAGCCAACGCCACAGCCGTCGCTGTGGCGGATCACATCGGCATCTTTGATCGCTTCAACTGCCTGGAGGGTCGCTAAGCCTGGGTGCCCTGGTCCGACACCGACGAGCTTGACCGGGCTCATGCGTCCATCCCCACCCGGGACACGCTGACAGGTTAGAGCTTTCGGGTAACCACGTAATCGGTGAGCGCCGCGAGGGCATCGCGAGCTTCGCCTTCGGTTACTGCACCCAGCGATTCTTGTGCCACGGATGCATATCCGCGCGCGCGGTCGAGCGCCTGCTGCGGGGCGTTACTTCCGCGCACGAGCTCGACCACGTTTTGTGCTTCTTGCGCGGTGAGCTTCCGCCTGCTCGAGAGGATGCGGTCGAGCTTGCTCGCGGTGTCGGGGTCTTCTCTCGCGAGCATCAGAGGCAGCGTCGCGAATCCTTCGGCGATATCGTGGCCGATGGGTTTGCCGACCTCGCCCGCGCTGCCCAGGTAGTCGAGCACGTCATCGGCGATCTGGAACGCGAGGCCAAGCATCAGGCCGTAGGTGTGGAGCGCGGCGCGCTGCTTTGTCGGCAGCGCCGCGATGACCGATCCGATGTCGCAGCATGCCGCGAGAAGCGTCGCGGTCTTGGCCTCGATGCGCTGCATGTACTCATCGACCTCGGTGCGGTAGTCATATCGGATTGACTGCTGCCTCACCTCTCCAGCGCAAATCTGCATGACGGTGCGCGCAAGGATGCCGACGACTTCGGTGGAGTCGCTGCGAGCGGCCTGCTCGTAGGCTTTGGCGAAGTAGAAATCCCCGATCACGATGGCGGGCTCGTCGCCGAACGCCGCGGCAACCGTCGGGCGGCCGCGGCGGACCGCGGAGCGGTCGATGACGTCGTCGTGCACGAGGGTGGCGGCGTGGGTGAGCTCGACGGCCATCGCTGCAGGCTTGAGCTTTTCGAGGTCGTATTGGCCGCACTTTGCGGTGAGAAGGACCAGGGCTGGACGGAGTCGCTTGCCGCCTGCTTCGAAGAGATCGGCCATCGGCACGGCTACGACGTCGGGATCGCTGTTGATCTCGCGCCTCAGTGCCGCCTCGACAGCGGTGAGGTCGGCGATGACGGGACCGAAGATCGCTACGTCTTCTGTGGCTCCCAGATCTGCACCTCCTCAGCCTCGATGGCCTCGCCAAAGAGGTTGGCCGCGATGTCATCGAAATGTTGCGGCACGGCGGTGACGAGAACTTCGTGGCGCGGGTTACTGTCAGCGGCGCGCAGCCGCGAGTGGTCGAGGTGGCGCTCGACCTTGAGAGCAGTGGTGGAGGCGGAGTCGATCAATTTGAAACGTCCTGGGTGAACGCGCTCGATCGCCGGCTTGAGCAGCGGGTAATGCGTGCACCCGAGGACAAGCGTGTCGGCGCCCAGGCTGACGATGTCCGCCAGATTCTCACGGAGGACGCTCTCGGCTCGAGGTGAATCAGCCTCGCCGGCTTCGACGATCTCGACGAGGTCGGGGCACGCTTTCTGGTACACCCCGACCATCGGGTCGATCTCTTTGATTGCGTGAAGATATTCCTGGCTGCGCATGGTGCCCTCGGTGGAGATCACGCCGATGCGGTTGTTGCGTGTGGCCTCGACAGCCGCCTGTGCGCCGGGGCTGATCACGCCGATGATCGGCAGCTCGAAGAGCTCGCGCGCCTGGTTGAGCGCGGCGGCGGTCGCTGTGTTGCAGGCGATGACAACCAGCTTGACGTCGCGCGATTCGAGGTAGCGGATGATGTCGATCGCAAAGCCGCGGACCTCGTCCTGATACCGCGGACCGTACGGAAAATGGAGAAGATCGGCGACATAGATCGTCGGCTCGAGCGGAAGCCGCTCGCGGATTTCCTTGAGTACCGTGAGCCCGCCCACACCGGAGTCGAAGATCCCTATCGGGCGTTGGTCACCCATGCCTAGAGGTAACGCATCCGATTGGTTAAACGGATTTGACCGACAGTCGGTAACCCAGGCCGGGCACAGCTTCGAGGCTGACTCCGGAGTTGGAAAGGTCGGAGAGTTTGCGTCGCAGCCGCTGTACATGCGGGTCGACCGAGTGGTCATCGAGATCGTGTGGGTAGCCCCATACCTTGTCTCTTAGCTGCGCCCTGGTCAGGACGCGCTCGGGGTTGGCCGCGAGCACCGCGAGGAGGTTGAACTCCGTCATGGTGAGCGTGATCTCCTGGTCGGCGATCTTCACGCGGCGAGCCGCGTTGTCGATCTGGAGCGCACCGATGCTGAGGACGCCCTCGCGACCGCCGCCGGTCTCGGCGAGGGCCGAGCGCCGGAGATGGGCGTTGATGCGCGCGGCGAGGATGCGCGAGTCGAAGGGCTTGGTTATGTAGTCGTCCGCGCCGACCTCGAGGCCGACGACCTCGTCCATCTTGGTGGAGCGGCCGGTGAGCATGACCATGGGGCTGATCAGGCCCTGGCGCCTGAGCTCGCGGATCACTTCGGTGCCGCTGATGTCGGGGAGGACCCAGTCGACAAGCACCAGGTCGGGCTGCGTGCTCGTGGCGAGCTCGATGGCTTGCGCGCCGGTCGCGGCTTCGATCGCTTCATGGCCCTGCAGCTTGCAGACCTCGGCGATGAGCATGCGAATGGGTGCGTCGTCCTCGATCACCAGGATTCGCCGCTTGCGGCGAGTAGGTGTGGTTGTCAGTTGTGTGACGGAGGCGCGAATCCGACCCGTCGCGACTCACGCGCTGAGCGCTTCGGTCTCCTCATCAGGAGCACGCGCTTCTCCCCCCCGTCGATCACGTCGGAGAGCTCCCATCCGTCAGTGGCGGCTTGATGCAGGAGCTTGACCAGCGTGACGCCGTCAACGAGCTGGGCCACGGTCAGAACCTGAGTCGAGAACTCCCACTCGCGCAGGGGCAGCCCGACCGACGGCACGACGCCCATGGCGGCAGCCCCGTCGCCTGGGTGGTTCGGCTCGCCGGGTTCGTCAGGATCGTCGTCGGGATCGTCTTCAAGTCGGAGGCCCATTTCCGTCGATTGTAGGAGGGCAGTACCCCCGGCGGGGGTCGAACCCGCGCTGGACCGGGTTTAAGCCGGCTGCCTCTGCCATTGGGCTACGGGGGCAAGAATGATTTTGCCCGCCCGTAGGGGTTTCGGGTTTATTTCGGGTATTCGAAGAACCCCTTGCCGGTCTTGCGGCCGAGGTGTCCGTCCTCGACGAGCTTGCGCAGGACCTCGGGCGCGTCGTCGCCTTCGCCCTGGCGATGGCGATCCTTCATCGCCCCATAGAAGATGTCGAGGCCGCTGAAGTCGAGCAGGTGGAACGGACCCATCGGCCAGTTGAGGCCTTTCTGGACCGCGGTGTCGATGTCCTCGGCGCTTGCGTAGCCGCCCTCGAGGAGGCGCATGGCTTCTTCGGATGCGGCGAACAGGATCCGGTTGACGATGAAGCCCCAGATTTCTTTTTGGATCAGGACTGGAGTGCGGTCGATGGAGCGGACGAATTCCATCGCGGTTTCCATGGTTTGGTCGGACGTTTTGGGGCCTTTGACGACCTCGCAGAGCTGCATCACCGTGACGGGATGGAAAAAGTGCAGGTTGCAGCAGCGGTCGGGGTGATTGGTGTAGTCGGCGAGGCGGCTGATTGCGATAGTGCTCGAATTGCTGGCGAGGATCGCGTCCTCTTTGGCGTGCTGGCCAAGGGCTTCGAATACGTTCTTCTTGGCGTCGAAGTCCTCGATGACCGCTTCGATTACGAGGTCGGCGTCGGCGGCCGCGGTGGTTAGGTCGTTCGAGTCTTTGATGGCGGTCAGGGCTTTGATTGCGGCGGGCTCGGCGAGGCGTCCTTTTTCGACTGCGCGGTCGAGCAGGCGGCGGTTCTGGGCGCGGGCTTTCTCTAGCTGGCCTTGGACGGAGTCGACGAGCGTCACCTCGTAGCGACCGGACAGCGCGGTCTGGAGCGCGATCTGCGATCCCATCGTCCCCGCGCCGACGACCAGCACGCGCTTCAATTCATGCATGCGAGTGAGCATGAAGGAATTCGAGGACGCGGCGCAGGCGGCGGTGGATTCAATCCCGGATGAGTTCCGGCCTTACCTGGAGAACACCCTATTCGTCATCGAGGAGAGTTCGCCGGATGGATTGATGGGGCTCTACGAAGGCGCGACGGCACTGGCGGTGGGCGAGGGCATGCCGGAGCGGATCACGCTCTACAAGCGGGCGCATGAGCAAGCGGTGCACTCGATGAAAGAGCTGGTCGAGGAGGTTCAGAGGACCATCCTGCACGAGATCGGCCACCACTTTGGAATGGAGGAGGACGACCTACCTTACTAGCGGAGGGTCCAAAACGCGCGATCCCAGAAGATAAGCGGGTCGCCTGAACCGGGGGTGGCTGCGGTGACCTCGCCGACGCAGATGTCATGGTCGCCGGCTGGATGGAGGTCGACTAGCGTGCACTCGAGCCAGGCGGCGCATCCTTCGATGAGAGGGATGCCATTGGCGCCGAGGCGATGGGGTACGTCGCGCCAGGTGGGGTCGATCGACGGGGCGCGTCCGGCGAACCGGTCGGCAATGAACTCTTGCGTGCGCGTGAGGACGCTGACATTGAACGCCGTGTTTTGGAGGACGGCGGCTCGCGTGGCAGTTTCGCGCTCGAGCCCGACTAGGACCAGCGGTGGATCAATCGAGATCGAGACAAGGCTGCTGGCGGTGAGGCCGCGGAAGCCGTTCTCGCTGCGCGCGCTGACGACGACTACCCCGGCGGGCACCCGCGCCATAACGTCCCGAAAATCATGCTTTGCCAACTCCCGGCACAGCCTAACCGCGAAGCTGGCCGCTTAACGTGCGACGGTAGAATCCACGCTGGAGCGGCGGCGCCGTAGCCAAGTGGAAAGGCAGAGGTCTGCAAAACCTCCATCCCCAGTTCGATTCTGGGCGGCGCCTCCAATTTCGCGAAAGCCAAGCCCGACGGTATTCTTGTCAACCTTTGTTGGCCCGCTCAACCATCTCCTTGCTGGCAGTGCTCCTCCTTACGACTGGTTGTACTGGCCAGAACAGCGCCACAAAGCTACTTCCCACACAGTCAACCAATCAGAGCCCCCGTCCGTCGCCGTCCGACCCCCCTACACCCTCGCCTGTGACGCCCACCACGGCCGCACCAGACGTGGGATCGTTCAAGCTCACCCTCGTTACCGCCGGTCTCCAAAGTCCTGTGTACGCAACCTACGCACCGGACAGTTCGGATCGTCTCTTCATTGTTGAACAGATCGGCCGAATTCGCGTGGTCAAGGACGGTCAGCTCTTAGCCGCGCCGTTTCTTGACATCCAAACACTTGTTGTATCAGGAGGCGAGCGGGGTTTGCTGAGCGTTGCATTCCATCCCGACTTCGCTTCAACCGGACTGTTCGTCGTCAACTACACGCGCGCCTCGTCGAAAGCGGACGACGTCGGCGACACCGTCATCGCCCGCTACCGCGTCACGCAGCCGGGAGCTGATGTCGCCAATCCAACCACTGGCCAAACCTTGCTCGTCATCGACCAGCCCCAGGCGAATCACAACGGGGGCTTGGCCGCTTTCGGCCCCGATGGGATGCTCTACATCGGTATGGGCGATGGCGGCGCCGGCGGAGACCTCGGAGCTGGCCACGCGCCTGAGGGCAACGGTCAGAGCCTCACGACCCTGCTCGGCAAAATGCTGCGCATCCAGGTGGGACGTACGGGGCCATACACAATCCCGGGCAGCAATCCAAACCTAGGCGCCGGCACCCGGCCAGAGATCTGGGCATACGGCCTTCGCAACCCTTGGCGATTCAGCTTCGACCGCGCGACGGACGACCTGTACATCGGCGACGTCGGCCAGAATGCCTGGGAGGAAATCGACGTCCAGCCCGGGGCCCAGAGCGGCCTCAACTTCGGCTGGCCTGTCTGGGAAGGCTCGCACAGGTATCGCGGCGGGTCGCTGGCCAACGATACGAAGCCGGCCGCCGAATACTCGCACGCAGGCGGCAACTGCTCCGTCACCGGCGGCTACGTTTATCGAGGCGCAAAAATCCCTTCTCTGCAGGGCTTCTACTTCTACGGCGACTACTGCTCGGGAAAACTTTGGTCGCTTGTAAGGCTGGGCGGCCAATGGCACGCCTCAGCAATCCTTGATACCAACTTGCTCATTTCATCCTTCGGCGAGGACGAGGCCGGCGAACTCTTTATCGTGGATCTAAGAGGTGCGCTCTACCGCTTCGACCCCAGGTAGACAAAAGGGCGGTGATCCGCCGAGCGCCCTCCCCTGGAGCGTCGGCTTAGTCAGGCGACGTCTACGGTGGTTGCTTTCGGTGTCCAGGCCTTGATGCGCATCGACAAAGAGTCCGGAGTCGTCGCCGACTTCCGCAGATAATCCATGGCTCCCAACTCGAACGCGCGCTGGATGAAGATCGGATCGTTCTCGTTTGACAGCACCATCACCGGCAAAGAGGCCGATCGACCGCCCGAGCGGAGAAGCGCAAGCAATGCCAACCCGTCAAAGTCCGGGAGATGGACGTCGAGCAAAATCAGGTCCGGCCGCTCTGACCCAATCAGGATGAGTGCCTTTGCGCCCGTCGACGCAACTTTGACCGCAAGGCCATCCAGCTCGAGGCGCACTTTGTACATCTCGGCGACGTCTCGTTCATCTTCGACTAGGAGAATGCGAAGGGGTCTTTGCTCCATCGTGTTCACTATCGCGCCCGCAGTGCACCACCAAGCATGCGCTTCTATCAACCGAAAAACAGAACCAGAATCTTTAGCTTGCTTACCCGCCATTTTCAAGTCGGATTCCACCCCGGCCCCTCTCGGTTAAACTCGACTCAACATGGGCTTGGCCCAAATCAAGATGCCGCAGCTCGGTGAATCCGTCACCGAGGGCACCGTCGACAAGTGGCTCAAGCGCGAAGGCGACATGGTGAAGCGCGACGAGCCGCTGGTCGAGGTCGTCACAGACAAGGTGAACGCCGAGATCCCCTCGCCGTTTGAGGGCAAGCTGGTAAAGATCTCAGCCACCGAAGGCGAGACGGTTCGCGTTGGCGCAGTGATCGCACAGATCGAGGTTCAGGATTCCGCGGGCGCACCCTCTCAGGCACCGGCGAAGCCTTCCCGCGAGGCTGGCATTGCTCACACCGAGGTCCCGCCCGAGCCCGCAGGTGGACCCGCACCGGGAACCGCGGTTGCAGCGCCGGCTGATAACGGCGGCGCGGAACGGGCTCGTCTTTCCCCGGCCGTCCGCAAGCTCGCAGCCGAGCATGGGATCGACGCAGCGTCGCTCCGCGGAACAGGCATGGGAGGCCGCGTTACACGTGACGACGTGCTGACGGCTGTTGGCAGCGGCGAGCCCGCGACCGCGGCGCCTACGAGGACAGCTCCGGCAGCCGCGCCGCCGCCCACCCGAATCGATGGCACGCGCGAGGAGCTTGTGAAGCTGAGCGTGATGAGGCGCTCGATCGCCGAGCACATGGTCCGGAGCCTTGCGACATCGCCGCACGCGTGGACGCTGCAGGAAATAGACGTGACGAACCTCGTCCGGTATCGCGAGGCCGAAAAGGAAAACTTCAAGAAGCGTCACGGCGTGGGGCTCACCTACCTGCCGTTCGTGGTGCAGATCCTGTGCGAGGTGCTCAAGCAGTACCCATGGCTCAACTCGACCTGGGCGGCGGACGGCGTCATCCTCAAGCGCTACATCAACCTCGGCATCGCCGTGTCGATTCCCGACGGCCTGATCGTGCCGGTCCTGAAGGACGCCGACCAGCGAGGGTTCACCGACCTGGTGCGCACACTGAATGACCTCATCGAACGCGCTCGCAACAAGCAGTTGAAGCCGGAAGACGTTCAGGCCGGTACGTTCACCCTCAACAACACGGGCGCGACCGGATCAATCGCGAGCCAGCCGATCATCAACCAGCCGCAAGCAGCGATCCTGACGACGGAGTCAATCGTCAAACGGCCTGTTGTGATCAACGACGCGATTGCCGTCCGTCACATGATGAACATGTGCCTGAGCTTCGACCATCGCATCATCGATGGCATGATGGCCGGCCAGTTCCTCGGCACCATGAAGAAGCGACTGGAAGAGTGGACGCCCGGTAGCATCCAGCTGTGAGCAGCCCACAACCCTTGACGCCATCAGCCATACCGTCGTGGATCCGGGTTCGTGTGAGCGAGGGGGAGAATTTCAAGGACCTGAAGCAGATGGTGCGCTCGGGTCGGCTGCACACCGTTTGCGAAGAGGCCCGTTGCCCGAACATCTTCGACTGCTGGAACCGCCGGACCGCCACGTTCATGATCCTTGGCGATGTGTGTACACGAGCTTGCCGATTCTGCGCTGTTACGTCAGGCCGGCCGAGCGAGCTCGACCTCGGGGAACCTCTGCGCGTCGCCGAATCGGTGGCCGAGCTCGGTTTGAAGCACGCCGTCATCACGTCGGTCGATCGCGACGACTTGAGGGATGGCGGAGCCGGCATCTTCGCGCAGACCATCCGGGCAATCCGCCGCCAGAGCCCGCGGACGACTATCGAAGTTCTCACGCCTGACTTCCAGGGCGACCTCGAGGCTGTGAGCACTGTGGTCGGCGCCGGCCCCGACATCTTTAACCACAATACTGAGACGGTGCCGCGACTCTACGCCCGCATCCGGCCGAAGGCCGTCTACGCCAACAGCCTCGCGCTGCTGCGCCATGTGAAATCGTCGGCGCCGCATATGGTGACGAAATCCGGCTTGATGGTTGGACTTGGCGAAACCGAGGATGAGCTCCTCGAAGTTTTTCGCAATATGCGATCGCACAACATCGACGTGCTCACAGTCGGACAGTATTTGCGCCCGTCGAAGCAGCACGCGGAGGTGGTCCGCTACTACCGGCCAGAAGAGTTCGCGCGCTTGAAGGAACAAGCGCTCGCGATGGGATTTGGCCACGTCGAGTCCGGCCCCTTGGTCCGCTCCTCATACCATGCCGATGAGCAAGTCCCCGCACGTAAGAGCCTGCTGGCTGGGTAGGACTCCCTACAGGGAGGCCTGGGACCTACAGGCGGAGCTTGTCTCGTCTCTGCGCGACAGCGCTGTGACCGACACGCTTCTCCTGCTCGAACACCCGCACGTCTTCACGATGGGTAAGGCAGCGCAACCAGATCACGTGCTCTGGGACGAGGCGAAGCGTGACCGTCGGGACGTCGACGTCATCTGGTCAGATCGCGGCGGCGAAGCAACTTATCACGGCCCTGGCCAGCTGGTCGGCTATCCCATCCTGAACCTTGAACATTTCTCACTCACCATTCCTCAGTACCTCCAAAAGCTCGAGCAATCGCTAATCGACTATCTGCGCGAGCTCGCTATTGATTCAACGCCAGGTGAACCGGGCCTCACGGGCGTCTGGTCCGGCGGCGAAAAGCTTGCGGCCATCGGTATCAAGTTGAATCGCCCGATCGTGAGTCATGGGTTCGCCCTTAACTTGACCACCGACCTTGGCTATTTCGACGGTATCGTTCCGTGCGGACACGCCGACAAGCGCCCGACGTCAGTCGAGGCGATCACTGAGGCAAAGGTCGGGACGAAGGCGGCCGCTCTTGCGTACGCGAAGCATTTCGCACGTGTCTTTGAGACGTCACTCGTGTGGGATTCGGCCGTTAAGGTCATGCCGACGCCCGTACGCTAAAGCGACGAGGCAGGCGGTTTGGGAGTTCATCCTTGACCCTGGCGGTAAGGGCTGAAGGAATCTTCAGGGGCGGGGGCTTGGCAATCATCATCGGCCGGCTCGTTCCCGGTATGCGGATGGGTGCTTCAGCTTTTCGGGAATACTCGGAGTCCCTTACACGGTTTTCATACCGTGCCTTCTGGTGTCGGTTTGGATCTGGGCTGCGATTTTCTCCGAGTCGGGCCGGTGCCTCGGACCTTGACTTCTAGACCGGGGTCAAGTGTTTCCAGCGCACCTGGTGCCGTGGATCGAGCTGGGTTTGATCCGGCTCGTGATCGGGTATCTCAACTATGACCATGGCTTCAAACCGAAAGACAATCGAAAGCC
>Ga0209488_10002380_pt1 | contig 15442 bp, 11 predicted proteins | sample Rivendell_Oct201_8_FD_188349 | JGI IMG/M metagenome (GOLD analysis project Ga0209488, IMG submission 188349) | Vadose zone soil microbial communities from the Eel River Critical Zone Observatory, Northern California, USA -... | ecosystem: Environmental > Terrestrial > Soil > Vadose zone >... | reverse complement strand
TGGCGCCGCGCGGGCGCGCGACCACGAGTCCCGGCCGCGGCGTGCAGGACTCCCCGCGCTGCAGACCGGTGGTGGCGACGCCATGGCTGTGCAGCAGGGCGCCGATCTTGCCGGCCGCGAGTTCGTCGGGCAGCACGCAGTGGCGCACCGGCAGGCGCTGCAACACATCCGCCAGCGCGCCGGTGTGGTCGAAGTCACCGTGGGTCAGCACCAGCACGTCGACCACGCGCGCGGCGAATGCCTGCGCGAGTTTGCGGCCGGGCAGGGACGGCAACTGCAGGCTGCCGCAGTCGACCGCCAGATTGCCGCCATCGGCGAAGGTGGCGGCGGCGGTCTGGCCATGGCCGATCGCGAACAGGCACAGGTGGCCCTGCTTTGGCAAAGGCGGCGGCACGAAGTGCGGCAGGCACAGGCACAGGCAGGCGAGCAGCGCGCCGCGGCGGTTGCGCCGCCACGCCACCGCCGCGATGGCGAACAGCGCACTGGCGGCCAGCAGCCAAGGCGCCGGGGTGGCGAGCGCGAACACCGGCGTGCCGGGCAGGTCATCGGCGGCGCGCACCACGGTCGCGTACAGCCAGGCGCCCGGCTGCAGCAGCAACGCCAACAGGTCGGCGACCATCGGCAGACAGAGACCGAGCGCCGCACACAACAGGCCGCCGAGCAGCAGCAGCGCCACCAGCGGCGCGCACAGCGGCGTCAACAGGCAGGTCCATGGCGACAGCTGGCCGAAGAACCACAGCGTCACCGGCGCGGTGCACGCCGTGGCCCAGAACGACGCCCGCAGCGGCTCGAGCAGCCAGCGCTGCAGCGCCGACTCGGACGGCGGGCCACCGGCCAGCGCCAGACCGACCACGGCGGCATAGCTGAGCAGGAAGCTCGGCGTCAACAGCCCTGCGGGCGCCCAGATGCAGGTCAGCAGCGCCGGCACGCCGAGCGCCGCCACCGGGCCGACCGGGCGGCCGAAGTGCCGGCCGAGCGCCAGCAGCAGGAACGCACACAGGGCGCGGAACACCGGTGGTTCGCAGCCGGTGACCGCGCCGTACACCAGCAGCAGGAACAGGCCGATGCGCATGCGCCAGCGGCCGGCACCGGGCCGCAGGCCGCCGGTGAACGACGACAGGCCGAGCAGCCAGGCGACCATCACCATGTGGGCACCGCTGACCGCGAGCAGATGGCTGAGTCCGGTGCCGCGGTGCGCAGCCACCAGGTCCGGCGGCAACGGCGGGCCATTGGCGAGCACCAGCATCGACAGCAGCGCACCGGCTTCGCCGGGCAGGCGTTGCCGCAGCTGCTGTTCGAGCGCGCGGCGGAGCCTGCGCACCAGCGCCGGCAACGACGGCGGGCCGCGGCGCACCGTCAGGCCGCCGCGCGGCACGTGGATCGACGGCGGGCCCTCGGCCAGCACCGCCGGTGCGACCCGCGCCACGCCACGGACGAGGTCGCCGGGCTGCAGCGCGCCGCCGTCGTCGACGTGCAGCTGCAGCAGCTGACCCGCGCTCTCGAGCCGCACCAGAGCACTGCCGGCCTCGGTGTCGCGCACCTCGACCACCGTGCCGGCAAAGTGCACCGGCCCGAGCGGCGGTTGCGGGGCCGTGGGCAGTTCGCGCGCCGCCGCGGCGAGCAGCGCGATCCAGGCCAGCAGTTCGGGCCCGGCGCGGCCGCGGTGCAGGCAGCGCAGCAGCGCCGCGACACCGACCAGGGCGCCCGCCAGCAGGCAGCATTCGCGGACCAGCAGTGCGGTGGTGGTGGCCCAGGCACCGGCGGCGATCAGGTTGGTTGCGTTGGCACGTTCCACCATAGGTACCGTGCACCGGGAATCGCCGCGGTTACGATCCGCGCCGGTGGTTTCCGCGATCTACCCTGGCAGCTTCGATCCGGTCACGCTCGGGCACCTCGACCTCGTGGCCCGCGCGCTGCCGCTGTTCGGCCGCCTGACGGTCGCCGTGGCCGTGAACCGCAGCAAGGCGCCGACCTTCAGCCCCGAGGAACGGATCGCCATGATGCGCGAAGTGCTGCCGGCCGACGACCGCCTGCAGGTGACGTCGTTCCACGGCCTGGTGGTCGATTTCTGCAAGCAGCAGGGCATCACCGCGATCCTGCGCGGCGTCCGCACCGTCTCCGACTTCGAGTACGAGTACCAGATGGCGCTGACCAACCGCCACCTGCAGCCGCGCATCGAGACGGTGTTCGTGATGCCGAGCCTGCAGTACAGCTACGTGTCGTCGTCGCTGATCAAGGAGATCGTGCGCAACGGCGGCGACGCCACCAGCTTCGTCCACCCGCAGGTCGAACGTCGCCTGCGCGAACGCCTCGGACCCAAGTCATGAAGCCCGAAACCGTCCACACCAGCGGCGCGCCCGCCGCGATCGGTCCCTACAGCCAGGCCGTCAAGCTCGGCAACCTGGTGTTCTGCTCCGGCCAGATCGCCCTCGATCCGGCGTCGGGCAATCTGGTCGGCAGCACCGCGGCGCAGCAGGCCGAACAGGTGATGCGGAACCTCGGCGCGGTGCTGCGGGCGGCCGGCAGCGGCTTCGACCAGGTGGTGCGCTCGACGATCTTCCTCGCCAGCATGGCCGACTTCGCCGCGGTCAACGAGACCTATGGCCGCAGCTTCCCGGGCCCCAAGCCGGCCCGCGCCACGGTCGCGGTCAAGGAACTGCCGAAGGGCGGACTGGTCGAGATCGACTGCATCGCCTTCGTGCCGTGACCGCGGCCGGACTCACCGCGCCTTGCGGGCCCGGGCCACGGCATCGAGCAGTTCCTGGCGCGACTCGGCGTCGTTGCAGTGCAGGTTGAGGCCGGCGAGCTTGCCGTCCTTGTCGATGACCAGGAACGTCGGCACCGTCTCGATGTGGTAGCGCAGCGCCAGCTCGCTCTGCCAGCCGCGGCCGTCGCACACCTGCGGGAAGTCGACCTTGGCGGCCTTGCAGGCCTGCGCGAACGCGGCGGCGTCGGGATCGACGGCGATGCCGAGCACGAACAGGTCGTCACCCGGATGCGCGGCGCGCAGCTCCTTCAGCGCCGCCAGCACCGCCGGCGCGCTCGGGTCGCTCGCCGCCCAGAAGCACAGCACGACTGCCTTGCCGCGCAGTTTCGCCAGCTCGACCGTTTCGCCGGCCGTGGTCTTGGCCTGGAACGGCACCGGCGCGCCGCCGAGCTGGAACTTCGATGCCGCGCTGCGATCGCGGGCGATGCCGCCGTACCAGGTGTTGGGCAGGTCCTTGGCCAGCTGGTCCAACGCGTCGAAGTAGGCGTTCTCCGGCAGGTCCTCGCGCTCGCGGATGCAGTCGGCGCGGTGCCACAACACGGTCGCCCTGGCCTCGTCGTCCTTGGCGGCGGCCAGCGCCTGCTCGATCACCGCCTCGCCGCGCTTCACTTCGCGCAACAGCGTCATCAGCACGCGTGCCATCGCCATGCGTTCCTCGAGCTTGCCGCCCTTCTGCAGCGCCGCGTCGATCCACCTGGCGCGCAGGTCCGGCAGGCCGAGCCTGCCGGCCATGTCGGCGCCGGTCAGCAGCACCAGGCCGGGCGCCTGCTCGGCGTCGATCGCCTGCAGCGCGGTCTTGGCGCCCGCCTGGTCGGCGAGCGCCACGCGCAGGTCGGCCAGCATCAGCCGGCCGTTCCAGCGGTCGTCGCCCTTGGCCTTGTCGGTCAGGAACTGCGCCAGCATGCCGGCATGGCGCTGCAGCAGTTCCTGGCGCTGCTTCTGGTTGGACTCGCTGCCACTGCCGAGCTGCTTCCATTCACTTTCGAACGTGCGCTGCAGCTCGGCGAGATTCTGCTGCGCCGGCGAGTTGGCTGCGAACAGCATGGCGGCGGCGAGGACGATCGGACCAGGGCATCGCATGGCGGTGATTCTAGGCCACCGGCTCGCCGCTGCGGTGGCCGAACACCACGCTCCGCCGCACCGGCCCGACCCTTGCGCCGGCCGCGTCGATGCCGTGCGATGCCGGTCCGGTGACGCCGATCCTGCAGGTAACGGACTTTCGCCTCGCCCGCGCCGATGGCTGGTCGGTGGCGCTGCCGTCGCTGCAACTGCGCGGCGGTGACGTGGCAGCGCTGTACGGGCCGTCCGGCTGTGGCAAGACCAGCGCGCTGCTCGGCTTGTTCGGGCTGCAGGCGGCGGCGTTCCGCCGCCATGGCCGCGTCGAACTGCTCGGCGAGAAATGGCACGAACTGGCGGCCAGCAGCCGGCGGCAGCACCTGCGCCACACCGCCGCCTACGTGCTGCAGGACGGGCACAGCTTGCTCGACCCGCTGCAGCCGGTGGGGCAGCAGATCATCGACGCCACGGCGGCGGCACCGGCCAGCGTCCGGGGCGCGCTCAAGGCCATGGGCATCGCGCACGCCGGCGAAGTCGTACAGCGCCTGCCGCACCAGATCTCCGGCGGCCAGGCGCAGCGCGTACTGCTGGCGATCGCGTGGCTGCGTGAACCGCAGCTGCTGCTCGCCGACGAGCCGACCGCGAGCCTCGACGGCGACAACTTCGCCGACGTGGTGGCGCGGCTGCAGCGGTTGTGCCGGACCGGTCGCACCGCGGTGCTGCTGGCCACCCACGACGATCGGCTGCTGCGCGCGCTCGATGCCAGGGTGCTGGAATGCCGCGACCGCGCGTTCGTCCCCGGCCGGATGTCGCCGGCCGACTGGCCGCAGCGTGAGCGGCGGCCGGTCGACACCCTGCCGCTGCTGAGCGCGCGCGGCGTGTCGGTGGCGTTCGGCGAGCATCAGGTGCTGGACGGTGTCGACCTCGAACTGCGGCGCGGCGAAGTGGTGGCGCTGGTCGGCGAATCCGGAGCTGGCAAGACGACGCTGGCGCGCGTGCTCGCCGGCCATCGACCGCCGGACCAAGGCAGCATCGTCGGGCCCAGGCGCCGTGAGGCGGTGCAGCTGCTGTTCCAGGAGCCGCTGGCGTCGTTGACGCCGGGGCGGACCATCACCTCGCTGCTCGACGAGACGCAGGCACCGTACCTCGACTTGCCGGCGTTGGCGCACGACATCGGGCTGGCGCCGGAGCGGTTGTCGCGCACCGCGGCCGAATTGTCCGGCGGCGAACGGCGCCGGGCGGCCCTGCTGCGCGCCCTGTCGGTCAACCCGGACGTGCTGGTGCTCGACGAACCGACCGCGTCGCTCGATCGCCGCGCTGCGATCGCCGTGATCAAGATGCTGCTGACGGTGCAGCGGCAGCGCGATGTCGGCATGCTGCTGATCACGCACGATCTGAGCCTGGCGCACGCGATCGCCGACCGCACGCTGCGGTTGCACGAGGGCCTGCTGGCAACGGAACGAACGGCAACTGTTGGTTGACGCCGCGGCCGGCTGGCGCCAACGTGGTCGCCGTGGCTGGTCGCGAGATCGCTGCGGTCGTGTCGCTGCTGCCGGCGTTGCTGGCCCAGGGTGACCTGGCGCTGGCCGAACTCGGCTTCCGCCGCCTCGGCGGACTGCTGGCCAGCGTGGTCGAGGTGCCCGGCTGCGGTCAGGCGGCGTTCGTGCTGCTGCTGCCGGGCGGCTTCGACAACGATCCGGCGGGCGCTGCCGGCCTCGCCCAGGTGCGCGCGAACTACGCCGAGCAACTCGGCAGCAAGGCCCTACCGGCCGGCGCCCATGCCAGCACCGAAGTGCTCGGCGACTGCATCGTGCATCAGCTGACGCTGCCGGCCGCGGCCATGGCCGCGGCCGTCGGCTGGTGCGGCGCGATCCTGCAGGCGGGTTGCCAGGACGGGTCGATCGACGCCGACGCCGCGGCCCTCGCCGTGGCCCGTGCGGCCCTGGTGGCGGACGACGCGGAGACCTTGTTCCCCGGGCCGCTGCTGCGCAGCCGCGCCCGCCGCATGCTGCTGGCTGGCACCGCCGCGGGTCGCTGGGAAGCCGGCGAGCCGACGCAGATCCAGGCGCTCAGCGGCGCGCTGCAGGCGTGGCTGTTGCCGCCGCCCGGCACGCCGTTGCTCGCCTGCATCGGCGGCATCGACCCGAACCGGCTGGCGCCGCTGCTCGACGCACTGCCGGTCCGGGGCTGGCTGGCCGACACCGGCGGCCCTGTGCCTGCCGGCCCTGTGCCTGCCGGCCCTGTGCCCGCCGGCCCTGTGCCCGCCGGCCCTGTGCCCGCCGGCCCTGTGCCCGCCGGCCCTGTGCCCGCCGGCCCTGTGCCCGCCGGCCCTGTGCCCGTGGTGCGGGAACTGCCGGCCGTGGCAGCTGCGTTCACCGTGCATGCGCGCATCGCCGGCCCGTTCGCGACGGTGGCGGTGGAAGCACCCGCCGTGGACCAGGCGATGGCGTTCGCGCTGGCGGTCGAGGTGCTGCGGGCCCGCGCCGCCGTGCAGTTCCGGCCGCACTTCGATGCGGCTGCGGTCCCGTATGAAGCCAGGGCGCAGGCGCCGGTCGTGTACTACCGCTGGCTCGAAGGCGATCCCTGCCTGTTCGTGACCCGCCGCGGTGCCGACCGGGCGGCGTTCGAACCGACCCTGGCCGAGGCGCGCAGCCTGCTCGCCGGTGGCCACAGCCAGCCGGCCACGCCAGCCGAACTCGCCGCCGCCGTGCAGGTGCTGCAACGGGAGCAGGCACTGCCGCCGTTCGCCGCCGGACTCACCGCCGCCCTGGCGGCGGCACCGGCGGGTTTGGCGGGCCGCGTGCGCACGCTGGCGCTCTACGGCTGGCGCGGTTGGCGCCCGGCTCGGGTCACGGAAATGGCGGCCGTCCCTGCCGCCGAGGTGCAGCGAAGCCTCGACCGCATGGCCGAGTGCGCGTCCGACTGCGCCTGCGGCCTGCTGCCGGGGACGCCGCCGCCGGCCGCACGGTGAAGAGCCGCCGCCAGGATTGCCGAAGAACGGTGCTGCCGCGGGTGCCTTCGCGCCAGCAGCACCGTACTCATGGGCTTCATCAACGTCGCCGACCGCACGATCAACGCCAAGCTCGTCTACTACGGCGTCGGCGTCGGTGGCAAGACCACCAGCCTGCAGGCGGTGCACGGCATCCTCTGTCCGCGCAACGAGGTGCAGCTGGTCTCGATCAACACCGAGGAGGACTCGACCCTGCTGTTCGACTTCCTGCCGATCAACCTCGGCAACGTCGGCGGCTTCAAGGTGCGCATCCAGGGTTTCACCGTGCCCGGCCAGCCCAAGTACAAGCAGATGCGCAAGTACGTGCTCGCCGGTGCCGACGCGGTGGTGTTCGTCGTCGACAGCCAGAAGAGTCGTCTGCAGGAGAACCTCGATTCGCTGCAGAACATGCGCGACAACCTGCGCACCAGCAGTGCTGCTGCCGAGGACATCCCGATCGTCGTCCAGTACAACAAGCGCGACCTGCAGGACATCCTCAGCGAGGAGGAGCTCGACCAGCACTTCAAGTTCCGCCCCGGCGTCGAATCGTTCCCGTCGGTGGCGACCGAGGGCCAGGGTGTGTTCGAAGCGTTCGCGCACGCAGCGGGACAGCTGGTCGAGAGCAAGATGGCGCTGTACGGGCTGGCGCGCGGCGGCGTGTCTCCCGGCGAGGTGGCCGAGGCGACCAAGAACAAGCTGTGGGAACTGTGTGACCAGATGCGCCGCGACCGGTCGGTGCCGGCGCAGAAGCCGCCGCAGGCGCGGTTGGCGCTCAAGGATGCGCCAGCCGCGGCGGCGGCGCCGCCGGTACCGGCCCCGGCGCGGCCACCGAGCGGCGTGTTCTCGGCCAACAAGACCCCGCCGGCTCCGGCCGAGCCGGCACCGATCGACGAAGTGATCACCGATGCCGAGCTCGAGATCGATCTCGGCAGCAAGTTGATCGACTTCGAATCGCCGCACTCGCAGGAGGAACTCGACGAGTCGCTGCTCGACAAGTCGGTGCAGTCGAACCTGCAGCTGGTGAAGAAGTTCGGCGAGCTCGACGAGTACAAGACGCTGCTCGAGCGCAAGGTCACGGAGATGGTGGAGATCGCGCAGAACACCGTGCACGACCTCAAGCGACCGGTCAGTGCCGTGCGGTTGATGCTGTCGACGCTGAACAAGGGCTACCTCGGCGAACTCAGCGATCAGGTGCGCCAGGCGGTGCAGAACGGCCTCGACGCCGTGCAGATGATGGATCGGCTGATCCAGGATCTGCTCGACAGCTCGCGCCTCGACCACGACGGCATCGACCTGCAGTTCAAGGAAGTCGACCTGACGTTGTTGTGCGCCGACATCGTGCGCTCGCTGCGCTACGAGATCGAGGAGCAGGACGTGCGCGTCCGCATCGAGCCGATGCCGGTGGTGCTGGCCGACGAGTGGGCGTTGACCAAGGTGTTCACCAACCTGGTCGGCAACGCGATCCAGTACGCGCATCCGGACCGTTCGTCGGTGATCCGGATCTGGGCCGACGACCTGGGCGAAGAGTGGCAGCTGCACGTGCAGGACAACGGCATCGGCATCCCGGAGAAGGACCACGACCGGCTGTTCCGCCGCTTCGAACGCGGCAGCAATACCGGTGGCATCAGCGGCAGCGGTCTCGGCCTGCACATCATCAAGGAGATCCTGCAGGGCCACGGTGGGCAGGCGACGTTCAGCTCCGAGGAAGGCAAGGGCACGACGTTCTGCCTGCACCTGCCCAAGCAGCCGCAGCAGCCGATGCACTCGCTGGTGTCGGAGACCGCCGAACGCGCCGATCTGTGACGCCGGCGGCACGCCGGGGCTGTCGCCGAAGACGTGCGACGCTGCCGCGCCTGGGCTGCGCAGCAGCGTCGCCGCAGGTGGTACCTCCTGAAGGGATCGAACCTTCGACCCGCGGATTAAGAATCCGCTGCTCTACCAGCTGAGCTAAGGAGGCCCGCGTTGGGGGCGCGAAAGCTAGCTTTGCCCGCGCATGCGTGCAAGCGGCAAGGTGCGGAGCGGCGGGCGTCCTTGACCATGTCCACGCCGCGCGGCAATCTTCTGCGCCCGCGGTGGGCGCAACCTGCCGCGGTCGCTTGCACGGTGGCTGTAGCTCAGTTGGTTAGAGCATCAGACTGTGGCTCTGAGGGTCGCGGGTTCAACTCCCGTCAGCCACCCCATTTCCTGCCACCATGACCGCGGCCAGCGCGGCGGCGGGCGCCTGCTCGCCGATTTTCTTGTCTGCGCCGAACGCCAGGTCCGTTGCGATCGCTGCCCTGTTCGGACCATGCGACGTTGCCCATGCACCCGTGCCGGCGGCCGGCAGGACGGTATCGCCGCCGGTGGCGGTGGTCCATGGCCCTGCCGCCGGCAGCGCCGGTTGCCGGCCGGGTACTCTCCGGCCGCTAGACTGCGGAGGTCGTGGTGAACCAAGACTTCGAGTCCACCGTGAATCTGGCGAAGGGCGGCGACCGCTCGGCCTACGACGAGTTGTTCACCCGCAACCTGCCGGCGCTGGTCGCCTTCCTGCGCGCCAAGGTCGGCGGCGAGCTGATGGAGCGCGAGTCGGTCCGCGACCTGGCGCAGTCGGTGTGTCGCGAGGTGTTGAAGGATCTGCCCGAGCTCGAGTTCGGCAACGAGGAGTCGTTCCGCGCATACTTGTTCCTGCAGGCCACGCGCAAAGTGGTGGACCGCTACCGCTACCACAAGCAGGAGATGCGCGATCCGGCGCGCGAAGAACCGCTGCCGGCCGACACCGAGGCCGCGGAACTGCTCGGCACCTACGCGCCGGTGGCGACGCCGTCGCGGCATGCCGGCGCGCGCGAGGAACTGTCGCGCGTCGAGCAGGCGCTGCAGTTGCTGCCCGAAACACAGCGCGATGCCGTGCTGCTGTCGCGCATCGCCGGGCTCGGCTACCAGGAGATCGCCAGGCAGAAGGGCATCACCGAAGCGGCGGTGCGCGGGTTGGTCGCGCGCGGGCTCGCGCGCCTGGCCGGCCTGCTCGGCCGCACGCCGCCGGCCTGACATGCACCGCCGGCAGCGCGGCCGTCCGGGCGATGATGGCGGCGGCGGTGTTGCGCCCCGGCGTCGAGGCCGCGGCGCTGCCGGTCCGCTGCTCGCCGCACGGCGCGCGGCCCGGCTACTATCGAACGACTGCGCCATGGACGACCGCGACGATCCGACACCGCCCCCGGCCGGGGAGACGCTCGCCGACCTGGTGGCGCGCTGCATCGTCGCTGCCGAGAACGGCGGCGATGCGGCGATGGCCGAGCTGCTGGCGGCGCAGCCGGAACTGGCCGCCGCGGCCGGCGCGCAGCTGCAGATCCTCGCGCACTCGGGCCTGCTGGCGCCGAGGGTCGAGCCGCCGACCGCGTTCGGCCCGTACCGTGTGCTGCGACGGCTCGGCTCCGGTGGCATGGGCGAAGTGTTCCTCGCCGAACAGCAACAGCCGCTGTGTCGCCAGGTCGCGGTCAAGGTCATCCGCGCCGGCATGGACACCCGTTCGGTGCTGGCGCGGTTCGCCGTCGAGCGGCAGGCGCTGGCGTTGCTCGACCACCCCAACATCGCCAAGGTGCTGGACGCCGGCGTCACCGCCGATGGCCGGCCGTACCTGGTGATGGACTACATCGCCGGCGAGTCGATCACGCGCTACTGCGATCTGCGGCAGTTGTCGGCCGAAGCACGGATCGCCCTGTTCGCGCACGTGTGTGATGTGGTGCAGCACGCGCACCACAAGGGCATCATGCACCGCGACCTCAAGCCTTCCAACGTGCTGGTGGGCGACCGCGACGGTCGGCCGTGGCCGGTGGTGATCGACTTCGGCGTGGCCAAGTCGGTCGGCGGGACGCTGCCCGACGGCAGCCTGGAGACGCGGGCCGGACAGCTGATCGGCACGCCCGAGTACATGAGTCCGGAGCAGGCCAGCGGTGCCGTGGACGTCGACACGCGCACCGACGTCTTCAGCCTCGGCGTGCTGCTGTACGAGCTGCTGACCGGCGTGCTGCCGATCGCTGCCGGGCGGCTGCGCGGCGTCCCGGCCGGCGACATCCCGCGCATCCTGCGCGAGACCGAAGCGCCGACGCCGAGCACGCGCATCACCGGACTCGGCGACCAGGCGGCGGCGGTGGCCAGGTGCCGCAGCACCGACATCGCCACGCTGCGGCGGCGGTTGCGCGGTGATCTCGACTGGATCGCGCTCAAGGCCCTGGCCAGGGATCGCAACCAGCGCTACGGCATGCCGGGCGAACTGGCCGCGGATCTGCGCCGACACCTGCTGCACGAGCCGGTGACCGCCGGTCCACCGCGCACCTGGTACCGCTGGCAGAAGTTCCTGCGGCGCAACCGGCTGCAGGTCGGTGCGGCGGCGGCGGTGTTCGTGGCCATGGCCGGCGGCCTGCTGGCCAGCCTGTTGTTCTACCAGGATGCCGCGGCCAGCGCCGTGGCGTCGGACCGCAGCCTGGACGATGCGCTGGCGGCGGTCGGCGAACTGGTGCAGGTGGGCGATGGCGATCTCGCCGATGTGCCGCACCTCGAAGACGTGCGCCGGCGGTTACTCGAGCGCGCGGTGTCGTTCTACCGGCGGTTCCTCGACCGCGCGCCGGCGGACGACCCGCGGCTGGTGCCGCGCATCATCGAATCGACGGCGCGCCTCGGCGCGATGGAGGCCCGGCTCGGGCACTACCGGCAGGCCGAGCCGCTGCTGCGCGAAGCGGTGGCCAGGTCCGAGCCCTGGCTCGGCAATGGCGTCAGCGTGCTGGCGCAGGCGGAGAACCTGCTGCTGCTGGCGGGTGTCGCCGAGGCGCTGGCCGATCGACCGGCGATCGAGCCGCTGCAGCGGCGGGCGCAGCTGCTGCTGCGCGCCGAGCAGGCGCGCGCGCCAGACGATGCCGATGCGCAGCTGCTGCTCCTGCGCGCGCTGAAGCAGCACGGCGCCACGGCCGCCAAGACCGATCCGCAGCAGGCGTTGAGCCATCTCGACCAGGCGATGGCCCTGGTGCCGCCGCTGCTGGCCGCCGCCGCGCATCGGCCGCGGTCGATCGTGCCGGTGCTCGAACTCGGCATCCTGCGCGCGCGCGTGCTGCTGGACCTCGGCCGGCGCGACGATGCACTGGCGGCAGCGAACGCGATGCGCGAGCTGCGCGCCGAGGCGCTGCCGGAAGCCGCAGGGGCCGCCCCCGACTGGCAGGCGGCGGTGACCGGCGAGGAGCTCGCCAAGCTGTACGGACGTTGCGAGCAGATCGAACCGGCGCTGGCAGTGCTGCAGGACGTCGAGGCGGCATACCGGCGGTTGCTGCAGAACCATCCGGCGGTGCTGCGCTACCGCATGGGTCTGGCCAACATCCTCAATGACCGTGCGGCCGTGCTGCTGTGGGCCCGCCGCCACGACGACGGGTTGCGGGCAGCGCGCGAGTCGGTGCAGCAGTGGCAGCTGACGGTGGCGCAGGCGCCGGCGGTGCCGGCGACGCTGTTCGGACTGGCGGTGGCCAACTACGACCGCGCGCTGCTGCACGTCGAACGCCGCGAGTTCGACGACCGCTGCGACTGGGGCGAAGTGGCGGTGGCGATCGACGCGGCGCTCGGCGCCCTGGCGATGCTGCCGGCGGCGGCGACCGCTTCGATCGAGTTCCAGCAGCGGCGCATGGACCTGTTGCGGCTGCGATCGATCCTGCGCGAGCAACGACAGGACGCGCCGGGCGCACTCGCCGACCTGCAGGAGGCCGTGGCGCTGGCCGACGGGCTGCTGGCCGCGAGTCCGGACACCGTGTTGCTGCACAGCCGTGGCGTCGAGATGCGCCGCCGCCTGGCCGAAGCCCTGCTGGCCGCGGGGCGCTGCGCCGAGGCCCTGCCGCTGCTGCGGCAGGCGCTGGCGGAGCACACCAGGATCGAGGCCAGCGTCAGCGGTCACGAACAGTGGGTGTGGCGGCAGCGTGGTCTGCTGTGGCTGCTGGTGCGCGCCTGCGGGTTGGCCGGCGATGTCGATGGCGCGTTGCAGGCGGTCGATCAGGACGTCGGACTGGCGCCATCGCCGCAGGATTGGCGCGGCCGGCAGGAGTTGATCAGTGCACTGGCCGACGTGCTGGCCACGGCGCCAGCCCAGCTGCCGCGCCGCAGCGAGCTGCGCACGCGGGCCGAAGCCCTGCTGGCGGAGGCGTTCGGCTATGGCGAGTACCACCAGCGCAACGGCGAATCGACGGCGATGGTCGACGTCATGGCCGCCAACACGCACCGGATCGCCGCCCGGTTGCATGCCGCCACCGGCGATCGGCCAGCGCGCCTGCGGGCGCTGCAGGGCGTCGCCGACGGCCTGGTGTCGTCGTACCGCAGCGTCAAGAGCGAGCGCAACCGCGCGCGCCTGCAACGGGCATTCGATGCCTGGCTCGCCGAACTGCTGCAGGACGGCGACGGCGCCGTGGTCGCCGCGGCCGTGGGGCGCATGGTCGAAGCGTTCGCCGGCGACGCCGATGCGGCCCTCGCGGCCGCGGCCACAGCCGCGCGCGCGGTGGCGAGCCGGGGCGACGACGACGCGCGGCTGCTGCGCGATGCCGGGGTCGCCGCCCTGCGCGCGGCGGTGGCTGCTGGCTGCCGCGACGCCACGCGCTTGCGCGGCGAGGAGTTCGCGGCGCTGCGGCTGCATGCGGATTTCGACGGCGTGGTGGACAGCGCCGCGGGAAGATGAGCCGGCCGCTGCCGCGGCGGTGCGGTTAGGATCCGACCGTGCACCGCTCGTTCGACCTGACGCTGCAGGATGCGCTCGATCGCCGGGCCAGCCGGCCGATGCGCCGTTGGCTCGCCTGGCTGCTGGTCACGGTGCTGACGGCCGGCATCGCCATCCGCTACTGGACCGCTGCCAGCGAGCAGCGGCCGGCGCCGCAGCACAAGGCCAGGACCAAGGGCAAGACCAGCGAGCAGGAGCGCTGAGCGGGCTGCGCACCGCCAGACCGCCAGCGCTCACAGCCGCCGCGCGGCGAATTGCAGGTGCGAGGCCAGCGCCAGCCAGTGCGCCTTGCCGTGCAGGGCCTCCTCGGCCTGCAGCCAGCGCTGCCGCTGCTGCGCGTCGTCGAGCCAGGCTTCGTGGCGGCGCTGCAACAGGCAGGTCTTGCCGATGCACGATGCCACGGCGAAGCCCGTGCGGCGCAACAGCTCGGTCAGCTCCTCGGCGTCGAACATCTTCATGCCGAAGCGCTCGGTGGCGCGATCGGCGCGCCACTCGGTGCGGCCGGTGCGCAGCAGTTCGAGTGCCGCCGGGGCCCGGTCCTCGTCGAGCAGCGTGCGCACGCCGGCACAGCGGTTGTCGACCGACAGCACCAGTGCGCTGCCCGGCTTGAGCACGCGCGCCAGTTCGCGCAGTGCCCGCTCCGGCTCGGCGCAGAACGACAGCGGATCGCCCTGGCCGGTGGCGAAGTCGAGGCTGTGGTCGCCGAGTTCGTGCAGGTCCTCGAGCCCGGCCTGCACGAAGCTGCTGTCGACGCCGCGGCCGGTCTCGGCGGCCGCGGCGGTGCGGGCCTGGGCGAGCATCTTGCCGCTCGGATCGACGAACACGGTGTGCAGGCCGGCGCGCAGGAACCGCAGGCCGAACCAGCCGGTGCCGCAACCGAGGTCGGCGGCGCAGGCAGGCCGCTGCTCGGGCAGGAACGGCTTCAGGTGGCGCCAGGACAGGTCGCGGTAGAAGCGCCAGTAGGGACCGTCGTAGATCTGGTCGTACTTGTTGGCGATGCGGTCGTGGTACTTGCGGTTGCCGCGCATGGGTCCGGTAGGCTAATGCACGTCGGCGCGCGCGCTCGCGGCGTTCGCCGTGCTGCTGTGCCATTGCGCACCGGCGCGTGGTCGGGCACGCTCGCGGCATGACCGATCCGTACAGCGGGCCACCGCCTGCGGCCGAGCGGCCGGCGCCGGCGCTCGAGCGGCTGGCGCCGCGCGTGGTCCCGTACTGGTACCTGAGCGATCTGCTGGGCACCATCGTGCTGGCGGCGCTGCTGTTCGGCGGCACGCTCTGGCTGCGCGAGCGGACCGAGTGGTGGGCACCAGTACTGCGCTGGGGCGCGCTGGGTCTGGTCGCCGCGTCGCTGGTCTGGACGCTGGTGTCGCCGCCGCTGGCGTTCGTGCGCTGGGCGTTCGCCGTCGACGACGAACTGCTGCAGATGCGCTACGGGATCGTGTTCCACGAAGAACGCGTGGTGCCGGTGCGCAGGATGCAGCACGTCGACCTTGTGCGCGGGCCGCTCGAGCGCCTGTTCGGCCTGGCGACGCTGGTGGTGTTCACCGCCGGCAACGAAGGTTCGGCGTTTCGGGTGCCCGGGCTGCTGGCGGCGCGCGCGGCGGCGCTGCGGGACCGCATCCTGAGGGCGCGCGGTGACGACGTCCTCTGAGCCGCCGGTGCCGCTGCCGGCCGCCGCACCGCCGCCGGTGCTGCTGGCCGGACACCTGCATCCGGGCGTGCTGTTCCTGCGGTTCGTCGACGGCGTGCAGCGCGCGGTGTTGCCGCTGGTGCTCGGCCTCGCGGTCGAACGCTGGTTCCTGGCGCTCGCGGCGGTGCTGTTCGTCAGCCAGATGAGTTACGGCCTGGTGCGCTACCTGACGTTCCAGTTCGTGCTCACGACCGAGGAACTGATCACGCGCGAAGGCATCCTCAA
>Ga0209488_10002379_pt1 | contig 15446 bp, 13 predicted proteins | sample Rivendell_Oct201_8_FD_188349 | JGI IMG/M metagenome (GOLD analysis project Ga0209488, IMG submission 188349) | Vadose zone soil microbial communities from the Eel River Critical Zone Observatory, Northern California, USA -... | ecosystem: Environmental > Terrestrial > Soil > Vadose zone >... | reverse complement strand
GGTGTGAACAGCCGGGGAGTCGGTGTTTGCGTCAATTTCCTACCGCAACTACCTAACTCATCGCAAGGACTTCCGGTTGCGTTCGTGATTCGACGACTTCTTCAGGAGGGAAGCGTGACCGCAGCGGCAGGTGTGGTGAGTACGCTCCCTCATGCAACCGGCCAGCACTATCTGATTGCGGATCCGAGAAGCGTCCGATCGTTCGAAGCCTCTGCCGTCGGCGTGATCGAATACCACTCACCAGATCCCTCCAAGGTACTGCATACCAACCATCCTGTGGCTGGGGACACAGGAGACGGGCCGGCCAGGGCAGATAGTGTCGACTCTGTGGCGCGCCTCCGAGCGCTGACACACCGTCTCATGAACGCAGATCCGGACCTAGATGCGATTAAGGCGGCGCTGTGTTCGAGAGACGATCCGCATCACCCTGTATGTAGGGTGCGCTCAGCGAATGAACGTGTTAATCACCCTGCAGGAACGACTACTTTTACGACGGGTTCAATGATTTCGGCGCTCGAGCCCGGTTCCCCAATGATCGATGTATGGGTCAGTTCAGGGCCCCCGAACTTGCGAGGATATGAGCATATGTGTCTTCCGAAGGCGTAAGTGGAATAAGCGCAAGTTGGAAGTCGTATTGGTTGTGCGGGGGGTACTTTGTCGACTCTCAGGGGTGCAGAGGCGAGCTCCAAGACATGAAGGGTCATACTATGACGTCACAGATTGACCGCATCGAGAAGACGATCGTATTGAATTGCGCTCTCGAGCGAGTCTGGTGCGCGATAGGCGAAGCGAGACAGTTCAGCGCCTGGATGGGTCTCACAAATTATAGCGAATTTGTGCCGGGCGCTCTATTCACAGCCAAGATGGCTCCGACGAAGTTCAACGCCGAATTCGAGAAACTGCAGGAACCCTTTGACGGACTGCAAGTCAAGATGACGATCGACCAGATTCAGCGCCCGCGCTTGTTCTCGTTCCGTTTCCATCCATTTGCCGTCGACCCCGACGCTGACTATTCGCGGGAGCCGATGAATCTAGTCATGTTCACACTGCAGGAGGTGCCCGACGGCACGATGGTCACGATCACTGAGACTGGCTTTGATCGGATTCCAGTGGAGCGTCGGGCGATGGCGTACGAAGTCAACGACCGTGGGTGGGCACTCGCCACGAAAGCCCTGGAGAGCTATCTGGCAGCGACGAGATAGCACAGAGTCGAAGTAGAGTTCCCGGCCCGCCTGTATTACGCGCGGATCCGCGTACAAAATGAAATTCATCGTTATAGGCGCGGGAGTGATCGGCGTTACGACTGCCTTTTTCCTCAGGCTTCGTGGCCATGAAGTCGCGGTCATCGACCGCCGGGAGGGGCCTGGCCGGGAAACGAGTTTTGCCAATGGCGCGCTTCTCACCCCCAGCATGCCGGAGCCGTGGAACGCGCCGGGAAGCTGGCGCGCGCTCTTGGGTTCGATCGGCCGTTCAGACGCACCGCTCCAGCTTCGCCTCAAGGCGATACCCTCGCTTGCCGGGTGGGGACCCAGGTTCCTGATGAACTCGAGACGTCCGGCTTTTGAGCGGAACTGTGTGAGCAATCTCAAGCTGGCCCTGTACTCGCACGAGGCGATGGAGTCTGTGCGAGAGGCGACCTCAGTAGACTACTCTCGCCGAACGACCGGGACGCTCAAAGTATTCCGCAACGCCGCCGCTTTGTATCGGGCCACCGCCTGGGCCGATCAGCTCTCGGGCCACGGACTCACCTTCCGCAAGCTCTCACGAACCGACACGGTGGCGCTGGAGGGTGCCCTTGCACCCATCGCCGGCCAGCTTGCAGGTTCGATTCACTACGAGATCGATGAAATCGGCGATGCGTGCCGTTTTTGTACGGCCCTTACCGGTCAACTACTCCAGGAAGGAGTCGAGTTCCGGTTTTCAACCACGGTGACGTCATTTGAAGTGAGTGGCGGACGAGTCACCGCCGTACTCTGCGGTCGGGAGCGGTTCAGCGCCGATTCGTATGTCGTCGCTGCGTGCAGCTACAGCACACCGCTCCTCTCACCTCTCGGTATGTACCTCCCTGTCCGGCCTGCCAAGGGTTATTCGGTGACTTTCGATTGCTTACCGGGCCGCCGCGAGCTTCGCGTTCCCATCGTGGACGACGATTGTCACGCGGCCGTCGTGCCGATCGGGAATGCGCTTCGCGTGGCTGGCACGGCTGAGTTTACCGGTTACGATCTCACGCCCTCGGCCGCGCGCGTCGAGAAACTCGTGCGCCTCCTTCGTGAGATCCTGCCTGAAGGGCACTACGATCCTTCGAGTGCACGACCGTGGTGCGGCCTCCGGGCGATGTCGGTCGACGGGGTACCAATTATTGGCCGAACGTCAGTCTCTAATGTCTTCGTAAACACGGGTCACGGCCACCTGGGGTGGACCATGGCGGCGGGTTCTGGAGGCCTCCTTGTCGATGTGATTCTTGGCGCCTCGCCAGCGATCGACGCTGCGCCCTACGACCCGCAGCGGTTCGCCTAAACCGCAGAATTGCAGAATGGTTCTCGGCATTGGCAACCAGAGCAGTCCGGTCGAAAAGCTCCGCGCAGTTGGCAGCCCGAGCGCGGTTTAGGAGAAAGGGGACCCGATCGAGTCATTTACTTCCACAGTAGAGCACCGTGCCTGACTTCTCCTTGATCTTCGTGAGTTCGGCTTCTCGTTGATCGCGCGGGAGTGAACAGATGCGGTTGATTTCCTTCGCGGCCTGTCTCTCGATGCGGGCGCTCTCGGTCTCTTTTCGCTCGGCTTCGCTTTGACACGCGGTTAGAACGAGCAAGATTAGGGTGACCGCAACACCGACGGGACGCGAAACGGCAAGCGGTGCGGCTGCGCGCCCGCCGCCGGTGACAAAGCAAGAGATGAGCCGCGGATCCTCGTGGATGAGCAATTGGTCCCCTTTGAAGCATATCTTACGCTAAGGCCGCGAACGGGCCGGGATTTGGGAGTCTTGTAATCAGCCGTGGCTGAGGTGGCGGCGGACTCCACTCCTGAGCGGTACTCTTCGCGGGGGTCCCGTTAGAGGCTTTCGTCTTAGTTGGGGTTTTGGGGTTCTATGCCGCGTGATCGGGTGATCAGCCCTTCGGGCCACTGGACTCGCAAGAGAAGCGGGTTTCCCTCGACAGCACGAATAGGTACGTGTGTTGAGCCGCTTTTCGCCACAGAAATCAATTCTGGCGGATATCAAGGTTCAAAGCGGTTTGCGCCATTCGGGTCAGTTATGACCGGGATCCTATTAGTGCTTCAGTGGAATCTGTAACTCAGATCGAGGCCGGCGGTGAGAGGCTGAGTTATGGTGTAGCGCTGGAACGCCGCCGTCTGCACGCCCTGATTCGGCTGGGGATCCAGCAACGCCTGAGTGTTCGTGAGATTGTTCACAAACAGCGCCGCCGTCCACGTGGCGCCCGCATTCGCTTCGCCGCTTATTCCGAAGCGAAAGTTGACTATGTTGTAAGCGGGCAGATGTATCAGGACCTGATTGATGTTCAGCACTGTGGCGGTAACTCCGACCGGCTCGGAGATTCTCGTGCCGACATAATTCTCCTCGAGTGAACTGTACATGGACAGGCCGTTCTTCAGGGTGTGCTTCCATTGCAGGACGACGGACCCTGTGTACTCCGGAGTGTCCGGAACTTGCATGCCCTTCGGGAAGCCAATAAGGGTACTGGTCTCGAGGAACTCCGTGTGGGTGTAGGCGGCATTCAGCGTCAGATCAAAGCCCAGCGGCAGGAGGGTTCGCAGCTGGGCCTCAACGCCTTTGATGGCGGCGTCGGCTCCGTTGGCGTCGAGAAAGAAACCAGCTATGTTGGTGGGCAGCTGCGGATTACGCCACTTCTCATAGTAGGCGTCGAGGTCTACAAGCATACGATGCTCGAAGAAAGACGATTTCCAACCTAGCTCGTAGCTCCACAGCGTATCCGATTCGAAAGTGGTCGGCGTCTGCAGGAATATGTTCGGGTTGCAAGTCGTGGTAAGCAACACTTTTGCTTGCAGTCCACATTCAACCGCAACCGCGAATGCGTTGTTGCTGCCAACTGGTTCCGCGGGTGCTGGATTGTTGGCGCCACCGATGCGGATTCCCTTCGACGCCTTCGCATACACCATATCGTCTTCGGTGATCTTGTAGCTCACGGTGAACTCCGGGAGAGTTCCGCTGGCTTCATTCGAGAACGCAATTTTATACGGTACGCCATTGCCCAGAGCTGCGTTCGGGGCCAAAAACCCGTACTCAGTGTCGGAGTTGCTCAGGCTGTAGTGGTAGTGCCGAAGGCCGGCCTCGATATTGAAGTGCGGCGAGAGCTGCCAGGTTAAATCGCCAAAGAACGCGTTCTGGGTGATGACCTGGGGCTGAAAATCAATGAACTGCCAGGGAGGCGATCCAATAACTGGCCCGGCTTCCGGGCTAATTAGGTATTGATTAAACTGAGAATGCAGATCCTGGTAGAAGTAGCCGGCGACCCACTGCAAGGGGCCAGGGGCCGTGGAGGTGAGTCGCAATTCCTCGCTTAGCTGCCACTCGGTGTCCTGCTCAGTGGCGCCCGGACCGTTAGGCTCGGGCCCCAATGGCCCGAGGCCCCCCGCCGACGCGTTGTACGCAGGGATGCCGAATACGGAGTTGACTCCCTCCGTGGCGTCCTGGATTACATACGCGTTGCGGTGCCAGAGCCCAGTGGCCGAGGTCACAGAGAACTTAGGCAACTGATCGACGGCTTTCAAACTGCCGAAAGTGAAGCTGTCAGTTTGCGGTTCGGGGACGTCATAGGGTTCCCAGTGCGCCTTGACAGTTGGTGTTTGGGGATAAGTCGCGGCTCCGTTGACATCGACTACGGGAGCGGCACCCTGCTCGGTCCGTTGGTACATCGCCATGGGTTCGATCGTGAGGCTATCCGTGGGCTTCCACAGAAGCGCCGCGCGGATCGAGTCCACAGTGGTCGTGTTCACTCCGCGCAAGTCTTCCTGCAGCGGTGCCGAGTAGAAATTGCTCGGCCGAGACACGTTAGGGAAAGGGCCGAGATCGGTTGTAGCGGCTCCATTCGCAATCACCCGACGCTCGATCCAGCCGCTGTTGTCGGTGATTGATCCGACGATGCGCACGGCTACCGAGTCTCCCATCGGAAAATTCATCATCACGTTTTGCTGGCGGTTGATGTTGCCGCCGGAGGAAGTATCGGAGACCACTTCCTGCGCGCTGAGGGAATAGGTGTTCAGCTGGGGGAGGCTGGGAATGAGCCGGATGGTTCCGGCGAGAGAGCTCGATCCGTAAAGCGTCCCCTGCGGTCCGCGCAGCACCTCGACCCGCTCGAGGTCATAGAGGTTAGGATTGATGTCCGTCTTGCCCAGGTTGGAAAAAGCGGGCGACGCCAGTGGTATCTCGTCTATGTAGAAGCCCACCACAGAGGAGTTGCCGCCCAAGCCGTACAAGCCGCGCATTTCATACTCACTCTGGCCGGGACCCGCGTCGCGGACAGCAAGACCCGGCACCGACCGAGCGAGGGTCTGAAGGTCAACGATTCCCCGAGAAGCAAGTTCCTCGCCGGTGACCGCCGTGAGGCTGATGGGAGTGTCCTGAGCCGTGGTCTCGCGCTTGGTCGCGGTGACGATTATGGTCGTGAGCTGCTCTTGCGGCGCCGCGGGATTGGTGCCAGTGGGCGCTGCCGCCACGGGCTTTTCATTCGAGGCAGGACCGGCGTCGTCTGCATACACGGTGAATGACGGCACAGCCATTCCCAAGGCTGCCGCGAGGAGCAGAGCCTTGGAGTTCTTTGATCCGGTGCTTACCTTCATCTATCTCCCCCACCACGGCCCCGACCTCGACGGTCGAGGATGACATCAGGTATCTGATCAGGCTCTTCTCGGCCGCTCTTTCATTCGCGTGTTGATTGCATCAGGCCCGCGGATTTCTAATGGACTAATCATTGGACATTTGAGCACATCAAAGCACACCATTCAAGGGCGAGCGTGGCCCGCCGTCGAGTCGGCTACTTGATCTGCCTGCCTTCTTGCGGGTGCCGCGGAACTTGAGGTAAGCTCCAATTATTAGACCACTGCGTGATTTACGGACCGCCAAGACCACGCATACGGCGGAGGTCGAGTGCAAATCACCTATCTTGAGGCGGTCATTCAGGCGCAGATCGAGGAGATGCAGCGCGACGAGCGCGTGATCCTCATGGGGGAGGACATCCCCGTCTATGGCGGCGGCCGCATCGTCGAGCGATTCGACGCCTCGCGCGTCTGGAGCACGCCGATATCCGAGGGGTCCTTCGCAGGCGTCGGGATCGGGGCGGCGATTGCCGGGCTGCGTCCCATCGTGGATCTGGGCATTGCCAGCTTCATGTATCTCGCCTCTGACCAGATCATCAATCAGGCTTCCAAACTGAGGTACATGACCGGGGGGCAGATACGCGTGCCTGTCGTCTTCCGCTGCTGCATGTACTACGGCAGCGCCCTCGCCGCGCAGCACTCCGACCGGCCGTACCCGCTGTTCCTGAACATCCCGGGATTGAAACTGATCAGTCCGACCACCGCCGCGGACGTCAAGGGCTTGCTGAAGTCCGCGGTGCGCGACGATGACCCGGTGATCGTCTTCGAGGACACGCGCTTGTGGCCCGTGAAGGGCGAGGTTCCCGATGATCCGGACTTTCTGATTCCCATCGGCAAGGCGGACGTCAAGATAGTGGGCACCGACATAACCCTGGTCGCGATTGCGGGCTCGATGCGCGCCACCCTCGAGGCGGCCAAAATTTTGTCGGCGGAGGGGATATCCCCCGAGGTGATCGATCCGCGCACGCTGAAACCGCTGGACATGGATACCATCCTCACGTCGGTCGCCAAGACCCGGCGGCTGGTGGTGATCGAAAATGGCCATCGCATTGCGAACGTCGGCGCCGAAATTGCCGCGGCGGTTTGCGAGCAGGCGTTCGACAGTCTGGCGAAGCCGATCATTCGTTTGAGCGCGCCGGATGTTCACGTCCCGTTCAGCCCGGTGCTGGAGCAGCTTCTGTATCCCAGTAAGGAAAAGATCGTGGCGACCGTGAAGTCGCTGCTGTGACCTTAAGACCGGTATGAGCGTCAATGTGAATTTCCCCAAGGCCGGGATGGGGATCGAGGAGGGCACAGCCAGGCGCTGGCTCAAGGCCGTCGGTGACAAGGTGCGCCAGGGTGAAGTCATCGTCGAGATCGAGACCGCCAAGGCACTTCAGGAAGTGGAGGCCCCGGTGAGTGGAACGCTCGTACGTATTCTGCTGCCGGAAGGCGTGACCGCCGCCGTCAACACGCCCATAGCCGTCATCGAGGAAGCCTCCTGAAGCCATGACTGAGGACTACGTCGTCAGGCCGCTGTCGCCCATGCGCAAGGTCATTGCCGAGCGCATGAGCGACGCGAAGCGCACCATCCCGCACTTCAGGCTCATGGCTGACATCGAGGTGGACGAACTTCTGGCCCGGCGCACGGAGCTGTGCCAGGCGCGGCCCGGCCTGGCGCTGTCGCTGAACGACATGTTGATAAAGGCTTGTGCCCACGCGCTGATGGAGGTTCCCGAGGTCAATGTTCAGTGGGCGGAGAATGAGCTGCATCAGTTCGCCAGCGCGGACATTTCGATCGTCACTGCGGTGGAAGGAGGACTGGCGACTCCCATCGTGCGCAAGGCACAGCTTAAGTCGATTTGGGAGATCTCGGCGGAGGTGAAGGACCTCGCCGCCCGCGCAGCCCGCAATGAGCTCAAGATGGATGAGATCATGGGGGGCTCCTTCAGCATTTCGAATCTCGGCAAGTATGGCGTGGACGAATTCGATGCCGTCATCAATCCGCCCCAATGCGCCATCCTGGCCATTGGAGCGGCCAAGCCCCGCTGCGTGGTTTCCCGGGATCTTGAGCCGCTCGTGGCGACGGTGATGCGGGTGACCCTTTCCGCGGATCACCGCGCAATCGACGGGGTCGCCGGCGCGCGTTTCCTGTCGGCCCTCAAGAGTTGCATCGAGGCTCCGCTGCAGATTGGCGCGGCATACCAGGAGGAGCAATGCAACGCCTAGCCCAGAAGGTCGCACTCGTTACGGGCGGGGCGTCGGGCCTCGGTCAGGCCATCGCCCAGCGCCTGGCGAGGGAGGGAGCGAGCGTCGTGATCACTGACGTGGATCGCAGCGCCGGCACGGCGACCGCCGCCGCCGCGGGGCTTAAGTTTATGGAGCAGGACGTGTGCGACGAGCAACGCTGGACGCAGGTCGTGGGCGAGATCGAGCAGCGGCTCGGGCGCTTGAACATCCTGGTCAACAACGCCGGAATCCTCGGCCCGATGAACGCCGTCAGCCCTGAGGACACACCCGTCGACCTGTGGCGCCGGATCTTTGCGGTGAACGTCGAGGGGGTCTTTCTCGGCTGCCGGGCTGCCATTCCCGCGATGCGGCGCGCGGGTGACGGATCGATCATCAACATCTCTTCCATCGCGGCACTGCGCGCGACGCCGTATGCGACGGCTTACGGCGCCAGCAAGGCGGCGGTGCGACAGCTCACCAAGTCGGTCGCGCAGCACTGTGCCGAGAGAAAGCTCAACATTCGCTGCAACTCGGTTCACCCTGGCGACGTGCGGACGCCGATGTGGGACAAGGCTGCGGAGGAACTGGCGCGTGTTCGCCAGGTCCCGGTCGAGGTGATCATCGAGGAAGGACGCACGGACTCCCCGATGGGGGAATTCACCCTCCCCGAAGACATCGCCGCCGTGGTTGCATTCCTCGCGTCCGATGAGGCGCGGCATATCACCGGCACGAAGATGATCGTGGACGGCGGCACCGCGAACTGCGAGTCCTACCGCAAGCCTGCCAGAGGCGCCGCGGCGCAGAGCCGATGATCACCGGCATCAGTCACGTGGGGATCTCGGTGGCGAACCTGGAGCGATCGATCGCATTTTATCGCGACCTTCTCGGCATGCGCTTGATCCAGCAAGTGCCGCTCGGCGGAGCGAACTATGACGCCATCATGGGGCTGAAGGGGACACAGGGAAGAATTGCCGTTCTGAGAACGGGGAATCTCGAAATCGAGTTGCTGGAGTTCAAGCGTCCGGCGCCACAACCTGGTGATCCCGGTCGGCACGTCTCAGATCAGGGCATCAGCCATTTTGCGATCCACGTTGAGGACATCGCCGGGCTGCACGCACGCCTCGAGGCAGCCGGCGTCCGTTTCCATAGCGCTCTGGTCCATTTCGCGAGTTGCGCCACGACGGCCGCCTATTTTCGCGATCCGGACGGTAATTTCATCGAGATGCTGCAGGAAAACACCCCCGGCCAGGCGGAGGAAGCGCTTGCAAAGCGCTAAAGCAAGCAGCCCCGTCGACTGGGTCGCGAGAGCCGGCGCTCTGCGCATCCAGATACGCAACTTCGTAGGCGGCAAGTCACTCGCAGGCGAGGGCGCGGGGGAGCTGCACAAGGCAAGTCCCCGAGACGGGCAAGAGCTGTATACCTTCGCCGCCGGCTCGCCGAGGGACGTCGAGTCGGCCGTAGCGGCGGCGCGGCGCGCCTTCGTGGACGGGCGCTGGTCGCAGCTGCCCGCACACCGGCGCAGCGAGGTGCTCTACCGGCTCGCGGCGCTGCTCGCCGAACACACGGAAGAGTTCGCGCTATTGGAATCGCTGGATACCGGCAAGCCGATCAGGGACGCAGTGGCCTTCGATGTCCCGAGGTCGGTTGCGACCTTCAGATTCAGCGCCGCGGCCGGCGACAAGCTCGCCGGTCAGGTATACGGGGTCGATGCCAGGAGTCTGTCGTATCAGTCCCGGCGGCCTCTGGGCGTCGTGGGCGGAATAATCGGCTGGAACTTTCCGCTGGTGCTCGCCGCCGAGAAGATCGCGCCCGCTCTGGCTATGGGAAACAGCCTGGTGCTCAAGCCCTCGGAGCTGACCTCGCTGTCGGCGGCGCGGCTTGCCGAGTTGGCGCTCGCGGCCGGTGTTCCCGAGGGGGTGCTCAACGTCATCCACGGCAACGCGGAGGTTGGGGCGGCACTCGCGCGTCATCAGGATGTGGACATGATCACCTTCACCGGCAGCAGCCGCACCGGCAAGCTGCTGTTGGTTGCGGCGGGCGAGTCCAATATGAAGCGCCTGCTGCTCGAGTGCGGCGGTAAGGCGCCCAACATCGTGTTCGGCGATGCGCCGGATCTGGCCGCGGTCGCCGACGGCATCATCGCCCGCGCCTTCTGGAATCAGGGGCAGGTATGCACGGCAAGCTCGCGCCTGTTGGTCCAGGAGGACATCAAGGACAAGCTGCTGGGGCTCGTGATCGAGCGGGCCTCGGTGTTGCATCCGGGCGATCCGCTCAAGGAGCAAACGACCTTCGGTGCACTGGTGAGCAACGGGCACCGCGAGAAGGTGCTGGGCTATATCGCGAGTGGCGAGCGCGAAGGCGCGCGCGCGATTTATCAGGTGAGCACGCCTGCGCCGGTCCCCGGCGGCTTTTACGCAGCCCCCGTGATCTTCGACGAGGTTTCACCTGGGCATCGGATTGCTCAGGAAGAGATCTTCGGCCCCGTGCTGTCGGTTCTCGCATTCCGGGATGACGAGGAGGCCGCGCGCATCGCCAACAGCACGATATACGGCCTGTCCGCGATTCTGTGGACCAGGGATGTCGGGCGGGCGCATCGGCTTTCGCAGTCGATCGACGCGGGCTGGATCGTGGTCAACGCCACCGCCTCCCCGACGGGCGGCCCGGGACCGGGCATCCTGTCGATCGGCGGACACAGGCAATCGGGTATCGGGGTAGAAGGCGGCGTCGAAGGTCTGAAGGCGTACACGCGTGAGAGCGCCATCCAGATCTTCGTTTGACTCGGCGCCCTGACGACCCTGCGGGCCGCTGGAGGACGGATGGACAGTCTGGACGGTCAGGTCGCACTGGTAACCGGGGCGGGGCGCGGCATCGGTGCCGGAATCGCTCTCGAGCTGGCGACGCGCGGCGCTCGCGTTGCCTTGATGGGACGGACCGAGAGTACCCTTCAGGAGTCTGCCGGGCTCATCAGGGTCCGCACCGCGGCGCAGGTCTCCGTGCACCCGGGCGACGTGACCGATGAGCACAGCGTCGAGAAGGTCATCGATGCGGTGTTGCAGCGGCATGCGCGCATCGACGTGCTGGTGAACAACGCCGGCATCGTCGATCAGGCGCAGTTCCTCGATATCGGACTGGCGGGCTGGAACGCCGTGATCGCGACCAACCTGACCGGCGTGTTTCTCATGACCCAGCGGGTCGCGCGCCGCATGCGCACCACCGGCGGCGGGTCGGTGGTCAATATCGCCTCGATCGATGCGTATGGAACGGACGGACCGCAGGCCAGTTACACCGCGGCCAAGGCGGGCGTGGTTGGCCTGACCAAGGCGGCGGCTACCGAGCTCGCGCCAATCAAGGTGCGCGTGAATTCGGTGAGTCCCGGCTGGGTGCATACGAAGATGGTGGAGGAGTTCGTCACCGCGGACGCGATGAAGCATCTGCTGGGAAAATTCGCACGTGTACCCATGCAACGCCTGGTCGAGATCAACGAGGTAGCGCGCGCGGTGGCCTTCCTGGCCGGCCCCGGCAGTTCCGCCATTACCGGTATTGATGTGCCGGTGGACTGCGGAACACTCTCCAATCTTTTCGTATTCGAGACGCTGCCGACGTAGAATGCCCGCCCTTATGAGCGCCTCCAAACACCTCGAGCCGATCAAGGCGATCGCGACCTATGAGCTGGTCGCGAACCAGATTCAGCGCGCCGTGCACCTGGGTCTGCTGGTGCCCGGAGATCGGCTGCCGGCGGAGCGCGCACTCGCCCAGCAACTCGGTGTGGCGCGGATGACGGTGCGCGAGGCCATCCGCGTGTTGGCCCATGAGGGACGCATTACCGTTCGACGTGGCGCGCACGGCGGGATGTGGATTCGCGCTCAGGACGTCACCAAGCGCGAGCTTCTGCAGCTCGCCGCCGACACGGATCGCGCGATCGGGGACGTGTACGAGTTTCGCGAGCTGGTCGAAGGCGCCTCGGCGCGCCTGGCCGCGGAGCGTGCCAAGCCGGATGATGTGCGCAAGCTGCGCAGCCTCTCGTCCTCCATGGAGAAGATCCTCGCGGCGCATCTCAAGAATCCGGCGATTTCCGCCAACGTGGCACGTTTCCTGGGGCTCGATTCCCAGTTCCACAGCGAAATAGCGCGGATCTCCGGCAATCACTTCATCATCGAAGCCGTGGAGCGCGGGTTGGCGGCCCGCTATGCGCCCTTCGGCGTGGTGCTGCGCACTCTGACTCCTCGCGCCAACAACGGCCACGAGGAGCTGGTGGAGGCGATTGCGGCTGGGGACGGCGCCCGAGCTGAGAAGCTGATGCACTCCCATGTGGCGACGGCGCGCAACACTATCATTTCCCGTCTTAATCGGCATTTGCGCGCACAAACCGGTGCGTAGTTTGATCGAGGCCGGTGACACAGCGACCCCCGCGCCCCGCTCCACAACATCCGGCGTTCGGCTCAAGAAGAACACGATCAGTCCGCTCGGGCTCGCCGCGCTCGCCATCGGCATTACCTCTCCCGCGATGGGCCTGTTCGCCTTGTGGGGGACCATGGAGGCAGCCACCGGCCCGGTCACTCCGCTGATCTTCCTGTCGGCTATGCTGGTCACGCTGCCGACCGGGATTTCCTATGCGGTGCTGAACAGCCGCTTCCCCTCCGCAGGTGCCGCTTCTACCTGGCTGTGGCGATCGATGAGTCCCCTCGCCGGCTTCCTGGCGGGCCTCATGATGAGCACTTATTTCCTCATGGCGACCATGTCCGTACCGGTGATGTTCGCCATGTTCTTCGCGGATTTCCTGCGGATCCTCCAGGCTCCCATATCCCACCTCGACGCGCTCTACTGCGGGGTGGTGGTCTCGACCATCCCGGTGGCTTTCGTCTGCCTGCGCGGCGCCGAGGCCTCCATCAAGGTGACGGTGCGCCTGATGCTCATCGAGACCTTCGTGGTGCTCGCGCTGTCCGCCACCATACTTTTTTTCAAGGCGGGTGAGGCCGGCGGCATCAATTTCGGCCCCTTCAACCCGGGCAATGCCACGCAGGGGCTGACCGGCTTCTGGTCGGCGATGGTGGTCGGTGTGCTTGGCTTTTGCGGGTTCGACGTGGTGTCGACCGCCGCCGAGGAGGCCAATGCGCCTCGAACCCATCTGCCGCGCGCCATCTTCATCACACTCGTTGGCATGGCCGTGTTCTGGGCGCTCAACGCCTGGGTGTTCACCCTCAGCATACCCGTCGAGCAGGTCGTCGCTTACACGCGCGCGGGAGTACCGGCAGTGACCGGCATAGCCGAGCGCTACTGGGGTTTCGGCAGCCTCACGGTGGACATCATCGCCTTCACCGGAGTCACGGCGGTGTATCTGAGTTGCGTGCAGGGAGCCTCACGCATCGTGTTTGCGCTGGCGCGCCATGGGCTGCTGCCGGCGATGTTCGGGCGACTCGCTGGAGAGCGGCGCGTCCCGCGAACCGCGGTGCTGGGCGTGCTGACTTGTGCCGTCGTCGTGGATCTGGTGACGCTGGTCGTGCTGCGTAACGGGCTGGATGCCTTCAACTGGTGGTCCTTCGCGTTGGTGTTCTTCGCGACGCTGACCTTCATGGCCGTGAACCTTGCCAATGCAATCTACTTTTTTCGTTTTGCACGCCGGGACTTCAGCCTCTTCAGCAATCTGCTGGTTCCCATCGTGGGATTCTTCGTGAACGCCTACCTGCTGTACGCGGCCTTCTTTTCCGCACTCTGGTCGAGCGACCTGCCTACCGGCCGCAGCGTCGTAGTGGGCTGCGTGCTAGTACTCGCCTTCGAAGTCGTCGCAGCGATTTACATGCGCCTGCTCTCGCCTGGCCTGTTCAGGCAGGACGCGCCGATCAATGCCGATTGAGCGCGCTCGCGCTGAGCGAAGAGCCCGGGAGCGCGCCGCAGCTCAGGGAAACTTGCGCACAAAGGCCTGTTCGGCCGCGAGCAGCGCCGCCGTCATCCGGCGGCTCCACTCGGCCTGTCCGGCAGGCAGTTGAATCAGATCCTGGCGTATCTCGACCTCGACATGCGGGATGCCGCGACGCTCGCCGTGACGCGGCAGGGTATAGCCGATCTGGTGTTTTCCGGAATACGGCTCGTTGTCGCCCACCAGCAGCCCCGCCTCGGAGCACAAGGCCTCCAGCAGGCAGCCGGCGAAGCGCCGGTCGTGGTTGTAGAGCACCGCCGCGTGCATCTCGCGGCGCACACCCTTGAACACGTTCGTCATGCTGTGCTGGACGATGAGAATCGTGCGCCGGCCCGCGGCCACACGCTCCTCGAGTAAGGCGCTCAGATGCTGGTGGTAAGGCTCGAAGATCTCGCGCTGGCGCGCGCTGACCTGCTCGGCGGGCAGCCCCACGTTTCCGGGAATCGGCGTCGACTCGCTGATCGTCGGTATGGAGGTCGGCTCCTGCGGACGACGGTTGCAGTCGATCACCAGCCGCGAGTAATTCTGTGCGACCAGTGGCGCATCCAGGGCGGCGGACACGCTCTGAGCCACGGCCAGCGCGCCGATGTCCCAGGCGATATGCCGCTCGAGATCCGACTCCGCAAGACCCAGCGTTGCCAGGCGCTTGGGGACGCGCCGGCTGGCATGATCGACGGCAATCACGAAGGCAGACCGGCCGTCCCGCCGGCTGGCCAGAACCGGGGGTGGCTCTTCCGCGGCCAGCAGGTGCACACTCATGATGAACGGTCCCGGGCGCACAGCATGCGTTCGCGCCGGCCGCTTGCTGTTCGCGGCCGCGGTACGTCCGTTGCCGCCCTTTCCATAGTGGTCTATAGTACAGACCTTTAAAAAAGGCACAAGAGCCGGAGCGGCGCACGCCAATTGTCGAAGAGTTCGGGGAGTATCAGGGCATGTTTTTTTCCAAGGCGGCTCTCGCGCGACGCAGTGACGAGGCCAGACCGATTCTCGAGCGACTCAAGAGCGCGGGCTGCCGCTTCGCCCAGATGGAGATGCCGGAGAACAACGGCTACCTCTGCGGCAAGATCGTGCCGCTCGAGAAGGGACTGTCGGCCTCTGGTAGCGGCATTGCCACCCTGATCCTGACTTTCAAGAGCGGCGGCAACATCTGCTTTACCTCGCCGTTTTCGAACTGGGACAACGGCTTTCCGAAGTTCGTGGCCATGCCGGATTACTCGACCGCCGTGGCGTTGCCGTGGAAGCGCGATGTCGCCGGCGTGCTGTGCGATTACTACATGGACGACGGCACGCCCTGTGGCTTCAGTCCGCGGCAGATCCTGAAGGACGCGGAGCAGGCCCTTACGAAGCTCGGCTACTCCGCCCGCGTGGCACTTGAGTACGAGATGTACATCGTGCGCGAGGATGACGCGCTCATGCGAGCGGGGCGCTTTTCGGAGCTGCCCTCGTTCGGCCGCGAATGGGATGCCTACAG
>Ga0209488_10002378_pt1 | contig 15447 bp, 22 predicted proteins | sample Rivendell_Oct201_8_FD_188349 | JGI IMG/M metagenome (GOLD analysis project Ga0209488, IMG submission 188349) | Vadose zone soil microbial communities from the Eel River Critical Zone Observatory, Northern California, USA -... | ecosystem: Environmental > Terrestrial > Soil > Vadose zone >... | reverse complement strand
CTCTTCCGGTACTCACAGCTTCCACGTTTCCACCGACCGTGCCCTCTGCCTCAGGATGAGTTTTCTGTCTCATTGAACGGATCAGTTCCAGATCGTGCGAGAGTAGACCATGACCCGCGACGGGTCCCCAGTAAGACGTGCTTGCGACCGTGCCGATAATACATGTGCCAACAAGTAACGAGAGGTAAAATCGATACTGAGAGTACCACTTAGGAGCTACAATCACGAAGCGTTAGTGCGAGTATTCAACAGAAAGGATGATTTACGAACCCCATCCCGCAGTAGTAGCTCTAAGATCCGCATACCAGAGGCCAGTAAATCCGACCCATTGTGCAATCAAGGCCATGGTAGGGTCAAAAGCGAGTGTTGGCCAAGCGTAGATCACAGGTGCAGCCCCCAATGCGAGACGCGAATAGCCTTTGTAACCTCCCAGGCCAGCGAATTCCATTCCCCAATGCAGGGCTCCTGTTCAAGACTATCAGGTGGGCACGAAGTAATATACGCAGACACAAACCGAGGAAGGACAACATCACGGCACCGTACGTGACTTGAATGTTCAATGCACGATCAAGAAATGTGAGTGCCACGCCGGGATCAAGGCTGGTGAGCACACCTGTACGTGCTAAGATGCGGGCTACGACTATGGTAAGGACTAGGATTAGACATACCGGAGGCAGCCAAACCAGCTTGATGGGCGAGATAAATAGTCGTGCTTGATGCGAGCAAGTACGGGACGCCGCCAAGCAATCCGAAGATCACATATGGCTTAGGCACCGAAAACGCCATGGTGCTCGTGATACCAAGCTTTGCGCGCTATCTCGGATGCTGAGATCATTTCATCCCAAGGATCCCACTTACAAAGGTTTCGCTGTCCGGCTTGACAGAGTCAGCGGTGGAGTTCCCGCCGGCGATCACCTTTGCCCAGTCGGTCGTGGAGTTTCCGACCTCTTCGCGGACGTTGACGGCGGCTTGAGAGATGGTCTGGGAGGCGGGTTTTCCGGACACGTGGGAAGCTACGGCGCGATGCTGCTGGAAGGCATTCGCGCTCCTGAGAATGGGCGAGCGGAGAGAGTAGACGGATGCGGGAACTGGAGGTGCTAGAGGCGCTTGCGGTGCGCAGCGATGAAGGACTCCATTTCTGAGTACAGGACAAATATTGCGGAGGGCGTGCATGGTGGTAATAGTAGTGGCTAACGACAATATCTAACCTCGCGTGACGAGCATGGGGGTGTTTGATATACTGATGCCATGACGTCATTCCCTCGATCCACCCAAGTCGGGCCGGGGAGACCTTGCTTCACCAAAACTTTCAGCTGCCGTCTTCGTGTAGGAACTATTCATACTTGGATGCCCACCTCGAACTTTGAACCTCTTGATGCGTGCATTATTCGGACAATCTTTAATGTTTTTTTTTGATTTCAAGATACCCTTGACCGAACCTGACTTGGCATCTCTGACTTATTTCTCCTGCTGATACTCGATCTGTATTCTGGACCTGCGTCTACGCCCCATATTGTTGGAGTATGATAAAAACATCTCCCCGTTCAGTCCTTTCAAGTGATGCAAGACATGGTCATCGTGATTTCGCCATATTAACACCTGCAATGCGTTGTGCTCTTGGGACCGATATTAGGATTCAGGCGGACGTTGTACCAACGTCTCATCCATTCAATACAATGAAACCCACACGACAGCACCCAGATTCGCTACATCACCAACACAAGAACATGACTCGGCACAGCGCATGCTTCACGACCGATGACCACTTGATAAGAACTCAAACCATTGGTGGATTACGCATGTTGGTAGGAACGCCAATCAATTCGGAATCGGAGGTGCCAAGCACTCTCTTATAATTGTACATCTGCATTTCGAACCGCCTCACAAAATTTGGGGTTGCATATTGATTTTGTATAGTATCGGTGAGGCTTGAGGCTTTCTCATAAGGACTAATTGACACATGCCCCTCTAGTTGTGATTCCAATCTCAGGGAATTATTTCTACACGTCGTATGAATACTAAATTACCGCGTCCACTTGGATTCGTTATACGAAAGATCCGTGGATAGCAGCGCTGGCGTCGACGTAGTTGCGGGCTGTAGGCTCTGCGGCAACCGCGAATCAGGAAGGCAATATCCACACCAAATTTGGCGCTTCAGGCGATACGAGGACGCTTAGAAAGCAAGAATGTATGCACACGACGTGCGTCGTTGTTCTGGTACGAGGTTGGCTCAGGGGAAAAATCTGGAATCTATGTTGACTTTTGGACAGCCTGACACTTGGACCTCTGATGTGGTGGTCGGATTACTCAATGGATGCCGAGGTGACTCGTTCTGTTTCGGAGATTGCACATCACACCGCCTCGCATCCCTGTTACAACAATTCACAAATTCCGTTTAGTGGTGTTGATGAAAAAAAAGAGAGAGAGATAATGGCGGTATATCCTACAAACAGCGGCACCTCACAGCCGGGTAACAGTAAACGAGATCCCACATCTTCCTCAGACCTTTGTGCCCTCCAGGGAGATGAGGTCGATGATCCTCATCGCCTTGACCGAACCACCGTTATCGCCGAAATACCTCGTCGTCATGAAACTCCAATGTAACGAACCGACGATCCACTCCTGCAGGCCATTCACGTACAGCTTGACGTCCCTGTCGACGCACTCACCCCACGAGGGGACCCTCGCCTGATTCTCAATAAACGCGTCGATGGTCTGCTTGCACATCTCGCCAACGCGATCTACGGCCTGCTGAAGGCTGAGCCCGTCGTGAATCATAAAAACGCAAATCATGTTGTGCGTGTCGCCGCGAGATTGCTCAACGTTGTACGAGAACAAGTCCTGTCAGGCGTGGATTCCCTTTGATTTTAGTAGGGTGTGGGAAATGGGGCGAGAGATTGCAACTCACGTTGGACCACGTTACGAGGTCGTTGGCGCCCTGATTGAGCGCCGCGATCACAGGGTGCTCGATAACGGCGTCGGGCAGCTCCAGATCAAGCGAATATTCGACGAGGTCAAACACGGGCTTGCATCCGGACGTGTCTCGCCTCATGTCGATATAGGCCTCGAGGTCGGGTACGATTCCGTCCGCGCGGAAGAGCGCTTGTCGTTGAACGGCTTGAAAGAACATCTGCATGTGCGACTTGAACCGTTGTTGAACCGCCGGGGCACAGTCGCGAATACAGCGCGACCAAAAGCTGAACGAAAGGGCGTTCGAGTCCGAGTCAGCATGATGAGATCACGGGGGTTGGGGGGAATGCATTGTGGGAGACAGCACTTACTCTCGCGCGAGCTTGGCCGCGTTGTTCTCCTGGATCCCACCTCGTTGACCGCGGAAAGGGCGGTAGGCGTCTGGCCACTCGAACGCGTTCATGACCCAGTTCGCGAGGCCCTCAGTGTCCAAAGCCAAATAACCGTCGGAGACGTCGTCCAAGTGGAAGAGATAGTTCATAAAGTCGCACACGACGCGGAGGCGGCCCGACGTGCAGTTATTGTAGCAGTACGCGGTAAGTTCGCCCGCTTGCAAGCCGCGCATGGCGGCGACCTTGCCTTCTGTAAAGTGCGGAGAATATGAAAGTATCCAGTCGAGAGAGTGTGCAGCAATGGCGTCGCCGTCGTCGTGGTAGGTAAGAGAGAAGGGGCAGTGAGAGACGAGGTCGGGAAGGACGAAAAAGCTGGGTTCGAGGACTGTTGGGGTGGGCGAGAGAGCGCGAACGAAGCTGAGGGGAGAATCGGGAGGCGTAGACAAGGGCGATAGAGTCGGCGAACTGTGGGGCGAAGACATGCTGGAGTAGCTGAGAGCGACAGAGCAACAACTTGAAGTCGAAGGCGAGTCGTCGAATGGGGGCGGAATATCGCAAACCAGGGCCCTCGCGGAGCTGCGCAGGCTGTTGAGTCTGTACAACATGAGTGCGCCTTTTTATTCTGTTCCTTGGGAGAGGAGGGGGGGCCTCGAGTCGGGTCAATGTATCGCGTGCGAACGCAGACGAGTTGCAGGTTTCGAGAAGCAGATATTCCTCTTGATGGCTAGGAGTCGAGAAAGCCACATGGGATATCGTTAATCAATCGAGCGGGTGGGCGTCAAGGCCGTGAAACAGATTTTAGTGGGGTTTCTCGATCCAGCTAAGCGGCTGACGGTTAGGTGGCACGACAGTCAGGACTAGAACCGACAAAGATGAGCCGAGATTCCTCGCCGTTGCCTTTCTGGCGACCACGTTCAAAGCGCCACATCAGCCGGCATTCAATACTGGCAGACTGGGGGCATGGATCATCCTGAATAAAAAATCAAGGTGTCGTGTGACGACAGCCGATGACACTGCGCGGGGAAATACGCGTTGGAAGAGCATCGTGATGCGGACGGATATTTGCAGAGCCACGCAGGTGGGTTCCGTAGTCTCTGGGCAATGAATAAGTAGAAGATCGAGAAAAAAATTGTGTACTGCGGGGCCGAGCGCTCCCTGCACTCATAGACGATAGTTGGAGTTTGGAGACTTCAGCTTAACTTGATGATAATGAGTAAATCGTGAGAGTCCGAAATTAAGTTCCACTCACAGAGGGAATTAAAACTGTTTCCGATATGAGCGGAACGTAGTTCGAAGGGTGAACCTTCAGTGTATGGGACTAGCAGAACTATGGGGGTCAGTGAGTACTAAAGGTAAGGGCTGCAGGCAGTTGAAGTGTATTGAGTAGCCGGGCCGGCGTCCCGGTACTGATAACCCTTCGGCGAGGGCTTCCACCGGTTTTACGATTGTTTTACGGCGATCGATAGACACAAATCTCGGCGATTCCCCAGTTAAGCCGACTACATTCCACTCTAAGGCGTACGTACTCACGCAATGCCAAAGGACGAGAACGTGCCACTACGGTGTTTGGCAACGAACCAGCGGTAGTCTGACTCTCTTCCGTCTCCATTTGCTTCTGGATATAAACCATGGAAGAGGTGGCGTTCCGCGGAGACCGGGACTCCTTTCGAGCTCAGCGTGACTGGTGATAGTGACCAAGGGCTTGAATCAACAGGCCGTCGAGCACCTGTTTCAGCACTCAGGGATAGACATGGACGACTAGGCAGACGAGACAAGTGGAATGTCGCTTTCGCTCTGCAAGTCCGGGGGAAGCCGGCGGTAGAAGTTGACGGAGACACGCACGTATGGCAGGTTCCACGAAGAGTCGACAGGCATGTGACACCGAAATGTGTGGGCCAAGCAAGAGTGAGCGCCGTGAAAGTAATGCCCCAAAGGAGAAGTTACAAGGTGAGAATAGCAAAGGAGGATGTTCAGGAAGGACGAGACGGCGTCGCCAAGGGTAGAATACATTGTTTGCACGATTTTGGGGTTAAGAATATATCGGGCAGTAAGGTAGTAGAGTATTTACTACTGAGTGTAGGGTATACGATCTTTCAGGGAAGCTGCACAAGGTACGCGGTGAGCTGGGAATGCGGAGGCGCCGCTGCCTGTCACGGAGTTACAACGTTACAAAGGAAGTATCCATACCATACCCAAAGTCCCAGATACAGATCCTCTGCGTCCAGAAAAAGAGCCCGTGAATATCGGGAAGGCTGAAGTGGCACACATCTACTTACCTGATCCTCTCCGCAAGACACGACCTAGAGTCTCCATTAGACGCAACATACAAGGGAAAAATTGGCCGCACCCACTTTTGTACAATCAAAACCCACAGAAAATATGCGGCCAATGTGCCCTCCCACGAGGTCGGTAACAAGGCGTCCTGTTTTGCGATCCCACACCTTGACTCCAAAGTCATAGCTGCCACTGACTGCAAAATCAGCACCCAAGGCGACATTGCGAACGAGGTCGCCGTGTGCACACTGCTGGCGGGACTTTTGCGGCCTCTCGGTCGCTGTTGCTCTGTCCGGTGTAGGATCAACGACGCCTACGTTGACTCCACAATTGTGACAGACTGCGAGCGGGGAATTTTCTTCGCCAGAATCCTCGTCCAGAAGTGGTGCCAGGGGCAAAGGTACTGCCGCTTGGGCATCGAATTCGGACGACGTGGACCAGCCAAACGCGGACTCAAGGTTGAAGAGCCGGATATGTTTATCCGAGGAGCCCGAAAGTACGATGGGGAAATCCAGATCGATGGATGCAATACTACCAAGAAGAGCACGTCAGAAGCAAGTCAAATAGGTAGATGCTATATCGGGCATCGAGGTGAAGGGACATACCCCCTGCTGTGGTGATTCTCGAAAGTGCGTAAAAGAGCTCCCGTATTGACATCCCAAAGTCTCAAGGAACGATCACCTGATGCAGAGACGATGTGTGTCGGCGAGATGGAAAGTGCGTTAACCGCGGCACGATGACCAGTCATGATATGTCGTGGTTCAAGATCCGGAAACAGGTAGGTTCGGACGGTGCGGTCTAGGGGTAGGACATCAGCCGGAGCAACGGCATTTCCATAACTGACCCACCTTTTGAACATGACACCAAGCGCACATCATCAAAACGAACACATAGAACACTGTCCTCATGATCGTCAAGGACCTTCACTACCTTATTTTGCACCAGATCCCACACAACGACGTTGCTGTCGCTCCCTGCGCTGGCAAGGTAGTCGCCGTAAACGCATATACTGAGAACGCTGCCTTCGTGGACGCCTCTGATTGTGCGGAGGACAGATCCAGTGGTAAGGTCCCATTCCTTGATCGTGCGATCCTTTGATCCTGTGAACAAGACCTGATTACCAGTTCCCGGATAGGTGTAGAGCTGGAGACAATATATTGTGTTGGTGTGGGAACCGGGAGTTCCTCGGGCTTGCAGAGTGGAGAGACGATAGGAACCTGAAAGGAAGCGGTGTTGTAAACGAGTGCGGGTGAGGTGAAGAAGCTTGTAATTTGGACGTTGATGTTGAACGGACTGCGATACAGGGGCAGCAGGGGAAGGGAGGCGCGAGACCAGCTTGCGACCGCCAATTTGAGCGTAGGAGCTCGTGCGATAGGTCGATCCAGTCGATGACTGGAACCGAGGTATGAACCCCTGATGACTTGAAGCTGCGAAAGAGGATTCCTCCCAAAGGTCGTCAGAGATGAAAGAGGCAAAGCCAGAGTCATCCACGATACGGGGGTGCATTTCAGATGCCATTTCTATCTCTTCGTCACCCACTCCTTCGTCATCGGTGTCGTGCTGCATTGGTTGGGAGTTGGAGGGTTGAGGATACGGTCGTGAAGGGGGGATTTTCCAATGCCACCCTTTAATCGTGCACAGTCGTTTCCAGAGGGTATAATCATCGGCAAGGGTGCGCCAGCGTCGACTGACCAAGCCGCAGTGTAAGAGTGTCTTTGATGGGAGATAAGAAAAGATGTGCAAGGCGACCTCGGTGGGAAGGAGCTGTGGTTGGTTAGTGGGAAGAAGGAGGAGATTTTGGGCAAGGACGTACGCCGACGACGTCTAGCTGAAGGAGGGGGACGATCCTCTTCTGGATATTAACGAGAGAGGACCTTGGAAGGGAAGCCAGCAAGACGTAGACGAGATCTTGACGGGTGGCAGAGTACGAGTTCTTCTCAGCAACGTTCGAGCGTGTGATAAACTGGATCAGAAGCGCGTACCTTCACGTTCCTGAACCGAGTTTGACTGAATTGATTCTATAAAAGAGTCCATCGAATGAAGCGTGATGGTCATGGTCGTAATTATCGTCCCTTTGGACTCTGCATCGGTTGCAGCAAATTTGGCAGAGTTCTTACTCAATTAGGTCAACAGTATTCTCACGACTACAAATAGTCCAAACTACCAAAAACAGTAAACAACCACCCTCGGTACCCTGACAACGCCTAACCCCATGTGGCAACCGTGAGTGAGCTCGCCCGTCGCGTCGTGCGCCACGGCGAAACTCTCGTCAACTGCCCACCCCCGCCGTCGAGGCACTCTAGCGGTACCATGCCTTGCTCCTCAAGCATATTAATACATAATGCCCACCCATCGTCAAACTCGCTTTGAATGTACAACGTCTCTCCAGGGGTAATCGCTAGTTCATCGGGTAACTGGGGAACGAACCGGACCCGAACGGTCATTGGCACAGGTTGTTCTGATGCTGAGGCGATCGTGGGCGTGTTTGCCGAATGGATACTTGATTCCGGGTGATTCGGGGGGTTGTTGTATGACTGGGGAGGCACGGTTGGTGTCACCGGGGTGTAGGGAAGTGGCGGCTTGCGGGGGATGTTCCGGATAGGTGCTTGGGCCTCCCCGTTTCCATCTGTCCCGCTCGCCAATGATCGACTGGGCCCCGCCGTCGGTGCGTCTGAGGAGACTGAGTGTTGAATGTTACCAACGCCCTTCTCTATTGAGGAGTCTGTGTTGGGGTGTGGTGATAGGCCGGCCGTCCAAGTCACCCGGCGTGCGACACGCCTCTTGATTCGGTGGTTCCGAAGAATATAGAACGCTATTGCGCACATCACGAGTACGAGGACTATGACGACGGCCGCGATGGCACCTCCCGAAAGACGGGATTTCTTCGCCCCGCTAGTTGAACCAGCCATGAAAGCGTCTGGGGTTGAATCCATTGGGATCATCGAAGGTATGGTCATGTTCGTGTTCCCAAAAACGTTTGAGATAGGTGGGCTGGACGTTCCCTGTGGCATGATACTTGGAACGGGCGAAGTGGTGGTAGAGGTAAGAGAAAGTGGTTGTGATGAAGATGAATTTATGATGTCCGAGGAAATCGTAGCCGCGGGCAGAGCGGAATCAATCGCTATCGACGTTGAGGCCTGCACAACGGTGGTTGGAGAGGGGTCACCTATGCTCGGGGCCGGTGAATTATTAGTAAAGGGCGTCGTCTGCACTGGAGTGCTGGTGCTCAGGGAGGGTGAACCGTCATCAAAGTACAGCTTCGGGTGAGCCAGTCCCGGGCTGGTCGAGTAGCGAACCTCATCACTCCACCCCCCATCGCTTGGGTTGGACAACGGCTTGAATGGGAGGGCCTGCACAGCAGGCCGAGGGAAAAACATAAAGAAAAGAGGGGACGCCGAAGAACCAGAGGTGGAAGTGAAAAGAGGAAGCGCGTTTGCGCAGTTGGCCTGCTCTGCCTGCCTCCTGCTTTCAAGTCCCCGAGTTCCGTGAACAAGGATGGAAGGCGGTGAAAGGAGGTTTGAATATAATGATAGTGAACAAACGGGCCATTTTGCTCCCGGCGCCTTGCGACGGTCGTGGGGCGACAACGCTCTCGATAGCAACACCCACCATTACTGCACACGGACAGGAACAACACAAAGAAAAGCCGTGGTGGCAACTTAATTTCCATTTAAGGATATTTGACCGGGTCCAATAATAGAAATTTTTCTCTGTCTGGACGTCTCTCGGTTCGTAGAATAATGAGTTACGACTCGCTTCCGTTTTGTTATGTATTTTTGTATCCAACTAGAACCGATGTATTACCCACTATGACGATACAATTACAGTCAATCAAGAATGCGATGCAGGGCGTGGAACAGTAGATTGATCGCGTGCTTTTTTGTTACGCGCCCAAAAAGGCCGTCATCATGCGTGTAAACTCGTGACTTCCGATCATGGAATAGAATAGAAAGCTGTTGATGCGCTGACTTTGATGCGCTGGTCCCACTAAATTGGAGACTTAAAGGAGACACCAAGACAGCCGGTCACCGGTAGCTCTGTGCGCCCTATGACAATGATAGCATTTACGAACCTCCCTAGAGGGAGGTCCTTGGCCTTGGCAACTTTCATCATCACATGTGCATCAAAAGTGATGATGCCCAAGTCATATACGCAGTCGTTCTCTCATACCCAAAGCGGAGGTTAAAGCGCCGCCCTGGCTACCATGGAAAGTATGAAAAGTGCGGTTCTCGGTCGTCTGTAGACATCGTGCATATTCTCCATCGTGCGATCGCACGGAACTTCTCCCACAGAGTTACATGATAGCAGGGAAATACATTTTGCACCTGCTATGGCGAGAACTCACAGATAAAGTATTTTAGCGTGGGTGTTAAATTTCATCGCGGCGTCATTTTAGATCAGGGTAGATGGTAGCTGTGTGGCGCCCTAAATTACATCTCAGAATCGCCCTCGGTGATACGTCGGCAACGGAACCTAACCGTGACTCACGAAGCATGCGCACCACGCAGCCTGGCGCACAGCCCGACTCGGAGCCATTTGCTATAATCGGCTTCAGGCGCAGGGCGCAGCCGACCGCGCGCGCTTCGCCACAGGCTCGGGTGGCAAAGTCTCGTCCGCGGAGCGCTTCCCGATCATGGTGAGATCCGGGTGACAGTGACTCTCTTGCTCTTGAAGATACTGTGATGCATTCAATTCGTCTTCTTCTTCCCAATCAGCCGCTGCCATCTCCGTCTCCCTGTCGGAATCGCTAGATTTCGATTTTTTCCGCGTGGCCTGCGACTTCCCGGACTTCTTCTTCCTCTTGCTCTGCCGCTTTTTAGCAGACTTGCCCTGCTCTTCCACATGACATACTTCGACATTGACCTCTGCGCGCTGCATAACGTCGATCCAAAGCTAATAAACGTCCGTGAATAACGCGCAACAGGTTTCACATAAAACAAAAGCCCTACTTTTTGATTCTCCTGCAGCGTGTCTCCAGGGCCCTTGACCTCCACAAATTTGCAATGCTTCTCCGCATAGTCCCAGATAAAGAGATCGGGGACTCCCGACCCGCGCTGGGCATAGTCTTCGCAAAGGACCCGACACAAACAAGCCAGGGCCTCCCCTCTGAAACACTACAAGGACGTCATACACCTGGACCAGTGCACAGGGACCGCGCATACCTCGGCTATTTCCAGGAGATCCTCCCTGGGGAACAGATCCCAGCGCACACCCAAACACCATGTCCCACGCTCCCGGTGCGCTTCATCTACAGCTTCAATGATCTTCCGTGCGTTATCTCCGCAGATTTGGTCCAGACGAGTTTCAATGAGTTCTTGTCGTGCATGATAGAATGTATCGTCAAATATGTCGAGGGGGGCCGCCTGATACGGAGTCTCGAACGCTCCGGGAATCGGAGCAAAAATGATGTCCCAAAATAACAGCCCAAAAAGGGTAGTGACGATTCGGCCCTCACAGTGATATCCTTTGTAACCAAGGCGCTCGTAGTGTTGTAGTGCGAACGTTTCGACGTTAACTGCCTCGTTTCCCCGTCCCTTCCACACTGACTTGCCTTTCTGGATGTTCTTGGCATACGTGAAAAGCACATGTCAGGATCGGTCGGGGATATCAGTTCCAAACGGTCATCCGTACCCCGAGAACACCGGTGGTAGGTGGGGCAACCTGCCTGGCCTTTGGTTTTACAACGGGAAATGGCAGGGCACTTTGCTTCGCCTCCGCTGGCGTGGCAAGTGGCAGTTCTGAAGCTGCGTGAACGCCCCGTAGTCGGACCCCTGTGATGTATACGTCCTCAGCGATGGAGAGCGGATCGTCTTGGTGTCGTTCCTCTGGGTTGATACCCATTTTTTTCTCCAATGCCGTGAGTCTGCGAGATAGACTGGGACGATAGACTACGTGCGGGGTAATTGGAGCTTCAATTTTATTTGGATTCAGGCGCGCGCACTCACCGAGATGCGTATCTTGGTCATTCAGAGAGTCGAGCAGGCCACGTATTGCGCACCTCAGGTTTTCAGAAGTTTTGTCACAGTACCTTGTCAGCACCAGAGCCCGCCTTTCGTACCATTTCCCTCGCCTCCCGCGCCTCCAACGGCGCTGGCTCAGAAGAGCTTCGAGTACTTCCAGTTCGCGATCATAATCTTTCAGAGTGCCGAGAGCATCTGCGCCTTTCTGCACAATGCGAGTGAGGACATGACCTGTCGAGGTGGCCCATGATGAGAGGAAGGTGTGGATGAACGTCGCATAGGAACATACCTCGCTCAAATCTCTCAAGTCCACCAGGTCTTGGATTGCTGTTATCTTCTCGGAGCTCCTTCCATTCAGCGTACGCGACCTCGAATATGGCCAACACTTCGCGAGCATCGCGGGTGCGTTGGCTCTCTTGAATAACGTCATTGTCTGCCAAATGTATCTTGCCCGCAGCACTAGCTTCGCGCTTGACAGGAGATTTGGGGGCAGGATGGCTCATCACTGAGCGCGAGCGCGACCGAACCCTGGCTGCAGTGAGCGTACTATTGTTGTTATTAAGCGCGTCCACCTGTGCTTCGAGTTCTATGGCCCGCTCATACGCTAAAAGAGCAGTCCGTGTAGGCCAGATGTCGGAACTTCTTGCGGAAACGTAGGGCTGAAAACTACGCCGATGTGCACGGGAGAGTATGGAGGGAGTAAGAATGGTTGGAGTATACTGCGTGCTTAAAATACCACCGCGTTACCAGAGTGTAGATAGGAAGCGACTTGAAAATGGTACATACCAGCGAAAGTAAACCAGGTTAAGCCTACGAAGCAGGGTAAAGACAGAATCATTGACTCGAACGCATGTTCCTGTAAAGTTACTCGGTCCGAGGAAGTGAGTGCAAAAGAATTTGGAACGTACCAAGGGTCGTCATCACCATTTGGCGCAGATGGTCTCGCTGTGACTTCCTAACCAAAGGTAGTCGTGTTTGTATTTTTGGCCGCTTTGCAACCTTTGCTCTCGGGTGCACAGAAGGAAATGTGAGAATACACTGCGAAAATGCCTGTTTGATTAACAGGTTTTCGATTGCTGCCCGCTGTACAGATATCTTTTGTCATGACGAGTATTAGCCCCGTAACAGAGGGGCCGCTCACGTTCAAGCTTGTCTTGATCTTCATGTCTTTCGCTAGTTGTTTGAGCTCTTCCATGCTCAGACATTCCAGAAGCTCATGAAGCTCGGCATGGGTCTCGTCTTGCGCAAAAAACGAGAGATCTCCGCAGGATTCCTCAGGTATGTCCTCGAGCTTTATAGAGGACGGGCCCGCTTCAACCGTCTCCAGATAAGGAGCAGGAGGGGGTTTCACGGTACTTTCTGGTTCCATCTCATCCAAAGTAAGATCGATGATTTCCCGCTCCTCTTGTTTAGTTACGTGTTCCTCAACAGAGGGCCGAGTTGGACAGGCGCAAAGCATTTCAAGTCCTGTCGTTATATTCTCACCCAGGTCGCGCTGGTACTTGAGCGAGCTGAGACGATGCCATTTTCCGGGTTTGCGGAGACAGAGGCGGATGAGAAGATACTTGGCCGAGTCTGCGTGCATGAAACGCGAGGAATAAACAAGTGACTTGACGGCACACCGTACACAGTTTCAACACGCACAAGGAAGTAAGCTCAATCGATCAATGAAGTCGATTTCGGATGGGTGGAGAAGGTGGGGTTCATATTTCAGTATGGCAATCAACAATTCTGGGTTAGTCCGTCAATGCTGCCCCGGGTCACAGTGTAGCAAGGAATAGTGTATGTACCATCAAGGAGTTCAACATACATAGATTGTCGCATTTCATCGCCTTCTAGATCGATGTCTTCTACGAGGTCAGAGGGGGTAGCGCGTTCAACTTGGTGAGATTCGCAGTCATCATCCAGGCCAAATATGAAAGCCTGAACAGACTGTGTGCTGGGTGACGCTAAGGACATGAGTTTCCAGGGAGATACGTTTAATACGTGTGTATAGATAGATGTGGAGAGAACACGGTATAGATGTGGGTAAGCGCGTCTATTGGCCTTGACAACTTCCAACTCACGTGCCCGTGTTTATTGCGTCGGGTGGGTCATGAACAAACGATTAAACAAACCAAACTATAGATTCCCGGCGATTTCACCAGCACGATCAATACATAATATTCGCCCTTCCCTCAGGAAAATACAGGAATAGAAAGCCCGATGTGATAGGCCCACTTGTGGATAAATAACGACCAAATAGATTAGTCAGCAAGTCTGTGTTGCTCTCTCAGTGTTTGTCCCGATCAGTCAGACAGTCACCCAAGACAAGATGCTGGCTAATGCTCTTGCTGCGTAAGTGCACCGTATCTTCCATTCTCTCCTTCGGTAACACATCACAACTAGTGCCCTTCCCCCCCCAACCCATGCTCCTGCCGCTGCAGACGAGGAGGAAATCTTTCAACAGCCCACCGCGTCCACCTCCACTCCAGCCGTTACGTCTCGTCTAGTCGTGCCTCCTTATGGGCAGAGAAACGGATGGAAGCCAACATCACAGGAAGACTACGGTATGCGTTTCTTGAAACCCTTTTGAATGACTCTTATTTCACCATTGCCAGGCGACGGAGGTTCTTTTCCCGAATGTCATGTCGCCCAATATCCGCTAGACATGGGTCGGAAGAAGGTACGTCCCCTTTGATGACATACTCTCCGTACCACCTCATGGCTTTATAGGCTTCCTCAGGGAACACACTCGCCCTTCAAGTTGATAGCGAGGGCAACGTTCGCTACGACGCAATCGCCCACCAAGGGCAGCGGCATGGAACGCTGGTTCAATCCCAGTTTAAGGATCTCGTACCGTTAGCGTATCGAAAGGACGTCAATGATGAGGAACGCTCCATGGAGCGGCCCTCGGATGATGAAGTACAAGCCACCGCCGAAAGGACACGAGCCGCCCTCGAAAAGATCACCAATGGAAAGATCAAGGCCGCGCAGCCCAAAAACGTTCCAGACAGTCAGGGGAAGACGTCATTTATTCGATACACTCCCGGTCAACAATCTGGTGGCGCCCTTCAACAGCGCATCATCAAAATGACTGAGGTCATAGAAGACCCACTCGAACCTCCACGGTTCAAGCATAAGAAGATTCCTCGTGGGCCCCCAAGTCCACCACCACCAGTGCTTCGCAGTCCACCACGGAAGGCAACCGCACAGGAGCAGAAAGAATGGATGATCCCTCCGTCAATATCTAATTGGAAAAACAACAAGGGATTCACCATTCCTTTGGACAAACGATTGGCGTCTGATGGTCGCGGTTTACAAGACGTGCGTGAACTTCTGTGTTTCTCACTCCGTCTCATTGGTCTTTCCCTTTAGGTACACATTAACGACAACTTCGCCAAATTCTCAGAAGCACTTTATATCGCTGACCGACACTCACGAGAGGAGGTCCGCCAGCGTGCCTTGATGCAGCAAAAGCTCGTCCAAAAGGAGAAGGCGGCCAAAGAGGAGAACCTGCGCTTGTTGGCCCAACGTGCACGAGAGGAGCGAGCCGGCATCGCGCCTTCCCGACCCGCGGCCGAGACTCAGGCTGCGATGAAATCCTCCCTTGCCGCGTATGGGAGTGACTCGGGAAGTGCTTCGGAGGGCGATGAGTCTGAAGAGGAGGATGCTGCCAAAGTTCGCGACGACATGCGCGCCGAGAAGCGGCGTGAACGCGAGCGTGAGATGCGCATGAACAATATGGGTACGGAACAGCGTGCCAAGATGCTTGCGCGTAAACAAAATCGCGATATATCGGAAAAGATCGCTCTGGGTCTTGCAAAGCCGACGTTATCAAAAGAGTCGATGCTCGACTCGCGCCTATTCAATCAGGAATCACTATCAGGTTCGTTTGGAGAGGAAGAATCGTATGGTTTATACGACAAGCC
>Ga0209488_10002377_pt1 | contig 15448 bp, 11 predicted proteins | sample Rivendell_Oct201_8_FD_188349 | JGI IMG/M metagenome (GOLD analysis project Ga0209488, IMG submission 188349) | Vadose zone soil microbial communities from the Eel River Critical Zone Observatory, Northern California, USA -... | ecosystem: Environmental > Terrestrial > Soil > Vadose zone >... | reverse complement strand
TTGTTTCGGCACCAGAGGAGCGGCGTCCGGAATATAAGTCACATAGAAATTCGGAATGATGCCGAGCGCGCGCTGTTTCTCTTCTTCCTTGATCTGTTCCCGGGCTATCTCGAACTGGGATGGAGGTACGACACGCACCTCGGTAGTAACGCTCGCAACCATCATTACGATTTGCGGTACAACAAAACTTTCTGTGGAGCTCAAGTTTCCAGAAAATTCCTGCGCCGCAAATCCTGCCGCTGTGATGGTAAGATGGAACGGCCCGGGCGCGGCGTTTGCAACAGTAAATAGTCCGTCATCGCCGGTCAGCACTTCCTGGCTTTGCGAAGGATCTTCGCCGGTAAGGGCGATTCTCGCCCCGACGACCGCGACTCCAGTCTGATCAACAATTCTCCCGCTGATGCGCAGCGCCGTTTTCTGCTCCGACTGCGGTTGGTTAGAAAGTGGTTGATTGGTTTGTGGCGCACCAGTTCCTGCCGCGTCTGGATTCTGCCCCGCCAGTGCCGGAATGGCGCAGAGCACGACACCTAGGCCTGCTAAAGCCCAACTGGCACGGCGAAAAATCCAGATGCGCGCGTTTCCAGTGCGGAATTCTCTATCTGTCTTGTTTTTGTTGCTGTTCACGGCTATTTTCTGTCGCCTTCCGCCTGGAATAGTCCCGTCCTGACAACATAAAGTTGCACACCAATAATAGCAGCAGCCCGCCTCCCGACCTTGGATGCAAAAATGGCGTGGAATGGAGCAGTAACTGCCAATAATTTATGTTCCGGGAGCGTGGGTCGGGACTAGAAGCGATCTTACGAGGTTGTTAGGGAGGCACGGCTTCATCCCGGGCCGAAACCCCGGGGCCACTCAGGGGTTTCAACCCCTGAGGTTACAGAGGGGCTGCTCAGAGAATTTACCACAGATGCCTTCCAATCGCCGGTGTTTACGCGGTTTCCGGCTCCTCAATCAGCGATTCCTGGCGGACCACGATGACGATGCCGGAGTCGGTGACGTGGAAACGGCGTTTGTCGGCTTCGAGGTCGAAGCCGATTTCGGTGCGTTCGGGCAGATTGACGTGGCGGTCGATGATAGCCCTGCGAATTTTCGAGTGTCGCCCGATGTTCACGTGGTTGTACAAAATGCTTTCACTGACGTCGCAATAGCTGTTGACGCGCACGTTATAGCCAACCACACATCTTGAAGCCCGTCCGCCAGAGATCACCGAGCCGCCGCCCACAATCGAATCCACGGCAATACCCATGCGGTCCGGATCGCCGAACACAAATTTTGCCGGCGGATATTGATGCTGCCAGGTGCGTAGCGGCCACGCTTCGTCGTACAAGTTAAAAATCGGCGAAACGCTTACCAGGTCCATGTTCGCTTCGTAATACGCATCAACCGTCCCCACGTCGCGCCAATAATTAGAAGTCTTGCTGTTTTCATCCACGAAGTTGTAGGCGAAGACGTGATGCTTCGAAATGATGCGCGGCAAAATATCCTTCCCGAAGTCGTGGTGGGATTTGGGATCCTCGGCATCCGCCAGCAGAATTGGAATCAGCAGTTGCGTATTGAAAATGTAAATCCCCATCGAAGCATTGCATTGCCCGGGATTGTGCGGCGATTCCTTGGGCTGTGCGGGCTTTTCTTCGAAGCCAACAATGCGCCAGTCCTTGTCCACTTCGATCACGCCAAACTGTTTCGCTGCTTCGTGGGTGGGAATCTGGATGGTGCCGACCGAAACGTCCGCGCCGGAATCGAGGTGCTGCTGCAGCATCTTGGCGTAGTTCATTTTATAAATGTGGTCGCCGGAAAGAATAAAGACGAATTTCGAGCGCTCGCTGCCGATGGAATAAATATTCTGATAGACCGCGTCGGCCGTGCCCTGATACCACTCTTTCGAAACGCGCATTTGCGGCGGCAGAATTTCGATGTATTCGCCAAGCCCGGCGAGACCGGACCAGCCCGCCCGCACATGGCGGCTGAGACTGAGCGCTTTGTATTGAGTGAGAACAAAAACGCGACGCAGGCCGGAATTCACGCAGTTCGAAAGGGTTATGTCAATGATGCGATACAACGCGCCAAACGGCACCGCAGGCTTGGCGCGATCCCTGGTCAATGGCCACAAGCGCTCGCCCTGCCCACCCGCCAACAAAACCACAATCGCATCGCGCATGTCTTGCATGGTCGGCTCCCTCGCGGGTTTCAGGGTTTGTACTTGCAAACCCTGACATAACAAAGTCTCGGGGTTTCAGGGTCTGTTTTACAAACCCTGACATGAGAACGGACTAGCCGCGCCATTCTAGCAGCACTTGGCCTCAATTCAAGACGGGTAGCCCGGTACGGTGGGCTTAGGGAGTTACAGGCCGTGGGCTGGCGGACTTGTAAAGATCGCTTGACACCTAACCCCGAATTGATTAGAAAGTGGGCCATAGATTGTCCTCGACAAAGGGTGTCACCGTCTGAAAATTTGGCTGTATTGCCGAACCGGGTATTAGGACCGGGCAATTCGGCGTGCGATAATGTAAACGGTGGAAACCGGCGCGTGCTCAGGTTTCCGAACGAAAACCAATCCTAACCGGATTGGGGGTGAATTACTAAGTGGCTGAAGTCATTATCCAAGAGAGTGAGTCACTGGAAAATGCCCTGCGGCGTTTTAAGCGCAAGGTGCAACAGGAAGACATCATCAAGGAAATCAAGAAGCACAGCTTCTACATGAAACCCGGCGAGAAACGCCGGGCCAAGGAAGCGCTTTCGCGGAAGCGTCTGCGCAAGAAGCAGCGGCGCGAACTGGATTAGTCGTTTCAAGCGTGACCGTAAAACGGTCAAGGCAAGTGTGACCGCAAGCGGTCAACCAGTTCGAACCAAAGCTCGGCGCCCCGCTCCGTGATTCAGGCCCCGGTCAGGTAGTGAACGGCAGTTTCGAAAGCAGCAGATTTGCGCTCGCAGGCCCCAGGAGCCCAGCCCGGTCCTTCGGAGCACACCTTTTTTCGTGTGTTCCAGCCATTGGTGCGAGATTCTGCACGTTCCCTTTCCGGTTGGGGTCTCAGGGGGGAACGCTTCCATGGAATACCATGACAAGGTTCTGAAATGCTCGGAGTGTAGCGCCGAGTTTGTATTTACGGCCGGCGAACAGATGTTTTTCGCCGATAAGGGCTTTAAGAACGAGCCCAAACGCTGTAAGGCCTGCAAGGCCAAGCGCGCGGAGTCTTCGGGCGGCGCCAACGGCAGCCCGATGCGTTCTGAGACCAAGACCAGTTGTTCGCAGTGCGGCAAGGAAACCACCGTTCCGTTTCGCCCGACGCAGGGACGTCCCGTGTTCTGCCGCGAATGTTTTCAACAGCGGCGAGCCATGGGCGCGGCCTAGATCAACTCCATCCGGGGACGGTTCGTTTCCTGCTGTGCATCGCTTGGCGCGACGCAGTTTTCTTAACGCAATTCTTTCCGAATCTAATTCAAGCACGGCGAAAGAGTGCCTGGCAATCAGGCGCTCTTTTCGTTTACGGGCTAAGGCATTTTTGTTTCTGGAGCAATGCGGAACACGCGGAGTCCTTCAGGATTCTCGAAACGCAAGTGTTCCGCGAAGATGGCCGCGCAGAGTACAATCGCTTCCGTGAAACGGGCACCGAAACAACATCCGGCATCTAATATATTCCGCGCGAATCGTTCAAGCGCTGTTATTTTTTCCCTGCTCTTGCTTTGCGTTGCAATGTTTCTCGACGTGCTTGGTGCGCAAGAAGCAAAACCGGCGGCAAAAAATTATTTCGTGAAGCTGGTTTGCGAATCCGCCGACAAAATTGCCACCGTGCGCTTTGACGGCACGTCGGCAAAGATCGTAGCGACTGCGGATACACGCATTTTGCAGAGCGATATCAGCGGCCCGCACGGAATTGTTTTTTCCCCAGACAAGAAAACTTATTTTGTATCCATCGGCCACGGACGGCCGTTCGGTTTTGCAGTGAAATATTCCGCGAACGACGATCGCGAAATCGGCCAACTGCAATTGGGCATGTTTCCCGCGACTGCCGATTTCAGCCCAGATGGAAATTTTGTGTACATCGTAAATTTCAATTTGCACGGCGATCCGGTGCCCAGCAGCGTGTCTGTCGTTGATTCGAACGTGCTGCTGGAAGTCGCGAGAATTCCGACCTGCGTGATGCCGCACGGATCGCGCGTATCGCGGGATGGATTGCATCAATACTCGGCGTGCATGATGGACGATGAATTGGTGGAAGTCGATGCCGAGCGGATGAAAGTTGCGCGCACCTTCCGGCTGACGAAAGGCAGCGAGCAAGGCTTCGACGGCTTGATGCCGCACGAATCCACTGGCAATTCGAGCGCCGTGAATCGCGCGGCAACGGATCATGCTGCGCTGAGCATGACCATGAATGCCGATGCGTGCTCGCCCACCTGGGCTCAGCCTTCGGTCGATGGGAAGAGAATTTGGGTTGCCTGTAACAAGTCCAATGAGATCGTCGAAGTGGACGCGGAAAAGTGGTCGCTGGTGCGGCGAATTCCCGCGGGAAATGGCGTTTACAATCTTGGCGTGTCGCCGGATGGGAAGTACCTGATCGCCACCAACAAGCGCGACGCTTCCGCTTCGATCTTCGATGCAGCGAGCGGCTCGGAACTGGCTCGATTGCAAACCAAACGGAAGGTGGTACATGGAGTCGTGGTTTCACCGGATTCGCGGGTTGCTTTTGTGACTGTGGAAGGAATTGGCTCCGAGCCGGGAACGGTTGAGATCATTGATTTGCTTGCGCGAAAGACGGTTGCGACGGTGGATGTTCCGGAGCAGGCCGCGGGGATTGATTTTTGGAAGGTGGAGTAGCAGCGACGTAGTAGCAATCGAAGAGAGATTCCTCGCTTCGCCGGCCTGCGCAGGCGGCTCGAAATAACGGCGTTTTCTTTTTCTTTTTGTTCCTCTTCTTTGCTGTCCATTTTACGCCTCGCAACTTTTTACAATGCTGCGCAGGCACGATTCATTTCGCAAAAACACGAAATGTAGAGGGGATGCCTACGCTCCTACAGAGGCTCTTCGGTAGTAGAGGTGTAGGGCTTGTGCTTGCCTAGTTTGACGATCCACAGGCCGCCGTGGACATCGTTGACGTAGATGTTGCCTTTGTAGGGATAGGCGCCCCAGGCGAAGGGCACGTTGGGGCGATAGGCAGCGGGATCGCCGGACCAGAAGCGAGCGATTTCGCGGCCTTGATTGTAGAGTTCGCCGCGCAGCTCACCGGAAACGTCAAGCACGCGGGCACCGCCGTTGTAATAACCCATGTACAAGACATCGTCGAAAACCCAGATGTTGTGCGCGCCGGCTTCGGGAACGCTGTACGTAGCCACCTGTTTGGGATTTGCGAGATCGCTGACGTCGATCACATGCGCGATGCCGCGCACGGGAATTCGATTGTGCGAACCGAGACTAAATTCGGACGGGAAAACTTCGTCGCCGATGAAAACATAATTCTTATAGCGATAGACGGCGTGCGCGCCGGCGAGCCAGCCTGGGCCATAAAGTTCATTGTAGTTGACGCGAAATTGCGAAACGAATTGCGGGTGTTCGGGACTGCCGCCTTTTACTCCGTTGCCAACATCGAGAATTACTAGGCCATCGCGCCAGTAGGCAAGATATGCCAAACCGTCAATCACCTGAACGTCATGAAGATAGCGCCCGGAGGCGGAAACGCCCGAGGGCGTGCTGACCTGCATGTTGGGAGTGGATTCGACCTGCCAACGCGCAACTTCCTTGGGGTTTTTCACGTCGGCAAAATCGATGACGCGGAGCGAGCCGGTAGCATCATCGGTCAAATAAACGTAGTGAGAATTCACGTACGCGCTGTGCACGCCTCCGGTCACGGTCGCTGTGTATTCGGAAAGAACTTTGGGATGCATGGGATCCGAGGTATCAAGAAAAGCGATCCCGTTCTTGCGGCTGGAAGCGCCTTCACGGGAGATGACAGCGATCTTGCCGTCCGCCGTGACGCTGACATCGTTGATCAAACGAGCGTCAACTTTGAGCGGTTCAGATTCCTTGGGATGCGCCGGATCAGCGATATCGAATATATAAAGCTTGTCGCTAATTGCCGAAAGGTACGCGTAATGATCCCAAATCCATTCTTCCGCGAACTGTTCATCCTTGGGCATGGCATGGCCGACAACGTCGACGTCGCGGCCGATATCACGCGGCGTGACGACTACGGTCGAGGAAGCGCTGCGGCCACCGGTAGCGGCGTGAACTATATATGTCCCGGGACGTTCGGCGACGAACGCGCCGTCGGAAAAAACCTGCGCGCCGTCACCTGCGACCGACCAGGTGATGCCGCTCCTGGCATTGCCGTGCGAAGTCGATCTAACGGCAGCGAAATGGAGAACATCTCCTGTCTTTGTAGAGGCGCTTGCCGGCGAGATGGCAAGCGATTTGACCTGCTCTTTGCCGACGGTGACGATGGCGCTGGCGGATTTACCGTCGCCTGCGGCAAGAATCTTTGCTTTGCCGGGTTTTATTGCGTGCACTACTCCTGCTGCGTCGACGGTGGCGATCCCCGGCGAGTCGGAAGTCCAAGTGAGTGCAATGTCGGTGCGCGGATCGCCATTGGAATTGCGCGGCGTGGCGAGAATCGGAGCGACATCTCCGGCGGAGAGTTCCGTAGCGGGCGCGATGAGATCGATTTTTGCGATGTGCGGCCGGGCCACAAGAATGTGGCCGTAGCCGACTTTTCCGCCCATGCTGGCGCCCACGATGACTTCTCCCGGCAGAATCACGCTGACCAGACCATTGGCGTCCGCGCCGGCAATGTCCTGCGGCGCGGCATACCAGAATTTCACGGCGTCGGGTAGCACGTTGCCGCTGACGTCCCTGCCGATGGCTTTGAACTGAACTTTGTCACCGGCTTCGGCGGTGGCTTGCGCGGGCGTGACTTCAACGGTCGCAACTTTGGATTCTTCTTTTTTTGCGTCTTCCTTCTTTGCGTCCTGTTTTGAGGCGTCTTGTTTCGCCGTGTCTTGGGTCTTTGGCTTGTCGGGCTCTTTGGAGTCTTGCGCCACGGCTACGCCAGAAAGTAGCGCCGCGATTGCGAGCGAGTTACGGAACGCGCGAACACACTTCGTAGAGAAAAAATTCATCGCGACCTCAGATTCAGTTCGGAGAATGGCCCGCAAGGATACGGGTGCGGGAGAGTGTAGGAGCAGCGACTGCCGGTGTCAATAAAGTCCAAAGCCGGCCTAATCAGCTTTTTTGCTGTTTCGGCCAGCGGAATTGCAAGATCCGCGTTTGTTTCGTTGACAATGACCTGCTAATGCGAGAGGCGCCTGTGCCAGCCAGATGTACGCCAGCCAGATGTACCACTCCAAGGAAATAGTTGACGGAAGGCCGCTTGCGACGGTGCTCGAGACGGAGAACCGCCACAGCATCGGAATCTTCTTACGATTACGTTCCGAGCGCTATGAAGACGCGCTTTGCAAGTATCGATTACGGCGAGAACGCATGAAAAACAGTCTGCCCATGAGCAAACCAACAAACGTGAGAGCCAGGACGCTCGGCTCTGGGGTGGATACCGTACTGCTTGTGACGTCTAATTGAACGTTATCGAAATTGATTTGGCGTCCGTCCCCAGTGAGTTCGATGCCGAGGAATCCGCCGGGAACAGTGGCACCGGTTGCGCAAGTGAGAGTTATGTCTGCAAATGTGCCTGCTGTGATTGAGGCGTTAGAGCTGGGGCCAGAGGTACAGAAAACGTTCGAGCCATCCAGTAGATTCAGGGAATAATCGGCACCGGCGACGTCGTTGCGCCGACCAACGTCGACGGACAAGGTGTAGACGGAGTTCGCCAGAAGGGAAATTCCAGTCAACGTCTGCGATATGCTGCCGGTATTGATGAAGGCGACGATACTACCATCCGGTAACGCAGTATTGAAGTATATCGAACTCGAGCCAGGCTGAAACGATCCCGCTGAGGCGTTAATACCGGCAATCGTCCAATCCGGTAGGGAAAAATTATACGCGCAGCCGGTTCCGGCGCACGGGATAGTCAGCGCGTTCGTAGTCTCGAACGACGCGTTTTGTATGGATATGGAATCGCCCCAAGCTCCGCCGGAAGCGACGAGACAAAAAGCCAAAGCGCAGAATGCAGACATTACAAGTCGCACAAATCACCCCAATTTTAGTCCAGCTGCGGGCTGCACAATGGATATTCTAACAAGTCCAACATGGAACTACGCTCCTAGTATAAGCACGTGCCTTTCCAAACATGGGCAGCTCGCGGCACCCAGACTCCAGAGGTTACTCTCACATTCTAAGAGGTTTATAAGAAAACGCTAATTGCAGGTGCCAGGCGGTGCAGAGAACTCTATGGTTTTTGGTGGAAAATTCCTACCTTTTGTTGCCGTTAATACCCTCTCGTTTGGCGGCCCGGCAATTCTAAATGAGTACTGGTACTATTACGACCATATGGGCGCACTCCAGTTGGCTAGGCGCGTTCAACGCTCGAAGGCATGGCTCCACAAGATGACATGCGCCGCCGCATCCATAACGCCCAAAGCTAGCAATCGCGAAAAACCCAACCGCGGTATGAGAGTGAAGGCAATAATGCCTAGGAAAGGGGCAATTTGCAGCAAATATCGATCATACAGCGGGACATTTCCCCCGACGCCCAACTGCTCCACGATAAAGAAAGCTACCGTCAACAAGGCAAAAATCGCAGGAGGGCAGGACAGCACCGTATGGCGTTTCTGCCAGACGAGCAGGCCGATTACGATGGCGTTGTAGACTGTCAAAGCGGCAACGCACGCGAGAAGAAGGAATTCCCCAGCAGGCAGTCGTGAGACCAGTCCAATGAGCGCACGGAGCGGGCCGGGCTGAATAAGCCAAGGTCCAAGACACGCGGCCAGGATCCCAGAGATAGACGCAGCGAGGAACGCCAACCAACGAAATGGAAGCCGGACACGCCACACGACCGGAAAAGTGAGGGGTACCAGATAGAAACAGGAATAAAAACCCGCCACAATCGGCCTGAAGACGCTCAAGCCTGCATAGGCCCTCCACGCTAATTCTTGGTGCGACCAGCCAGTTGCTACGCCTGGACTCGTCACCCCTCCCCATACGACGATCAGTAGAACCAGGGGTGCGGACGCGACGGACAGGGACAGGATAATCCCTAGCAGCCTGACGAATCTCTCTTTGGAACCCAATCCTCGCAATCGGAATAGACCGAACAGAGCAACTGCCGGGAGCAGCGCAAGATAGTACTGCCGGCAGGAGATCGCGATGCCCATAAAAACTGCCCCAAGGATCAGCAGCAAAAAAGAGGACGCAGTGACTGTCGGGCAGGACGCAGATTCGATCCAGGCCAGAGTCCCCAATACCGCAAAAAGCAGTGCCGGACCTTCCGTGAGTGTGGTCGCGGCAGCCATCACTGAGTGTGGAAAAATGAGTGCAGCGAGAAGGGCACCGTACCAGACTTGCGGAAAACTGCCATAACGAGCACCCAATAGTATCCCCACGAAAAGAAGCAGCCAACTTATGAGGTTGGCGATTCTCGCATCGCGCAGCTCTCCCTCACCAAGCAGACGAACTCCAGCCGCCATCCACAGGAAACTGGTAGGACCTGGCGGGTTGCGGTGAGAGAGAACAGTCGCGACAGAAAGTCCCTTGTGGGCATAAGTTTGGACATCACTCACATTGTATTTATCATCGAAGACGGGACGATTAACCAAGCCGATAAACAGGGCTGCTGAAACTAGATTCAGCGCGAATACGATGATGACAAGACTGAGGTAGCGGCGGGTCCACGATAGTCCTTCCATTTGGCAATCCCGAACCTGAGGCCCCCCGGCCGCAAGGGCGTCAACCATGGCAAGGCTATCTGCAAGCGTTCCCGAAGCTTCGGTCATAGCTGGCAGTCATCCGCAACAACGGATGACGTTTTCTGCCAGCTCTGCCAGTGTGCGAGATGGCTGGCAGTCCTGACTAAATTCATAGAGGTCACTGGTCTGGAATGCTGGCGTATACGTATTCTATTGCGGTTGCACTCGATCCCTAGCGTGTACCGCAATTGAAATTCCGCGCCGAACTTTATGCGCCTCATCTCAAACGCCGTCCACTTCGAGAACGGCCATGATTGACGTACCCAAGAATCTCTGAGGTATCGGTTCGCACGTCGAAACCAACGACAGCAATCGGTTGAGGACCTTGGTTCGAGGGCTGAACCCCGCCGAGATTATCTTATCCCTATCTCGATCTCGCTTCCCTAACAGCCATAGCCTCCGCAACAGCAGAGTGGGCGCCAATGGGAGGCCCCAGTAGCTGGCCTTCGCGATCTGAAGGCGATTGCGCCCGGCGGTATCTTGGAGAGATCGGATCGAATAGCGCCGTACATGTCCGGCGGCTTCATCATAAGCTGAATACGCCCACTTGCCTGCGGGAACGTTCAGAACCAGCTTTCCGCCCGGAGCCAAGTGGAACATTACTGCTCGGAGGAACTGGTCTTCGTCCGCCATATGCTCAAGAACATCGAACAAGAACACCAGATCAAAGCGCTGTCGCAATGAAGGATCCTGCTGGTGAATGTCGTAACAAAAGATGTTGCTGAGCCGCGCCAGACTCTGTTTTAAGGCAAATTCGTTCAGGTCGAATCCTGTTACTTCTCGTCCATAGGTCTCTTCAATCTGGCGCTGAAGTAAACCATGACCGCATCCGATCTCGGCAATCTCTCCAGCGCTGGGGATCAGGGTGCCCGCCAGTCGCCGGAACACGTCAAATCGTCGCTGTATCCAAAAATGATCGATGGTAGCTATTCCAAACCACCAATTTGCCATGCTGACATCGGCGGGCGACGACAAATACGTTAACGTTCGAGTAGTATTGATTTCGAGCGGCTTTGGGCTTGAAGAAATAGCATTTGAGGTCGAGCTAAGATCGAAATTCTCGGTTTTGGAATCGCTGGGCATGTGGTCTCTGCTACAGGAGCTCCTGCCGTGTCCTCATAGACCCCAGCGAAGCGGCTAACGATGAAACCGGGGCGTGCCCTGGTTTCTTCATAGATCGGCTGGCCATATTCGCCAATTGGCAGACGTAAAGTAGCAAAATCACCAAAACCGCAGCGCCAAGCAAAGCATTGTGGACTGGAATCGCACTGGAAAGCCTGAACGCGCGGGCCATACTGAGTACCTTCCTTATCAATCGTGATCCGAAGAATCGCGCCGCGCATTTCCGGTGCCTGGCTCCGGCGATCACAGCAGCGCTTAAGTGTACTAGAAAACCGTCGCGTCGTTAGCCCGGGAGCACGAACTCACGAACTCCGCCGAGATTGAAGAACAGGTTGAATGGGGTATGATACGGGCGAAGTCTCCAGTCCCGGTGCCCGGTCTTCCTGTTAGGCAACACGGGCGACAATGAAGCCAAGCGAACGGAGGGCCAGCCATGGCTCACCGCTTCACCATCGGTGTTGAAGAAGAATTCCAGATCATCGATCCAGCGACGTGCGAATTGCGTTCGCATGTAATGCAACTCGTGAACGAGATTTCGCCGTCGATTCAGGATCAGGTGAAGCATGAAATGCACCAATCCATCGTGGAGACGGGAACGAAAATCTGCGAAAACGTGGGCGAACTGCGCATTGAAATGCATCGCACGCGCGGCGAGCTTATTGCCGCAGCGGAGCGTGCGGGGCTGCAGGTCGCGGCGGCCGGGACCCATCCTTTTTCGAGCTGGATCGACCAGGTGATTTCGCCAGGCGAGCGCTACGAAAATATCGTGGAAGAGCTGCAGCAACTGGCTCGTTCGCTGCTGATTTTTGGCATGCACATTCATGTGGCGATGCCCGACAAACAGACAACCATCGATTTAATGAACATGGTGCGCTATTTTTTGCCGCACCTGCTGGCGCTGTCAACCAGTTCGCCATTCTGGATGGGACGCAACACCGGGCTAAAATCCTACCGGACCACGGTGTTTCGCAGATTCCCGCGGACCGGGCTGCCGGAACATTTTCGCTCCTGGAGTGAATACGAAAATTTTACGAATTTACTGGTGCAATTGAACTGTATCGACAATCCAAAAAAAATCTGGTGGGACGTGCGGCCGCATCCGGTATTTGGCACACTGGAATTCCGCATGTGCGACGTGACCACGAAAGTGGAAGAAGCGTGCGCGATTGCGGCGCTGACCCAAGCCATTATCGTGAAACTGTACCGGCTGTATACCAGCAATCAAAGTTGGCGGATTTATGAGCGCGCGCTGATCGAAGAAAATAAATGGCGGGCGGCAAGGTATGGAATTGAAGGCAAGATGATCGACTTCGGCAAGGAAGAGGAAGTGCCGATGAAGCGGCTGATTCCCGAATTGCTGGAGCTGGTGGATGATGTGGTGGACGACCTCGGCAGCCGCAGCGCGGTGAATTATATACATACCATCTTGAACGAGGGAACCAGCGCGGAGCGGCAACTGCGGGTGTTCGAACAGACCGGGGATTTGCGCGCGGTGGTGCAGCATGTGGTGGCGGAGACGCGGGCAGGAACCATGGAGCCGAGGTCGTCGTCGCATGCCGTGAATTGAATGGAGGGTGGCGGACGCGACTGGGGGAAACCGCAAGACGGCCGCCTGAAGGTGGCCGCTACAAAGGATCAAGAGCCGGGCTGAAGCCCGGCACTAGGTAAGACTCGGAAAAGGCGCGGCGGCGAAAGCCGCTGCTACAACAAACCACGAGCCGAACGCGGCTTTTTACGGAGTGCTGACATGAAAATTGTGGGATTGCTTTGTGGGCGGGAATATTCGTTTCCGCCGGCGTTTATTGCGCGCGTGAATCAATTGGGCGCGAAAGATGGGGTAGCGGCGGAATTTGTGAAGCTGGGTGGAACCAAGATGGGCGAGCGTCCGCGCTACAGCGTGATCGTGGACCGGATTTCGCATGAGGTGGAATATTATCGCGGGTATTTGAAACATGCGGCGCTTGCCGGGACGTATGTGATCAACAATCCCTTCTGGTGGACGGCGGATGACAAATTTTTTAATTACGCGGTGGCGGCCAAGCTGGGCTTGGCAATTCCGAAAACCGTGCTGCTACCGCAAAAAGGTTATCCGGCGGATGTGGACATAACCGGGGAATCGCTGCACAACTTGGAGCATCCGATCGACTGGGATGGGCTGCTGGATTTTGTGGGGCGGCCGGCGATTTTGAAGCCGTATTCGGGCGGCGGCTGGAAACACGTTTACAAAGTAAATGATAAAAAAGAATTGCTAGAAGCGTTCGACAAGACTTCGCCGTATTGCATGACGCTGCAGGAATTTATTGATTTCGATAAATACGTGCGCTGTTTTACGTTTGGCAAAATGGACATTGTGCCGGTGCATTACGATCCCAAGGCGAGACAGTACTTGGTGGAGCACGAGTATTTGTCCGCGGCGGTGGGCGCTCGCGTCGTGAAGGACGCGCAGACGATCAATCAGGCGCTCGGATATGAAATGAACACGATCGAGTTTGCGATGCAGGGTGACGTGCCGTACGCGATCGATTTTCTGAATCCAGCGCCGGATTTCGAGCGCGACCGGATTACGCAATTTTATTTCGAGATGGTAGTGGAAAAGATGGCGCGGCTGGTGATCGATCGCGCGCTGCATGGAGCGCCTTCGAATCCGTGGCCGCGGTGGGAAGAAATGCTGAGCGTGGGCGCGGCGGCAGGCTTCACCGGAGCGCCGAAGGCGGTGGCGCATACGGCCAGCGCGAATGTAGCGACGACCGCACCTGCGGTCGCTAGTTCTGCGAGCAACACTCCGAGTGGCGGAGCGAAAAACAAATGAGTATGGGCGCGGCGCCGACTTCGCCGGTTGGCAATATTTCGAACGAGGCAGCGGAGCAGTGGCACAAACTGCTGCAGGCCAAGCTGCGGAGCTCGCCAAAATTCACGGAAAAGTTTTACGCGGAGTTACGCGCGGCGAAGCTGACCTTTGGCAATCGCGTGCACTGCCCTTTTTTGCGGCCGTTTTTTCTTTCGTCGGGAGACGAGCAGCGGGTGCGCGTGGTGTCCGAGACCATGGCAGACTTGGCCGAACGCGTAACCACTGCGGCGATGAAAGATGCTGCACTGCTTGCGCAATTCCATTTGCGTGATGAGGAACTGCGCCTAGTGCGCCTGGGAAAAATTGCCGGGCCGGCAAGCACGGCTTCGCGGCTGGATGCGTTTTTGCTGCCGGATTCGCTGAAGTTTGCGGAATATAACGGAGAATCGCCGGCGGGTGCGGGGTACACGGAAACACTCGGGGAAATATTCCTCAAGCTCCCGCTGGTGGCTGAATTTGACAAATCGTTTCAGATTCACACTTATCCGTTGAGCGCGAAATTATTGGATGCGCTGGTCATGAGTTACCAGGATTGGGGCGGAACCAGCAAGCGTCCGCAAATGCTGATCACCGATTGGCGGGAAGTGCCGACGTGGACGGAATTTGAAATATTGAAAGAACGATTTGAGAAGCTGGGCGTACCGGTGGAGCTAGCTGATCCGCGGGAATTACAATTTGATGGCAAAGAGCTGACTGCTGGCGGGAAAAAGATTGACCTGGTTTACCGCCGCGTGCTGATGAACGACATTGTGTCTCGATCGGCCGAGTGCAAGGCGCTGGTGGATGCAGTTGCCGCAAACGCGGTGTGCGTGGCGAATCATTTCCGCTGCAAGATTCCACATGTGAAGGCATTTTTCGCCGTGCTGACGGATGAACGAAACGACGGGCTGTTTTCGTTTGGCGAGCGGGAACTGATTCGTAAGCACGTGCCGTGGACGCGCGTGGTGGCGGATGTGCGGACAGCGCACTACGGCGAGTCTATCGACTTGCTGAAATTTTTGCGGAGTGCCCGGGAAAACCTGGTGCTGAAACCCAGCGACGAATACGGCGGCACTGGCGTTAAGTTGGGATGGGAATCGAGCGAAGCGGATTGGGACGCTAGCATGGCAACGGCGCTAGCAGCTACCCAGGGCTGCTGGATCGTGCAGGAACGAATTCCGATCCGGCGCGAAGTGTTTCCGTGGATCCAAGCAAATGGCCAAGTGGAATTCCGCGACATGCTGGTGGATTTCGCGCCTTATTTATTCCGTGGAAAAATGAGCGGATTTTTGACGCGCTTGAGCGCCACGGGTCTTGCGAATGTCACCAGCGGCGGCGGGCAGATCCCGGCATTCCGCGTGCACCCGCGTGCTTGATTCAGCAGCATGAAATTGCGGCTGGAATCTGGAATTTTCTCAAATCCCCTGTAAGATAAATGTGATGGCTTTTCGAGATTGCCAACCAGAATTGATGCCGGGCGCTAAGAACGCCGTGGAAACTTGCCTGGCAGTGCAGGCGGGCGAACGCGTGGCGTTGATTGCGGATGCGGAGAGCAGCGCGGTAGCGGCAAGTCTGGCCGCTGCTTTGCAAAATGTGCAGGCGACGACGACGGAATTGTTGCTGGAGGACTTGGCTCCCCGGCCGCTGCGCGGC
>Ga0209488_10002376_pt1 | contig 15460 bp, 17 predicted proteins | sample Rivendell_Oct201_8_FD_188349 | JGI IMG/M metagenome (GOLD analysis project Ga0209488, IMG submission 188349) | Vadose zone soil microbial communities from the Eel River Critical Zone Observatory, Northern California, USA -... | ecosystem: Environmental > Terrestrial > Soil > Vadose zone >... | reverse complement strand
ATGAGAACCTTCTGAACCTTCCGTCCTTCCGGTCCGGTTTGTGCCGTCACCAGCGTCATGCCCAGAATTTCTCCGGCCAGTTTCTCGGCTTCCGCAGGAGACTTGGCGAGTTTTACGCCGCCGCCCTTGCCGCGCCCGCCTGCGTGGATCTGCGCCTTGACCACGACAACGCCACCGAGCCGTTCTGCGATCGCCCTTGCCTCTCCCTTGGTACTGGCGACTTCGCCGCGAGGTATGCGCACGCCGTATCGCGCCAGTATCTGTTTCCCCTGGTATTCGTGTATCTTCATCTCGTCCTTATCTGCCCCTCATCCGCAATGCAAACAGGCTAATTTACAGGCTGAGCGGAGAAGCTGTCAATGAGGCTAGTCCCTATCTCTGGAGAAAGGCTTTCATCAGATTGGCGAGCTCGGCATGGCTGGCGTCGTTCGCGATTCTCACCAGACCGGGTTTGATTGGATATGTGATCGGCTTCGCTGGAGACTCGGCCTGCTTGCGCACCCGCACCTCTTCCTGCCCACCAGTCATCGGAATATGGAGATCCTCGAAAGTCCCGGCATAATTCCATCCACCAAAGGCAATGATCTGCCCGGTGCCCGCGATGGTTTTGATTTCGGCCCACTGCTGTTTCGTTGCAGCAGCCGATGTGGCATTGGCCGGCAGCTTGAAATACATGTAGCCGCGTTGAGGCAAGTTGATCGGTCCCGGTTTGTCCAATCCGCCATCCACCCAGACAAACAAACCCCACACCTGAATCCTCGTTGGCGCCTGCTCATTGGGTTCAAACACGACCTTCTGCACCATGGCATACACGCCGACGGGACCGTCGGCCAGCAGAGTCGCTGTGGTCCCAATCGCAATGCAGGCAATGAGAAGGATTCGGATGGATTTCATGAAGGTGTTCATCTTACTTCTTTGCTCGGCGGAGCCATTCCTCCTGGGCTTTCAAAACCAGCGCCTCCATGTCCGTCCAGTTGTCGGCTTTCGGAGGATCCAGATGCACATTCGTGGAGTTCGTGAAAATTATGGTGTGGTTGCCGTCGCTGCGCAATTGCTCGATGTTGGCCGGAGTGTCTTCAATATAAAGGTCGGCGCCGACGGCGGCCTTGTCTTTCATGAAACACAGATCCCAATACGGAATGTCGTGATGATCGAGCCATTCAATCGTCTGCCGCACTGCCTCCTGGTGAAAGTACTTGGTGTAAAGGCGGTGCGTGATAATGCGAATGCGCACGTTCTTTGAGGAGAGCCGGCGCAGGCTTGCCGGAGCGCCCCTCATCGGTTTCAGCTGTTTGAAGAGCTGCCGCTGGGTGACTGCAAAGCGATGCAGAGCCTCATAACCGCCGGGCGCCCGATCGACATTCCATTCATTCAGGCCAAACGAGACGTTCGTGGATAGCGATTCGATCGGCACATCGAGCCATTCCGCGGCAATGACGCGCAGGCCAGCATAGAAATCGGCGACGACTCCATCGAGATCCACGCCAAGGACGAACTTAGAGTCATTCATCGCTGAACACCGCTAGTGTCCTTCGGCATCAGTCTCCGGCGGGGGCGCGTGTTTTTTCAGATAATCAATGATCGAGGCGCGCTGGGTAGTGGTCATGCGCGGAGTTGTTTTCTCCAGAATTCCAGCGAACGCCTGAATCTCTTCCGGGCTTGCCGGATATCCGATGTTGGCGCGATTCGGCAATGCCAGAGAGTCGGCGAGCTTGGTCCCTTCCTTATCGAAGAACATGAACACGGGAACACCAGACTTTCCGGCGCCCTGAGCCGCCAGCAACTCATCAGCTCCCGGGGTTTCCAGTTTCTTCTTGTCGTCGCTTTCCTGCACCGTCATGTGAACCACAACAAAGTGATCGGCAAACAGCCGCCCCAGTTCCTTGCCTTGCAGCATTTCGTCCAGACGCTTGCACCACGAACACCAGGACGCGCCGAAATGTACCAGCACAACCTTGTTCTGCGCCTTCGCTGTCTTCACCGCGTCGCGGAGTAGGGTGTCGGCCGAAGTTGGGGCCTGCGCGGCGGACACCGACAGGGCTGCACCAGCCAACGTAATCGCCAGGACAATCCACAGTCTTCCAAAGTCCAGCTTGTTCTTCGCAACCTTCATGAATTGACTCCTTCCTTGCTATCCAACCATTCCAGCCACCGGCCATGACCATCTTTGTTGGCGAGCTTAACCCGGCTGATTTTCCCATTCCGCAAATGCAGCAGGTGCACTTCGTAACCTTCGGCGTCCAGCCAGAATATCTCGCGATTCCGGGAAAGCTCCACCAGCATAACTCGGAATGCGCCCAACTCCACCCGGCTCAACTGGCACATCGCATGGCAGTGAAAGACACACAAGGTTGTTGCATCCGGAATGCTGTTCAGAATCTCGGGCAGTTTAAGAATGACATCACCTTCTATCATCGCCGGTGGATTCTGCAGTGTTGCTTCAATAGCGGTCTTCAACAGGGCGCGACGGTCCTCGTGCTCGGGAAACACCAGTGACTCGAGCCAGCAGCGTTCCTCGGGAATTCGAACATCAATCGGATGGAGATCCACTCCAACGCGGAACGCACAGGGCGGGAATGTTTCCGGAAGCGGGATCGGAATCGAACCGCGCAATTCACATTGAATCCGGACCGGCGACGTACAATCACCTGTCTGACCGCTGCCGTAGTCATAGTGATACCGATCCCACAGCAGGTGCAGGCCGGCGCTTGATCCGACGTCAATCAACGAGAGTGGTCGTCCACCGCCTTCTTGAAACACGCGTTGAAAAGCGGGAACCAGATACGAGCACCGGCGAACCTCGTTGGTCTGAGTGATTCGCGTTTGAAGCATGGGAATCAGTTCATCGCGGTGCCGGAGTACAAACGACCGGAACGCCGGATAGGCTTCCGCCGGATCCTGCGGGTGCGCGGTGAGACTTCCATAATACGGACTCAACGACGGGTCTGGCTCCCTGAGCAAAAGATAATGAACGGCAGCAAACAAGGTATTGGGAACAGGAGGCCTTCGAATTTCGGCAGCGATGGTTAGAATGGCCGGATCGTCACTGATAACTTTCGACAGTTCCGAATACAGCATACCGCCGGCAATTTTCGCCTCGTCCACAAACGCACGGAATCGATCGGCTAACCTGTCACCATGATCGTCGCTCATGCTTTGACCCAGCCATGAGCTTAACGGCGGAAGCCGTATTCCAGCGTGAAAAACTGAGGATGAATTTTCTGCAGCGGAATCCGGAGTTTCGCAATTTCGGCCGGGTGCGCGTGAATTTCCAGGCGCGTGAGTTCCACCAGCTGAAGCATCTGCGAAAATATCGAGTCGACATTGTCCAGATGCTCCAGCAGACCTTCCGCGTCGGCAAATCCTTCGCGGCAGTGCGCCTGATCTCCATCGAAACTGAATCCGTAATAGAGGACTTTGGATTCCCTCTTTGTCCGTTCGACCATTTGTTCGCAAAGCGACTTGAATGATTCGAGTTTACCGGCGGGAATCCTGAAATAAGGAACGATCGTACAGCAGCGATCTTCGGTTGCCATGAATGGAATCCTTTTGCTGGAGACGCATCAGAAGGAGGAGAGGTAAAAACGAGGTGATTCCGAAAACGAAATATTTCGGCTTGGGAACCACCCCTCGCGCGATCCGCTTCGCGATCCCGCTGCCCTCCTTAGTCAGGAGGGCAGTGGTTACTTCTTGAGGCTGGGCGCGCCGCCGGCCCGGTTCTTGCCTTCGTTGGGGTACCAGTAGATCAGATGGCAGCTTTCGCAGGCCTCATCAATCGCGGCACCGGCGTCCGAAATGCCCATGATGTCCTTGGCGTCGATGGCCTTCAACATCAAGGTCGCGGCGTCGTTGAGGGTATGCGCATGCTTCACAAAGGTGTCGCGATCCTTTTCCAGAATCGCGTTGATTTCTTCGGGTGAAAGCTCGATGCCGGGATTCTCCGATTTCTCTCCAGGGCGGGCCACGGTTCGACCAGGCATAACAAGGAGGTTGGTTGCTTCAACCAGCGTCACAGACTTTCTCCGAATTTCGGCCCATTCCTTGGGAGTCCTCGGCTGTCTCTCTTCGATTCCCTTTTCCGAAATAATTGTCGCGACGGCGTCCCACATGTAATCGGCACTTGGATCGACCTCGGAATCCATGATGTCCTTGATCGTGGAGGTTGGCCGGTACAACGACGCGGTATCCGTTGTTGCCCCTGCCGGTTTGTTGTCGGCGGAGGCCGGAGACTTACACCCGACGGCGAGCGACAGCAAAACGCCCGCAAGGGGAAACAAGAGAAGCTTTCGCATGATGGTCCCTTTCTAAGATGAAGAAGTTGACATATGGCTATTCAGGAGCCGCATTATATCCCCACATCTTTGAAGCCGGTTGCCTGAAGAGTTTCTGAAGTTTTCTTCAGAAATACTTTCTCAGGAGACTTCCCGCATAACAGAACAAGCCCTGGACCAGCCCGGACGCGATCCCGATCACCGGAAATATCAGGATCATCAGCATGCGAGGAGACAGGCCTCCTGGGAATGAAGCCATCATCGCGATTTCGGAGGTGTGCCGGACGCTGTAGGTGTCGAAGAGGATGACGTGTGCCGACGTCACCCACACGCTGTTCACGAGGCTCAACAACAGGCCGTACAGGAAATACATCCTACCGGCCTTCTTCGAGATGATTACCGCACAGATTACAAAAATCGCGAGCCAGAACAGCGGTTCCAGGTTCGACGGAATCACGAACACGGTGGCAATGCCCATTGCCAGTCCGAACATCGACAACTGAAATATGAGTTTCCAGTTCATACAATCACCTTTCGAATCTTCAATTCAAAAAAACAGCGCGCACAGCTCCGCGCATCTCCGGATGCCGAGTGCGCGGCGGTGGGGCGCTCATTGAAAAGGCGCTGATGCAGTTCTTCGAGTGTCGGCCATTTGTATCCGTACGGTCCTTCGATCCTGCAGTAATTCGTGGAAGCCTGCATGGTGCAGATGCGTTTTAGCTTTCCCAGGGGATTCTCCAGGCCGGCGCGGATGAATTCCGCTCCAAGGACACTCTCATCGAACTTCAAATTGTGCGCGACTCCAACGGGACAGGATGCGGCTGCATCCTGAAACGCGGTCAGTGCCTGCTGCAGCGGCAGGCCGACATCGTTCGCCTTCTCCATGGTGATGCCGTGGATGCGCGAGGCCTCGATGGGAATCGTGAAGCCATCGGGTTTGATGATCCAATCCGCCTCGCGGAGAATTGCACCGGAGTCATCGCACTCCACCCAACCCAGCTGCACCACGCGTGGCCAGTTCGCCAGGTCGGTCACCGGTGCTTTCCAGTTGCGGGCAAGGCCGGTAGTCTCCGTATCAAAAAATAAGTACATGCATCACGCCTTTTTGAACAGCTGGCCCGCGATGTTTTGAAATGCCTTGAACTCGATCGCATTCCCGCTGGGATCCAGAAAAAACATCGTCGCCTGTTCGCCCACCTGTCCCTTGAACCGAACGTACGGTTCGACGACAAATTTCACGTTCGCATTTTTCAGTTTCTTCGAAAGGCTTTCCCAAACCGGCACTTGAAGCACCGCACCAAAATGCGGTACGGGCACGTCGTGATCGTCGACCATATTTGAAGTGTCCTGCGAATGGACTTCCGGCGAGGTCCGCTGGAGATGGCACACGAGCTGGTGGCCGAAAAAGTTGAAGTCCACCCAGTCCCTGGAACTTCGGCCCTCAGGGCATCCCAGCAACTCCCCATAGAACGCCCGTGCCTCGGCCAGATCGCGCACAGGAATGGCCAGATGAAATGGAGGAAGGCTTTGCTCACTCATTTCTTCTACTCGACTCTTTCAACCTTGATGAAGTTTGTATTGCCGGAAACGTGGAGCGGAACGCCGCCGGTGATGACGACGTGCTGGCCGGCATGGAGATGTCCGGCCTTGCGTGCCGCCTGGATGGAGAATCGAATCAAATCATCAATGTTGTCGGACTTGGGAATAAGTATTGGAACAACTCCCCATGCCAGGGCCATGAAGTCGAGAGCCTGGTCGTTAGGAGTCGTCGCCAGAATCGGCTGCTTCGGACGAAAGCGCGACACCAGGCTTGCGGTCGACCCGGACCACGTCGGCGTGATGATTGCGCCCGCTTCGATTTCCTTGGCGATGTAATAAGTGGATCGGCTGATCGAATCCCTGGTGTTGGAAAGCTCTGGGGGATGTTCGAACTTGGTGATATCGAGACTGGTCTCGGCTGAACGAACGATGCGATCCATCATCATGACCGCTTCAACCGGATACTTCCCCGCCGCAGTTTCCTCAGACAGCATCACGGCGTCGGTCCCATCGAGAACCGCATTGGCCACGTCCGTGGCTTCCGCGCGCGTCGGCCGGGGATTCTCGACCATGCGCATCAGCATCTGCGTCGCCGTGATTACAGGCTTGCCGAGATAATTGCATTTCTGGATGATCTGTTTCTGCACGAGCGGAACACGTTCCAGATCGATCTCCACGCCGAGATCACCGCGGGCCACCATGATTGCATCCGACACGGCGACGATGCTGTCGATATTGGTCACCGCCTCATGCTTCTCGATCTTCGCGATGATCGGCACATGACCGCCTTCGGCCGCGATCATCTTGCGCATGGAAAGAATATCGGAGGCCGTTCGCACAAAGCTCAGCGCAATCGCATCGACGCCCCATTCCAGGCCGACGCGAACGTCCTTGCGATCTTTCTTCGTCAGCGAATCCACGTGAACTTCCGAACCCGGAAGGTTGATGCCCTTATGGGAACTCAGCATCCCTCCGACAACCACACGGCAGTGGATATCCGGCGGCGAAACGCGCTCCACACTCAATTCAATGTTTCCGTCGGCCAGCAGTATGGGATGCCCGCTGGTGACTTCGTGCGGCAGCGACTTCAGGGAGACCGAAGCGCGATGAACATCCCCCTGGATCGAATCCGAAGTCAGAATGTATTTCTGCCCCGGCATCAATTGAACGGCGCCGCCTTTGATGATGCCGATGCGAATTTTCGGTCCCTGAAGATCCTGGAGAATCGCTACCGGCTTTTTCAGTTTGCGGCGAACGCGCTTGATCCGTTTGACCAGCTTGTGCAGGTACTCGTGCGTGCCGTGTGAAAAATTAAGCCGCGCGACATTCATACCGGCGGTAATCAGCTTTTCGATCATCTCTTCGGAATCGGACGCAGGCCCGATCGTGCAGACGATCTTCGTTCGACGCATCATTTGAACTCCTTCCGCGATTCGGGACATTATAATAGGCCGTTTTTTAATCGCCGGGTTCTGGTTACAATAAGAAGTTTGGTTTTCCCGGGTAAGGAGGCATGCGGTGAGCACCGTAGCAGTTGCGCGATTCTACGATTCGACGATCGGCAAAAAAGCCGTCATGGCGGTCACGGGTCTGATTCTGTTCGGATTCCTCGTTCTTCACATGCTTGGAAATCTTCAGGTCTTTCTCGGCGCCGCCGTGATGGACCACTATGCCGAGATGCTTCACGGCACTCCGGAAGTGCTCTGGGGAGCCCGGATCGTGCTGCTGGTTTCCGTCCTGCTTCACATCTGGGCGTCGATTCAGCTGACTGCGGTCAAAACCGCAGCGCGGCCCATTGGGTATGTGAAGCCGGGCAACGTCCAGGCGACCAGGGCATCCAAGACGATGATGCTGAGCGGCCCGGTGATCGGCGCATTTGTGGTCGGGCACCTGCTCCACCTGACGACCGGAACGCTTCATCCTCACTATGTGGAACTCGCCGCCTATGAAAATGTGGTCATCGGCTTCAGCAATCCCATTGCGTCCGGCCTGTACGTCGTTGCGATGATTCTGGTGGGCTTCCACCTGAGCCACGGAATCTGGAGCCTGTTTCAATCGCTGGGCTTCAGCCATCCCAGTTACACACCGAAGATCAAAAAATTCGCCGCCGTGTTTTCGTGGATTTTGATCGCCGGATTCATATCGGTTCCAATCGCCGTCTTAACCGGCATGGTGAGTTAGTCCGAGGAGATTGAGATGGAATTGAAATCGAAGTGCCCGACCGGACCGATCGAAACACGCTGGGAGAGACATCAATTCGAATTGAAACTGGTGAATCCGGCCAACAAGCGGAAGTTCAACGTCATTATGGTGGGATCGGGTCTGGCCGGTGGATCGGCAGCGGCTTCCATGGCCGAACTCGGCTACAACGTGAAATGCTTCTGCTTTCAGGATACCCCGCGCCGCGCGCACAGCATCGCCGCACAGGGCGGCATCAACGCCGCGAAGAACTATCAGAATGACGGCGACAGCATCTTTCGTCTCTTCTACGACACGGTCAAAGGCGGCGATTTCCGGGCTCGCGAATCGAACGTGTACCGCCTGGCGCAAATCAGCGTCAACATCATCGACCAGTGCGTGGCTCAGGGAGTGCCGTTTGCGCGCGAGTATGGCGGAACTCTGGCGAACCGATCGTTCGGCGGCGCCCAGGTATCGCGAACGTTCTATGCGAGAGGTCAGACGGGGCAGCAGCTTCTGATTGGCGCATACCAGGCGCTGGAACGGCAGATCGGTATGGGCAAGGTCAAGATGTATCCTCGGACCGAAATGCTCGACGTGATCGTAATTGATGGAAAGGCGCGGGGCATCGTCGTTCGCGATCTCGTTACCGGAAAAATCGAATCGCATGTCGCCGATGCGGTGGTGCTGGGCACCGGTGGTTACGGCAACGTCTTCTATCTTTCGACCAATGCCAAGGGCTCGAATTGCACCTCGATCTGGCGCGCCTACAAACGCGGCGCCGCGATGGCCAACCCCTGTTTCACTCAGATCCATCCCACCTGCATTCCCGTCAGCGGCGATTATCAGTCGAAACTCACATTGATGAGTGAATCGCTGCGCAATGACGGCCGCATCTGGGTGCCGTTGAAGAAAGGCGACAAGCGGCCGCCCAACGAAATTCCGGACAGCGAACGGGACTACTATCTCGAGCGACGCTATCCCAGCTTCGGAAACCTGGTACCTCGCGACGTCGCCTCACGCGCCGCGAAAGCCGTATGCGATGAAGGGCGCGGCGTAGGCACGGGCCTCGGTGTTTACCTGGATTTTGCCGATGCCGTTCAACGGCTCGGAAAACACGGCGTGAAGGAACGCTACAGCAACCTCTTCGAAATGTACGAACGCATTACCGGAGAGGATCCCTACTCTGTGCCGATGCGTATCTACCCTGCCATTCACTACACGATGGGCGGACTCTGGGTGGACTACAACCTCATGACGACAGTGCCCGGACTCTATTCAATCGGCGAAGCGAATTTCTCGGATCATGGCGCCAACCGTCTCGGCGCCAGCGCCCTGATGCAGGGACTGGCGGATGGATATTTCGTGCTTCCCTACACCATCGGTGATTACCTCGCGAACACCAAGCTTGAAAGAATCGGTATGGATCATTCGGCGGTTATCGACGCCGAAGCGGAAGTCACCAAACGCACCAGAACGTTTCTGGAAACCAAGGGCAAGCGAACGGTCGCATCGTTCCATCGCGAACTCGGAAAGCTGGTATGGGACGAATGCGGCATGGCGCGCAACGAAGCCGGACTGAAGCGGGCGCTGGCAAAAATTCCGGAACTGCGTGAGGAGTTCTGGAAGAACGTGAATGTGCTCGGTGGAGGAGACGAACTCAATCAGTCGTTGGAAAGTGCCGGACGCGTTGCGGACTTCCTCGAGTTCGGAGAACTGATGTGCATGGATGCATTGAATCGCAATGAATCCTGCGGCGGACACTTTCGCGAGGAATATCAGACACCGGATGGCGAGGCCCTGCGAAACGATGAGGCATACAGTTACGCGGCCGCATGGGAGTACGCCGGCCCGGACAAGAAGCCCATTCTAAACAAGGAGCCCCTCAGGTTCGATTACGTCCATCCCAGCCAACGGAGCTACAAATAGATGAAACTCACGCTGCATATCTGGCGGCAGAAGAATGCGGGTCGGCCCGGGCGGATGGTCGAGTACTCGGTGACAGCCAACGAACATATGTCGTTTCTTGAAATGCTCGATGTGCTCAACGAAGAGCTGACGGCGAAGGGCGAGGAGCCCGTGGCATTCGATCACGACTGCCGCGAAGGAATCTGCGGCTCGTGCGGGTTCATGATCAACGGCATCGCGCACGGCCCGCAGCGCGGAACGACGGTGTGTCAGCTCCACATGCGAAAGTTCGAGGATGGAGAAGTTCTATATCTCGAGCCGTGGCGCGCAAAGGCGTTTCCGGTGGTGCGGGATCTGGTGGTCGACCGCAGCGCGTTCGATCGCATCATCGCCAGCGGCGGGTTCATCACCGCACCCACGGGAAGCGGTCCCGACGGCAATGCTATTCCTGTTCCCAAGACGAATGCCGATCTGGCCATGGATGCCGCGGCATGCATCGGATGCGGCGCCTGCGTGGCCGCATGCCCCAACGCCGCCGCGGCGTTGTTCACCGGCGCCAAGATCAGTCATCTGGGACTCCTGCCCCAGGGCCAGCCGGAGCGCGAACATCGCGCATTGAATATGGTGGCGCAGGTAAAAGAAGAAATGTTCGGCAGCTGTACCAATATCGGCGAGTGCGAAGCAGTCTGCCCCAAGGAAATCAAGCTGGAAGTTATCGCACGAATGAACCGGGATTATCTTCGCGCCAGTTGGACTGCCCGCGGCGATGCAGCCCGCGAGGACGGTATTTAGGAGGACATGTGATTCAAAAAGGTGTGAAGATCGCGGCGCCATCGGGCAAACTCGGAGTTCTCATTCCTGGATTGGGCGCCGTCAGTACGACGTTCATGGCCGGAGTCGAAGCGGTTAAGAAAAAGGTTGCCGAACCCATCGGCTCGTTGACCCAGCTCGGCACGATTCGCCTCGGCAAGCGCACCGACAAGCGCGTACCGCTGATCAAGGATTTCATTCCTTTGGCAGGCATCGAAGATCTAGTCTTCGGCGGCTGGGACATCTACAACGACAACTGCTATGAAAGCGCCGTCAAAGCCGGCGTGCTCGAAAAGACCCTTCTGGACTCGGTCCGCCCGGAAATCGAAAAGATCAAACCGATGCCGGCGGTCTTCAGCCAGGATTATGTGAAGCGTCTGAGCGGACCCAACGTCAAATCAGGGAAGAACAAGATGGAACTGGCCGAGCAGTTGATGGCCGACATCGACCGGTTCAAGGCCCAGCACAACCTGACGCGCGTGGTGATGGTGTGGTGCGGAAGCACCGAAATTTATATGAAGACCGAAGCGACGCACGCAACCCTGGCATCGTTCGAAAAGGCGATGCGGGACAATGATCCTTCGATCGCACCGAGTATGGTTTATGCCTACGCGGCGCTGAAGAAGGGCATACCGTTTGCCAACGGCGCACCGAACCTCACGGTCGACGTTCCCGCATTAACCCAACTCGCCGTCGATAACGGCGCTCCCATCTGCGGCAAGGATTTCAAGACCGGCCAGACCCTGATGAAAACGATCCTGGCGCCCGGCCTGAAATCGCGAATGCTCGGCCTGAGCGGCTGGTTCTCCACCAATATTCTGGGAAATCGCGACGGAGAGGTGCTGGACGATCCGGAATCTTTCAAGACCAAGGAGGAGAGCAAGCTCTCCGTCCTCGACCAGATTCTCCAGCCTGAGCTGTACCCGAACCTGTACGGGGACTTCACCCATAAGGTCCGGATCCACTACTACCCCCCGCGAGGCGACAATAAAGAAGGATGGGACAACATCGACATCTACGGATGGCTCGGGTATCCCATGCAGATCAAGATCAACTTCCTGTGCCGCGACAGTATCTTGGCGGCGCCCCTGGTTCTGGACCTGGTGCTCTTTCTCGACCTGGCCCAGCGCTGCGGAATGAAAGGCATACAAGAATGGCTGAGTTTCTATTTCAAGAGTCCCATGCACGCACCCGGCCTGTACCCGGAGCATGACCTGTTCATTCAGTTGATGAAACTCAAGAATACGCTGCGCTACCTGCGCGGCGAGGACATGATTACGCACCTTGGCATGGAGTACTACGATTGATTTGCATGAGGCTCATGCTTCAATTAGAATCGCGGACCATCGGGTGACTTTTGGATTGCGGATTCATCGGATTTTTCAGGAGGTCAGTGTTCACATGAAGAGATTAGGATTCGCCGGCCTTTCATCGGTGCTGTGCCTGGCGTTCGCCCTACCGGTTATGGCTCAACCACAATCCCCCGCGGATATCGCATGCAATGCGAAGGCTACCAAGTTCTACAACGAAACGACGAAGACCTTGGCGACATTTGACGATTTCGTGAAGGACGCTACATGTAAGGATTCCATGTACCGCGAAAGTTCGTTCACCACCTTCATAGGTGAACTGGTCAAGACGTCCAAATGGAAAGAAACACTGGATCTTGCCACTCGATTTTCGGCGGAAATCCCCAATGCCAAAGCGGAGTCGAAAAAATACGTATTAGACAATGGGCTGCAAGCCGCCAGCGCACTTGGTGATATCGATAAGATCCTCGAATGGGGAGAGAAAGTCCTGGCGGTGGATCCGAACGATCTCAACGCATTGGTGATTGTTACTCCGACACTTCCGGACAAGTTCCCCCAACTCACGGATGCCGCGGCAAAGGACAAGTTGCTCGCCCGAGCAATGGAGTTAGCCAAGAAGATTCTGGCAATGACCAAACCCGGTGGACTTGATGACAAAACCTGGCAGACCGCAGTGATCGCACCGGCGCACAGCGTCGTCGGGTTTGTGCATTTGCAAAAACAGGAAAATGCAGAGGCAGCAGCGGAATACGATCAGGTGGTAAAGATTATTCCTAAGGATCAGACGAGCTGGTACCGACAGGGTCTGGCTCTGACATACATTGCAACGGCAGCTCAGAAGTTGATTGCACCGGCATACGACGAGATCAATACTCCAGAAAATCGTATCCCAGGTCCTGGGCGCGATGCCGCCGTGGCCAAGCGCGATGCCATTGAAGCGGACTACGTCGCCAAACGCGATAAGGCCATCGATCCTTTCATTTCTGCGGTTGCACTTGGCGGACCAATTGCTGATTCAGCGGGCAAGACACTCGATTCCTTGTGGGAGCCGGCTCATAACAACTCCAAAGAGGGACTCGCTGAAGCCATCGCAAAGCGGAAAGCCGAACTCAACAAGTAAACGGAGGTCTGCGTGCATTTGAAAAAACTGATTTCCTTCGGTCTTGCAACGATTCTGAGCCTCGCAATTGCTGCTCCCACATTTGCCCAGTCCGGTGAGAACAAGGACTGGCAGGCGATTCAGGACGAGCGCGACCAGCGGAAACAGAAATCTTTGATCGAAGATTTCATCGGGAAATATTCCAATTCCCAACACCGTCCGGAAGTCGACCTGACTCTGATGACGCTGTATTACGGAAACAAAGATTGGGCCCAGATGGTCAAGCACGCCGACAGTTTCGTGCTCTCGCAGGGAACCGCCGATGCCAAGTCCAAATCCAATTTATATACCCTGGCGATGGAAGCCTCGCGGCAACTGGGCAATCAGAAAAAGGTCGACGAATATGCCGACCGGGCGCTTACGGCAGATCCCAACAATCTCAGCGTCCTGATGACCATGTCGCGCACCATCGCGGAAAACCCGCCCGCGGATGCAGCAGCACGAAATACTGCCATGGATAAAGCACTAGGCTACGTGCAAAGAGCACAGAAGGTTGCCAAGCCGGATAAGACCACCGATACGGAATGGCAGGGCACGCAGAGCAGGATGCACGGCGTCTTGGGACTGGTGTACTTCAACAAGAGCCAGTGGCCCGAAGCGGGAACCGAATTTGCAGAGTACCTGAAAGCCAACCCGTCCGACGGTCTTGGACAGTATCGTTATGGCGCAACCGTGTATACCCAGCTTCAGACGACGCTCGCGACACTGCAGCAGGTGAATACCGAGGCGCGCCAGGCGCAGGCCGCACAGGCGGATGAAATCAAGATGAACTACTACGCCGAAAAGCTGGTGTCTCTCAACACGGAGTTCGAGACCCGGCGCGATATCACCATCGATGCCATGGCAAAGGCCCTGGCCGTCGGCGGACCCTTTGCAACGCAGGCACGGACAATCATCGAACCTCTCTACAAACAGAAGAACAAGGATTCTTTGGAAGGGCTCGATCCGTTCATCCTCGCCAAGAAAGCAGAGTTGGCAGCGCTGGCACCGGTCGCTCCGGTGGCAGCACCAACGGCAAGAACCACCGGACGCTGATCGAATCCGAAAAAAAGGCGCAGGCTCAATTCAATTGGGCCTGCGCCTTTTTTATGTCTGGGGTTTCTGCGACAGATCGATGCCTTCGCGTTCGAAGGCCTCTTTGATAATCCGTCTCCACTCCCGCGTCACATCCGCACGTTTTGAAGGAAACGTCTTCACCGCGAGTCGAACCGTCACACCAGCTTCGTTGAGTTTCTCAATCCCGTATACCTGTGGCTTCTCGATGATGAGATCTTTCATCTCACGGTAGAGGCCGGTACCGGTTTCTTCCAGCACACGAATCAGGCGTCCTATCTCCACGGTGTACGGCACCGTGACATCCACGACAGCTCTGGCCCAGTCCCGGCTGAGAACTGACACGGAGACTACGGCTCCGTTTGGAATGACATGGACGTGCCCTTCAAAATTGCGAAGTATCGTGGTCCGCAGAGTCATATGCTCCACGACGCCCTCGTGGTCGCCGATGCGAACCGCGTCTCCGACTCCATACTGGTCCTCGAGGAGAATAAAGAAACCCGAAATGAAATCCTTCACCAAAGCCTGCGCACCGAATCCGACAGCAAGACCGAGGATCCCTACACCGGTCAGCAGCGGTGTAATGTCGTAGAATTTGTCGATGATCATCAGGATCACGACACCCCACAGCAGGATCTTGCCGACGCTCGCGACGATATGCCGCAGCGTCTCGGTTCTATTCTCGATGCGTGTAACGCGTGATTGATCTCCCCCGGGGACAATAGCCCAAATGCGTTTGATCGCAGAGTTCACCAGCTTCAGTGCGATCAAACCCACTACGAGAATGCCGGCAATGCGGAGGAGAGATTTCAGGAATCCGACTGTAAGGTATTGGTCGAGCCGCGACAGATCGGGCTGAAGCATAAATTAGGCCTAGTGTATCATGTTGAAACTTTTGGGAGAGTGGACATGGTTCGGAAGCACCGCGAAGATTCATCACATGTGATCTCCATCATCCTCGCGGGTGGTGCCGGGAAGCGTCTGTTCCCTCTAACGCAGGACCGGTCCAAACCGGCGGTTCCACTCGGCGGCAAATATCGATTGATCGACATCCCGATCAGCAACTGCCTCAACTCCGGACTGAAACAAATTTTCGTCCTGACGCAGTTCAATTCCGCTTCACTGAACCGGCACGTCACCAACAGCTATCGCTTTGATCCCTTCAACGGCGGACACATTGAAGTGCTTGCCGCCGAACAGACGATGCTGAGCACCGGCTGGTTTCAGGGAAC
>Ga0209488_10002375_pt1 | contig 15463 bp, 16 predicted proteins | sample Rivendell_Oct201_8_FD_188349 | JGI IMG/M metagenome (GOLD analysis project Ga0209488, IMG submission 188349) | Vadose zone soil microbial communities from the Eel River Critical Zone Observatory, Northern California, USA -... | ecosystem: Environmental > Terrestrial > Soil > Vadose zone >... | reverse complement strand
GTTTGTGGGCGAAGCCTCAAACAAATCGATCAGCGACTCCCCCGCCCTGAGCGTTACTACTTTGTAACCGGCTTTGGCTTTGCCTTCGCTCTCCAGTGTTAGACCCAGGCTCTCCATATAAAAGGTTTTCATGGCGGCGAGCTTCCTGGTTACCAGCGCAATGTGGTCAACGCCTTTATAGGTGAACACTGTCTCATTCTGCTGCCTGGCTCCCTTGGCGCTCAAGGATATTCTTCAATCGGTACCATGCTGCGCACCCTGAGCCGGAGCCGAATCGGCTCCGAGGGGCCTCATCTGACCCTGCGACTGTATTGCGAAGATCTCCCAACCATTTCCTTTTCTATTACTTACCTGTTGACCTCGGTTTTACCCGCAGTTGAGCTGGCGTGCATTGCCGGTTGATTTCGCAACGGAGCATTGTGCCGTCATAGCAAGCGACCGGCAGCGAGGTTTGCGGAAAGCGCAGCTCCTTCCAAAAGCTTTCCGCAGCCTTCAGCCCGGCGCGAAGCGAATCGGCAATCGGAGGTAATTTCAAAATGCTCAACGCTCGGCCAGCAGCTCAACCGTCCCCCAACCCCAGCCCTCGTAACACCAGCTTTCATGAAGCTAAACGAATCCAGCAGAGCATTCTTGCCAACCTGGAAAAACGCACTCTGGTCTGGCTGGCTGCCCGCACGCCTGCCTGGATCAACTCTGACCATCTCACTCTGCTCGGCCTGCTTTCCATGGCTGCCGCCGGAGCCGCCTATTGGTGGTCGGCGACGAACCCTTTCGGCCTGGTTCTTGTCGTCCTGTGTCTGGCTCTTAACTGGTTCGGCGACTCACTCGACGGAACGTTGGCGCGCTTTCGCAATCACTCCCGGCCCCGCTACGGCTTTTACGTCGATCACGTGGTCGACTCTTTCAGCGCTTTCTTCCTTCTCGGCGGCCTGGCCCTCTCCGGATACATGTCCCCGGCGGTTGCGCTCGGCTTGCTGGTCGCCTATCTAATGTTGTCGGTAGAAATTTATCTCGCAACCTACGCGCTGGGCGATTTCAAAATTTCCTACTACAAAATGGGGCCCACTGAATTGCGCATCCTGCTTTCGCTCGGCAACTTTGCCGTGTTGTGGAAGTCCACCGTGCATCTCTTCGGCCGCGCTCACCGGCTCTTCGACGTAGCCGGTACCCTCGGCATCTCCGGCATGCTGCTGATCATGGTGATCTCAGCCGTTCGCAATACAATCCGCCTCTACCGTGAGGAACCTATCCCGATCGGTCAACCGCTTCCGGTTCAGAAACAGGTTCCTGTGGGATTAAAGAAAACGATTCCCGCGCGGTGAATCGTTTGGATCCCTTGCCATCATTGTTTTATCGTCGGGTTTCCGAATCTCCCGATCACGTGCGATCATCGGATCAACCGATCTCGCCCTGGGATTTGAATCCGATTTGCCCTGGTGCCCGCTTATTCCGGCGGCTCCAACAGTCCTTTCAGTTTGGGCAGGATATGAGAATGGCTGGGAGCCACGGCATCCACTCCGTTGGGAACGGTTCCCTCAGCGCTTTTCAACAGTAGCATCACCGGCAGTTGTGGGTTCACCATTTTCAAGGTTTGCGCGGCGGACCAGCCGGCTTCAGTGCAAAATTCGGAATCCAGCACCACCGCCGAAATATGGTTGTTGAGACACACTGCCACGGCCTGTTCCGGCGTTGAAGCTGAAATCACTTGATATTCGGTGGCGGGGAAGGCGGAGCGCATTGCCCTGAGCTGATAGGGAGAGCATGAAACGCAAAGAATCCGGGGTTTTTCCCGACCCGTCATGGCCCGATGTGTTCCTTTCGGGCTTGAGCAGCTAAGTGGGTCTGGGATAGCTCTCGTGGGCTAGGGCAGGCTGACCGCGGCAAAAGCTGAACTTAGTATAACAGCTTATGTTTGATATCGGACATACTAAGGCCCGATTGTTCGGCATCGAACATATATTTTAAATATGTTCACTTTTGAACAGTAGAAAGTTTGAGGAGTGAGTATCGTTTGAGCGACTCCCATGGCATCACCCAGCTCAAACCCGCCAACTCCCAAATCGTCGCCGTGTCCGCTATGCTCCGGGGCAGGGTCAATTTGCGACATTCTCTGCCGTATGTGTCAGGGAAGCGGCACCAACCCGCTGAACAAGCCCAGCTAATTTTCACCCCTCGGCCTCCGGGAAAAGTAACAATATGGTCCGCACTGGTCCAATCCGTGCGATATCGGACATACGATGGCAAAAGGGGGATACAATTATTGATGTATGCATTCTGCCGCACCATCCCTTTGTTGAGACAGCGCAGGAGGAGTATGATCAAGCCACATTGAATTCCCCGGCCTCCGCGTCCGCAAGCAAGCAGCTTTCCCACGCGGGTATTTCCAGCACCCTGTTGTCTTCGTGCACCATTGAATTCCCCGGCCAGCCTCATCCCGGGAGAGATTTCCGAACCCGTAGAATTCTCGAGCAGACCTGATTTCAGGTCACCATGCCGCAACAGAACAAGGAAAAGCGGCTGAGCTGGCGAAATCTTTTGCAGCATGCCAAGGAGTGGCCCATCGCACTATGAAAGTTCATCTGATCAATCCGAGCAACGTCTCTTTTGGAACAGCGGTCATTACGCCGCGATGGCTCTATGTGCTTGCCGCCGCCACGCCCCTTTCCTATGGAACTCCGATTCTGGTGGATGAAACGCTCGCCACCACTGATCCCCTGACCATCGAAAAGGGTGATGTCGTGGGCATTGGCATCCATACCGGCAACGCGTTGCGCGGATATGAGCTGGGCAAAATTGCGCGGGAGCGCGGAGCGTATGTGGTCTTCGGCGGCATCCATGCCACACTGTATCCGGAAGAAGCCGCCGAATTAGGTGGTGCGCACGCCGTGGTCAAAGGCGATGGCGACGTGGCCTGGGGTCGCGTGCTCAAAGATTGCGCCCAGGGTAAGCCGGAACCGGTCTATGTCGGCGGACGGATTGAGGGCAATGAATTTCTGCCTGCGCGCTGGGACCTGCTTCCGCCCAATAGTTATATGTGGGCCTCTGTGCAGACGGTCCGCGGCTGTCCCAAGCATTGCTCATTCTGCTCCGTCTGGCGTACTGACGGCCAACGTCCCCGGCAGCGGCCCTCGGATTCTGTAATCGAAGAGATCGTCAACCTGCGCCGGATTGGCTTCCGCTTTATCGCGCTGGCCGACGACAATTTTTATCCCGTAACCTTGACCGATCTGGAGCTGGCAAAGCGCCAGAACAACACGGCGCGTCTGGCCGAGCTGAAAGGGATCCGCGCTGAGCGCTTTGAACTCATGGCGCGTCTCGCCCAGCTCCCTTCCGATACGGTGTTCTTTACTCAAATCACCATGGAAGCCGCCGAGGACGCGGAATTTCTGGCAGCCATGAAAGCCGCCCACATCCACGGCGCTTTAGTTGGTGTGGAAGCGGTAACGCCCGAAGGACTCAAGGACGTTTACAAAGATTTCAATCTCGCCGGACAAAACCTGGTGGACCGTTTGCGCAAATTCCGCCGGCATGACATTCATGTCCTGGGCTCGTTCATCTTTGGCTTGCCCAGTGACCGCCCGCATACTTTTGCCGCTACCGCTGCGGTGGCGGAGCAGGCGGAACTCACGTTCGCGCAGTTTGTCATGCTCACGCCGTTCCCTGGCACGGTGGACTTTGCCCGTTGGGAACAAAGCATGCAGGACGATACTCGGCGCATTGGCGGCGTTCCGCTCACGCGCGGCTGGCTGATTCCGCAGGCTATCCGTCCCAAACTATTTTGGACTCATCCCGTGATGGCTGCTGACGAGATCCGCGCGCGCACGCAGGGAGTGTGGGACAGGTTTTATAGCATTCGCGTGATCTGGAAACGCTCGAGCTTCCTGAAGTCGATCAAGGGCCGTCTGGCCTTCATCCTGATTTCAAAACTCTACCGCCGTATGTACGCCGATACCGGCATTGCCACCGATAGCGCGCGCGTGGCGTGGTCAACGCGCTGGGCGCGTTGGCTGGCCATACCGACGCGGCGTTTGTTTGCCGGCCGTCCCATGCCGAACCTGCAGGTGCCGCCCCCGGTGGAAGTGACTTCTTAAGGGTATGTTTAATGCAACCTAGAGGCGCGCCGGTTCTCGCGTGATGGGGTGGTCGCCAGCGCCCGAATAGGGGAGAGGGACCTTGCGTTGTAACTTAATCGTGCAGAATAACGTTGAGTAGAGAAGTATGGATCGTCAATTTGCCGTTGTACTCAATGAATCCCATCTGGCGGAAGCGATTCATGAAGAAATTGACGCGTGAGCGCGTGGTGCCTATCATCTCCGCCAGCACTTCCTGGCTGATTTTGGGAATCACGGTTTCCGGTGCGCTGCCATCTTTGCCGAACTGGGCCAGTAGTAAGAGGGCGCGGGCCAGGCGTTTTTCACTGGAATTGAAAAGCTGGTCCACCAGGTCTTCCTGGGCGCGGGCGTTGCGGGCCAGAAGATAAGCTACAAACACTTCAGAGAATGCCTGTTCCTCGTGGAGCACCCGTGTCATCTCATCGCGCTCAATCCTGAGTATGGTAGAGGGGACGAGGGCGGCGGCGGTAACCACGCGATGCACTTGTGGCGCTGCTATACACTCTTCACCCAGGAAATTGCCGGCGCCCAATAGAGCCACGGTGGCCTCTTTGCCGGTCTTCGAGATGACGCTGATCCTGATTCTGCCCTTCTGGACATAAAACACGGCAGTAGCCACATCGCCCTGAGCAAAGATAGGTTCGTCTTTTTTTACTTCGACAATGGTGCGCCCAGCGCCGGCTTTGGCCAGAAACTCCATGGGCGCAAAGAGCCCATTGGCCGCCTTTGCTAGTTTTACTTTTCTTGTTTTTGCTACTCTTGCTACTTTTGCTGCAACTACCAGGGCGGCCTTGGCTGCCAGAGCTGCCAGAGCTGCTTTGTCGTGCCGAGATTTAATGAGGGTTTCCACTACTTTAAGGCTACTCCTGTTTCGGAGGCAAATGTGTTCACTATTGAGCACTTTGCACGATTTATGTGCTTTATCGGACAGATGCCAATTATGAAAGTCTGGCGTAAAAAAGCGAATCACCGACGAATACTGCCTGCTGAGAGAGGACCATGATTTGTGCAGCCGATTTGTTCTATTGTGCATAGTATTTTTCCGGTTAAAATGCCATGCTGCTACAAGCGGTCTTCGGCACGCCGCCCACAGGCTCACATGGTTCCTACTTCGACTGCAATTCTCCAACACACCACGCGTCCATCTGCACGGATGATCATCCTCACAGTGCTGCTCTGCCCTTTTCTCTGCGGTATAGCGCGCGGACAGACCAGCATGCCCGACCGGCGCGGGCCACGGCCAGAGAATGCCGGTCAACTGAAGGCCGAGCAGGTAGTCGAGAACCTGGTGCGGATGAACCTGCAACGCGCCCAGGCGCTCCAGGCGTATGAATCCACCCGGACCTACCGGCTGGAATACAAGGGATTTCCCGGAAGCCGCACGGCGGAGGTGGTGGTCAACATGAAATACCGGGCGCCGGGAACCAAGGAGTTTGAAATCGTTTCGCAGACGGGCTCAAAGATGTTGATTGACCGCGTCTTCAAGAAACTGATGGAAGGCGAGAAAGACGCGATCGAAGGGGAAAACCAGAAGCGCATCGCCATGAACCAGGAAAATTACGAGTTTGCGCTGGTCGCCTATGAACCGGGGCCGCGCGGCGGATCTTACGTGCTGTCCGTCAAGCCACGCACCAAGAACAAATATCTCTTTCAAGGCAAAATCTGGGTTGACGACCAGCAGTTCGCCATTGTGCGCATGGAAGGAGAGCCGGCCAAGAATCCTTCGTTCTGGATCAAAGGAACCCAGATTGAAACTCTCTATATCAATGTGAACGATTTTTGGCTGCCGGCGCACAACCACAGCGTTACCACAGTGCGCCTGGGTGGACACGCGGACTTCAGCATTGATTACAAGGACTACCGCATCACGGGCGCCAGCCCGTTCAAGAAAGTCAGCAGCAGCGCATCGGAGTCCGGCAGGTAAGACCTAGTCTTTAATCTTTCGGCAATGGCGCAGCAGCGGCAAACGCCATGGGACGAGGCTTTTCTCCCTTATGGCTTTCTTCCACGTGGGACTTAAACTCAGCGGTGACCTTCTCATTGCGCTCCTGCGTCGTCAGCTTGCCTCGAGCGGAGAAACCCTGGCTGCACTCGGAACAGCGCCAGGCGACGGGGTTCCCGTCTATCTTTTCTGTAACAATTAATTGCGGCATGGAACCATAATGTCACAAAATCCGCTGTTTTGGGTGGGCAATAGAGAACGGCCGGCATCCTAAGCTTCTCGGCGCCCACCGCGCTCTGCAATGGCGTACCTGATCGACGGGGCTTGCGCGCTAATATCTTTTTTGTGTCTCATGTCGAACAGACGCGGGGTGGGCGGTATTCTACACTGCAGATAATATAGATGCCACGTGCCTCACACCGTCATTCTCATGGTTGGCCGAGATCGAGTATTAGTAGAAACCCGCAGTCAGGTCTTGCGAACGGCCGGATATATTGTTGTCCCGGCGTTTACCCCGCGACAAGCAGTCGATGAATTTGTGAGAGGGGATTTCGACCTCGTCCTGCTTTGCCATTCGATTCCCGGTGATGCCAGAGAACGGTTGGTGAGCGTTATCCGGGAGCACACATCGCGTACTCCGATTGTTTCTGTCGCGTCCTTTGACGGTCAATTCGATGGTTTTGCAGACGCCACAATTGGAAATGATCCCAATTTACTTATTGACAGCCTGCGTGAAGTTTTACACCGAGGCAAGGGTATTTCCGGCGGCCAGCAAGCGGGTATCCGCTGATTGAATGACGAGCTCCGCATTTCTGGAGTTTTTGAGTCTATCTGAAATAGGTATTCACCTCAAAAGCTCCGTACCTAGACCGCAGTCATCCTTCCGAATGCGTCACTCTGCCATTTTATTGCGATCTTTTTCTTTAGACTCCGTTTCGTCCGGCTCTGGCTCCGGCTCATGTAGCAGTGGGGTGGAAGATTTGGCCGCATAGAACACAATCGCCAGAAAAATCAAGACAATCGCAAACATGGCCACAAGCAGTCCCAGCCCAGGGGACTGATATTCGGCAGGGTTGGGAGGATAAGGCCAGTGCAATCGTCGGAACTCCAGACCAGTTTTGGTCGATCAAATCTTAATTAGAAAACCCTAACAGTTCTGCTATTATCCCTGCACAAAAAAGGGGCCCACCATCCAGCCTTAGCGGGCGGCAGACGGTGGGCATGGACAAACAAAATCTCCTTCTACCTGTATGCCTACGATTGATGGTGCCACGTTAAGAAGTGACACGATCAAGGGTGGACAGAGGAGAAATTTACACCGATGTTAGGGTGGAATGCAAGGCAAAAAAGGGGCCGCGAAGAAAGCAGAGTCAGAGGCCCAGCTACAACTCGGGGAAAGGGTCCGCCGGCTCAGGGAGGAACGGGGCTGGTCACAGGAGGGCTTTGCCCATGAAGGCGGCCTGGGACGCTCTTTTGCCGGCGCCATCGAACGCGGAGAAAAAGACATCCGGCTGAGCACTTTGGCGAAGCTGGCCAGGGCCCTGGGCGTGAGCCTCTCCCAGTTGTTGAAGGGCATTGATTCCTAAGAAATACGTACCCTGCTACGCGCGGGGCGCCAGGTCCGCCCGGCTACATGGTGAATTTGTGCGGGACCAGGTAATCCCCCGCATGCCACTTATCAAAGTGGATGCGCTGCACGATTTCCAATACTCTCATTTCCCTGCTGGCAGCGACCAGCCGTTGGCAGATCGAACAATGGGACTCCATTACGCCAGGGTTGGTTTTGTCATACCGCACGACAAACGGGGCTTGCGACAACAGTGGCATTCAGGACGACCTTCCCTGGTTCAAGTGTGAACGCTACGCAAAATCAGGAAGATGGGCTTTTTTTAGCCGCGTCCCATCCACGCCCGATGCTACAGACCTTTCTTATTACGTCCATTAAAAGCGAATTAAAAACATTAATCATCAACATCTTGCAACAGCTTTAGTGCAAGCGACTCAACGCGCTGAGGGTCTAGTAAAAGAACTTCACATTCTCGCATCCTTTACCGCCCGGTCACACGAAAGTTTCCTTCCGGACGTTCCACGGCCAGCCGGACGATGCGCCGCGACTCTCGAGTCGGGCGCGAAGCTTCATAGTCCAGGAACTGCTCGATCACCGAGCGGGCATCGCGATATCCCTGGATGATGATTGGGCTGATGATCTGGCTGTCAAAATCCAGGGCCGCCGCAGGCAGAGGCTTTTCCGGAGCAATGTTAAAGAACTTCACAAAACGATAACCCTGTTTGCCAATCTCCAGTTCCAGTTGCTCCGGCTTCACGCCCATTTCCGCGGCATAAATCGTGCACAGCCGATTGATGTTGGTGAGCATGGCTATATCGGACTTGAAATTCTTGGAGATCAGAATATCCACCGCGTGCACCCCGACATCGAGAAAAGTCTTGATCGCCTGGTTCTGGTCGGCGCCTTCCAGCGGCGCAATGAGAACCAGAAAGAGCACGTCGGCGCCCAGGCGCAGGGCCGGCAGCACTGGCTGGTTGGTCATGATTCCGCCATCCGTCCATAAGCGGCCATCCATGGTAACGGCCTCGTAAGCAAACGTATAGGCGGAAGAAGCCACAGCGGCCAGCACCAGATCTTGCGGGCTCTCAACTTCCCTGCGGATAAATTCTTCATGCGCTCCCGGGTCGTTGGCCAGGGCGTCAACCGAGGCATTGGAAAAGAAGCGCGCCGCGCCGCGCTGAATGTCTGTGGCGGTCATGATCACGCGAATGGCAGAGTTGCGCAGCTTCTCTTCCGGAATGCGGGCACGCAGAAACTTGATGCGATCGAAATTCGGGAACAGGCCGGTGCGCAATGGCATCCGCAGGAAACGGTGGCTGAGTTTGCTGAGTGGGTCCTGCAACAGGCGATACAGCCCCAGCGCAATCAGGATAGCAACGATCATGGGCACATGAGGCGTCATGCGGAAGGAGCCATCGCCATCAAGCGGCAGATGGATATAGGTGAAGCCCAGAAACAGCACAATGAAGCCCCACACCAGCACGTTCGCCCCAAGAGAAACCCAGGTTTTGCGCCAGTCCGGTTCCCAGTCCCGCTTGCGGACATATTTAAGGCCTACGTAGCCGACATAAGAAAGTTTGTCGGCAAACAGCAAAATGGAAATACCAGCAATAGCCAGCGCAAACCATGTGAACTTAGGATGAGTGGTTTGCAGGAAGACGCCTCGGTCCTGCATCCATAGCCAGAGGAAGTTACCGATGCCGGCCGAAGCTGCCACCAGTCCGGCAAGCAGAAAGATGTAGCGTGACCAGTCAATGCCAAGCGTGGCGGGAGTGAGTTCCAGCCATGCGTCAATCAGGGCCTCAGCCTTGCCGATCAGCCCCTCGGAGTGGGCGGCGAAGGAAGCGGCATTGATGCTGCCAACGGAAGTAGCCGCAATAATGTGCGTGGGGACCTGGGCGTCCTGAAAAGCCATGAGCACGCCGGCCTCATAGGCTCCGCGGGCTCCCCCGCCGGAAAGCACGACGCCCACACGGGACGAAAAGGCCGCGGGTCTTTTGGCCGTGGAGATCCGTGCGCGGAACTCCTCGCGCAAGACGTCCAGTTCGGCCAATGCGGCCGCGCGATGCGGCTTCGTGATGCTGATGGGCATGGTCAGGCAAAGCTTAACCCAGCTTCCGGCAAAAACCTATGCGCAACAGTGCTGCTCCGTATGGGCAAGCGTTGCAACACGTAAAAAAAGCCCGCCGGACGAATCCGGCGGGTGAAGAACAACTTGCTCGCAGGTTAGAACCTGAAGGTAAGTCCGAAGCGAACAACGCGGTTGCCCAGAGCATTGCCCACCACGTCATTGGTCACGCTGGGATCGGCGAAACCTGGATCGTCTCTTGGTCGTCCGGCGCTCAAATCAGTAGCTAATTCAGGAGAAAAAGATTGTGACCATTTGTTTTTAGTCCCGTCTAACACGCCAAAGGAAGCGAACCAGGTGTAATGTATGAGCACATTAGAAGGCGCAGTAACCAGCGGCAGATTACCGATTAAAGAAAGCGGACGGACTGTATTTGTTCCGCTAGACGAAGTTGAATACTTTGAGGCATCAGGAAACTATGTGCGTGTGCATGCAGGCGAAGCACATTATCGCGTGCGCGAAAAACTGAGCACAATGGAGACACGGTTGCCGGAGCGCGACTTTGTCCGCATACATCGTTCAGTCATTGTGAATCGAAACCGGATACATGAGTTGCGAAGATCGTTCAGCGGCAAATATCTTGTGACTCTGGTTTCCGGCAAGCAAGTCACGCTAAGCCGCAGCCATCGCCAGCAGCTATCGGCATTGAAGGAAGCCTACTAACGCCCAGCCAGTCGTGTAAGGTTGCTGTCCAGCGTCCTCTCTCAATCTGAGTTGCTGCTCGCAAAGTGGCTGATGGTGTGGGCGCAAAGCTGGTCAGACAACTCCGACGTCAGGCAACTTAGAGATTGCAGGGCGAATCCGATTTCACCGAGGTGAATCAATGCAATTCAAGTTCTTATTCGCGATGGTGATGGCCTTTGCCCTTTCCCTGGGCGCTATCGCTCAGCAAACTGACAACGGAATCAAACAGGACACCAAAGACGCCGCGCACGCTACCGGCAGGGCCGCCAAGAAGACAGGCCACAAGATCAAGAAGGGCACCAAGAAGGTGGTCAACAAATCCGCTGGTGCCACGCGGAAGGGCGCCGAGAAGGTAGAAGACAAGAGCGCGCCCGCTCCAACGCCACCCCCGCAGAAATAAATACTCTGGGAAGAGCGGCTGGAAGCTTATTTCGGTTGACGGCTTGCCGTTATCGGACTTAATATCCGCTATCCGCTTCGTCCGTGGACCACATGCATAAACTTGCAAAGACTACCGCCCGGAAATCCGTTTCCGGCGAAGTCGTCATTCCGGACAAGCTCTATTTTCGCATCGGCGAGGTCAGCCGCCTTTGCGGCCTTCCCAGCTATGTGCTCCGCTTCTGGGAAACCGAGTTTAACCAGCTCAAGCCTTCCAAGAGCGGAACCGGCCAGCGGATGTACCGCAAAATTGACGTCGAAAACGTCCTTCGCATCAAGAAGCTCCTCTACGACCAGGGGTTTACCATCGCCGGAGCACGGCAACAACTGCGGGCGGAAACCAAGCGCAAACAGTCACCATTACCTTTCGCCGTCCCCACGCCGGGCCGAGGTGAGTTGAAGCAGGTGCGTCAGGGACTTAGAGAGATCCTGGGGATACTCGGTTCCCGTCATTAAGACAGCAAAAATTGGTGACAGCCCCGTTCTTCAAGTGGGATGAACGGCGTCGCATGGGGCAGTGACTTAAGATTTTCCCGCTCCCTGGGAAAGCTGAGCTGCATCCAAAAAAGGTAGCTATAATAGCGTTAGCTCACCTTTGCAGGCGTTCTTTCGTCTCAATAAGGAAAATAAAGGTCGGTCTGATGTCGAAAAAGATCCAAGTCCTTCTCCTGACCAGCTCCATGTTGATCATCGCTTTTGTCATGATTGGCAGCCTGGGCGTGCATGCCTCTGGCGCCAGCAGCAGCGGTGACGTTACCCTTAAACACATTGGCGTTTACAGCGAAGTTCTTTATCGCGTTCGCGCCGAGTACGTAGAAGAGCCCAACATGAGCTCGGTCACTAACGGCGCCCTGCATGGCCTGCTGGAATCGCTGGACGCTGATTCCAGCTACCTGACTCCCGCCGAATACAAGGTATTCAAGCAGAAGAAGTCGGAAGGCAAAGCCAGCATTGGCGCCACCGTCTCCAAGAGATTCGGCTATGCGGCCGTTATCTCCGTGATTCCCGGCGGTCCGGCGGACAAGGCCGGTTTGAATTCCGGAGACATCATTGAGACCGTGGAAGGATTGAGCACGCATGATCTATCACTTGCGGCGGTGAAAAGCCACCTTGTGGGCGAACCCGGGTCGCGCCTGGAATTGATTATCATCCGCACGCGAAAGATTGAACCGCAGAAGATCACTGTAGTTCGCGACGCGATCACTCTTCCCGCCGTAACCGAGCAGATGGCGGCGGACAACACCGGCGTAATCAAGGCCCAGGTCCTCACCAAAGGCAAAGCAGCGGAAATCGCCGACAAGATCAAATCGCTCCAGAAGAAGGGCGCGAAGAAGCTCGTGCTGGATCTGCGGAACAACTCTGAAGGCGACGAGGATGAAGGCGTGGCTGTGGCCAATCTCTTCCTGGGCAAAGGCAACATCGGATCTCTGCAAGGCCAGAAGGTTGAGAAAGTAACTTACTCGGCTGATCCGCAAAAGAAGATTACTGACCTGCCGCTAGCCGTAATCGTCAACCGCGGCACCGCCGGCGCCGCTGAATTGGTGGCTGCGGCCATCCTTGATAACACCCGCGGCGACGTGCTGGGCGATAAAACTTTTGGCGAAGGCTCCGTGCAAAAATTGATTGAAGTGCCGGATGGCTCAGCGCTGATTCTCTCAGTCGCCAAATACTACACATCGCACGGTAAGGTCATACAGGATACCGGCATCACCCCTAATATTCCGGTGGCGTCCAATGACGAAATTGTTGCCGTCTCCGATGACGATGACAGCAACCCAACCGATGAACCGCAGAAGACCCAGCCCAAGGAAGATGAACAACTGCGCCGCGCGATTGAAGTTTTGAAAACGAAAACTCAAAAAAGCTAGGCCCATACCTCTGTTACAAGCGCGCCTTACGGGGCGCGCTTTTTATTTAGGCAAAAGTACATGCTGTGTTTCCGAGTCCGCATGTCCTGTTCACGTGCGGGATCGCCTGGCGAACCATGCTATTCTGGCCTTGATCTCACCTGCTTCCATGAACTCTGTTGCTGAGCCTTCGCCAGTCAAAGTAGCTGGGAAACCGCTAGTGGGGAAGGTTGTGTTCAGTGCGCTGGTATTGACCACGGCATTTCTGGGAACCATGGCAGGCCTGCTGATGGTTTACTCCACTGACCTGCCCCAGATCAGCGAACTGGAACGCTATCGCCCCAGCACCATCACGGAGTTATATGACGACCAGGGGAGGCAGATCGGGTCCTTTTCTTTGCAGCGCCGCGTGCTGGCTTCCTATGACGACTTTCCCAAAGTCCTGCGGGACGCCATCATCTCCACCGAAGACAAGACATTTGAAACGCATTGGGGCATCAACTTCTGGCGTGTCTTTGGCGCGACCTATCGTGACATAACGTCCAGCTCACGCGCGCAGGGCGCTTCCACGCTAACCATGCAGCTTTCGCGCAACCTGTTTCTTTCTCCGGAACGCCATTTCAGCCGTAAGGTGCAGGAGGCGATCCTGGCCTTGCAGATTGAACGCCGCTTCACCAAACAGCAAATCTTCGTGCTCTATTGCAACCAGATCTTTCTGGGCCATGGCGTTTATGGGTTTGAGGCCGGCGCAGAATACTACTTCAACAAGCATGCGAAAGATTTGAAGCTGGAGGAGGCCGCGCTGCTGGCGGGCCTGCCAAAAGCACCGGTTTCGTATTCGCCGATCAATGCACCCGACAAAGCCCTGAAACGCCGCAACCTGGTCATCAACAACATGCTGGAAGACGGCAAGATCACGGCGGAAGAAGCCGGCCGCGCCAAGACTACAGCGCTCCATTTGAACATACAGCCTGACCGGTCACCCGCCCCTAACTTTGTCGAGGAAGTCCGCCGCTTTCTGGAAAAGAAATACGGCTCGGACGAGGTGCACGAGGGCGGCCTGCGCGTCTACACCTCGCTTGATCTCGACTTGCAGAAAAGCGCCACACAAGCCTTGCTGGACGGACTGGCCGCGTACGAGCGCCGCCACGGATGGAAGGGACAGTTGAAGAATGTGGTGCAGAACGGCGAGGCCCTCAGCAAGTATCAGGATGGGGATTGGCAAAAGCCGATCGCGGTTGGGGATTATATTCACGCCCTGATCGTCGATATCGGGCTGCAATTCTGCAAAATCAAGCTGGGACGCTACAGCGCTAGTCTGGGTCCGGCGGAACTGGCATGGACCGGACGCAAACTGCCGAAGAACCTGTTCGCGGTGGGCGATATTGTTTACGTCAAGGTCCTTGGCCTGAGTTCTGACGGCTTCGCAAAAGTTTCTCTGGAGCAGGATTCAGGCGCACAGGGAGCTTTGCTGGCAATCGACAATGCCACGGGCGACATCAAAGCCATGGTCGGCGGCCGGGATTACGATGCATCAAAATTCAACCGGGCGACGCAGGCATCGCGCCAGGCTGGATCGTCCTTCAAGCCGTTTGTCTATACCGCAGCCATCGACCAGGGCGCCGAACCGGATGACCTGATCCTGGACGCGCCCACCACCTTCAACAGCGCGGGCGTTCCTTATTCACCGCGTAATTTTGATCGCAAGTTTGAAGGCAACATCACGTTGCGCCATGCGATGGCGGAATCGCGCAATGTGCCGGCAGTCAAATTGGCGCAGCGCGTCGGCATGCCCGCGGTCGCCGACTATGCACGCCGCTTTGGAATCACGTCACCCATCCTGCCATTTCTGCCCGTCGCCCTGGGTGCCGCCGACCTCACGCTTTACGAGCAAACTTCCGCGTACACGGTTTTTCCCAATGACGGCCTGCGCATTGAGCCGCGTTACATTCGCAAAGTAACCGACTATGAAGGCCACTTGCTGGAGCAGGATTTTCCTGATGCCAAAGACGTGATCAGCCAGCGCACCGCGCGGACCATGGTTTCGCTCCTTGAAGAGGTGGTAAAGCATGGAACCGCAAGCAGCGCGAAAAAACTGAACCATCCCATTGCCGGCAAGACTGGAACCACCAATGACTATACCGATGCGTGGTTTGTGGGCTTTACGCCGAGCCTGACCTGCGGCGTGTGGGTGGGCTTCGACGAAAAGAGGAATCTGGGAGGAAACGAAACCGGCGGCCACGCTGCCCTGCCCATCTGGCTGGATTTTATGCGCGTGGTAGTTTCCGATCCTGCGCGTAAAGACGAGGCTTTTGCGGTTGTGGGCAAGGAAAGAAAGAAGCCGGCGGCGATCAAGCGTGCCGCGATCACGCCGCCTCGCCATGCCGGCGATGCAGAGGCCCACTAGTTGCTGCGCAAAGTGATCAAATATTTTTTCCTTGGCCTGGTGCTGCTGCTGGTGTTTCTCTCCTCGGCGCTGCTGGCCATGCGCTTTGCCATTCAAGGTCGCGAAGTGCACGTGCCGCGGCTCACAGGCCTCACGCCCGCTGAGGCGGAGCGCGTCGCTAATTCTGATGGCCTGGTCCTCTCCGTGGAAAGCCGGTTCTACAGTTCTTCCGTGCCTGCAGGAAGAATCATTTCGCAGTCGCCCGCGCCGGATGCGACGGTACGCCGCGGCTGGAAGATTCGCGTGGCGGCCAGCCTGGGCACGCAGCACGCGGCTGTGCCAAATTTGATCGGGCAAAG